>Ga0209541_10000220_pt1 | contig 109050 bp, 96 predicted proteins | sample RifCSPlowO2_01_FD_184027 | JGI IMG/M metagenome (GOLD analysis project Ga0209541, IMG submission 184027) | Groundwater microbial communities from Rifle, Colorado - Rifle CSP2_plank lowO2_0.1 (SPAdes) (version 2) | ecosystem: Environmental > Aquatic > Deep subsurface > Groundwater | place... | reverse complement strand
TCTCGGCTCTTTGCCGTTTTTCTGCATCAGTCTTCTTTGCGTCTTGTAAAATCGGTTAATCTGATCAACCATATGCACCGGAATGCGGATGGTCCTCGACTGATCGGCAATAGCGCGGGTGATGGCCTGACGTATCCACCAGGTGGCATAGGTTGAAAATTTATAACCTCGCCGCCAGTCGTACTTTTCCACCCCGCGAATCAAACCTTTATTTCCTTCCTGAATCAAATCTAAAAATGTAAGTCGTCTGCCGAGATATTTTTTTGCAATAGAGACCACCAGTCGAAGATTAGCTTTGATCAATTTTTCCTTGGCATTTTCATTGCCTTTTTCATATTTCTTGGCCAGTTCGATCTCCTGTTCAAAAGTAAGAAGAGGCGTTCTGCCGATCTCTTTTAAATATTTCTTGATCGGATCAAGCTGTTCGCCGTGTTTGAGACTTACCAACTGTTCCAGTTCTTTTTCAATTTCCTCGGCGGATTTTTGCGCTTCGTTTTCTTCACGAGTGGAAATTGTCTCAAAGATATCAATCGATTTTTTAAAGGCGGTATTGAAAAATTCATCTATCTCCTCTACGTGCTTTTCCGGCTCAGCATAGACTAAAAGAATATCTTCTTGTACCAAAAATCCGTCATCTTCACCTTGGACTAATAGTTCTTTGATCGTGCGGGGTAATTTTTGAATCATAGGTTAAGGTTATTTTACATTGACATTAATGAATTTTCTACACTTTTCAGTGACTCTTGTAAAAGACTAATCTCCTGATCGCCACCCTTGTTTTCTAAGGTCTCACCTTTGGTAAGTAAAGCAATCTGATTTTTTAGACTGATGCGCCTGACTTGGTAGACGAGTTTTTCGATCTTTTCATTCTTCAAAGCGGTTTCGCTTGAAGCGAAAAGATAGAGCTCATCAGCCAATGACAGCAGTTCTTTTGGCAGAGTGTGGAAAAAAAGTTTTATGGAAAAACCACCGGGATTTTGGCGCTCAAATATTAAAAAATGCTCAGCTATTTTTTGTAATGAAGGAATAGAAAAATCATGCGGCTGAAGATGGGAAAAAATCCGTTTAGCCATTTCGTAAGCCGATTCGTTTTGCAGTAACAAGCTCAATAAATATTTTGGTACTAGTTCCTCCCTGGTTGTTTTAGTCACTGTTGCCATTGTCTTAATCGGCCACCTGGGAACAATCGCCGCCCTTTTTGCTCTGAAGACCAATTTTCCAACTGAGTCCTCATCAACTTCCAGAATGTGCGCCAGCTTCTTTTGATAATGCGAAGCAATTATCGGATTTTGGATATGGGCAATCATCGGCGCCAGTTCTTCACCAATTTTCTTTTTATGGAACGGATTTTCTTCAGGATATTTTTTCTTAATAAAATCAATCATAAAATCATAAATGGGTACTGGCGACTGCACCGCTTTTATAAAACTATGAGCATCAAGCTGTATCGCCTCGTCCGGGTCTTTCCCTTTTTTAAACCTTACGACATACATCTCCACATCCAGATAATCGGCCTGGTTCATACCGCGCCTGATAGCTTCCTCACCGGCTGTATCCATGTCAAGGGCAAAAATAAATTTGCTGGTGTATCTTTTTAAGATTTTGACTTGTTCTTGGGTTAAAGCCGTCCCTTTGATAGCAACAATATTTTCGATACCCTGTTGAAAAGGAGAAATCAAATCAAACTCCCCTTCAACAATGACTACACTTTTCGATTTTCTGATCGCGTCTTTTGTTTTGTGAATGCCGTAAAAACTTTCCCGTTTGTGATAGACGGCGGTCTCTGGCGTATTGACGTACTTGGCCATTTTTTCCGTTTGGTCTAGCGCTCGGCCGGAAAATCCAATCACATTACCCTTGACATCCATGATTGGAAAAATAATTCTTCCACGGAAACGGTCATAATAATGACCGCCTTCGCTTTTGACGACCAATCCTGCCTCATATATCTCAGGGAGTGGAAATCCTTTTTTTTTCAAAAACTGTAACAGCGAATCCCAGGAAGCAGGGGCATATCCTAAACCAAAACTTTTAATGACTTTTTCCGATAGTTTACGATTGGTAAGGTATGCCAAAGCTTTTTTGCCAAATGAAGTTTGCAATAGCAGATATTGGTAAAACTCGCTTGCCAAATAGTTCATTTTTAGAATTTGCTCTTTTTTGATCCATTCCTTGTCTTCAAAGTCTACTCGGGCAAGCTTGACGCCCGCCCGCAAAGCTAGCTCTTTGAGAGCCTCAAAAAAAGTAACATTTTCCCATTTCATCAAAAATTTGATTGCGTCACCGCCCTCTCCACAGGCACCAAAACAGTGCCAGATCTGTCTTTCTGGCGAGATGACAAAGGAAGGGGTCTTTTCTTGATGAAAAGGGCAGTTGCCTTTGAAATTCCGGCCGGCTTTTTTTAAAGGGATATAAGAACCGATAAATTCGACGATATCGGTCTTACTTTTTATTTCTTCAATACTGGTATCCATATAATTACAGGCTATATTAAACTTTTTACTCTTGCTTTCTTTTTTTCATTCTTATTATAATAGGTTTATGCTCTATTTCTTGCTTGATGGATCACAAATAAAGCTTCTGTTTGTTAAAAAAACTTTACTGAATCAATTCGAGTCGGCTTTCTACCAAAAACTATTTCAGACGCCGCTACTTGCTGAAGGAAAATGTTCCAACCCCGATCTCATTGCTTCAGCTATCAAAGAGGCCCTAACCCACCTTCCACAAACAGTAGGCCACGAAAAGGAATTCACTTTAATTCTTCCTCAAGAATCGTTTAAATTAATGCGAACCGATATGCCGGTAGATATTGCCCCTTCAATTCTTAACTCCTATCTAAAGGAAAAAGCGCGAACTCAGCTTACTATCAACGTCGACGATTATTACTTTGACTATATAATCTCCGAAAACGGAAATAAAAAACAGATCTTATTTTATGCTATTGAGCGAAATTTAGTGGACACGTTCAAACAACCATTTCAACTTCTGGAAAAGCAAATTACTGCTATTGTACCTGAATCGTTGGCATATTATAAGCTTTTTGAAAAAACCCTTCGTAAGGATAAAAAAGAAAATATTTTTTATGTCTCCTATGAGGCCAATCGATTAAGCGGCTACATATATGATTCCTATGGTTTAATTCAAAACGAAAAATGGGTGCACGAACTTAAAAACGGAGAAAAAATCCAAGATATCTTAAAACAAAAGACGGCCGATTATGAAGCTCAAGGTAATAAATTAAACCGTTTAGTACTTTCCGGTAAAGACTCAGAAACCGTCAGACAAGACACCTTTACTAAACAGGTTGGCGTCTGGACTAATCCACTTAAAAGAATTATCCCCAATTTTTATCAGGAATATGTAAAAATGCTCAGTGGTCAAAATGAACAAGTTCTACCGGTCCTTGAATATGACGGCCCAATTGGTGCTTTTATCTTAAACGTCGAAAACAAAACCTTTTCTCTTCTTAATAAGAGTAACAACGTCGTTAATGTAACTGGCGATGTGATGACCGCTTCAAAAAAGATACCCCTGAAGCCAATACTCATCTTTCTCGCCACATTTATCGTGGTCGGCATAAGTTTGTTTTTTATTTTTACCAAAGTCCGCTGGGGACAAATTACCCCGTCTTTTACTCTCTTTCCCCCCAAATCACCATCTCCAACCCTAGCGCCTACCCTGCCGTCTCCCACAGCCACACCGGCCGTGTCTGTAAAAAGGAGCGAAATAAAAATCAAGGTCCTAAATGGTTCAGGAGTACGGGGTAAGGCCACGGATGTAAAAGACCAACTAAAGTCGCTTGAATATGAAGAAATTCTTATTGATAATGCCGACAACTTCGACTACCTAGTAACTGAAATCCAGGTCAAAAAAGGACAGTCTGCTTTAGCAAATTTAATTAAAACAGATATTGCTGACAACGTTTCCACCCCCAAAATCACTGAGCTTAAAGCAGATGAGGTGGCTGACGCTGTAATTATAATCGGCCAGGATTACAAATGATCCTACTTGATTTCTCCTTTTTGGGATAGGCTTTTGACCTTGATACACATGCTATATACCCACCGTAGTTCAATCCCGCCGAAGGCGGGAGTAAACGTACGGAGGGTTATACCGCTGAAAGATGGAGTATTTTATGCAATTTCATCTGAAAGCGGTATACTATGGTGGTTACTTTTTCTCTTAATATTATTTTATGGAAGAAGTTGATAAAAAAGAATTGGAGTCGAGGTTTAAGGCAATCCTGGCTAAAGTCAATCTGCCTGATAAAAAATCCCAACTGGTAACTTTGGAACAAAAAACATACGAACCTGCTTTTTGGAAAAACGCCAAGGAAGGCGCCGGAATCATGAAACAGATTAATCTCCTCAAAAAAGAAATTGCTGATCTGGAAATACTACCGCTTTTAATCGACGAGGGAGAGATGAAACAGGCCATCCAGATGCTCAATCATTACGAAGTCTTCCTTTTTTTGTCCGGTCCTTATGATGATGGCGGGGCGATTTTTGCCATTCATGCCGGTCAGGGAGGGACAGAGGCGATGGATTGGACGGAGATTCTATATCGGATGTATACGCGCTATTTTAAAAAAAAAAGTTGGAAATATGAAGAAATCGACCGGATTTCCGGGGAAGAAGCAGGAATAAAAAGCACTGTTTTGCAGGTCAGGGGAGACTTTGTTTATGGCTATTTAAAAGCCGAAGCTGGAGTACATCGGCTGGTTAGACAGTCACCTTTCAACGCCGACAATCTGAGACAAACCTCATTTGCTTTAGTGGAAGTCCTACCGATTATTGAAAATAAAGAAATTGATCTTAAAGACGACGATCTGGAGTGGCAGTTTTTCCGCGCTGGCGGACACGGTGGACAAAACGTCAACAAGGTTTCGACAGCCGTCCGATTGATTCACAAGCCAACCGGTATTGTCGTCTCCGCTCAAACTGAGCGTTCACAACTTCAAAACCGCGAAAATGCCCAAAAATTACTCCGGTCTCAACTGTGGCAGTTGGAGCAGGAAAAACAGCACCATACCCTGGACTCTTTTAAAAAAGATAAAATTGCCTCCTGGGGCAGACAGATCCGTTCTTATGTGCTCCATCCCTACAAACTGATAAAAGATTTAAGAACCGATTACGAAGAGACTAAAGTCGACGCTGTCTTAGACGGTGATCTTGACGGGTTTATCGAAGCCTATTTGAAAAGTTCATCGCTTAAAAAATAATTGTTTCTCGTAAATTAATTTGCTATTCTGTATAATAGTTTCATATGACAATCATCCACGATCTTGAAGAAAAACCTACCTCAAAAAGCGCGCCTAAACCGTTTATTATTACGATAATTGTCGGTGCCATATTCCTTGGAGGGCTTTTTGGTTTCATAATCAGCAAGATCTCAAGCTCCATAAATACAACTTCAAATTCCGGTTCGACTGGAAGCGGCGGACAAAAACAATCAGCTGGAATCGTCGATAAAAAAACATTTAAAGATGATGCCGAAGGCAGGCTTCGTGAAGGCGGTATTGACGGAGAAGGTAGTTTTCATCTGGAAAGGCCCGGCGGCACTTCGCAAAATGTTTATCTCACATCTGCGACAGTTGACTTATCAAAATTCATCGGTAAAAAAGTACGCGTCTGGGGACAGACTTTTGAGGCCCAGAAAGCCGGGTGGTTGATGGATGTCGGCTATGTCGAAGCTCTCTGATAATCTTCGCTAATTTTCTTCGCCGGTTTTGAATTTTATCCTCCTTGTTTGGGAAATTTACCCCTGCTTTCTGACGGAGGTGGTAAAATAAGTCTAAATTATTATTAAAAATTATCTTAAGGAGTATTAACGGATTCCGAAATTCGCGACATTGTTGAAACCAAAGAATATAGCTGATTTGCCACCAATCCTAAGGTTACGATGAAAGATTTTAGAGAGTTGAATGGCTATCGCGAAGTCGTGCCGGAATATGTCAAAGATTATGTTTTTATTAACATTTTTATGTAAAAATTTATATGAAAAAAATACCAGATAATCAAATTGCTTTCTATCAATCCCCTGATGGAGCAGTACATATTGAAGTTCTTTATTCGGAGGAAAATATTTGGCTTACACAGAAAAAAATGGCGGAGCTTTTTGATACAACAGCGCAAAATATCACGCAGCACCTTAAAAATATTTACGCCGAAAGAGAAATTGAACAAGAGGGAACTTGTAAAGATTTCTTACAAGTTCAAAATGAGGGGGGACGAGATATTGAAAGAAAATCAAAAATGTATTCTTTGGAGGCTATTATCGCGGTTGGTTATCGAGTAAGCTCCGATCGGGGTGCTCAGTTTCGCCAGTGGGCGACAGGAATTTTGAAACATTATATCCACAAGGGCTATGTTCTGGATGCTAATCGGATGAAATATGGCTCTCGTTTTAGCGCTAGATATTTTGACGAGCTTTATGAAGAAATCAAGGATATCCGCACTAGTGAGCGGATGATTTATCAAAAAATCACCGATATTTATGCGACAGCGATTGATTATTCGCCAAAAGCTTTTGAAAGCAAACAATTTTTTGCCACCGTACAAAATAAACTTCATTTTGCCATCACTGGTCAAACAGCGGCGGAAATTATCACGGATAGAGTGAGTAGTAAAAAAGAAAAAATGGGATTGTCTTTTTGGAGGCGTTCTCCACAAGGAAAAATTATGCCGAGCGACATCGTGATTGCCAAAAATTATCTGGATAAAAAGGAATTAACTCATCTTAATAGTATCGGCAACATGTATCTTGATTATGCCGAATTGCAAGCGGCGCGCGGTAGGGTGATGACTATGAAAGATTGGGTGGAAAAACTTAACGCCTTTCTCAAATTTAGTGAATATGAAATTTTGACAAATGCCGGCAAGATCAGCCATGAAGTGGCAGAAACATTGGCGTTGAAAGAATATGAAAAATATCGAGTTACTCAGGATGAAAACTATGTTTCCGACTTTGACCGTGAAATTAAAAAAATATCAAAAATTATAAGAAAAAAATAATTATGCTTAACCAAGATACGAAACGAAAAATTGACTCTGCCCGCAATATTTTGGTCAGTAAAGTGCCAGACCCAAAAGCGCAAGTTGAGCAAATCACTACAGCGTTGATTTATAAGTTTATGGATGAAGATAAAAAACATATGACTGGTTCAGCCGGGCAAAGATGGTTGAATATCGATTTTGTGCATAAATATAACATTCCACTTCCGTCTTTGGATGTTCAAAAGCAACTTATTGTCGAAGCAAAAAAAAGAGCAGGAAATAAACAACGCAAACAAGCTATTGATTAAAATGTACGAGCAAAAAATTGTTGATGTCTTAAAGGAAATATAGAAACCTCCGTAAATTAGGGTCAATAAGAACTGTGGAATCCAGAGAAGATTAAAAATGGAAATAATAATAGAAATACAGATTTATTTATAGTATAAGATATGATAATATATCATATTAGCCTTAAATAAAGGGATTTTATAGACATGATAATTTTATAATATTAAAGCTAATACCATTATTATGTGTTAACTTTTTTATATTACGCAAAAATACCATATTCTAAGATGACTTGACAAAAATTTTGTTATGGAATAATATATAGATATTATTAATTTTTATTAAAAAAATTATGACTGAAGTATTTTACAAACTCAAGCTTGTCAAGAATAACATTGAGATAGAAGTTTGTGGCGACAAGGACTTTGTTGAGAAAAAATTTAAAGAATTAACCAATGATTATCTTAACAAGTCGATCAATAATGATCTTGACCACAAGAATAATGAACTCAAAACAAATAAAAAAGAGCTATCTCTAATTGATTTTGTAAATCAAAAATGTCCAAAATCTACAGCAACTGGATTGATGCCCGTTTTAGTTTATTATGCGAAACATTTTGAAGGGATAGAAAAATTTAATGAAGTCGATATTAAAAATCTATATCGTCGATACGATATTAGTAAAAGGCCAAAAAAAATTTATCAAGCTATTTTGGACATTAACCGGAATAAAGGTTATTTTGAAAGCGTTCCTAAAGATAAGGGTTATTTTAGATTAACTGAAGCTGGCGAACACTTTGTCGAGGTTAAATTAACTAAACTTGACTAATTATAAAAATATGACAAAACAAGAAATTATTGAAAAAATAAAATTAGCAGAAGAAATATCTGAAAATTCAAAAAAATTTTCAGAGTTAACTTATAAAATTGTATTAACTTCGTTGCTATCCGGAGAAATTAAAGATGGTAAGCAGAAAAAAACATTATTTATCAAAAAAAATAATAGCAAGAAAAAGTCTAGTAAGGGATTATCTCAAAGAATAAATGATTTAATTTCGGAAGGATTTTTTAATGAAACTAAAACGAGTAAAGAAATTATTGCTAAGCTAAAATTAATTGGTTATTCAATGCCAGTTACTTCCTTGCCGAGTTATTTAATTCCAAAAATTCGTAGCCAAGAATTGGTACGCGAAGAAGTTAAAACGAAAAATGGTAAAATATATGGATATATACGCAAGAGTTAATGGTCTAATAATAAAATTAGAAAGAAACAAAAACGAAACTATATCTAAAAAAGGTATCTTGAAAGAGCTGGAGGAAATAGCCGAGTTATATTTAAATTTGGATTGTATTGCCGAAGAAGATAAATTAATTGGTAATGAAATGTGGAACACTTCTCAAGGATATAGACAATCAAAAAGTGAAATCAAGAGAAAATTAAAATCAATGAAAAAAGTCTTGGGTAGTTATGAAATAAAAAAGAAGTTAGAAAATAAAAATTTAAAGCCCGGCAAGGTGATCATCTTTAAAGCAGGTGAAAATTATTCCGCCTATGATCAATTAAAGAGATTTTTTAAATTAGCTAAAAATAATATTGATATCATAGATCCCTATTTATATCCACAAACATTTAAAATTTTACAAGATGTAGATAAAAAACTAAAAATAAGATTGATTACTAACTCAAAAGGATTTTATAAGGAATCAAAAACTGATTTTAATAATTTTAAAAAAGAATATTGCATTGAGACAAGAGATAGTCAAATCATCCATGACAGATTTTTTATCATAGATAGAGATAGTTATTTTTCTGGTTCGTCATTGCATAGTGTCGGGAACAAGTTATCTGCTATTGCTTTAATGAATACAGAAGATGCAAAAATATTACAAAAAGAATTTAATATAATTTGGGATAGTAGTAAAAAAATACAATAGCACATAAGGATAAGGACAGTCCCTGCGAAAACCCACCACCCATTTTGAGGTCCCGCTGTCTGCCCGCTCAAAGAACTTCAGAGCGAAGCCCAAGCAAATCTAGAAATTATGGATATACTTTCACTCCTGTATACTGTGCCACGACAGACGTGGTTGCCGCTTTTTTCAAGTCGGGAGCCCTCCCACCTCTATCTTCTGTACCTATTTTTATGAGCTAACAGTCTGTTACGGCACCGTAACGGTGACCGTCACGCTATAGCTTCCCACTTTGCTAAAGCATAAAGGGGTATTTTCCCGCGGAAGTTGGAGTTTCTATCGGGACATATCCATCTGCGGACTTATCGTAGGAACAGGTTGGTAGGGCACGCCACATCTAGAACAAATCGGCGGGTTATTTAAAAGAATAATTGCAGCGGCAAATCGCTCCTTGTCAACGGTCGTCACATCGCTACATATCGGACATCCAATCGTTATCCGCTCTCGTGGACACAAGATCAAACACCCGCGTTCTCCATCGAATCCACCATCATATTCCTCAACATAGTGATGGGACATGCCAATAGTATACTCAATATTAATTCAATTTCAATAAAATTCGAGGTTTTCAACTGCTTTTTCACCCGTTGGAAGTCTGTACTTCGTTTGTTCCTTCCCTATCTGGAATCCGATTTGTTAGCGATAGAATAAATTGGCTTGGGGTATATATTTCTGCTATTATGAAACGTTTCCATATTGTACAATGAATGCATGATCTCTTTTGACCAAATCAGTCTTAAATTTCCACTTGGTAATACGGCTTTGGAAAATATTTCCTTTGATATTAAAGATAATGAATTTGTTTATTTCGTGGGCCCGTCAGGCGCCGGAAAAACCACCATTCTTCGACTTTTATTAAACGAATTCCGTCCGTCCAAAGGGACAATCGTGGTTGATAGCCTGGAGATCACTGCCAAAAAGTTTAAAAAAACTGCAGAGTTAAGAAGAAAAATCGGCGTGGTCTTCCAGGATTTTAAAATCTTACACAACAAGAATGTCTTTGAAAATATCGCGCTTAGCCTGAGGGTAAAAAACGTTTCCAACAGCACAATCAAACAAGAGGTCAAACGCGCCCTGCAACTGGTGAATTTACCCCACAAAGAAGAAGTTTTTCCGGCACAGCTGTCAGCCGGTGAGTTACAAAGAGTGGCAATCGCCAGAGCAGTCGTTGGCGATAGAAAGATTATTTTAGCCGATGAACCGACCGGCAATCTCGATCCTCAGACTACCTGGGAAGTAATGAAAATTTTTCGTCGTCTTGAGAAAGACCGCATTATCCTGTTTGCCACCCATAATGTGGATATCGTCAACAGTATGCAAAGACGAGTAATTGCCTTAAAAGAAGGTAAAATAATTAAAGATCAACTGAAAGGAGAGTACGAATTATGAAAGACGTCATTTCATCACTCAAACGCACCCCCTATCAGACTTCGGCCGCCTTTCTGGTATTGTTGTTTACTCTGATGTTATCGGGAATCTTGTTTGTGTCATTAAGCTTTTTATCGGGCCTGCTGCAATACGTTGAGACTAGGCCGCAAGTGATGGTTTATTTCCAGTCAAAAGCCCAGGAAGGCACTATCTTAAAAGTCCGCGATGAACTGATGTCATCTGGCAAGGTAGCTTCTGTTAAATATGTGTCCAAACAACAAGCCTTTAATATCTACAAAAACTCAACTAAAGACAATCCTCTACTTCTTGCGATGACTTCAGCCGATATATTGCCGGCCTCGCTTGAGATCAATGCCCAAAAACCCGAGTACTTACCGCAGATTGCTGATTTTTTAAAAAAACAGCCCGGGGTTGACGAGGTGCAATTTCAAAAAAACATTGTTGATCGGCTTCTTACTCTGACATCAATCGTCCGTAAAGCTACTGTGATCTTATTTTCCTATCTGTTTGTCATGTCTATAATTGTTCTGGTGACTACGACCTCGTTTAAAATTGCCCTTAACAAAGAAGAGATCGAACTTTTAGAACTTCTTGGTGCTGACCGCTGGTATATCAAAAAACCGTTTATCTCAGAAAGTGTCTTTTTGGGTTTAGCGGCGGCACTGCTGGCTAGCGGCATACTGGTGAGCATCTTGTTTTCTTTAAGCCCGTTTTTAGCCAATTATCTGCGAGGGATTAACGAGCTAAATCTTCAGGTAAGTGATTTCACTCTGCCTATCTGGCCGATCAATCTGATTTTTCTGACGACCAGTGTTAGCATTATTACCATCTTTGGTATCGGTATTGCTTTTATCGCCAGTTATTTTGGCACTGAGCGCTATCTGTCTTAATCACCTGCTTGCAATCCTTTTTTATTTTTCTGTACAATTTATAAAGCTATGAAAAAAAAGATCATACTGATGATCGCGTTTTTCCTTATTTTAACTGTAGGGGTTTTTTCTTATGCGCAAGATAATACTGACCAAGTTAAGGGTGATCTGGAGAAAAAAATCGCCGAGTACCAAAATAAACTAGAAGAATTAAGACAGCAAAAAAATACGCTATCTTCGCAGATTCAGTATATGGACACGCAGGTCTATCTGACCGAGCTGCGAATTCAGGATACGGAAAAAAAAATTCTCTCAACACAAAAAGAGATTGACACTTTATCCTCGAGAATTGAAGGGCTTGACAACTCGCTGAATTATCTGTCAAAGCTTTTTTTGGCCAGTGTGGTTAACGAATACAAACAGCGAAATATTTCGGTGATCGACGTGCTTCTTGACAGTAATAATGCCAATGATTTATTAAATCAGGTAAAGTATTTCCAGGCCGCGCAAAATAATAAACAGAAACTGTTCGTCCAAGCCACCGAAACCAAACTCAATTTTGAGGAACAAAAAAATGTCCGGGAAAAGAAAAAAAAAGAACTTGATAGTCTACAAACCACTCTAAAAGCTCAAAAAAGCGATTTAATAAATCAACAGTCAGCAAAAAAACAATTATTGGCAGTAACACAAAACGATGAAACCGTCTATCAAAAATTAATTGAAGACGCCAAAAGACAGATAGAATCATTTAAACAGTTTGTTCAATCTACCGGACTTGGCACTATTCTCGCCGACGGCTTAGGAACGGGTGAAGGCGGCTGGTATTATTCTCAACGAGATGTTCGCTGGGCTAATTCTAGGATGGGTGGCTCATCAGAATCGGTGCTAGACGTTGGTTGTTTCATTACTAGTATTGCGATGGTTATGAAATTCTATGGCGCCAACTTTACTCCTTCAGATATTGCAAATAACGCAAAATATTTTAGCGGCGGGCCCAATTCTGCCTGTTTCCCGACAAGCTATGCTACTGCTTACGCCTGTCTACCGTCAGCTTTTAATGGTGCATGGCCTAACGGCAAGAATTACCATAATATTAGCTATTCTGATATCTCTTCTTATCTTGAAAAAAATGTTCCGGTGATCGCCGGTGTCAGAGGAAGCAGCCATTATATCGTCTTAAAAAAAATTGACGGTAACGATTTTATCATGAACGATCCGATTTATGGACCTGACAAAAAAGTTTCCGATTATTATACTTTATCAGGACCCTATGGTGTATTTGAATAAAAAATTACTTACTGTCTTAATATTTGCTTTGCTTATTGTAGTTTCATCAAAAAAAACTTATGCGGTCACTGCTACAGTAACGACCACATCGCCGATAACCATTTCACCACATGAGTTTACGATTGACGTTTCAGTTTCCGGCGCTTCTTCAGGCACTAACTATCTAAAAATTGATCTTTTTAAATCAGGAACCACTAATTATTTTGGTGACACGTATAATGGAGCTGACTGGTATAACGGTACCGATGGTCTTACTTACTTTCCGATAACTATCCAATCCGGAATTTGGTCCGGACAGGTTAAGGGACGTATTAATGATGCCGACTTGGCACAACTTGATCAACTAGGTCAATATAAATTAAGAATCCGTAGATATACCGGCTCCGGTAACTATAATGCATCAGAAGCCAATAATAGCGTAGTTGATATCAATATTATTTTCCCAACGCCAACCACCACTCCATCTACTGCGCCTTCCGCCACCATTGTCCCTACGCCCGCACTAGCTGACGAATTACCACAAGAGCCTACTCCGACTTCTCAACAGTCCGCTATTAACAATATCTATATTTCCGAAGTGATGGTTTATCCAAATACCGGCGAGAAAGAATGGGTGGAGCTTTATAACAATAATAACCACCAGGTAACACTTAATGACTGGTATCTTGATGATCTGGAAGACGCCGGTTCAACGCCTAAAAAATTTTCCTTGACTTTGGTGGGAAAATCTTATGGTGTGTATTATTTACCTTCAAATATTTTCAATAACGACCGCGACAGCGTTCGACTACTCGACTTTGGCCGCGCAGTCAAAGACAGTTTTGAATACTTACAAGGAGAAAAAAACCTGAGCTGGGGAAGAGCCAGTTTGGATTCAGACATCTTTTGCCTCCAGGAGCCATCGCCCAACACCGCCAACCTTAACTGTCGACAACCGATAGCTACTCCTGCTCCCACAGCTACCAAAACCCCCACTCCAACAAAGATACCATTAATCACATCATACTCTATGCGGAGTCTCAATCCACCATTCTCTTCTCCTCCAAAAAAATTCACGATTGGGATGGCTCAACTACCACCAAACCCATATCCAAGCCCTCAATCGCCTCAAGATACTGAGGGCGAAGTGTTATCTATGAGCGATAATCCTCAAACCAAAAAAGACAAAAGAAAATTGCTGAAAAGCTTACAGATTACTTCCTCGTCTTACTCGTTATTGGCGATTCTTTCGCTAATTGTTAAAATAAAACAAACACTTGCTTGAAAATATGCTTAAAAAAATATTAGTTTTAGTTTATTATTTAGGACCGATCTTGATTTGGATGTCGGTGATCTTCTATTTTTCCTCAAAAGAAAGTGTCCAAGTTGCCAATAGCTATGTATTAAACTTTATCTTTTTTAAATTTCTTCACTTAACTGAATATGCGATTCTCTATTTTCTGGTTTTTCGAGCTTTTTTCTATTTTTCGCAAAAAAATCTATCATTAAAACAAATGATGTTACTGGCGATTATCATCACCCTTCTTTATGCAGTCTCTGATGAGATTCATCAACTGTTTGTCCCGACAAGGGAAGGAAAAATACGCGATGTCCTTATTGATAGTCTTGGAATTTTGTTAAGCTTTGTTTATACTAAAAAATACTTCCATTTATTGCAAAAATTTATATGAATAAATTAAAGAGGGTGTTACATCATTTATTTGTCCCCCATGATAAGAATAACTATCGCGCCAAATTGCTTCATCTTGATTTTCTGACTTTGTATCTGATCGTGGTACTGCTTATTACTGTTGTTTTTAAACAAAGTATTCTTAACTCCAATATCCTCGGTTATGCTACCGACATCACGGTCAATAAACTGTATGAGTTAACCAACGCCAAGCGCCAGGCCGAGGGATTAAAACCGTTAAAGTATGACGAGAAGTTAGCGGCCGCTGCCCAAAAAAAAGCCCAAGATATGTTTACTAAAAACTACTGGGCTCATTACAGCCCCGAAGGGCTGACTCCCTGGAACTTTATATTATCCTCAGGCTATCAATATGAGTACGCTGGTGAAAATCTGGCTAAAAATTTTCTTTTTAGCCAGGGGGTAGTTGATGCCTGGATGAACTCAACTTCTCACCGGAAAAACCTATTGCGATCCGAATACCAGGATGTTGGTTTTGCTATTAAAAACGGCGTTTTAAACGGAGAAGAGACAACGCTTGTGATCCAGATGTTTGGGGCGCCTATTGCAGCTCCACTACTTGACCAAAAAGAAACCTCAGAGCCCAAACCTTTGTCTGTTCCAATAGCGGCTTACAAAGAACAACCGCGGCCGTCAACTTTAGGCATCTCATTTCTGCCAATTTATTTTAACTTAAATTTCTTATTTTTTGCGGTCCTAATGCTTGCTTTGGTAATTGATTTATACGTGGCCATAAAAATGAAATATATCCGAATAAATGGTAAAAATATTATCCATTTCTTATTCCTGGGTTTTATGATAATCGCCTTACTAATTATCAGAAAGGGCGCAATCATCTGATATGAATCACCTATTTCAAGCACTTAAAAAAGAGTTAAGAAAACACGCCTTTGATTATCTTCTTTTTATGACCGGCGGCATTTTCTTTTTACTTGCCCTGAATTTATTTAAAGGAGAACGGCTTCTGGAATTTCTCATTCTTCTTTCATTTGTCTCATTTTATATTATCTGGGGCATGTATCACCATATTATTGAGAACACGGTTCATCTAAAAACTATGCTAGAATATGTGTTCATTGGATTTCTTATTTTGTTTCTGATTAAATTTTTAATCATACCCTAATCTTATGAAGGGAATTATTTTAGCTGGAGGTCGCGCCACCAGACTAAGGCCGCTCACCAAAATCACTTCTAAACAGCTTTTGCCGGTTTACAACAAACCGATGATCTTTTATCCGTTAGAGACGTTGCTTAAGGCGGGGATTAAAGATATCCTTATCATTATTTCCCCCGAGTATGCCGGTCATTTCCTCAACTTACTGGGCTCGGGCAAAGAGTTTGGGGCCAAATTTACCTTTGAAATCCAGGAGGAGCCGCGGGGGCTACCTGATGCGTTTATCGTAGGTGAACAGTTTATCGGCCGGGATGACGTCACGATGATCTTGGGAGATAATATTTTTGATGATGATTTTTCCAGTCAAATTAAAGGCTTTCATTCAGGAGGTCACGTCTTTGCCAAGGAGGTGGCCGATCCGCAGCGCTACGGGGTGATAGAGTTTGACGCCAACAACAAGGTCACCTCCATAATTGAAAAACCAACTCACCCTAAAAGTAATTTTGCCATGGTCGGGATTTATATTCTCGATAAACGCGCCTCCCATTTTGCCAAACAGTGCAAACCCTCAGCCCGAGGGGAACTGGAGATTCCGGATCTGATTAATTTTTACAAGGAAGCGGGAGAACTCACTGTCAGTACTATTAAAGGCATTTGGGAAGACGCAGGAACTTTTGATAGTTTACTGCGGGCAAATCTCTATTGGGCAAAAAAAAACAAGGCCAATCTATAAATTATTTACTTTTATATGGATACATTACAGATTCTTTTGGTAATCGTTCTTAGCCTGACTACTTTAATTCTGACTATCGTTGGAATACAACTGATGTTTGTCTTAACTGAGGCAAGATCTGCTCTTAAAAAGCTTAATAAAATTATTCATAGCTTTGATACGGTCGGTATGAATTTACATCAGGGTCTTGGCGAGATTGCCGGTTTTATAAACGGCATTAAGTCTGTCATCAAGATATTAGAAGTCACCTCGAGTAAAAAAAATGAATCGTCAAAACAGTAAAAACCACCCTGAACACTTCTGGTCGGGCTTTGCCATGGGGATGGCAAGCGGGGCCGCCATCCTCTATCTGGTAGGCACCAAAAAAGGCCGAGGACTCCTCGAGAGTATCCTGGAATACAATAAACAAATGGAGGATGGTAAATTAAATATCTCTTCCCTTCTAAGTGACTTATCAGATCAAGTTTCATCCCGTGCAGATACCCAAAATTCAGGTTCAAATCATCCTCAAAATGACACCAAACTCAATGGTTTAGTAAGTATGCTAAAAAAAATTAAACGCCATTAATAATACTGATAACTCATCTACTGTTTAAAACATGAGTATTAACCAATCGAAAAATCGGACTGAATTGAGGCTAAATTGGTTTTGAGGCTAAATCTACTGTGATTTCAGCAAACTGTTAATATCAAACAACTCGTATTGATGTTTTCTCATAAGTCTCGCAAACTCATTATCGCTCATATTATACGCTATCCTATCAAGCTCCTCAAATGTTTTACCTTTTTCTAAAAAGTTACGATTCTGTTCTTTTGATACTTCTTTCAGTTTTTCGTAAGGGGTTGTGTACTGTCCGTATATCTTTTTCTCTCTGCCTTTAAAATCGGTAATAACCTCGGTAACAAATCCGCAGGGGCGGTGATAGTTTAGGTAAGGGTTAAACCAGTCTTTAAAAAAATCATTAAATTTGTCAACTAAGGATTGGTTGACATGAAAAAATCCTAAGTTTTTTCGAATAACTGATCCGTTCTTTCCCTCAACTAATGCGTTATCATTGCAGTGACGACTGCGGGACTTGGTCTGATGGATTAAAAGCTTGTTTAGTAAATGTTCAACGATTCTATTGATGAATTCACTGCCGCGGTCTGAATGAAAATTAAAGATCTTAAAGGGATATTGATTGATCATACTTTGTAATGCAGGCATTAGATAATACTCTGTAATCTGCGGTACACAGACGACTACCTCCCACTGGGTTATCTCATCAATACTGTTAATGTGGAATACATCATTTTGGCTTACTGTATCAACCCGTATTGATCCAGGGCTATTATTGGGATTGGGTTTTGCCGTCTCCCCAATTGGGATCTGACGAGCCTGTGTATGATGGAGATATTTTGCCTTGTATCTTGCAGACTCTCTCAAATTATTGATGTGAGAGAAAGAGATACGAGAAACATTTTCGTATTCTTTTTTCCTGAATAGTTCGTATTCTCTTCGCATAATCTCATGGGTTGCGGCGGCAGACAGGCGGTAGTGGAGTTCGTCTGTTTTTTCCAAGAGATTAATGTCATATCCCGTGTAGGTGCGGTGGATGTTTACCCGTATATATTTCTTAGGGGATAGTTTTCCTTGTAAGCAAGCGTCTATCAACCGATGGAGTTGACTGTGTTTGTAACCTGTAAATATTTTTAATACTACAAGAACAACATGTTTTTCTTTTCTTGACAATCTTGGATAATCAAACTTATCAATCATTCTCTCGATGATTTCATACCTGTCCTCAATTGTTTTTGCTTTTAGAGTAAACTGTCTGCTTCCCTTAACAAATCTTCTCAACTGCTCCAGAGAATCAAGATGCTTTATGTCCATATATAGATCCATATATGCTGATTATCACAGATTTGGTCGTCCTCATTCACTCCGATTTTTCAAAGAGCAATCGGGCTGTTTTCAGTCCGATTATTGATTGGATAAGACTTATGGTTGACTGTTAGCGCAAAAAGCTGTTATACTAATTGGTTCTTTGGACAATTGTTCACTTAAAATAGCGTTTGATTTTAATTATTAGAATTATTAGCAACTATCCCCATGTTAGATTCCATAAAAGTCAAAGGAGCCCGCCAACACAATCTAAAAAACTTATCAGTTGATATTCCCAAAAATAAATTCGTTGTTTTTACCGGTGTTTCCGGTTCTGGAAAATCATCTTTAGCTTTTGACACGATTTACGCCGAAGGGCAACGGCGCTATGTCGAGTCATTGTCCGCCTATGCGCGACAGTTTTTGGGAATCATGGACAAACCGGATGTTGATTTGATCGAAGGACTTTCGCCTTCAATTTCCATCGATCAAAAAACCGTTTCCCACAATCCGCGCTCAACTGTGGGGACAATTACCGAAGTCTATGACTTTTTACGCGTCTTATTTGCCAGAATCGGCCATCCACACTGTCCAAACTGCCATATTGAGATAAGCAAGTTGTCAATCGACGAGATGGTCGGAAAAATAAATATTCTAGTTGCCAAAACTATCGCCAGTAACAAAATTTCTCCACACGAGTTTGTTTTATTGTCACCGATTGTAAGGGCAAAAAAAGGAGAATTCAAAGACTTATTTAACAATTTGCAAAGCAAAGGATATTCCGAGGTGGTAATTGATGGAAAAACCATGTCCACAGCTGATGAGATTAATCTTATTAAAGCTAACAAACATACTATTTCTGTTGTTATTGACCATTTTTTTGTAAGTTATACTGACTTCAAAAACGTACTTTATCAAAGCAATCTTAAATCCAGACTCAATAACTTAGTTGAGCAGGCGGCCAATCTTTCAGACGGGTTAATAATTTTAAAAGCGGCTTCAGAAGAACATCTTTTTTCGGAAAAGTTTTCTTGTCCAAACTGTAACTTATCATTGCCTGAAATTGAGCCGCGGATGTTTTCCTTTAATTCGCCTTTAGGAGCATGTGAAAAATGCAAGGGCATTGGTACTTTGTTAAAATTTGACAAGAATTTGGCTATCAACCCAAAATTGAGCGTAAATGAGGGTGGCATCGTGCCCTTTTCTCAATTTTTCTATCAGGACACCTGGTATATCCGACTGCTTAAACAAATGGCTAAAGAAGAAGGGATTAATCTGAACATACCAATTGGCAAACTTGCCGAAAATAAAAAAATTCTTATTTTCAACGGGTCTAATAAAATTTATCGGGTACCAGGCACTAACAGACAAGGTAGACCAACTACTATTTATGAACGATTTGAAGGTATAGCCACTGAGCTTGAAAGAAGATTCTACGATTCGTCAAGCGAGTGGGTAAGTACAGAACTGCAAAAATATATGCGCGAGGAAATCTGCGGACACTGTGATGGAGCTAAACTAAAACCTGAAGTTTTATCTATTACTATCGAACAACAAAATATCTCACGCGTCTGTGACTGGTCAGTTGAACAGATAATCGAGTATTACGAAAAAAGTCTGCTGTCGAAATTGAAAGAATATGAACGGCAAATAGCCACACCAATCTTAAAAGAGATTAACACTAGGTTAAAATTTCTCAAAAACGTCGGACTTGGCTATTTGACGGTTTCACGGGCAGCTAAAACTCTTTCCGGAGGAGAGCTCCAGCGCATTAGGCTTGCTTCCCAGATAGGGACGGGTTTAACGGGCGTATTATACGTACTGGACGAGCCGTCAATTGGCCTGCATCCGCGAGACGTTGATGCCTTAATTGATACTCTGCATAATCTGAAGAATTTAGGGAATACGCTAATCGTTGTTGAACACGATCAGGAGACCATTCAATCGGCCGATTATGTAGTCGAGCTTGGTCCACAAGCCGGAAAAAATGGCGGTCAGGTGGTGTTTACCGGTACAGTCGGGGAGATGGCAAAAGCCTCCCATTCTTTGACAGGTCAATATATCTCAGGTAAAAAAAAGATCGCCATTAAGGAACGCGATTTAACCATAAACCGTGGAAAAATAAATCTTATCGGCGCCAAACAGTTTAATCTTAAAAATTTGGATATTGAACTGCCGCTTGGCAATCTGATAGCAGTGACTGGAGTCTCCGGTTCCGGAAAATCGACGTTGATTTCGGAAACTCTTTATCCGGCACTCAAATATTATCTTGACGGCTTTTGGAATGAGTCAATGGGCGATTATCAACGGCTGGAAGGCTACCATTTTTTAGATCGTGTTTATCTGGTGGATCAATCGCCTATTGGCCGTACTCCCCGGTCCAATCCCGCCACTTATATCGGTTTTTTCAACGAGATACGAGACATTTACGCGGCCACGATTGAGGCTAAAGCCCAAGGTTATCAAAAAGGACGGTTTTCTTTTAATGTAAAAGGCGGTCGGTGTGAAAAATGCCAAGGAGCCGGGGTCATCAAGATTGAGATGCAATTTTTATCTGATGTTTATGTTACTTGCGATGTTTGTGAAGGTAAGCGTTATAACCGGGAAACACTGGAAGTGCGATTTAAGGACAAAACAATATACGACATTCTAAATATGACGGTTGATGAGGCTGTTGACTTTTTTAAAAATCATCAGCGTATTTTTCACAAGCTGCTTTTTTTACAGGAGGTCGGTTTGGGATATATCGAACTTGGCCAACGGGCGCCTACTTTCTCGGGAGGAGAAGCCCAGCGTATCAAACTGGCAAATGAGCTCTCAAGAAGAGATACGGGAAAGACTTTATATATTTTGGACGAACCCACCACCGGACTGCATTTTTATGACGTCCAGAAATTGTTAACGGCACTTTTTCAATTGGTAAATAGAGGAAATACAGTGATTGTAATTGAACATAATTTAGATGTCATAAAAAACTCCCAATATATTATTGATTTGGGTCCGGAAGGCGGAGACCGCGGCGGAAAAATAATCTATCAGGGAAAAACCAAGGATATTCTAAAAGTACCCGCTTCATACACAGGACAGTATTTAAAACACGTGATAGACTAACTAATTTTAGCTTATGATAATCAAAAAACCTGGCTCAAACCAGATCTGGCCTGCAGAGAGACTAAAAACCATACCTACCACGACCGGCGTTTATCTATTTTTTCACAAAAAAGAGTCGGTTTATATCGGTAAGTCGGTTAATCTACGAGCTCGTATTAAGTCGCATCTGGAAAATGCCAGGATCGATAAGAAAGAAAATGTCATCGTCACACTTTCAGATAGCATTAAAGTAATCATTACCGACTCGGAGTTTAAGGCGCTGGTTCTGGAATCACAGTTAATAAGCAAATACAAACCGCGTTATAATGTACGTTGGCGAGACGACAAAAGCTATCTGTATATTAAAGTTAATTTAAAAGAGAGCTATCCGCGTTTTCAAATTACTAGGCGGGAAAATAAACCAGAATTTACCTATTTTGGACCTTTTTCATCAGTTAGGACGGCCACTAATCTGTTACGCGAAATACGTAAAGTCATTCCTTTTTGCCAGCAAAAAAATATCGGGCAAAGACGATGTTTTTATGCCAAGATCGGTCTTTGTGACCCCTGCCCAAGCCTGATTGAAAAAATAAAAAACACTCAAGAAAAAAAACATAATCAAAGCATCTACCGTTCAAATATTAGACAAGCGATTAAAGTACTTGAAGGAAATACTGATTTGATCTTAAGATCATTATTTAAAAATTTAAAAAAGTTAACAGCCAGACAACGCTTTGAGGAAGCGATAGTGGTACGAAACCGCATAGCCAGATTAGAAGGACTTCTATATCGGGGAAGACTGATTGGTGATGTGTTGGAAAGCTACAATAATTCAGATGAGAGCCTTAATCAACTTTATGGGCTTTTAGCTGAACATTTCAGCCGGTTTAAGAAACCAATCAGAATTGAGTGTTATGATGTGTCCAATCTGGACAAAAAAATGGCCACCGCCTCAATGGTAGTCTTTACCGACGGGTTAGTTGATAAAAAAGAGTATCGGCGATTTAAGATCATAAACAAAAAGTTGAATTCAGATACACAGATGTTTGAGGAGGTGATCGCTCGCCGGTTGAAAAATAAATGGCCAAAGTCGGATTTAATGGTGATAGACGGAGGTAAGCCACAGATTCGAACGGTACTAAAGATTATGAAGGAAGCCAAAACTGTAACTCCGATTATTGGCATAGCAAAAAGACCTGACAGACTGATCATCGGTAATGAAAATCTGCCAACAATCCGGCCCAATTTTCATCATCTGGGTTTTAATCTAATCCGGGCAGTTAGGGATGAATCGCACCGTTTTGCCCGTAAATACCACCTGCATCTGCGCCAAAAAAAGATGATATAATTAAGACTTGCTCGATCTTACAGAAATTAATTATTAAATTTATCTTTATGAGAAATGTTTTAATGATTGTCACAATTATTTTATCAATAGTCGTGGTCGCGCTTATCCTTTTGCAAGGACGTGGTGCCGGACTGGGGAGTGCCTGGGGAGGCGGAGGAGAATTTTATCAAACCCGGCGAGGAATTGAAAAAATTACACTTCGACTCACAATATTTTTTATTATCTGCTTTTTATTGGTCTCTATCGCTAATTTGTTTATTAAATAACCTAAATGTTCAGCTGGAAAAAGGTTAGATACGGCTATTGGGTAGCTCTTTCCTTTTTTAAGAAAAACTTACAACCGATTGTCTTTAGTTTTGTGGCTAGTATTATCGGAATTATCGCCGTAATTTCTTTTTCGCCATATCTATTAAAGTCGCTTACAACTAACAAACATATAATTGGCGTAGCAGGTAGGTATTCGGTTGATTCTCTGCCAGACTCTATTTTAGCTAAAGTTTCAAACGGCTTGGTATTTATCACTGGAAAAGGCGAAGTTGTGCCTCTTTTGGCCGATTCCTGGGAACAACTTGATAACGGTAAGGAATTCCGTTTTCATCTTAAAAAAGACCTCATCTGGAATAGTGGTAAACCATTTATTGCCGAAAATGTAAAATACTCCTTTAAGGATGTAGAGACCAAATATGACGGTGATTTTTTGTTAGTGTATAAGCTTAAAAAATCTCTTCCCATTTTCCCCATTTATCTAACCAAACCATTGATTCAACATCCTTTAGACGGTGTTGGAGGATTATACAAAATTGAAAAAGCAAATATTAAATACGGTGAAGTGCAGGAGTTAGAACTTACGCCAAACAAACCGAAACTACCAATTTTAATCTACCGTTTTTTTGATAGTGACTCCAAGTTAATCAACGCCTATAAGCTTGGACAAATTCAGGAAATGGTTATTAACAAAGATAAGGTTGCGGCAAATTTATCCAACTGGCCAAATACCACTATCACCAAGTCAATTGATTTTACTCAGGTTGTGGCGCTTTTTTTCAACCTAAACGACAAACTTTTGGGCGAAGATAAAAATATTAGAAAAGCAGTGGCCAATGCTATTGACTCTAAGCAGTTTGTAGAACTAGGTGAAAAAGCGGACGGACCATTATCTCTGACTTCTTGGGCGCATAATCCGGACTTGAAAAAATTTCTATATGATCCGGATAAAGCAGAAAATGAGCTTAATAAAGTAATGGATAGTACACACTCGGCGGAGCTTACGATCAATACGTACTACGAATATCTTAATGTTGCTGAAAATATTAAAGATGATCTAAATAAAGTCGGAGTTAAAGCTAAAGTAGAGATAGTGCAGTTTAACCGCCCGCAAAATTATCAACTATTGGTTGCGTCACTGCAGCTTGGGAATGATCCTGACCAGTATTTCTATTGGCATTCTACACAGAAGCGGGGCAATATTACAGACTACAAGAACGTCAAAGTCGATAAACTTTTGGAAGACGGTCGAAATACTCTCAGTCCCATTAAAAGGAAATCGATTTATTTTGAGTTCCAGAAAATTCTAAATGATGAGCTACCAGCCTATTTTCTTTATTATCCATATACTTACACTATTATTCGAAAATAAGCCTGCAGCCATATTATTGCTTTGTTATAATTAGTTTAAGATGGCAGACCTGCCCGCCATGCCAGAGTGGTGAAATTGGCATACACGCAGTCTTGAGGAGGCTGTGCCGAAAGGCGTGAGGGTTCAAGTCCCTCCTCTGGCACCAAAGGAGACACTCTCATTCTCAAATACACGTATTGCTTGATATATTGGGCTAATCTTGGTGTTCAAATAGCCTGGATAGCTCCATTGCAGTCCATCGGGGAATATTGAACACAGGAGAACGCGAATTTGTTGTAGATTCGACATTTGATAGGTTCTACCCAGGTTAGTAAACTTATCCATCATAAACTTGACAATAGCTTGGAGATTATACTTTGCCAGTAAAGCGTCATCTTTGGTAATCTGCACACTGGTGATCTGGTCTTCAATTAATTTGTTTTGTTCCCGAAATATTTCATCTGAATAAGTTCCATTCAGGTTTTTCTCAATTAAAGATTGTCGAAGCTCTTTTAATCGTTTTAGCTCGTTATCAGCTTCATCTTTTCGTTTTTGCAATCGAGCTACTCTTTGATAGTAGGTTCGGCGAAGCAACCCAATAAAGGCTGTTAACGCGTCTTTAGTTGGCGATATGGTTGATAGAAAACTAATGGCGGAGCTATTAAGTTTCTCAGCTGGAATAGATTGAGCCTTACTACATTTCTGACAACGATAATAAGCATAGCGAGCATGCTTACCTTTGCTCCAGCCACCAGTCATGGGACTTTCACAACGACTGCATTTCACGATTCTTCTTAAGGGAAATTCAGGGTTATCCCGATTCCTTCGTGCGATGGGTACATTAATGTTCGTATTTCTCCCATCTAGAATAGCTTGAATTCGATAAAAAACGGCTTCTGTAACCATTGGAAGATGTTGACCTCTGATTTCGTCAGGATACCTCTCGGAAGTTAGGATACCAATATAATATTTATTCCGAAACATTCTGCCGATAGCTTGTGGCCTCATAATATGTTCCTTACCGTGGAAATGCTGTCGAATACCCCACTCATTCATAAGAGTAGCCATTTCCCGTAATGATTTTGTGCCAGTGCCCATTAGTTCCCAAGCTGATTTAACTTTATCCCAAATTGCAGGATCTTTTACAGAATATCCATTCTCGCTTTTATAGCCAATTGGTGGCACTCCACTTGTTAAACCTGCCATAAATCGGGCTTTTAGACCATTTTTAGTTCGTTCACTTCTGACGTCATTATCCATCTGGGCAAAACTCGCTAACATGGTTTCGATAAATCTTTCGGTTGGGCTGTTTCCGGTTGGCTCAGAAGCCGATACAAGTATAATTTGATTTTCCGCCAGTTTTTTTCTAATTGCCAGAAAGTCTCCTGTTTGGCGGGATAATCGGTCTAACCGATAAACAATAAGTGCATCAATATTTCTTTTATTCTTACGGCAAAACTCTAACATTTCAACGAGTACCGGTCTACCAACAATATTTTTAGCGGAACGGCCTTCTTCCTTAAAAATTTGAGCTACTTCCATACCTCGGCGCTCCGCTTCCTGTTTACATATTTTTTCCTGTGTTTCTAAAGAGAAGTTGTCAACCTGCTCCTCTGTTGATACCCTAAGATAAATAATCGCCCGCTTAATTTCAGTATTATTTTTTGCTATTTCCATAATTTATCTTCATTAATAACTTCTTTTAACGTCAGTCCCTTAAAAACTTCTCTTTCGTACTCATCCAACCATGTATCAACTAAAAATTGAAACTCAATTATGATTGTTTCTATTTGTTCGTTTGAAAGAGAATAGGCAGCTTCACCCAATGCTTTTCGCATCCTTGAGGTTTTATTTTCCTCTGACTGAAGTGGAAATATATTATTTAAAGCGATTTCTATTGACTGCTGAGGATTAGACTCAATAGATACTCTCTGAAATGTTTCTAACGCAGGCTGTGGATATGATCTTAGTGTTTCCATATATCTATCTCGTTAGAGATAGTATATATCCAGAACGGGATAGTTGTCAAGGGGTTAATTAAGTAAATCTTCTTTAATTTTCTTATAGGATTTGGTATACTCCATGCTAGTTTTATGAATAAGACCATCCTGCCAATTCTTATTAAAATATGCTGGACAGCAATGTTACAACTATAGACATTTCCAAAGCTTTTCCTAGTTATCTTTCTTGGCTATTTACATCTCCCGACAATCAATATTTTTCTTCGCTACCTTTACTTCTAATACTGTCAATTTTTCTGTTAATAATTGTAGTTCTACTTTTGCTGTATATCAGGTTAAAAAAGACTATTACAGAAATCTATATCTATTTAGAAGTTAGACCAACGGATAAAACTCTTAAAACCCCGCTTTCTACCAGCCAGCTTTTTACTGTTCTTCATTCTCTGGAAATACCCCGTTCGTTTCCTGAAAGATTTATTAAAGCCAAAAAAACAATCAGTTACGAACTGGTATCTACTAAAGAAGACGGGATTCGCTTTGTGCTTCGTACACCAAAAAGAGACGTATCTACAGTTAAAAAAACACTGCTGGCATACCTTCCCGGGGTTGAGATCAAAGAGGTTTTAGATTATCTGCCGTCACGCGAACAGACACAAAATGATCAGCACATTGTTATAAAAAACTTCAAGCTGGCAAGATCATATCTTTATCCCTTAAAAGAACAGCCAGCGCTTAACCAGCACGATCCAATTGCGTATCTCACCGCTTACATGACTAAGCTTGCAGTCGGAGAAATGATTGCACTGCAGTTTGTCTGCAGTCCAGTTGCTGAAAGCACCCATCCGAGCAAATGGCAGCAGATTAACAGCATTAAGCAGGCATTTCTCAATAACGAAGATATTTCCCGCTATCTTTCTGGAACATTTCTTTTCTTTGGATTTATTCCGTTTCAACTTATCGCTGATATTCTTGTTTTTATCACCCTTTTGCCGATGACGCTTATAAGCTGGCTTTTTACCAGTCAAAAAGACATGACGCCTTCATTTGTATTTGAACATAAAAGCAAGCGGTTAAGCGATGCTGGCAGTACCAAGATAGAACTTTATCAGTCTATAAGAGAAAAGATCACCCAGCCGCTTTTTGAAACAACAATTCGTGTATATGTAAATAGCACTTTCGATGAAAGGGGTAGAGAAAGGGTGAATGGTATTCTCTCGGCTTTTGAAACCTTCAATGCACCGCATCAAAGCATCAGGCTAAACAATTCCTTCTTAAGCTATATAAGAGATGGATTTATTGAGAAGTTTCAATACTTCCAGCTTAAAAACCGCTTATCATTATTTTCCAATAACCCAATTCTATCGGTGACTGAACTTTCTTCTCTTTACCATTTCCCATATACTGCCACGACTCAAACGGAAGACTTGCAGAAAATCAAAAGCCCGCAACTGCCTCCTCCGTTGTCTCTTAAAAAAGCTGACACTGCTTTTGACATCACATTTGCTAAAAACAAATATGGAGAGACAGAAACCTTAATCGGCCAAACTTTGGAAGAACGAAGAAGACATACTTATATGATTGGAGCAACCGGTACTGGCAAAACCACATTACTTTTACAAATGATTTACCAAGATTTGCTTCACGGTAAAGGAATGGCAATTATAGATCCGCACGGGGATTTATCAAAAAGGGTTTTAGAGATTATTCCCAAAAGCAGAATTAAAGATGTAGTTTACTTTAACCCATACGATATTGAATATCCAATTGCCTTAAATTTTTTGGAACTGCCAAAAGACTTGCCGCCTGTTGAAAGAGAACGGGAGAAGGATTTTATCACCTCAAGCCTTATTTCTGTTTTTCACAAATTGTATGAAGCCCGCTATTCGGGCCCCAGAATGGAACATATCTTAAGAAACGTTATTTTAACTGCTTTAGAGCTGGAAGAACCCACTTTGTTTACCATTTATGAGCTTTTAACCAACACAAAGTATCGAAAGCGGGTGGTAAATGATTTAAGCGATGAAGTTTTAAAAACTTTTTGGCAAAATGAATTCGGAGCTACCGGAAGCTACCAAAGAGCTGAGCAGATTTCACCTATCACTAATAAACTTGGCCGGTTTTTAACAACTACTCTGACTCGCAATATTTTAAACCAACCCAAGAGCAAGTTGAATTTTAATGACATTATGGATAGTAAAAAGATTTTGCTGTGTGATCTTTCCAAAGGCAAAATCGGTGAGGACAACTCGTTCTTTTTAGGTAGTCTTATTATCGCCAAACTGGAATTGGCGGCTTTTAGAAGGATTAATATACCAGAAAGCAAACGAATAGACTTTTTCTTGTACGTTGATGAATTTCAAAACTTTGCTACAGTTGCCTTTGCTCAAGTGTTATCAGAAGCCAGAAAATACCGTTTAGGGGCTATTCTGGCTCATCAAAATACTGTTCAGGTAGAAGCTGATCTTTTAGATACGATTATCGGAAACAGCGGCACAATTATTTCTTTTAGAACTTCAAGTCCGAAAGATGAAAGCAAAATTTTGCCGGTTTTCTCGCCACAGGTAGAAGAAGGCCAAATTGGAAACCTCCCATCCTATCACTTTTATATAAAAATAAACGCTTTACAACCTCAAGACTCATTTACCGGCGAGATTGACGATTTTACAGTTTCCGGCAGCAGCACTATCAAAGAAAAAGTAATAAATAACTCAAGAAAAGTATACGGGACAATAACAGAAATCAAAAAAGAGGCCAGAGTTATTAAAGATGCAAGAAAACCTTATAAGGAAAATGAAAATAGATTTAATGAAATAAAGACCGATTAATATCCCAGCTAGCTGGGATATTGGCATTGAATAATAGCCCGATATGAAGGTATTAATAATAAATTATGTAGTTTCTATATCCTTATATAAAGGCAGAAACTACAATTCCTTCCTAAATAGAGGGAGGATACAGGTGGGTTTACTAAAATAGATATGACTATTCCAAATATAACCAATAAACAAAAAGAGATCATTCTTCTGTTATATAGATTCCGCTTCTTAAATAGACTTCAAATCCAAAAACTACTTCACAATAAAGACCATAGAAACATCAACGTCTGGCTCAAAGATTTAACCTTAAAAAAGTACGTCGGCCGTATCTATGACCACTCTTATCAAAAAAATACCTTACCGGCTAAATACTTTATATCAACCAATGCAATTAAGTATTTAAAAACATTGGAAAATATAGATGCATCACTTCTTAAAAAATTCCGTCAGGAAAAAAGACGTTCTAACGGTTTTATTGATAAATCCATTTTTATTGCCGATATTTACCTTAAGCTTTTAGCATTAGAGAGTTTGAAAGATACTGATTTTAAATTTTATACCCAGCAGGACTTTCCTAAAAATGGGGTGATCAGGGATCTGCTCCCTGATTTTGCCTATGTCTATAAAGCCAAAAAACATCTGGAGCATTTTGTGGGAGAGGTGTTTAGCGAGAAAATGCCCCGTTACGCTATTAGAGGACGAATCAATAAATATATCGAATATTTTGAAAATGATGAAGGCAGGCCTACTAATATTATCTTTATCTGCAAAAACGATTTAACCCTAAATTTTATTAAAAAACATATTTACCGCCACTTTCGCGATGAAGGAAGTATTAATGCTAATTTCTACACAACTACTATAGATCAGATTGATCAAAACGGAATGGAAATAAATTTATTTAAGAAAGCAGAATTTTGATATATACTAAATGAAGTTGAAAAAATAAGAAGATTTTATAATCATGCCAAAAATTAAAAGAGTAATTGCCTTTATAATCTTTTCCTTACTAATTTTGTTATTATACGTAACTTACACATATAAAAGTTTTCCTTTTAATCACAACGGTAACTTAAACTGTAATCTGGGAGAATATGTGAAAAGATGCAAACTTGGTCCCTGTTGTTGTCCAGTCGGAGCGTTATGCGATTGAAAAAAGGATATAGACTATAAAAAAACCGCAAGCGAAAGTTTCCCTTCACCTGCGGTTTATAGCTACGCCTTCTTAACTTCTGATAATCGTCGTGGGATAAAGAATTTATCCCGTTCTACGGGTAACCCTAGCTGACCCTTGTTTGACATCAGTTCTGACAGGGTAAAGTAGCCCAGTTCTTCCTCGTCGCCATCTACCAGCCCGAAGAACGTATCTTTACCGTCAAACTCTATCGCGTACCAAGTCCAGCTGAAATCCGGATAAAAGAACTTGCAGATTACCATCGGATCTTTCTCATTTTCCTGAGAATAGAGCGCTGGTAACTTGACTAATATTTCTTTTGTAAGCAGCTTCATGATTTTCACCCCCTTTCTGTTTTTGAAATAAATAATCTGGATCAAGGATTTTTTTGTCCTGTCCATTGAAAAATGGGGCCTGGGGTGAAAAGCAGATGTCAAAAGTCCCCCGCCGTTGGCGGGGGAGGATCGAAGACCCACCTTTTGATAGATGATTTGAACCCCATATAATGAGAAAGCAGAACAGGACAAAAAGGTTGGTAATCGTAGACATTCTTAACTAAATGTATGAGAACATGTTTTAATGACATATACTGAAATAATGAACACCGAAAAACTCATCGTTTTCCAAAAAATATATGACTTTCTCCTTTGGCTGTATCCATTGATAAACCGGATTCCCAAAAGTCATCGGTTAGTTTTAGGTAAACATCTGGAAGAGTTAGGTTTGAAGATATTACTTTCCTCAATTCAAGCAAATAAAATCAGAGATAATAGCAGAAAGATAATTCAACTCCAAATATCAGACAACTTAGATGAATTAAGGATTCTTATTCGCTTAACAAAAGACCTTCGCTTCATGAGCGTTACCCAATACAAACACGTCGCCGAGAAAATCAATGAGATAGGGAAAATCTTATATGGCTGGACAAACTCAAATTAAAAAAACCAAAAACTTGCATAAAACAACTAATTCCTGCTACCCTTAAAGTTAAGGGAGAACCAAAACGCGTTCTAACGTGGCGGCAATTGGAATAATACCAGCAATGCGGGAGCATTCACGTTGAATCTGAACAATACCCCGTCCAATACGAACAACAATATTGGTTTCCGCTGCGCCAGTGATCAATATCATGCGCCAGGATGGAGTGGTATATGTCCAAGGATATATACCCGGTGTCCTCACGATCACCAGGTTCTCTCTGTTCCGCTCATAAGGCGGGAGAACATAATGCCTGTATTCTTACTCTTGTTTTAAACGCCAAGGGTGAGGTAAATGGGTACGAGATTTAAGTGGATGCGGGCCGACTAACAACCGGCCCGTTTTTTGTTAAATCATTATGTATAAAGAAATTTATGATTTTAAAAACCTGCTCTCAGCCTATCAAGCGGCAAGAAAATGCAAACGGTATAAAAGAAATATTGTTGATTACGGCTTTTTCTTGGAAAGCAATCTTTTCAAGTTGCAACGGGAATTGATATCAGAAAGTTATTTACCTTCATCGTATGTTTGTTTTACTGTTACTGATCCTAAAATAAGAAAAGTGGCGGCACCGGCTTTCCGCGACCGCGTGCTCCAACATTCCCTGGTTTCCAGAATCGAACCTTTATTTGAACAGAAATTTATCTACGACTCTTACGCTTGCCGAAAGAATAAAGGAACCCATTTCGGTTTACAAAGAGTCAAAAAGTTTTTGCAAGCAGTTCGGTCAAAACACGGGAAAGACAAACCCATCTATTGTTTAAGAATGGATGTAGAGAAATACTTTGCCAGCATTTCCTGGGACATATTACTTTCGATTATCAATAAAACCGTGCCTTGTGAAAAGACAAAAAAGCTGATTGAAAAAATCATAACCAAACACTGCTGTTTTGATATCAATGGCCAGCCTATCCAAGCTACGGAAGACTTTGTGAAACAGGATAAGCGTCAGGGAGTACCAATTGGCAACTTAACAAGCCAATTATTTGCCAATATTTATTTAAACGAGCTTGATCATTTCGTTAAAGAAACTTTGCGTCTCAAATGGTATGCCCGCTACATGGACGATTTTTTGGTTATCCATCCGGATAAAGATTATTTGAAGCAAATAAAAGACGATATCCAAATCTTTTTGGAATATCAGCTACATCTTAAACTTCACCCGAAAAAAGTCATTATTCAAAATGTCAAAAACGGGGTTCCGTTTGTTGGGTATCTTATTTTCTATGACCATGTCCTTATACGCGGTAAAACACTGTTAAGAATAAGGCAAAAACTAAAGCTAAGAAGAATTGAAAATAAAAATAGTGAAGCGGAGCATAAGCTTGAGGCAACTTTCAGTTCAATCAGAGGACATCTTACGCACGCCAATGCGTATGGCTTGCAAAAGAATCTCTTTGAGAACCACTATCAAAAAAAGAAGGCTATATACGAACAACTAAAACTGTTCTCTACAGCGCTATGGTTTTTATTATGATCTCTTGTATTTTAAGGTACATTTGGTTACTATTAAATTAACATTGCAAAAGCAGTGTGGATCTGTTGCGGGTATGGAAACGGACAGTATGTGATATAAAAAAACATGACTAATATATATGCTTTTATTGATAGCCAAAACCTAAATCTTGGGGTCAGATCGCAAGATTGGAAACTGGATTGGAGAAAATTCAGACAGTATTTACGGAACAAATATCATGTGAGTAAGGCGTACCTGTTTATCGGTCAAGTTGCCGGAAATGAGTCTTTATATACTTCATTGCAGGAAGCAGGCTATATTCTTATTTTTAAACCTACCTTAGAGCGTAAGGTGGGTGATAAGGTGATAATAAAGGGAAACGTTGATGCCGAGTTGGTTTTGCACACGATGATCCAGTACAAAAATTACGATAAAGCAATCATCATTTCAGGCGACGGGGATTTTCGCTGTTTAATAGAATACTTAGTAGATAAAAACAAGCTTTTACTCGTACTGGCGCCAAATAAGTATTATTCAAGGCTTTTGAAACCTTTCTCAAAATTTATCGTGAGGATTGATAGGCTGAGAGGAAGTTTGGAGCTTAAAAAACATGCGACTGGCATCGGCGGTCGGTCGAAACCTTAGGCCTATCCAGTCATCGTGATAAGATGATCATAACAAATGAAAATTAATATGTCAAGGGCAATAGCAAGTAAAATCAGGGATTATCTGTTTAAACCGCGGTTCCACTTAAACCGTTTTCAGTTCAACCTTGTTGCCCTGTTTTTTCTTACTGTTGGCTTTATAGCCGGTTCGTATCTTACTTTATCAAAAATTTTCCCTAATGCCTTTGCCCTTAATGATACTGCTAAGACTTGGACATTCAATACTGCCAACGTCTCTTCCTATACTTATGACACCAGCCTAGTGACGGTTGATGATACGGGAGCACACCCAGTTGCGAACAAACTTACTAACCCAGCTTTCGCCTCTGATAATTCTTCCTGGAGCGTGGCCGCTGTTCCTTCCTCCGGCTGGGTGGAAGTGCCCGGCAACGCCACCTATTCCACTACTAATTTTTTAGCCATGAAGTACGAAGCCAAATGTGCAGCAACTTCTGATTTAACAACCGGACTTACTGCCCCCGACTCTGGTTATCATACCTATTCCGATTCCGGCTCTACCTGTACCAGTGGTAACAGCAAACAGGTTGTTTCTGTTGCCTCAGGTTACCCAATTGCCAATATTTCCCAAACCAACTCCATTACCCGCTGTAGCGCAGTGACCGTTGGTGGAGGCGCAGCCCACTTAATCACCAATAACGAATGGATGACAATAGCCCGCAACGCTGAAGCGCAAACTGCAAACTGGAGTTTAGGAGCGGTTGGCAGCGGCTATCTTTTTGCCGGACACAATGATAATGCTCCGGCTTTAGCCGTTGTTGCTTCAACTACGGATACGGGCAATAACCGTTGTGCGTACACTGACACGGCCGGAACAACAGAAGCACCAAGCTCTTGTCCTACCAATACGGCCAATAACACTTCAGGAACTGCCGGGAACCAAGTCCGTGTTTTTTCTTTATCCAACAGTCAACCGATATGGGATATTGCCGGCAATGTATGGGAGTGGACAAACGATACGATTACCGAAACCAACCAGCCCGATGTTGCTGGCCAGTCTGGATTTGCTTGGCGGGAGTTTACCGCGTTAACATCGTATGGAACCCTGTCCTATGATTTAGTACGTCCGCTTGGGTCTACCTATGATGCAACATACGGAGTCGGCAGAATTTACCACAATTCCAACTCTGCTGCTTCAACTCTTTACGCGTTCTGACGTGGCGGCCGTTGGGATTGGTACCAGCAGTGCGGGAGCATTCACGTTGAGTCTGAGCAATACCCCGTCCAATACGGGCAGCAATATTGGTTTCCGCTGCGCCAGTGATCCCGTAGCTATCTCTCAATCTTTTTCATCTAGTTCTGGTCGCGCCGGCGGTGGAGATACAATTACTATAGGCTCTATTTCTGACGGAAAAATCTATCAGAGCGTTAATGTTGGCGACACTTCTACCTATGATTTTTCTGTCTATGTTTACGATTCAACCACCGGCAATGAAGGTGGAACGGTTACTTCCTCTATCGCCCAACTTTATTACAACGGCTCAACCATTGCTACCACTTACGCTGATGCCGGATCGGGTTGGTGGAAGTTGTCGGGAACTTTAACAGGAGCAAACGCTTCAAGAGAATATGGGGTGTTGGTTAAAACAGGAAAGACTGTCAAAGCTGACGATTTCACTTTAAGCAAAACCGGAACGTACAGTGTTTATACCACCAGCGCCTACTCTAACGCTCAAGTAAATACTTGGGATACCTTTTGCGAGGGCACCTTGGTGGCTTCAACTTGCACGACCGATGTCACTTATTCCGGAAACAGCGCGATTAAATATCAAATTTGCACTGATGATGGTTCAACCTGCGAGTCTGGTTCTGCTTGGAAGTATTGGGACGGTGATTCATGGGAAACGGCAAGTAATACCACGACGCATGTCAACACGGCCGCCCAGCTGACGCAAACCGCTATGCAAGCCTTACCGATCACTTCCCAGAAAATCTCGGTTAAGGCGGTTTTTACCTTTGGCGGGAGCGACACACCATATCTGCCTCATATTTCCATTGGACTAACTACCGACACGACTGTACCTAGCACCAATGCTTCAGCTATCGCCATGACTCGAAGTAACGGTGGCACGAGTGTTTCTTCCAACGGCTGGACAAAAAACGATTCGCCTTATTTTTCCTGGACAGCTGGCGCGGATAATAGCGGCGGCAGTGGTGTAAAAGGTTATTGTTTATATTTAGGAACTGACACGGACGGCAATCCGGCAACTGCCAAAGGTCTTTTGGGAACAAGCCCCGTTTCTACTGCTGGCACCACTTGTCAGTTTATCGTCTCGGCAACCTCTATTGATTTTGCCACTTCTTCGTATAAGGGCGGTACGTGGCTTTCGACTTCCAGCAACCCTTATTATCTCAACATTAAAGTGGTGGATAATTCTGGTAATATCTTTACCGGCTCAAGCGCTCAATTCCAATTCAGATATGATACTACCGCGCCGACCAACACCTCATATATCTCTTGTGCTTCGGGCAGTTTTTCCAATGTGGCGGATATGAACTTCTCCTGGCCAACAACAGGAGGCGTGGCTTCATCCGATGATAATGCTGGAATTTTGGGTTGGCAATACCAAATAAACTCTACCGCAGGAACTTGGCTCGGTACAACTACAGAATCAACTTTGGGTGTGAACAACTATATTCCAACAACCGAATCGTCACGAACTTTAACTCAAGCTCAAGACGGATCATCAATTGTTTCCGGCAACAATATTGTTTACTTTAGGACAGTAGATGCGGCTGGTACTACTTCTTCTGATGCCACGATCAGAACCTGTAATCTTTCTTATGGTGGGGCGGCACCGGCTTTTGATGGTTTGGATACAGTTACCGTTACGCCTTCAACTTCCACCGCTAACTCATATGCTTTAAGCTGGCCGGCCGCAACTGCCACCTCGGGTCAAAGTGTCGTTCATTATTACTACATGATTAACACTTCACCGCCTTCTACCTTGGCGACTTTACAGGGAAATTCTTCAACTTACATTGATAACGGAACAACAAGGACGGTTGCTGCTGCAGCTTTGCCTGGTGTTAATAAAGGCAGTAATACCGTTTACGTGGTAGCGATTGATGACGCTTCAACTCCCAATTATTCGCCTTCAAACTATATTACCGGTACATTCACTCTCAACTCAACTGACCCGGACAATGTAGGCAGTCTTGTTTCTTCAGACAGTAGTATTAAAGCTTCTTCTCAATGGAATGTAACCTTGACGTGGGTTGCTCCAACCTACCAAGGAGCTGGAAACCTAACGTATCTTGTCAAAAGATCTACAGATAACAGCACGTTTACTCAAGTGGGAACGACTACCGGTCTTTCATATGTGGATACCACACCGTCTTCAGCCAAGTACTATTATAAAGTTTACTCCAAAGATGGAGCCGATGCCCAAAGTTCGGGTACCAACGCGGTCTCAATTACCCCAACTGGCAAGTGGACGAGCGCCCCTTCGCTTGATTCAGGACCAAGCGCTGGTAGTATTACTACAAAAAAAGCCACTATCACTTGGACAACATCCAGGTCTTCAGATTCAAAAGTGCAATATGGGACAACCAGCGGCAGCTATAACACTGTTGAACCGAGCAATTCTTCACAAGTGTCTTCTCATTCAATTCAGCTGACAGGGCTTAATCCGGGGACAACCTATTACTACAAAGCTAAGTGGACAGATGAGGATGGGAATACCGGAACTTCAGATGAAAAAAGTTTCAGCACGGCTTCTGCGCCAACTGCCAAAGATGTATCCGCCAAAAATATTGGCTTATCATCTGCAATTATTCAGTTTACATCCAATAACGCTTCAAAAGTTAAAATATATTATGGTACGACTACCAGTTTTGGCGGTTCTAAGGAAATTTCCACTTCCACCTCCGAAACAACATATACTGCTGAACTGACCAGTTTATTGGACGGGACGAAATACTATTACAAAATCAATACCTTTGATAGTGAATCAAGTGAGTATGAGGGTACAATTCTCGATTTTACGACCTTGCCTCGTCCTAAAATTTCCAATGTTCGTATTCAACAGGTTGCCAACACCGCTCAATCAACCGTCCTAGTTACTTGGGTGACCAATACCGATGTTTCTTCAATTGTCACTTATTATCCCCAGGGCCAAGCAAGTGAAGCTAGGGATGAAGTCACTATTGCATTAACAAAGGGTGAACATAGGATGATTGTCCGGGGACTTTTGCCTCAAACAGACTATATTTTGGTGGTTAAGGGTCGGGATAAGATCGGCAACGAGGCGGTAAGTGACTCGCAGCGGCTTACCACTGCTACCGACACCAGACCCCCGCAAATCTCTGAACTTCATGTTGAAGGAGCAGCTATCCCCCCAACGGCTAGCACTGCCCAAGAGTCAACGGCCCAACTCATCGTTTCCTGGAATACGGATGAACCTGGCACCTCTCAAGTAGAGTTTGGGGAAGGAACAGGGACAAGCTATTCTTCAAAAACTCAAGAGGACGGTAATCTGACTTTTAATCATTTGGTGATCATTTCAGGGCTCACTCCGTCCAAAGTGTATCATTTGAGGGCAATTTCCAAAGATAAAGTGGGCAACAACGGCCGCTCGATTGACACGGTAACTATTATACCCAAAGCCACCGAAAATGCGCTCAACTTGGTGATTACCAATTTGCAAGAAGCGTTTGGATTTCTTGGAGGTTTGAAAAAATAACTATGAGCAATGCTATCATTCAAGTCCAACATGTTTCAAAGTCCTTCCGTGTCGGGGCGCAGGACGTGCCGGTTTTGAAAGATATCTCATTTGAGGTACAAAAGGGTGATTTTCTAGTGATCTTTGGTCCCTCGGGTTGCGGAAAGTCAACGCTCCTCCACACCATTTTAGGCTTGGAAGAACAAACATCCGGTCATGTTTTCTTTCTTGGTAAAAACCTGTATAACGGCATAACCGAAGACGACCGCTCGGATATTAGAAAAAAACATGTGGGGATGGTTTATCAGCAGTCAAATTGGATCAGGTCGCTGACCGTGGTAGAAAACATAGCTTTTCCTCTGTATCTTTTGGGCGGGGAGGAAAGAGATATCCTCATCAAAGCTGGCCAAATCTTAAGAAATCTTCAAATGTCTCATCTGGTAGCTTATTTCCCCTCGGAGCTTTCAAGCGGTCAACAGCAAAAAATCGCTCTTGCCCGAGCTCTCATCACCAACCCGGAACTGATAATTGCCGATGAACCGACTGGCAATCTTGACTACGAATCGGGACAAGAACTGATGAAAATGCTTACCCTTTTAAATAAAAACGGGCAGACCGTCATCATGGTCACTCATGATCTTAACTATTTGAGTTACGCCAGAACTGCCATCAGAATGTTTGACGGTCGGATTGTTGCCAGATATAAAGAAACTGAAATGAAAAGTCTTCATGAAGCTGTTTTGAGCAAGCGGGGCAATGAAGAAGTCTCCCGAATTGAAACGAACTATGAACGTAATCCTGTCAATGAAGAAGATTTTCAATCTGCGGTAAAACAAAATGTTCATGCAACTTCAGCCGTGCCAAAAGGACCGGCCAGGAAAAAACCTTTTTCGCTATTATTTTTTCTTTCTACTTTACTACGCTCATTCCAACGACTAGCAAGCTTTTTTGTTCTTCTTATGATCTACGTTTTTAGAAACCTGCTTCTTTTGAAATTTTTCCGTATGGGAAAGTTTAGACAAATTTTCGAAAGCGCGTTTGTATCCAGATGCTTTCGTTTTTTTACCGCATTAACCAAACGACTGGATCGAAAAGAAGCAGATACTATTTATCGAATGAAACTTATTGAGCTGTCAATAAAAAACATGCTTGCCAAAAAAACCAGATCAGTCGTAACTATCGGCGGAATGATTATTGGCATCGGAGCAATCGTATTTCTGGTTTCTATTGGTTACGGTTTGCAACGGTTGGTCATCACGCGTGTTGCCAGGCTTGAAGAGATGAAGCAAGCCGATGTCACCCTGCAAACAGGGGGAAAAGTAAAAATAAATGACAAAACTATTTCTGACTTCAAAGACATACCGGAAGTTGAGATGGCTTTACCTTTGATTGCGGTGGTTGGTCGGGTCAATTACCAAAACTCGGTTTCTGACATGGCTGCCTATGGCGTTACCACCGATTATCTTAAACAATCAGCCATTCAGCCGATTGAAGGGAAAATCTTCGAGAGCAACGAGCTGGTATCGGAAGTTCCCCAAGTTACTGGAGAAGTAGCTGGCGTCTCAACAGAGAAACAAATAGCCGTCTTTGGCGAGAAAATACGAAATGTGGACTTGACTATAAATCCTTCCTCCTGGATCAGGGTTCGCGAAAGCCCCACCACCGCGGCTTCGATTTTGGGTTATACCAAGCGGGCAGAAGGTTCACTTACTGGCGAGGAGGTCTGGGGAGACAGTTATGAGTCGGATAATAATGCTGGCAAATCTGCCGAGACTGAAGATGGAAAACCATTAGGGAGATGGGTCAGAGGACCCGTGCTTCTTTGGAAAGAGGAAAAGTGCGATTCCCAAACGCAGGGTGATTGTGAGGACGGAAAGTATGTAGTAATGCGCGATGTTGACAATAAACAGGTGCAGAAGGAGGGTTATTTTGCCGAGATTAACCTGGACTTGGCTGGCGTGAATATCAATCAGCCCCAAGTGTTGGGAGTCACTTCAGATGCCACAAAGAGCGCCACTACTACTACAAACACTTCGGTAGATTGGGTCGAAATTGCCTCTGAAGCGGGAATTATCGCTCCTCCTGAAACAAAAACTATAGAACTCTCGGGGAACGCAAAAAGACAAGCCGTGGTTAATCGGGCAATGCTCAAGATTTTAGGGATCAATGAAAGTGAGGCGGTCGGCAAGAAATTTAATGTTTCGTTTGTGGTAGTCGGCGACCTTTTAGTTGATGCTAAAGAAAAGGTTGAATCCGCTTCTTCCGAATACACAATTGTGGGGGTTACTCCAGAAGAAAAAACGCCAGTCTTTTTTGTTCCTTTTATTGATCTGCGGTCGCTTGGAATCACCAACTATTCGCAAGTGAAAGTAGTAGTGAAAGATCAAGCAGCACTTGCCAAAGTAAGGCGCCAGGTTGAGGCGATGGGATATGTGACGAGATCTGTAACTGACACGGTGGCACAGATAAATTCACTTTTTGCTGCTGTCCGAACCCTCCTGATGCTTTTGGGTATGGTAGCCCTATTAATTGCCGCTTTGGGCATGTTTAACACACTAACCGTGTCGCTCCTTGAGCGAACTCGGGAAGTGGGTTTGATGAAAGCGATGGGAATGAAGTCATCGGAAGTGCAGGAACTTTTTCTGACAGAATCGATGATTATGGGATTTTTCGGCGGGATTTTGGGGATCGTGGTTGGTTTTATAATGGGCAAGCTGGCTGGGTTGGCCTTATCATTCTTTGCCATTTTTAAGGGCGTGGGGTTTGTTGACATTTCTTATGTTCCCTTCTCCTTTATTGCTGTCATTGTTTTTCTTTCACTTCTGGTGGGAATTGCAACCGGTATCTATCCAGCCAAACGTGCTACGAAGATTTCCGCTCTTAATGCCTTAAGGTATGAGTAAAGATACCGGTTATTAGTTAAGAATTTTTCTTTTGTTTTTATAGTATTAACTTCTAAGTCTTTCAAAATTTAAATTATAATATAGTTTTCATTGTTGTATGTTACATTTATCATTGTTCTTACGGTCTTATTGTTGACTTTCAATCTGCTATTGTATATAATCTCCGCAAATACTATGGCGAATGATATACCAGCTTATAATACAGCACAGCCGATTCAATTTACAAATCTCGATCAACTTTTATGGGGTGTAGTTAAAACTCTTCAATATTTTTCTCTTCCTGTCATGGCGCTTTCTATTGCGGCACTTGGTATTGCTCTTATTGCCAGCGGCGATGATACCGAAAGAAAATCACGACTTAAGGGATGGATCTTTAATATTTTAATTGGTGGCCTTTTAGTTTTTGGCGCGGCTACTATTGCCAGCATCTTAAAACAGTTTGTCGGCGGCACTAACTAAAGACCAAAACAACATGCCCACTCTGCCGCCTTATGAAAGCTTATATATTACTAGCTATTACATCTTTATTTCTACTTTTTTTCTCAACTCCCTGTCTTGCCGAAGAAACACCACAGCCTACGCCCACTCCCATAATTAAATATACCAACGAATTTTCAGTTCAAAACGAACCGTCTTCAATTATTTCACTCCTTAAAAATTTTATTGCCGGTTTTGATTCATTTTTAGGCGGTTTTATTTTCTATACTCCCGACCCGCTTGCCAATACAATCACTCTTAAGGATAAATCAGAAATTCCCGGAGTCACAAAGTACCGCGATGTTTTTTATCAAATTGCTATACCGGTACTGGCAATTATTATTGCCGGCATTGCCATTTCAAAACTTGGATCAGATAACGCCCAGCAGTTAAAATCATTTTTTATCAGACTGCTGATTGTGGTTGTTTTATTTGTGACCGTGCCTTCGGTTCTCTCATACAGCATCCAGTTTAACAACCTGCTGGTTGACAAAATCTCAAACACGCAAAGTTTTACCGGTTTTCTAAACGATTATTTTGACAAATCGCAGGAGGCAATCAGCAATAACGACAATCCATCAGAAACCTTCGGTATCCCCTCGTTTGATATTTCTTTAAGAAGCGGAATATTTTATTCATTAGGAAAATTTATCGTTCAAATACTGCTCTTTGCTTTGACTTTTATCTTTTTACTGTGCGGTTTTATTTTTATCGTCTTTCAATTTGTGATCAGGTTTGCCTCACTTCTGTTTCTAGGCGTCATTTATCCAATCATAATACCTTTTGCTTTATCAGAACGTACTCAAGGGATTGTTCAGACATTTTTTAAATCATGGTTTACCTTTCTCATCGAGCAACCAGCATTTGTTTTAGGCTTTGCTATTGCCACCGATATATTTACCAGTATTTTAAATTCAAAAGGACCAAGTGTGGGAATGCTCTTTTTCTACACCGGCTTTTTGTTTTTCTTAGGAAGTGTCAATATGCTGGTAGCGAAGATATTCGGAGATGTCTGGACTGCAATGTCTGGCAATATGTACGCGGCATTATCATATCGGGCAGTAAGTAAGCCTATTACTGCCCCAATAGGCAATTTTACCAGAGGTTTTTTAGGCGGGGGTCTTAGTACAATTGTAGGACAAAAAACCAGAAACTTTGTGCAGAATCGATATCAAGATAATCCCCAAAATATGCCACCCATTGATAACGGCAATTCATCAACAAGCCAAAGATCACCAAATAAAGATGATAATCGAAATATCGTTGGCAATGTAAAGACTAATATACCGCCATTTTCCCAGAATTTATCAGGAAAGGGATTGACTATAGAAACAGAAAACTCAAAGCAGGGCGTAGTTTCGGTTACCGGCGATACTTACAAATATGAAGACAGAAAAAGCGGTTTAGTTTCATTTTATCCTACGCGCCTTGAGGCAGTTCAAGACGGCGTGCCGGAAGAAAGACTGCAGAAAACTACCTTTGATCATCAGCATTTTATTGATCTTTCCAGTTTTAGCAAGAGTAACCCTAATCCGCATAACTTTAATGCCATGGAGGAAGCAAAACGGCAGGGTAAAGAATTAAATTATGCCTACATTACTAAAGCCAGCCCACCGCAAAGAGTAAAACACTTTCTTGAGCTTTCCAAGCTTAGAAATGAGGCGTATGGAGTAAACGGCGTTATTGTTGAAAGGCAGGCCAAAAAAGGAACAGATCCCATAATTAGGATCTATTCTCATAAATCATATGAAAAGCGTAAGAATATATAAAGACGATATTAGAGTCCATATTTTGCGAAGTCTGTTTTTTACAGATTCGTTTCTGGTTATTTCAGGAACGGTTATAATGGCTTTAATCCTTTATCTGGTTTTTCATTACATCCTGCATACTTTTCAGTGGAGCTACTATATTTCTGCTTTAATCGTAACTACTATTTTATTTGTGACTGTTGTTACTCAAAAAATTGATAACCAGCCAATTTATAAAATTGTCCCGCGGCTCGCTGCTTTTAAAACCAGTAAAAAAGAAAAGCGCTACAAAGAGCTTGAGCCGTATTTTACTGACTTTACCATTCAGGACAATCTAATTTTAAGAGCAAACACCCTGACCAAGATATTTCAGATTGAGCCTTTTGATGTGGCTTTGTTAAACGAACAGGATCGGGAAAATTTCTTTATCAAGCTCAAGCAAGCCATTCATACCCTGCCAACTCAAGTCCAGTTTATTGTCCGTAAGGAAAGAGCTGAAACCAAAGATTATTCACAGCATTTCTTCTCTCTTTATGCCGGCTCAACTTTAAATAGAGAAGCGCTTATTTCAAGATACATAAAAGATTTAAGTCGGCTTTTGGAAAACGAAACCCTTTTTATTACCCGCCACTATGCGGTTTTTTCTGTCTCCTGCAATACCGGGAAAACCACGGATTTAATTGCCGGAGTGAGAAAAGTCAATGACATGGGAATCAGCTTTGCTTCTGCTTTGTCTGCCGATAACATTACAGTCAAACCCTTAACCAATGAAGAGTTAATCCGTTTTATGAGTTCAACTTTGCGATCATGAAAAAAACTATAAAACAGCGAATATCAAAAGAAGCGCGAAATCTGTATAAAAATATCCGTAATTTCAGATTGTCACGCGCCTTGAAAGAACAGGTTGCTGATCTTTCTTTTGAAACAGATAAGCATGTTTATGAGCTTTCTAAACTCAAACACGAGTATGCTCTTATCAAAAAGAAAAACAAAGGACTTTTAAAAATTGAAAAGCAATTCTTTAACGGTGAATCCAAAATAGCAAAAAATAAGGTTACGGCTGTACTCAAAGACGAAATAAAACGCTTAATGGATATTGTTTCAGCTCAAGAGGAATTAATTGCCAAGACGCCATTTTTAAGCAACCAGATTCCTAATATCCGAAAACCGCAGCTTAAGCCCAACAAAAACCCAGTTAAACTGATTAAAAACTACCTTGTTTTTCAAAAAGAATTAAAGGCATACAGAAAGGCCGTTGAAGAAAGTGGAAAAACAGAATTTTATTTAACCCTTGAAAAAACTTCTGACAATATCAAAATTGAAAGAGACAGCAGCCAATCATATAAAAGCGAATATATCAGGGAATTTAATTCTTTTGTTCAGGTTGGCGAGAAGTTAAAGCGCTTCTATTATTTGGCTGATATTCCCGCTTATTTAAGCCCGTATATCTTTTTTAGACTGCTCACTTCATCGCTTCCATTTACTTTAAGCATTTTCATTGAGCCGTCGCCCAGCAGTGAGCTTTTAAGAAAGGCAAGGCAGAGATTATCAGTTTTGGAAATGCAGCAAAATGAGAGATTAAAGCAGGGGAAAATCAGAGATCAGCAGATTGATAAAAATGTTGAAGAAGTGATGAGTTTTATAGATGAGCTGGTGCATGAAGCTGAAAGAGGAATTATTTATTCTCTGTATCTACAGCTTGAAGCTGGCGATGAGAAAGAATTAGCCTTGCTTCATAAAGAACTGCAGAATATCAGCCAAACAATGGATCTGACATTCAACCGCTATACTTTTGGCCAGAAAAAGGCTTTTAAAAATTTCTTGCCTTTTACAATTGACCATCTGAAAGAAAACCGCATTTTGCAGTCTACGGCAGTTTCATATTTAATGCCCTTTGTTTCCAAGCAATTACAGGATCCCAACGGGATATTTATGGGGATTAATGCTTATAACAACTCCTTAGTTTTTATCGATCCGTTTACCTCAAGAAACAACAACGTTAATATCTTTGGCGTTTCTGGATCAGGTAAAAGCGTCACTGCCAAAATTCTGATGAACCGCCTTTATATGCGGGGCGTTCAGATTTTGGTTATTGATCCAGAAGGCGAATATGTAGATTTGGCAAAAGCTTTGGGCGGGGAAGTGATTCAGTTTTCAAGAGAAAACGGTATCAATCCTTTTTATATCAACAGCTCAAAAGAAAATGATATTTTAGATCATATTTCAACACTAAAGACCTTTTTTAAATTTTTTATTCCTCCTGCTCATTATGACGGGTCGCTTCTTGACGAGAAACTGATTAAGCTTTATGACACTGGCACGCCCGGATTTGATAATCTCTTAAAACTCCTAGGAGATCATCCAATGCAGCAGGATTTAAGCGTTCTATCTACGGGCAGTCTACGGGGTGTTTTTAACTCTACAAGACGGCTGGAGCTGGATAACAATATTATTGTGCTTGATCTGCATGATTTGAAAAAAGATGAAAAAAGAGATCCGGCAATGTATTTATTAACTTCACTTATTTGGAATTTAGTAAATCATCATAACGGCAGAAGACGGGCGCTGTTTATTGACGAAGCTCATAAACTATTAGTTGATCATGAAGTGGCCATTTTCTACCGCGAGCTGGTCAAGCAGGCGCGAAAACGCAATGTGGCAGTCGTTTCTGTAACGCAGGATGTTGAAGATTTTCTGCACAATGAATACGGCAAGGCCATTATTACCAACTCGGAGACGAAAATTCTTCTAAAGCAGTCATTCGCGGCTCTATCAGAAATCGGCACAATTTATCCAATGACTGACGAAGAAAAACAGCAGCTGGGTTATTTAAGCATTGGCGAAGTTGTGCTGTTTCGCGAAGAGGAGCATATCAGGCTGAATATCCATGTTTTGCCTTTTGAAGAGCCGCTGGTATTTACAAATAATAATTAACGGGTTATGAACATAGCCAAAATTCCGCTAAACCTTAATAAGGTAAAAAATGATCCGCTTGGATTTATTACCGATAAAATTATTGCTTTCATTGCTAATTTTTTAATTCCGATCCCTCTTTCTGGTGAAATTATCGCTAAATTTAAACGTCCGATCATGGGGCTTTTAGTAACCTTGATAATTTTTGCTTTGTTTATGGTAACAGTGGTCGGGACGATCTTTTTATCTCCGCTTTTACTAGGATCAAGTGTTATAGAAAATATTAGCTCGCTTTTTCAAAACCCTTCTGATATCGCTATAGACGCCAGCTTTGGAGATACCGCAGTACCCAAGAAAAATCCCCTTGGAGGCAATGGCATGGCATATTTAAATGTTACAGCATATTTTTTAGACCCATCTTATTACTTGCAGTTTGGCAGAAATCATACGGGTATAGATATGGTTCCAGCGCAGGAGTATTATAAAAACAGCCAGACGTATCAGGATACACACCAAGTAGTCATTTTTGCCACGATCAGCGGAAGTGTTAACCAATATGTTGATCAATACGGCGGGGAAACAGTAGAGATAACCAATTCTGACAAGACATTTAAAATTTTATATATTCATTTTAGTACAATACTGGTAGACAACGGCACTAAAATTAAATCCGGAACTCCGATAGGAATTATGGGGAATACGGGTTTTTCAACCGGTGATCACTTGCATTATGAAGTTAAAATTAAGGACGGAAATAGCTGGAGAGCAGTAAATCCGTTAGAATATATAAAGTAGGGTTGAATATGATTATAAATATAAATTAAAAACCTAGACTATGAAGAGAACACAGCTTCAGGCACTTATTTTATTAGCAATTACTGCAACTGGAGTAAGCTGGCTATTCCCTATCTATAAAATGGGGTGTTGCGAAAATCCAGTACCTGTATTGTATGGCAGAGGTTTTCCGTTGCCCTATTACCTATATCAAACGATTTGGAATCCTAGAGTTTACCCTCTAAAAATAAACTTTTTTATTCTATTTTTTGATATTTTACTTTGGTTTTTCTTTTTAACAGTAGGCTGGTTATTAATTAAAAGATCGAAAGCAAATAAATAAGAGACATATGAAAGATATTAACTTAAATCCTTTAAATACAAATCAGCGAAAATTGCTTCAAATTGGGGCAATTTTAATACTGGTCATTTTTTTAATCCTGTATTTTGTGTTTCCAAAGAAAACCCCAGAAATTCAACTAAAAAACAATACTGTTTATATTGAAAACTCCATTGTATATGTATTTGATGATACATATTCAATCAGCCAATACCCAGATAAGGTTTTTATGCATTATCCGTATCTTTTAATAGTTAAGCCGTCTCAACAGAAAAGCCTTATTTATAACTTGAATACCAAAACTAAGGAAAAAGAAACGAAAGAGATGCTGCTGGATTATGATGGCAATAATAACCTTTATAACGATGGTAAAACTACATATTTCAATCAGGATAGTTTAAACGTTTTGTGTGATTTAGGATTTATAAAAAGCGCTAGTGAAATATTGTGCGTTACCAAAGTCGATCCCAATTTTTCAGAAAACAAATTGATTAATATTGATCTATCTTCTAAAAAACAAAAAGACATTTATACTTCAAAAAATCTTATTACTACTGTATCAGTGATTAATAACGTTACATACTTAGGGATTAATGACCTCTATACTCACAAAAATTATCTTTTGATTGATGACAAACAAATAGATTTTCCCGATGTAGCGAGCTTGATTTATGGGATGGATTCAAAGCCCTACGTAGCCTCATTAAAAAGTGCATTCAATAACAATATGGAGAGTTATTATATGATTGATGGAGGAAAAGTTGCGAAACAAGAGAATAGAAAGATAGTTTTATTCAAATAATATGGATTATTAACTACTTTTCGTTCTTTTGTTCCAAAATCATTCGTGCCACTTCTCGTATTGCTTCAATAATTTTCTCGGCATATTCCTTTGTCCCGTTTTGGGGATCGGTTTTCTTTAGAGCTTTTATTAAAGCTTTAATTACTTTTGGACGATTACTTTCTTCAAGCGAAAACTTAAGTGTTTTAGGATCAATTTTGTGAAATAGATTCTGGTATTTCTCTATTTTCATTAGTTTTAGTACTTCTTTCCAAGAAACACCTTCAGGAAGGGTGAAAGCGACTTTTTTCACATCTTTTTTATACTGCATACTTGTATTATAATCTATACAACGCAAAGATTCGAAAATAAGGTGGTAAAATTGACGATAGATAAACTATCCCGAAAAGTTGTATAATAAGTAGGTAGAATATCAAATATGGGAACAGAAGACCAACAACTAGCCAAGATTTTCAAAACAGCTCGAGAAAAAGCTGGGTTAACCCAAGCTGAAGTAGCTGTAAAGGCCGGAATACACCCTAATTACTATGCTCGGGTAGAAAGGGGAGAAGTGACCCCTAGAGTTGATATTGTAGAAAGTATCGCCAAAGCGTTGAAAATTAGGGTCAAGCTTCCTTTAGAAAGGTAAAAAATTAGCTTCCCTAATTTTAGAAACTTAAACATTTGGTTAGCTGCATTTTTGTTTTCAATTCTTCTCATAATTTCTCGACTGTTAGCGTAAGACAAGATGTTTAAACTTCCTTCCCAGATGATTTTTCTGTCAATAATTGCCAGTTTTCTGTGATGACAGCCTCTAAGCAACACCACATCCATTCCGAGCTCTACACACTGTAATATCTCGTTGGTTGCTTGGTGTCTCATGTACGCATCATCGTGATCAATGGGATCTCTGGTAATGATATGTAATCTGACCTTGTTAGCAAGCAACTTCTTAAATATCGGATATAAATACTCCATGCGTGAAAAAGTAATATACGGGCTTTCTACAACCACTTCGTTTTGACAGTTTTTTAGATCTTTGATGAAACTGTCATAAAAACTGTTCTGGTCGTATAACTTGGAATTAAAAGTGTTTCTATGAAATAAAGTCATTGATATATTCACCTATTTAAATCAATTAACATTTTTCGTATAATAACCTTTAGAAAACTTGGTGTTTTTGGATGAAAACTGGTCATCCTCACTTTCGCTTTGGATTTCATAGGCTTGCATTATTTTCTGAATCCAAGGCAAAAAGTGTTCAAATAAAGATGCATCAGGGGCACCCTAAAAATATTATCAGCCCTTCTCGAAGTTAATAAAATAGCGAATCTTCGGACTTAGTTGTATACCCACCGTATCCCGCCTTTGGCGGGAGTACGGAGGGTTATACCGCTGAAAGATGGAATATTATTTTGTAATTTCATCTGAAAGCGGTATATAATTGGTTTATGAAGAAAAAAAGTCAAGAATCAAATAGTTTACGACCGCAGACTTTGGCAGATTATGTTGGTCAAGAAAATGTAGTTAAAACTCTGCGTTTGTTTATTAACGCCGTCAATAAGCGGGGTACGGCTTCTGAGCACATTTTGTTTTACGGCCCTCCGGGAATCGGAAAAACTACTTTATCTTTTATCATTGCTAATGAGTTGAAAGGAGAGATTAAAATTACCTCAGGTGCGGCTATCACCAAGACCGGCGATCTGGCAGCAATTTTAACCAATCTTAAAGATAATGATGTGCTTTTTATAGATGAGATTCATCGTTTACCAAAACCGGTTGAAGAGATTCTTTATCCGGTAATGGAAGAATTTGCGCTTGATATTATTATCGGTAAAGGTCCGGCAGCACGAACTGTTCGTCTTCCTGTACCAAAAATCACCATAGTTGGAGCCACAACCAAGCTAGCTCTTCTTTCTGCTCCTCTTCGCGACCGTTTTGGATTATTGCTGCGGCTTGATTATTATAATGAAAAAGAGATGTTTCAGATTATTAAGCGTTCTGCCGACCTATTAAACCTGCCGATTACCCAAAAAGCGATCCAGGAAATCGTCCTTCGCTCACGGAAAACTCCTAGAATTGGAAACCGAATTTTAAAAAGAGCTCGCGATGTGTTTGAGGTAAATAAACATACACAGATTGATGAACAAGTTTTAAGAAATTTATTTCAGCTGCTTGAACTGGATGAGATGGGTTTGACTGATCTGGATGTGCAGTATTTACGGCTGATTGCGGAAAAGTTCAATAATATACCGGTAGGAGTCAGTACCATCGCCTCGTCTTTAGCCGAGGACAGGCAGACAATTGAAGAGTTTATTGAGCCTTATCTACTTCAGATCGGATTTATCAAAAAAACACCCCGCGGACGAATTATCACTGAATCGGCCGCAAAGCACCTCAAAATCAATTTAAAGAGTAATCTGGCCCAACAAAGGTTGGTTTGATATAATTCTTAGAGATATTGTAAGGTCAAAGCCGCGGTGGTGGAATGTTCAACTGACAGTTGACGAGTGAGAACGAGTCTTACTGTCAGTTAATCCCGCCATAGGCGGGAGCAGACAGAAGGAGATAGAAGCCGCGGTGGTGGAATGGCAGACACGCAGGACTTAAAATCCTGTGCCCCAAAGGCGTGAGAGTTCGACTCTCTCCCGCGGCACAATTTTGAAAAACCGCTTTCTGAGGATCCAGATTTCTTCTAAAAAATCTTTCTTGGAATCGTAAAAATATCAGTATAATGAATTGTAAAATACGCGTGTAAATTTTTACGTATATTCAAAATTTTCAACAGATTTAATATGCAGCTCAAGTATTTTTGTTGCGGCTTTTCACTTTTTTTGTCTGTCTGTCTCTTTACTACTTCAGTTAACGCAGCGACTACTTACGATCTGGCAACAACTACCAATTATAACCTAAGATATGATGGAGCAGCAGCAGGTGACCTGCTACCCACTGGTGGGCTAGTAACTGCTGATCTGAACAATGATGGTATTCAGGATTTATTAATAGGGCCCGCATATACTGATAACAACTCGCGCAATTTATCTGGCTCTCTCTATATTATTTACGGTGCTTTAATTGACGATTACACCGGAACAGCAAATAACATTGATCTTTCTGATCCGTTAAACTATAACTTAAGATTAGATGGGGCGGCGGCTAACGATCACTTTTCGGACAGAACTGTAGCAGTAGCTGATCTAGACGCTGATGGAAAGCTGGATATCATTGCCGGTGCTATCTTTTCCAGCAACAATGGAAGAGTTAGTTCGGGCTCCTTATATGTTATTTATGGCACTCTCATTGATGACTATTCAGGTACCGGTAACAATATCGACATGGCGGATCCAGCAAATTACAATCTACGCTACGACGGAGCAGCAGCAGGAGATTATTTTGCTTATGAAACATTAAAAATCATCGATGTAGATAATGACGATAAACTTGATATCTTAGTAGGAGCACCTTTTACAGATTATAACTCCAGAAGCCAATCTGGCTCGCTTTATGCTATCTACAATACCTTGATTGATAACTACACTGGTACCGGCAACAATATTGATTTAGCAAACTCTTCCAACTATAACTTAAGATATGATGGGCCAGTAGTTGGATTCAATTTTCCTCATATGAGTGCGACCACAGGAGATCTCGATAATGATGATAACAACGATGTATTAATCGGCTTTGCTCATACTGACTATAATTCGCGATCTGATTCCGGATCGCTTTATGCTATCTACAATACCTTGATTGATAACTACACTGGTACCGGCAACAATATTGATCTGGCGACTTCTTCAAATTACAATCTACGCTACGATGGAGCAGTGGCTGATGATTCTTTAGGTAACTTTAAAAATATCAAAACCGCTGATATTGATAACGATGATAAATCAGATATCTTAATTGGCGTGCCCTATGCAGATAATAACTCCCATACCAATGCTGGTTCCATTTATATAATTTACAACTCTCTGGTTGACGACTATACAGGTACAGGTAATAGCATCGATCTTGCCACATCGGCTAACTTTAACTTACGGATTGATGGCGCAGCAGATAATAACGCGATTTCTTTAAGAGCATTTAATACCGGAGATATTGATAATGACAATAAGGCCGATATTCTTGTCGGTTCCAGATATACCGACTTTAACTCCCGCACTGATTCAGGTTCTTTGTACGTTATTTATAACTCTCTTATTGATAATTATACTGGCAGTGGTAATACTTTTGATTTAAGTAGTTCTACCAATTACAATATTCGCTTTGATGGTCCGGCAACTAGTATTGCTTTTACATACGGAACAATTCAACTAGGCGATTTAGACGGTAACGGCACACAAGACATTCTAATTGGCGATAACTACGCTGATAATAATTCTCGTGAAAATTCTGGCTCAGCCTACTTAATATATAACTTTCCCCACACTCTTTCTATTAATTATTACTCTACCCCGACAGGTGATAATACACCCACTCTCAGTGGCGAGGTTACTGCGTCAGACTCAATCACCAATATCTCAATGGTCCAGTATCAGATGGACAGTAACTCTATCAACGGTAATTGGTCTAATTGTGCCGCAACCGACGGCTCTTTTAATTCAAAAAGTGAAAATTTTAGTTGCTCGGTCGCTTCTTTACTTACGGATGGTTTGCATACAATCTATTTTCGAGCCTACGATGAAAATACTTCCTATACAACTCAAGCAAATTATGCATCTACAAGTTTTACTGTCGATACTACTCAACCTTCTTCTTTTGCTTTAATTTCACCATCTAGTTATACGAATAGTGATTTAAAACCAACACTTATCTTTAAAAAATCAGCCGATTCCAGTAGCATCTCATCCTACACTGTTTCTTTAGATCCCGGAAAAAGTCAGCATTATCAAGCTACCAGTATTCCTTCATCGGGTAATGGTACGGCCTCTTATATTTGGAAGGACGATAATGAAGTAAAGATAGTCTATTTTAATGAACACGATCAAGACAGCTCAAATGATGAAATCAATCTCTATTTTAAAGGTTTGGACAGTAATCAATTAACTGAAGGTAAACATACCTGGACGGTCGCCGCACATGACAACGCTGGTAATGCTAGAACGCAAACAGAAGATTTTTATATTGATAGGACCAATCCAACCATAGCCGATTTGGCAATAGCCGAGGTATCTCGCGTAACTTACGGAGATTATTATTTTGTTGATGGGAGTAACAGAATGCCCTCTTTTTCAGGAAAAATTAATGATTTATATAAAGGAAGCACTAAAAATAATGCAAACGGTTCTTCTGACACTTTTGATCCAATCTCATCAGGACCAAATAAAATTTATCTGACCGTCAAAAAATTAGGAGCTAATCAAAATCCCAACAAAAAAAACGCCGTGTTTGATGACTATTTGATTAAAGATTATCCTGTTTCAGAAATTCAAAATATTAGCAATGAGGAGAAGCATGCCCGTTTTTTTATTACTACTTTTTATCCACTGGCTGATGGTTATTATCAAATTAAATTAACGGCCCAAGATCGTGTAGGTAATAGTTCAGATACACCATTTTTTTATATAACGGTTAATTATCAAAAATCCAGTACTACTAATCTAGTATCCAAAAGAGACAGTTCAACTAATGGCAACTTAGAGACCAAGGTAGTTGAGGAAAAAGCAATTCCTGTTGTAAGCCAAGAGGAGAAAAAACAACTAGCAAAAGAGGGCTATCAAGTGAAAATAAAGGTCATCGATCAAAATAATCAAGCAATTGTCGGCGCCAAAGTCACACTCCATTCACAAGTACAAGAGACAATAACAAACAATCAAGGTGTTGCTAAATTTGCAAACGTTAAAGCAGGCGACCATCGAATCATTGTTGCCTATCAACACTTTCAAGGTGAACAGCCAATTACCTTAGCAGGAGACGTTAAAGAGTTTCATTATACAATTCAAGTCAAACCGATACTACCATTTGGCCTATATGGAATCATCACTTTTTTAGTCTTTCTCAATGTGTTTATGCTAATTTATTTACTAAAAATTAAGTGCCAGCAAAGGTTGTCTTACACACCTCTTAATCTATCTAAATTTGGTAATTTTTGATAAAATAGGTTCAGATCTATTGCCGCCCTAACTCAATGGTAGAGTAACTCTTTTGTAAAGAGTAAGTTGGAGGTTCAAGCCCTCTGGGCGGCTCCTAATGATCCCGTAGCTTAATTGGATAGAGCGATTCCCTTCTAAGGAATAGGTTGCGCGTTCGATTCGCGCCGGGATCACAAAAAAAATGTATCAAAAATCGTACCTAGCTGTTTAAAACAGATCGGTAGATTAACCCGCTCTTTTTTTGTTCGATCGACCACTCGCTTACCGTTTAAATAGCGAAATCTACCGCAATAATCGGTGAATTTTGAACTGACCCCTAACTATATTTTTTTACCCTTTTTACCCTATAGTATAATATAAATATGACTATTCTAGAGAGACATAGTTTAACAACTGAAGGTGCTGCTGGCGTTGCTGACGGAAAAGAAGCTAATAATACTTCTTTACCAATTAAATTAGCGCGCGCATATATCAGGCAAAAATATCCTCTTACCGAAACCGGTATGGAATTACAGGATCGGACAATAGCCGCTTTGCGTCTAAATGACTTGGCTATATTAGATCAATTGGCACAATATTGTTTACCTACAGTTGAAGAGCCAAGGCTTGAGTTGTTTGAGCCGTTAAATATTCCAAGTGAGCTTAAGCCAATTTTATTTGGATGTGATCTGAACACCATCCAAACGCACCAAGGCTGCACTTGGCAATGTACCCATTGTGCTTTTAGTACACCAAACAAAATCGACACTATGCCTTATCCGGCAGTGTTGCAAATTGGTCAAAAAAAAGCAAGTTTCGAAGATTCATTACAAAATGGAAAACTAGACTGGTTATATTCTGTGCATGTAAAAAGCAACATTACCACTTATAATATGTATAATCCTTCTGAAGCCGACATTGCTAGAATGAAAGCTGGTGGCGCAGCCCAGCTTTACCTTACTAATCCATTATCAAAACTAATTCCTCCAGAAGCTTTTGAAATGGGATTTCCAGTTGAAAATAGTGATTTTGAATTAGATCCTGTTCTCACCTACTATGATAGTGAGCCTCTTGAGTATGCGGACTTAAATTTTTTTCATCATGACGGAAGACCAGCAAATTTTGGCGATGTTTGGAAAGCTATAGCAACCACTTCGCGTACAGTTTCTATTACGACGGCTGGCTGGCGGTCCGGTAATATAAATGCAATAGATTCTATCGCTACATTAAATGAGATGAAAAATAAAATTGGCGCTCCCCCTATAATATTTAGGCTTTCAGTAAACCAATTTCACCCCATAGCTCGTGAAAGTTATTCATCCTATTTATTATTTTTGCAAAGAATTTATGAAACGATAAAATCTTTAGATCCTCAATTTAGCATAATTGTCCCTAAAGACGATATGTATGATGCAGATTTTGTCCGAATGGTAGTTGAACCTTTTCAGAAGTATGTTGTAGAAAATGAGGCTGATGGCTATGATAGAGTTTCATTAAAGATAATGGGGAGACTGTCACGAAGGGATGGACGTATGGCTGACGGCCTCCATTTGCAGGATAATAACGTAGATGGTACAACTGGTTTTTTAATTAGACCAACGGGTCAAATAGAATTCAGACCTTACACCAATATTCCTACATACTTATTTAACCAAAGAATCAAAGAACCTATGCCGGAATCTTCATTTCAACACGTACCTAATATTCCTCCTTTATTTAAACTTTCTTAATTATTTTAACTCATTATCAAGAGACTGATTAGATTAGAAAGAGTTATGCCAAATATATTAATTTGTGTATGCAAGCGCTAAAAGTTCTAAAGAAAATACAGAAGGATCACCAAAATCAGTTTTTGGAAGTAAGCAAGCGGATAGCTTCTTTAACTTTTTCTTCAACTGACAGATTGGCAGTAATTTTGGAGAGAATACTTTTTGCTTCCTGTGATTTAAATCCAAGCGATACCAAAGCGTCAACGACTGTTTTATCGTCTTCTGAAAGATGCATTTTGCCAAGGTCAAAGTCTTGCTTTAACTTTTGACTAAGTTCAAGAATGATCTTCATTGCTGTTTTTTTACCAAGACCAGGAATATGTGTAAAATAGTTTACGTCGTTATTTTTGATAGCGATCATCATATCGGGAACTTTAGAAAATGAAATGACAGTAAAGGCGGTTTTTGGACCAACGCCAGAAACAGTCAACAATAGTTTAAAAAATTGCTGCTCCTCTTTATTATTAAAACCAAAAAGCACCAACGCATCTTCGCGCACCTGTAAATAAGTATAAACTTCAATCTTTTTTGGCAGTGCTGTCAAAGAAAGCAAGGAAGGCGGAAGAAATAGGTTATAAGATACGCCACTTGATGTTTCCACCAGGCCATTGTTTCCATTAATCTCGCAAAGTATGCCCTTTATTTTACCAATCATATTTTGAGATACATTATACAGGTAAACAGAGTTATTTTTTTTCGTGCAGTTTTTTTTCGATGGAGTAAATAAGCGCTCTTGTACGAGAAGCGGCGTCGGGGTTAATAGAGACACTGGTTATTCCCTTTTGTACCAGACGTTCGACTAAATCCGGGAAATCAGAAGCGGCCTGGCCGCATATAGAACAAGTGATGCCGGCCGTTTTGCAGGTTTCCACAATATGGTCAAGCATCGAAACCACAGCCGCGCTTCTCTCATCGTAAATATGGGCCACCTGGCTGCTGTCGCGGTCAACGCCAAGAATCATCATTGTCAGGTCATTGGTGCCAATAGACACGCCGTCTATACCTATGTCGATAAATTCTTTAAGCATGATGGCGGCTGCCGGTACCTCTACCATCATCCACAGTTTAAATCCGTGCAGATTAAACAAGCCGTAGTCGCTGATGATTTCTTTAATACGAATAAGTTCCCAGGGCACACGGACAAAGGGTATCATCAGATGTAAATTTCGGTAACCCATGTCCCAAACTTTTTTTATTGCCTCAAGCTCTAGCCCAAAAACATCGGCATCCGTCACATAACGCGAAGCACCGCGATAGCCCAGCATCGGATTTTCTTCTGCTTGCTCATATAAAACGCCACCTTTTAGGTGGCGATATTCGTTAGTTTTAAAATCAGTCGCCCGATAAACAATTGGCCGTGGCGAGAAAGCTTCAACAAACTGATGCAAGTTGGTCGTTAATTTATGAACAAATAAGCCGCTCTTTTTTCTTTTAATAAATTCTTTGGGATGGATACCGATCTCGGCAATCATAAACTCTGCCCGTAGTAAACCAACGCCGTCTACGTCTAATTTAGCAACTTTTTTTGCTTGTTCGGGTTCTGCTAAATTTACATAAACCTTGGTTAGTGTTTTCACATGATGGTTATATTCTTGTTTTTCTTTCTGATCTTTGATCTCTAATCTTTGACTTTTATTAAGAATGCTTCCTTCATAGACTTCTCCCTTTCCCCCATCAACTGAAACCGTTCTTTCACTTTTCAATATTTTTGTTGCACCTTCTGCCCCAACTACCGCCGGAATTCCCAGTTCACGCGAAACTATCGCCGCGTGCGATGTACGGCCGCCCTTTTCTGTGACTATCGCCACTGCTCTTTTCATCGCCGGAACATAATCGGGATTGGTTTGTGGAGCGACTAAAACGTCGCCTTTTTTGACTTTTTCAATTTCATTAGGCGAAAATATTACATTAACACGGCCGATGCCAATACCCGGAGAGGCCGGAGAACCAGTTAAAATGGGATGTCGGTTATCAGTGGTCTGTTTTGAGTCGGTAGAATTTTGCATTTCATGAATCGTCGTGATTGGGCGCGATTGAACAATGAAGACTTTTCCATTTTCAATTGCCCATTCAATATCCTGCGGAAAAAAATAATGTTTTTCAATGTCTTTTACCAGCATCGCCACTTTTAAAATTTCTTCTTTTGAAAGTTTCTGCTGAGAGCCGAATTTTTGATTTAATTTGACTTCACGATTGGTTGTACCAGATTTTACATATTTTACATTCTGAAAGGCTTTTTCCAGCTTGGTAATTACAAAAGAATTTTTATCCACTTCATAATGGTCTGGAGTCACTTTTCCCTGCACAATATACTCTCCCAATCCGTAAACCGCTTCAATAACAATTTTATTTTTTTGATTAGTGACCGGGTCGATGCTGAAGGCAATGCCTGATTTCTCAGACTGGACCATCCGCTGGACTACTGCAGCCAAACCGACTTTAAAATGGTCAAAACCTTGTTCATGTCGATAATAAATGGCGCGCTCGGTAAAAAGAGATGCCCAGCACTCTTTGACTTTGGTAAGCAGGTGAGTCTCTCCTTTGACGTTAAGATAAGTGTCCTGCTGACCGGCAAAAGAAGCATTGGGCAGATCCTCGGCCGTAGCTGACGACCGGACGGCGACAAGGGGCGCGTCATATAGCGTTTTTAACCGGTTAATAGTGTGGTGTAAGAAAGAATACTTTTTTTTATAAAACGAGCTTTCATGGGAAAGCAAACCATCGTAAAATTTGACTATCTCATAAATCAGACCTTGAGGTATGGATGCTTGTAAAATTAAGTCTTGGATGTGGCTTGAGGCTTGCTTTAGCTCTGGTGGATTAACAAAATTAATCATGTTTAAAATTTGTTTGATACGTGGCTCCAGTTTAGCCTCTTGAAGGAAGTAAAAATAGGCATGGGAAGTGATTACAAAGCCATATGGCACAGGCAAGTTGGCATTAATCATTTCCCCCAAATTGGCGCCTTTGCCGCCAACCAGACCAATGTCATTTTTATCTACTTCATCAAACCAGACAAGGTAACGTTTTTTCACCATATATTGAATATACCCGACAGGTAACTCTCAATGCAAGAGTATTTTGAACTGTTTTTGAACTCCTTGACAAAGGTTGAAACGGCTGTTAAAATTTCTTTTACATGATTAAGAATCATCTTTTGTAAGGGCATCATTGGAAGCACAACCTGCTCACCTAACAGCCTTCGACGACCTAGGAAAAATCCAATAAATAAACTAAAACGGTATGTTTACTGGTTTTTTTGCGCACTTTTCACAACATTAAGACTGTGATCTCATGTGTGCAGATTGGGCCTATAGCTCAATTGGCTAGAGCGTCGGATTTGCATTCCGAAGGTTTGGGGTTCGACTCCCCATAGGTCCACAGGTTTGCCATTAACCTTTAGCAATTAGTAAAACTTTAATAGCTATAAGTTAATAGCCAACCAATAAACGACGTACTTTGACAATTCAGGTCTTTTGTTTGAAAAACGTTTCCCGATTTCTGTCGGGATGACGTTTTAGTAGGTAGTTCCCGCCAAAAAAGCGGGATAAGCAACATCTTTTAACTAAAAAAAAGAGATGGGAGAAAATAAAGCCAATGGAGGATGCCTTGGCAGTTTGAGCCGAAGAAGGACGCGTGTTTAAGCGCGAAAACAACGATGAGCCCTTCAGCAGGCGTTATTAATCGTTGGTTTCCGAATGGGGGAACCCCTTCTTGAGAAATCAAGGAGTCAGGTACCATCTGGTACCTGAGGGAACCCAGGGAACTGAAACATCTCAGTACCTGGTGGAAAAGAAATCATATAAAATCCTCAGTCGCAAGACAAAAGGATGAGATTCTGTAAGTAGCGGCGAGCGAAAGCAGATCAGCCTAAACCCTGCCTTCGGGTGGGGAGTTGCGGAGCCACATACGGGAGTAATTTTGATAGAAAAATACCCTGGAAAGGGTAGCCATAGAAAGTGATAGCCTTGTATTCCAAATCAAAATTACCCTAGTGGATTTCCCAAGTACCACGAGTCACGGCAAACCTTGTGGGAATCTGGGTCGGTCACGATCCAAGGCTAAATACTCAAACTGACCGATAGTGAATTAGTACTGCGAAGGAAAGGTGAAAAGTCCCCCGGAAGGGGAGTGAAATAGAACCTGAAACCATTGGCTAACAATCAGACAGAGTCCCGCCTTTGGCGGGATGATGTCGTGCCTATTGAAGAATGAGCTAGCGAGTGTTCGAATGCTGCAAGTTTAACCCCCAAATATTCGGGGGAAAGCGAAGCGAAAGCGAGTCTGAATAGGGCGTCTAGCAGCTTTCGAACGGCCCGAAACCAGGTGAGCTAACCATGAGCAGGATGAAGCGCGTCGAGAGACGAGTGGAGGTCCGAACCCGTTGTCGGTGAAATGGCATGGGAGGACTTGTGGTTAGGGGTAATATGCCTATCGAACCTGGAGATAGCTGGTTCTCCCCGAGATATATTTAGGTATAGCCTTCCCAAGTACAGTGCGAGGTAGAGCTACTAGATGGTTTTAGCAACCGCAAGGTTGTTAGAATCAACTAAACTCCGAATGCGCACCTTAAAATTGGGAGGAGTCAGACCTATCGGTATAAGCTGATATGGTCGAGAGGGAAACAACCCAGATTTTCGTCTAAGGTTCCAAAATGCCTTTTAAGTGGTAAAGGCCGTTTTATTTCCAATACAGCAGGGAGGTTGGCTCAGAAGCAGCCATCCTTTAAAGAGTGCGTAACAGCTCACCTGAATATGGGGTGCCGTCTGGTACCCCAGGAGATAATGCGCCAAAAATGAACGGAGCTAAAAAGGTTACCGAAGACAGAACTCCAACTTTATGTTGGGGGGTAGGGGAGCTTTCTTAATGCAGTGAAGCTGTACTGTAAGGTATGGTGGAGCGTTAAGAAGTGAGAATGCTAGCATAAGTAGTGTATCTCCCGATGAAAACTCGGGATGCCGAATGTTCAAGGTTTCCTCAGCAACGTCTATCGTCTGAGGGTTAGTCGAATCTAAGGAAGTGCCATTTTTGGTACTACCGATGTACAAGCAGTTAATATTCTGCTACCAAGATGTATACGTTATTACTTTATGAATGACGAAATTTGCTACTCAAAGCCTTCTATATGAGGGTTTAAGCTGTAAGCTGCAACGCAAGTTGCAGTAAGCTGCAAATACAACTCCGAGCAATCGGGGGAGTTTGAAGACGTAAGTTTCCGGGAAAAATTTATGAAGGAGTATACATTTTGTTCGTACCGATAACCGACTCAGGTGAACTGGTCGAGAAGACTAAGGCATACGGGTAAGGATGGTTCAAGGAACTCGGCAAAAAAGCGAGCGTAAGTTTATCGATAAGCTCTGGAGGTACCACACGGTACCCCCCGCAGCAAACGTTTGTCAACCGACTGTTTAGCAAAAACACAGGTTCCTGCAAATCTGCATAAGAGATGTATAGGAGCTGAGGCCTGTCCGGTACTGGTAAGTTAATCGTTGGGGTTGATTATGGCGAGCAATCTCCATACAAGGCTTCGACGCAAGCTCCAGTGAACGACAGCTCTAACCCTGAGAGTTCTAAGGTAGCGTAGCCCCTTGCCGGGTAAGTTCCGGCCCGCATGAAAGGTTTAACGAGTTGACAACTGTCTTGAACCATTGCCCGACGAAGTTGAAATGGCTGTGAAGATGCGGCCTACCTGCATCCGGACAAAAAGACCCCGAGAGCTTTACTGAAACTTGACATTGGTGAGAAGGAGGCAACTGTTGAGAGTAGGAGGGAGGGGGGTGCCATACGGTACCCCCCGACGATGAAACACCTCTCTTTGCCTTTTTTTCGCCTTACCCAGCCTTTGGCTGGGAACAGTGTTAGGCGGTCAGTTTAACTGGGGCGGTTCCCTCCAAAAGAGTAACGGAGGGGCGCAAAGGTCAGCTTCTTACGGATGGAAATCGTAAGTGAAGTGCAAACACATAAGCTGGCTTAACTGCGAGACGTACAAGTCGAGCAGATACGAAAGTAGGCGTTAGTGATCCTCGATTCCGCTGTGATTGCGGAACGGGCTTAACGGATAAAAGCTACCTCGGGGATAACAGGCTGGTGACGCCCGAGAGTTCATATCGACGGCGTCGTTCGGCACCTCGATGTCGGCTCATCACATCCTGGAGGCGAAGTAGCTTCCAAGGGTTGGGCTGTTCGCCCATTAAAGTGGTACGCGAGCTGGGTTCAGAACGTAAATTTCATTGCGTTCTATCGTAGTAATACGATATACTAAATCTGACTTATATCGGTGAAACCCTAAAAAAAGTGTGAACTGTTTTTTTTAGGGCAATACCGAGGGAAGATTAGTTTTATGTCTATAAAGGAGAAATCATATGTCGCAGGATTTCTTGATGGAGATGGTTGTATTATGGCGCAATTGGTGCGTCGTAAAGATTATGCGCTGGGTTATCAGATTAGGACTAGCATAGTTTTTTACCAAAAAAACATCCATAAAGAAATTCTTTACTGGCTAATGAAAAAAATTAAATACGGTTATATTCGAGATAGAAAAGATGGTATGTTCGAATATACTATTGTAGGTTTAAAAGAAACATTAAAAATTTTAAATCTGCTTTTACCTTATTTAAGGTTAAAGAAGAAAGTTGCCAAAACGGTTATTAAAATAATCGAAAATCATCCTAAAAAACTTAATAAAACGGCTTTAATTCGTTTAAGTTACTTAGTCGATGAAACGGCAAATTATAACTATTCAAAAAGAAGAACTATTAATAGCCAAATAATTATTGATTTCTTCGAGCAAAAATCAAAGACATAAATCTTTTCCCCGTAGAGACTGCGGCTTTAAGCCAAGATGGTTTTTTATAAACCATAATACGTCAGCCCCTACTTTTTTTCAAAAAAAGAGGGTGAAGATATAGTCCATGCCATTAGTAATAGTGGATAAACATGCGTGAGACAGTTCGGACTCTATCCGATGCAGGCGCTTGGATTTTTGAGAGGACTCTTCCTCAGTACGAGAGGACCAGGAAGAAGGAATCCCTGGTGTATGGGTTGTTCCACAAGAGCATTGCCCAGTAGCTAAATTCCTATGTAATAAGCACTGAATGCATCTCAAGTGCGAAGTATACCTCAAGATTAAAAATCCCTATCAGTCCGCCAGAAGATGACTGGCTTAATAGGCGTCAGATGTAAGTACAGCAATGTATTTAGTCGAGACGTACTAACGGACGATCTCCCATCTCTTTTTTTAGTTAAAAACAATACCCCGCCTTTGGCGGGGTTTTTGTTATAGTAAAATATGACAATATGAAACTCTTAGCCATTGATCCGGGTATTGAAAAAGTTGGATATAGCGTATTTGAAAAAAATTTTAAAAAACGTCCTTCGTACCGCTATCTAACGTCTGGCCTTATTAAAACTTCAAGATCCAACACTTTGGAAATCCGGTTAAAAAAAATCTATGACGATTTGAAGCAACTTATTGATAAACATAAGCCAAACTTAATTGTTCTTGAACAGCTTTTTTATTTTAAAAATGCCAAAACAGTCATTTCTGTAGCACAAGCTCAGGGAGTGATCAGGCTTTTAGCCGCCCAAAATAATCTCTCGCTAAAACTTTTAACTCCGCTTGCCATTAAGCAGATTATTACCGGTTACGGCACAGCGGATAAAAAATCAGTTCAAAAAATGCTTAAGCTGACTTTGAAGGAAGATATAGCAATTGCCGATGATGACCAGTCCGACGCTATAGCTTGCGGTCTAGCTTACTGCTTTCTTAACGAGTCTTTAGTATCGGGCTAATCTGTTATTAATTTGCGCCGATTTTATCCAAAATTCGCGCTGCGTATTTTGTACCTGAAGACATTGCTCTTTGGATATCGGCCGATTGAAGATACTCAGCGATAAACCCAGCAGTGTAACCATCGCCAGCGCCTGTAGTATCAAGAATCTTTCGTAATTTTTCTGCTGGTTGGTGAAAAATATGTTTATTGATATATGCGTAACTGCCTTTTTCACCGTTTGTGACAATGAGAAGTTGCCCGTTAAAATGTGGTAAATAATATTTTGAAACATTTTCCTTCCAGTCGATATCGCCAAAAGGCGCTTTTACCAGATCGGCAAATTCGTGCGCATTAATAATAAGAATATCTATTTTTTTTAAAAATTCTCGTAACTCTTGCTTTGGTCTTCGACAATCCACAACGCCCAGATTAACAAAAGTCAGAATTTTATGGTGTTTGGACCAGGTCAAGATGCGGTAGCGCTCGTGCAGGGAGATATTGGGCATATTGGCAAGATAAACAGCCTTCCCTTTTTTGAGATCCGTTAAGTCGCTTTTTGTTTCCAGTAGTTTTTGGTGCTGGCTGCGGTAATTAACGATTGTTTTTTCACCATCTTCTTTTAGTAAAATGCAGGAAATATTTAGATAATCTTTTTCAAATTGACAAAATTGAGAGTAATTAATACGTTCACTTACTAATTTGTCAAGAATGATTTTTTTAAACGCATTTTGGCCGATTTCGCTAAAAAGTGCCACTTGCAGGTTGTGCCGGCTAACCCCAATTGCCACATTTGCTCCACCGCCACCCAGCCCTTCATAAAAGCGTTCGGCAAAATATTTTCCACCAATTGCCAGCTCAAATCTGTCTTTGGAATGGGTAAGGCGCTCTCCCTGAAAATAAAGATCAATACCTACGGCGCCTATGGAAATCAGATCGTACATAATTTCAGTATATAGTATCCAGTATTTAGTATCTAGTAAAAAAACCAAGTATAATAACTGCCATGCTAAATGTTATATGTGGTGAAGACAGCGCGTCCTCAAGAAATTATTTATTAAAAGTAACTGATGAGTATAAAAACAAAGGTTACATAGTGCATGATATTGCATCACCCTATCTTGAGGATTTGGCCAAAAATAGCGGTGGCACGATAGGTCTTTTTGGACAAAAACCGGTTTATGTTATCGCCAATCTTTCTCGTAAGTATTCCAAAAAAAAAGCTCCGAAAATTGCTAAACTCATTGAAGAGTTGGCTTTAGATCAGAGCATATTGATCGTAGACTGGGAGGAGGGTAAATCGGCTTATATTTTATCAACGCTAAAAAAAATCGCTAACAGTTTTCAAGAATTTCAACCGCAAAAAAGTATTTTTCAGCTTCTTGATGACTGTTATCCAATAAATAAAAAAGGCTTTATCCAGTCTCTTAATAAAGTTATCGAGTCCCAGGAAGAAAGTTTTGTTTTTGCCATGCTCTGTCGGCATGTCAGAAATTTAATATTGGCAAAAAATGAGGCGTTGGCAAATAATCTATCCCCTTGGCAAAGAAAAAAATTATTATTTACAGCGCGACTTTGGCCACAGGACAAACTAATCGGCTTTTATGAAGGTCTTTCGCGAATTGATATTGCGATTAAAACCAGCGCTACTCCTTATAATTTGAAGCAGTCTCTTGACATATTAGCCTGTTATTATTTATGATATACCGCTTTCAGATGAAATTGCAAAAATATACTCGATCTTTCAGCGGCATAACCCTCCGTACTCCCGCCAGAGGCGGGATACGGTGGGTATACTGTCACTTTATCTAAGATAATTTATTAATTACATTTTAATTATGGCGCTAAATCCTAAAATATTTAAAGCTTATGACATTCGCGGTGTTTATCAGAAAGACTTGGACGAAGAGGGTATGGAAAAGATTATTCGAGCCATTTTTACTTTTTTTTCCAAAAAACTCAACAAAAATAACTTTACTGTTGGACTGGGATACGATATGCGACTTTCTTCTCCTTCTTTGTTTAAGGTAGCAAAAAACGTATTTATTGAGGCCGGGGCAACAGTCATTAATTTAGATTTGATTTCCACACCAAGCTTTTATTTTGCCGTTTCCAAATATCATTACAACGCTGGAGTGCAGATTACCGCATCCCATAACCCCAAGGAGTATGCCGGTTTAAAGTTTGTCCTCAACACACCGCAAGGCCTACTTAAAATTGGTAAGCCAACTGGTATGCAGGAGATAAAACAAATGGCCATAAAAGGAGTGAAAATTTCTAAATCACAGCCAGGTACGGTTATTAAAAAAACCGGTATTGTCCAGGACGAGATAAAAAATGCTCTTCATTATTTTGACAATCCTTCTATAAAGCCTTTCAAAATCGTTGCTGATCCGGCAAACGGCATGGGCGCGATTTATATCCAAAAACTAGCCAAATATCTACCTATTAAACTTGTCAAAATGAACTTTGATCTGGATGGTAGTTTTCCCGCACACCAGGCCGACCCAATGCAGCCGGAAAATCTGGTAGACCTGCAAAAAAGAGTTCTTGAAGAAAAAGCGGATTTAGGCCTGGCGCCGGATGGTGACGGCGACCGATTGTTTATTATCGACGAAAAAGGGAAAGTGGTAACCCCTTCCATCATTACCAGTATCCTAGCCCAGGAACTGTTGAAAAAATATCCCGGTTCAAAAGTGATTGTTGACCAAAAGTATTATCTTACGACCAAAAAGCATGTTGAGGCAAACGGTGGAGAACTTCTGATATCAAGAACCGGACACGCCTATGTGACTCAACTAATGAACCAGACCCAGGCGATTTTGGGTGGTGAAGGTTCGGCTCACTATTTTTACCGGGAAATAGGCGGTGCCGAATCTCAGGTAATGACTATAGTGGGTTTGCTAAAAATGCTATCTGAGCAAAATAAACCGTTATCTGAGGTTGCCGATAGTTTTAAGGTCAGCTACGAATCCGGAGATATGAATTTTGTAATAGAAAACGTAGAACCGGTCTTGGCGATGTTAAGAAACGATTACGCAAAAGGTGAACTTTCCACGCTTGATGGGGTAGCGATTGATTTTCCAGATTGGCGCCTCACAGCGCGCTCTTCAAACACTGAACCACTTTTACGCGTTACTGTTGAATCTAAAAATCCCCAGTTAACCCGTCAAAAAGCAGTAGAGATAACCAAAAAAGTACTATACCATGGTGGCAAACTAAAAACCGGAGGTCATTAAGCTATTATTGCAGGATGGGCAGTTCTACCATATAATAGATCCATGAATGTTGCTAAAAAAGTGCCCTTGACTGAGGATATGGATAACGTAATTGAACTGTCCAAAACTACTAAAGTCTTACTGAGCTCGTTTAGTTCCATAAAAGAAAAGCAACCAGTTGATGAATTTACCAAACTGCAAGTCTCACAAGCTGTCTCTTTTTTAGCTTTAGTTTATGAGAAAGTCCGTAATGCCATCGAATACCGTGAAGACCATCTTTTAAGACGAGCCGCCATTGAACGTATACTTAAGCGGCGTTTAGCGATGAATCCCCAAGCTGTTGGAGAAGCCGAAAATTTACTGCGGGAGCTAATGTGGGCCAGATATTTTGCAAATGGTTCCTTGGGGCAAAACGACATATCAGTTATCCAAAAAATAATCGATCGGTACTTACAGATTAAAAAAGAATTAGTTACCGGCCGTAATGGCAACTCCCAAGTTTTTCTTTCCCAGTTCCTTTTTGACATGCTCACCTGCGAGATCGAAGAGAACCTAAGTCCGGCTTATGCTAAAAGACAAGCGGACTTCATATACTTTATTTTTCAGACTATTCATAAAAAAGTAAAAGTCGCCGACTTGACAGAGGCACAAAAAGACGCTTTTCTATTTATTGGCCTGGAGAAATCTTATGGCAAGACTGATATAGCTTACCAAAGGTATCACACGTATTGCGTGTTTTATAAACCGCTCTCTCAATATAGCGAAGATGAGTTAAAACAACTTACCACTTCACTGCCTGAAATCTTTACCCGCCTTGATAAAATGATCAGAAATCCCTTAGTGGAAAAACTGATGAAGTTTACCCGCAAACAACTCCCGCCGTTTCTCATTTTATTTGACATCATTAAAGAAAAAAAGCAATTGGTACAAGTTACGCTCACTGACAAAAAAAAGTTGTGGACTGAAGTTGATAGCACCTGCCGGAAAAAATACCAATTAATTAAATCGCGTTTAAACACGCTGGCTATTCGAAGTTTAATATATATTTTTATCACCAAGATGCTTTTGGCAATAATCATCGAAGTGCCACTTTCCAAACTGATATACGATGAAATCAACTACGGCTCAATTGCCATTAACTCCATTGCTCCCCCCATTCTGATGCTTTTGATTGTTTTGACAATCCATTTACCAGGTGAAGACAATACTAAACGTATTTATCAGCGACTGATTGATATCGTCAACGCCGATCCGAAATATGAACAAAGCATAGCTTTAATCACTAAAAAACCCAAAGCCAAACGGCCGCTTCTGATTTTAGGATTTACTATTTTTTACACCTTAACCTTTATCATCACGCTTTTGTTTATTCACGATATTTTGGCGGCTATTAATTTCAATATACTAAGCCAGTTAATTTTTATTTTTTTTATAAGCGTGATCTCTTTCTTTGCTTATCGTATCAAACAAGTAGCTAACGAATACCGCTTACTTGAAAAAGACAGTATTTTTCAGCCGCTAATTGACTTTTTTTTCATGCCGATTCTTTCTTTGGGTAAACTATTTAGTGAGGGTATTTCGCAGCTCAATGTGTTTATCGTACTTTTCGATTTTATTATCGAAGCCCCGTACAAACTGATTATTGAAGTCATCGAAGAATGGATGACCTTCGTTCGCGCCCGTAAAGAGGAGATCATGTAACTTCATATGGAAACGGATCTCTGGAAAAGTATCAAGAAACCAATTATTGGCCAGGCGCCAATGGACGGCATATCTGATGCCGCTTTTCGCTATATCACTGATAAATACGGCCATCCTTCAGTACTTTTTACTGAGTTTGTCTCTGTTGAAGGCATCAATAGAGGTATTACCCCGCTTTTATCTGCCTTCATTCACCATAAAACCAAGACACCCACCATAGCTCAGCTTTTCGGATCAAATCCAAAGGACTTTTACAACTGCGCGATGATAGTAGCTGAACTTGGATATGACGGGCTGGATATCAACATGGGCTGTCCGGATAGAAGTGTAACCAAGAAAGGTGCCGGAGCTGCTTTGATATTGGAGCCAATTAGAGCTAAAGAAATCGTTAAATGGGCTAAAAAAGGTTTTAAAGATTGGTCTGAAGGACGAAAAATTGCCAATCTGAAGATTTCTGCAAAAACAACCGATTTTATCTCCTTTATTCAAAAAAAATATCGTTTATCAATAAAAAGACGGCTTCTTCCGGTTTCAATTAAAACAAGAATCGGCTATGATAAAGTGGTTACTTTACCGTGGATTAATCATTTAGTTGAAGCTCAACCGGCAGTGATAACCCTTCACGGCCGCACTTTGCAGCAGCTGTATCACGGCAAAGCCGACTGGGAAGAGATTGGCCGCGCTGCAACGCTTACCCGAGGCGCTTCAATTATTTTACTTGGTAATGGTGACATCAAAAACATAGACGAAGCAAAAGTCAAAATTAGCAAATATAAATTGGGAGGCGTTTTAATCGGTCGGGCTTCCTGCGGCAATCCCTGGGTTTTTCAAGATAAGACGCCAAGTTACCGTCAGAGGCTGGAGGTGGCGGTTGAACACTGTCAAGTGTTCACCAAAATGTTGCCAGATGGGCATTTCTTGTCTTTAAGAAAACATTTAAGTTGGTACTGTAAATATTTAAAGGGAGCTGCCAAATATCGCGCTCGCTTAATGCGTGTCAAAAACATGGTAGAAGTCAATGTGATTATTTCAGAAATGCTAAATCACTGCTAAAGCTCGTGATTTTATTTCTTGCAGAATTCTTACTTGTAAAGTATGTCTAAATAATTTATTATTCAACTATTAATATTTCAGTACTAGTATGGATGAACAAACAGAAACAACTAAATCCCAAAATTCACCGCTTATGATTGTTGTTGCGGTATTGATATTGGCTGCAGCCGGATTTTATCTTTATTCAAACTTCGGAAATAAAATACTAAATCAAACAAGTTCAACGAATAAACCTACAACTAATATAACTACAGTAGTACAAACTAAAACCGAAGCAAAATCAGAGACAAGTCCTAATATAAACGCTGCAAAAGAATTTACAATCAGAGGTGGTATGTTTTGGTTTGATCCTAAAAACATTACTGTCCAAAAAGGCGATACAGTCAAAATTATTTTTACAAACACCGAAGGGACTCATGACCTGGTGATTGACGAATTTAACGTCGCAACAAAAAAAACCAACGCCGGTGAATCTGACACAGTTCAGTTTGTGGCAGATAAGATGGGCACTTTTGAATATTACTGCAGCGTTGGCAATCATCGGCAGATGGGAATGGTGGGAAAGCTGATTGTAAAGTAGATTCAATAAATCTCAAATTTCTCAAGTAGTTTTTTATTGCCCTCTATTTGGTAGTCTAAAAGATCACGGTACAACCCTGGACGCATGGAAAGAGACTGGGGAGTACCAGAATCTACAATGTGTCCATCATCAACTACCAGTATTTTATTGACATTTTGGATAGTGGAAAAGCGATGAGCAATAATGATTACTAAACGATCTTTCATTAAATTTTCAAGGCCAATTTGCACCTCTCTTTCTGATTTTGAATCCAAACTGCTTGTCGCCTCATCAAGAATAAGAATAGGGGAGTCTTTTAAAATTGCGCGGGCTATTTGAATTCGTTGTTTTTGTCCTCCGGATAATTTGACTCCACGCTCACCAACTTGAGAATCAAGTTTTTGAGGCAATTTCATCACAAAATCATAGGCGTTTGCCAGTTTAAGAGAATGAACGATCCAATCTTGGGCCGCTTTTGTTCCATAGGCAACATTTTCACGAACAGTAGTGGAAAATAGCTCGCTTTCCTGAAAAACCAAAGCGATATTTTGACGAATATAGAGATGATTTAGCTTATGATAGCTTTGACCATTAAGAAATATCTGGCCACTTAGGGGTTGATAAAACTTTAATATCAAATTGATGATCGTGGTTTTTCCAACGCCACTATGGCCAACCAAGGCCACTTTTTCCCGTGTTTTTATATCAAAACTGACATCTTGTAAAACAGGCATTGAAGAAGATTCGTATTGGAATGAGACATTTTTAAAGCTAATTGCTGGATTAACTATTTTTTCTAAGCTTTTTTGATTTTTGTAAAATTCGCTAGAAGTTAAGGCCATAATCTCAAAAAACTCTTTAGAACCGCTTTCGGCGTTTTGAATATTAGTTAGAATAAAAGACATCGCAAATAACGGGCGTCGTACCTGAGCCAGAAGCTGAATAATCAGTACCATATCTCCCAAACCAAGTTTACCCTGATAGGTATTTAAAAAAACAATGAGGTTAATAATGACCAGAATTATGTTCAGACTAAGGTTTCGAAAAAAATCAAACAAATGGTAAGCGTTGCTTTGTCTTGCGTATATCTGATTACTTTTTATCATACTCTGTGAGATTAGATCAAACTCATTTTGCTGGTTATTGAAGCTTTTAACCAGTTTAATGTTGGCGATAACCTCCTGGATTCGGCCACGTGAGACGTCTTCAATCTTGTTTTTCTTGATCTCTTCTTGGCCCCATTTCTTGGTGGAGTAATAGCTTAGAGCGATATAAATCGGAAATAAAAGAAAAGTAAAAAAAGCTACCCATTTGTTGAAGAAAGCCATAAATACGATTGTAAAAATGGCTTGTAAAAAAGTGGGCAAAAGAAAGTTGGTGGCGGTATTTACGAAGTTATAGACTGTTGTAATACCTCGATTTAGCTGATTGACGATCTTACCGGAAATTTCCGAATCAAAATAAGATTGAGGCAAGGTGAGGACTTTTTCATAAAATTGCTCAGTGAGGTATCGTCTTAGATTTCCGGCCAAATGATCACCCAGCCTCTCGGTAACCGCAGTCACAATCACTCCCAAAAAATTGAGCAAAAATGCCAAAGCAATTAGGAAATATAGCCGGTCAAGTGTCGCTTCTTGTCCGCTGATTTTTGAGGTTATCACATCAACGATCAGCTTGGAGAAAAACGGAGTGACAAGATCCAGTAAAGCCGAAAAAACAATCAAGACAGCAATAACCATTAGTAATTTATAAAGCGGCTTGGCGATCTTGATAATTTTCCAAATATTAGTCATAGAAAAATAGCAATATTTTACGCCATTTTTAGTACTTTTACCAGTACAGTATTAGTATAGAAATTTTAATTAAAGCGGATAGACAGGGGAATAAACGTCTGACTTGGTACTTCAAACCAAAAAGATGGCGCGAGTGAGACAGTTAACGCGTTGACGTTAACAATTAGCAAAGTTGGGCCAGCCCAACCAGTAATTTCCTCCAAAATATACTGATCAATTTTTTCTTGAAATAGAGCGCTAACATTAATTAATGATAGATTATTAGGAAGTGGCTGCTCAGAAGTCGAAAAAACTAAATAATTATCACCGGTTAGCGTTTTTTCTTTTATAAAAACATAGGCGTTATCCGGGGACCAGGTGTTATAAGGAATGGTTAGTTCAACACCATCTGGTAGGATTTTGCTAAATATCAGTCGCGGCTGATCAATTCCTTCTCCAGTGACATAAAAAGCATAGTCAATCGAGTTTTCAAACTTGACCTGTTTCATAGTTAGAGTGAGTTTGCCGTCAGGAGAATCCATTTTAGTATCCAGTTTAGTTGAAAAGGGAGTGGGGCTGGGCGTAGGGGTTTCAAAATCGGCTAAGGCTTGAGAAGAAAATGAACGGTCAGCGGTAAAGGAAAATTGTCTTATCGCTAATAACAAAGCACTAGCCGCGATTATTATCAAAATTAGCAATCTACCGAGGGAGTTTGATTTTATCATAATGGCGCTTCACCGTAAATTGTCACTTTGGTACCTAGATTTTTATCACTACTATATGTAGTGAGGCCATCAGAAACCGGATTGGCCCAGTCATAAAGCTTGGCTACGTCAGAGGTTTTCATATTCACACAGCCATGACTCATCGGATGGCCGAAGTTATTGTGCCAATATGTGCCATGGAGACTAAAACCAGTGCTTTTAGACACTTCTTGATTATAAAAAAACATTACATATGGAACATTGGGAAGATTATAATAATCATCACCTGTCCCTCCACTCATCCGGGTAGAGCGTAATTTAACCCAAATCGTAAAATCTCCGGTTGGTGTTGGAAACCATTTACCTGACGAAATTAGTGTTTGCATAAACAACTCCTTACCTTCAAAAGCATATAATGTCTGGCTTGTCAGATCAACATAGATATGTTTTTCCTCGTCATTGGTATCTGTCCCTAAAACTACTGGTCGGGTATCTTTTTCAGTTAAAGCAATGTTTGGTGCTGCTAACCGTTGGTTATTGAAGATAGCGATCGCATCTTTTTTTACCGCGAATTTGAGGCTTTCCTGACAACTTCGACTATTAGCACAACGAGGATGTTTGAGACTGATAATGGTCGGATAAACTATAGCAGCAAGCAAGGAAACGGTAAAAATTACTATTAAATAACGAATAATTAGGTTACTATGCCGTCTTTTCTTTTTCACATATTCAGAATAATACAAAAACAATGACGTGTAAAGAAGTTAGTTGTATTTTTTTTCCACCTTGATATTTAAGGAGTCATTTTTGTGGTAAAAAATAAAAGCTACTGGATGGCTGTAGGTGTTGGTGATATACAGGTTCTGCAGATTACTAGATGTCTGATTAACCGGTGAATAGAAAATCGATACGCCATGACTTTTGGGCACCTCAGCAATAGTTGCAAAATCGTGCTTGGTTGGAGCTTCTGTTTTTAGTCCTGCTTCTTTGGAAACAACATACATAAAAGACGCCAGATGGCAGACGCCGTCACCCACTAACCAGCCGTCGGATTTAAAACCTTCACTAGAGATAAAATGAGCGTTGGTAGTAGAAGCTATTTTACCCTGGTACTTGGCTAAAACACTGTCGTGAAAAGCAAAAGTTTGACCAGGTTTAAGTACTAGCTCAGTAACACCAGCTGACTTTACAGCGTTCCAGACTATCGGGTCGCCACGATTTATTTTTCCACTCATATAAGCTAAAGTCAAAAGAATATTATCGACAAACACTTGGTTGACAGATGGATCGTCATACCTATTGGTCAGAGAATAACTTACTTGAGAAAGCAGTTGATTGGTACTTTTTTGAGGTGTAGGGGTCGGCCAGGATAAGATTATCACTACGGCCACGACAACGATAATAAGGGCGGTAAATATGATCTTTTTCATGCCTATAGTATATCATACTATAGGCCATATATCAACCTCTAAAGTAGCCATTTTAGCCTCATTTTGAAGGAGAAACAATCTTTGGCCTTAAATTTGAGTTTTAGTGAGTCTGGAGGGACTCGAACCCTCAACCAATAGCTTAAGAGGCTACTGCTCTGCCAGTTGAGCTACAGACCCTTATTACGCTTCTTTTTTTGTGCTCCTGGAGGGAATCGAACCCCCACCACATGGTCAGACCCGCCTGCCATCGCTTTCTGTGCGTCCGGCAGGACTCGAACCCGCAACCTGATGGTCCGAAGCCATCTGCTCTATCCAGTTAAGCTACGGACGCTTAGTCATAGCGGGCAGGAGCCACGTACTCTATCCAGTTAAGCTACAGGAGCTAAATATGCGAAAAATACCTTAAAAATTAATAAACTCAACAACAAAGCTAAGTTAGAACGTTATATACTATTTTATCATGGAATCAAGCCTATTTCATATCGGTTTTTTAATGATTGAGGCTGTTATATTACTTTGCGTAGTTGTCTATTTTTTGGGCCTGATACTATCATTTTTCAAAGGGGCGCCGTATGTGGCTACCAAAAAACAGGATCTAAATGAGATTCTTAAACAGGCTAACTTAAAACCTGGACAGTATCTGTTGGAGCTTGGTTGCGGTGACGGACGCGTGTTAAGAAAGGCCGCCAGCTTTTATGGGGTGATCGGCTGCGGCATTGATATTAACCCTATTGTGATTATTTTAGCCCGAATACGTAGTTGGTTACAACAAACGAAGAATATGAAATTTTTTGTCCAGGACATAGTTCGCGCTAATTTCTCGCAAGCCGACGTCATATATATTTTTTTGTTTCCCAATCTCATTAGCCAATTAAAATCGAAGTTATTAACTGAAACTAAAAATGACGCTCTTATCATATCACATGGCTTTCAGATACTGTACCTGCAAAAGCATCTGATTAAAAGAATAGTCGGTAAGAAATTTAATACTTATTATTACCGCCTCAAACATTGACAGCTATCGTATAAAGTTTATATAGTCAAAAACATATGTTTTTAAAGACAACTAAGTTTTCACTAATTTTTTTTACTATTCTTCTGATTAATGTCTATATTAGTGTCAAGGCCTACCGGTACTCCTTAAAAAACACTAAAATACTAGTGATTCTTGAGGAAATTAGGACTCTTGAGTCAATCAAGACACCGTCATCAGTACTTGGAGTCAGCAGTGATAGTCTAAATAGCGATATACGAGTAGCTACCCTAAAGAGCTTTTTTCGCCAACATAACTCGCCGTTATACGACCATGCCGACTTTATTGTGGCATCAGCAGACAAATACAACCTTGATTTTAAACTGGTCCCAGCTATCTCCATGCAGGAATCCAACGCCTGCCGGGTGATTCCTAACAACTCGTATAACTGCTGGGGATGGGGGATATACGGCGCAAACGTAACCAGATTTTCCTCCTATGAAGAAGCTATTGAGACTGTGTCTAAAGGACTAAAAGAGAATTATATTGATCGCGGTTTAATTAGCGCTGATGAGATTATGAGAAAATATACACCAGGTTCAAACGGCAGTTGGGCTTTTGGAGTGGAAACCTTTCTTAAAATACTCGAGTGATTATTGGACAGATCGGGAAGACTGTAACTCTTGCGAAAGAGAGTACTGCGTGCCTTTTTCTTTGGAATGAACAGTAAACAAAGAGCCTCTTTTTTTCTTTTTGGAAATAAGTGCCTGCATCCAAGTGCTTGATTCGCCAATTTTTGCCCGTAAAGACTGTAATATTTTTAAAAGAACTTCCAAAAAACGAACATGATAAATACCTGGCTTTTCAGGTAACGATTCCAAAGTCAATTTTTCGATATCTTTGACTTCGCTAAGAAGAGCTCGATCTTGTTTCTTTATAAGTTGCACCTCTTGTTTAATCTGTTTAATAAGCTCTGTAATCGCTTCTATCTGTCTTCTGTCCTCCAAATTTTGAGAGTTAAAGACATTTTTGTGTTCCACCCTTTTGGCTTTTGAAGGATCAATTTCATTAAGTTTTGGATACTGTTCGTTACCCCAAGGCAAGTCCGGTGAGGAATCATATCCGGTCATCGCATCAAAAACACCTCCGGCAACCCCAGTTCCGATGTCCTTAAAACTTTTACCGATATTTTTGACCATTGAAGATCCAAAGTCACCAAGAGAATTTTCTGTGTCATTTTCAACAGAATCTCGATTATTGACGAAGCTGGACTGAGAAGACTTTTGTTTAGTCTTAATCATATCAGTATTTTACTACAGGCTATTTAGATATTCAAGTGTCTTTTGTTTCCTCATTAAAGAGGCATAAAAATAGGCCTGTTTTTGAGCTTGTTCCTTTTCTTTAAGATCTTGAATTTTGCCAAAAAGCTTGTCTAAATCAGCTTTTTCTACCTTAATTCCTTCTACATCAGCTATCTCTTGTAAGATAAACTCTATCCGATAGGTATCCAAAATCTCGGCAGAATATTGCTTTTTTAGCTCGTCCATTGTGATTCCTTTTGACTTAAGATACCCCTCTACCGTTAGACCTAACTTTTGGATGTCGTCCAATAGCCGGGAAAGACGGTGGTTGAGCTCATCCTGGATTATTAAGTCTGACACTTCGCACGCAACATTCTTTAACAAAGTGTTAAGCGTTTCCTGCAGATTTTTTTCTTTGAGCTTCTCGTTGTCTGCTTCTTTATTTGCCGGTTCTTTACCCGGTACCCAGATATCGCCGTTTTTAACATTTTGTCTGGCTTCTTTTAGCTTATCCTTATAATTACCTAACTTAATTTCTGGTTTTTGCGCTGTAGTGAACTTCACTTCCCACTCTTCGTTCTCTTTGGCTTTGAGTAGAGTAATTTTTGGAGACATTATTGGCTTTAAATTTTGCTTGGAAATAACTTCCTCATAGATTTTTGGGAATAGCGACCGCATAAGCTGATTATAAACATCTTCCTTTTTTAGGTATTTCTTAGCCAGTTCTTTTGGAGCTTTACCTTTACGAAAACCCTCTATTACCAGATCTTTATGGAGCTCCTCAAAAGCTTTCGCATACTCTACCTCAATATCACTCCAAGGGAATGTAAGCACTATATCAAAGGTGTTCTTGGGAAGTTTATTTATTTTATGATTGTACATGGCTTTATTTTACAGTATGAGAAGAAAAAAGCAATATTTTACTTGACTAATTTTTCAACGTTTTCAAATTCCAAAAGCATCCTGTTAACTTTAGCCGACCACGTAGGACTTTCCGCATAAATTGAACCCACCTGCTCTACGGTCAAAGCGCCGCGACTGATGTAATTTTTAGCTAGTCCTTCTCCCACCGTTTCAATAGCCTGATCCCAGCTATTAAATAAAATTAGCCCTCCACCCCATCCAAACGGGTTGTATGAATCTGGTAGAATAAACCGTCCATATGTCGATTCAACACCAGAGATAGCCGGCAACAAATAACAGTTGAGGTTATATTTTAAACACACGTCAACAAAGGTATCTGCCGAGTTTAAAAGCGGTGAGTTGTACTTGGCCAAGACCTGTCTTATAACCTTACGCTTTAGCTGGTAGACATTTGCGTCCACAGGACTAAGTTGATCTTCTGAATACGTAAGGAGCCTGGCCGACTGTCCGGCTTCCTGTTGAGCAGCCACGAGTTGTGTGCGGGTGAGTGATACTATGATAAGAGTTATCACTATAAGCTTTTTGTACATAAAAAAATCCTAAAGCTTTTCTTGACAAGAAGAATAACCTTAGGATCTAAGTAGAATTATAGCATTTATTATAAGTTTGTCAAGTATTATACTTTCTAGCCCATAGACAAATTAAGCTCAAAAACGCAGTTTAAGCCCTAAAATAAGCATATCCTATGAAATCTACTTTCGATTCTTTTAGCTTTGGTTGCCGGGTAAATCAAGCGGAAAAAGAAGAGCTTGACCGCCAACTTTTGAGCCTGGGATATGTGCGTTCAGCTCAAAATCCGCTAGTGTACATAATCAATACCTGCGCTGTAACAGGTAAGGCCGAACGCGAAGCCAGACAGAAAATCTACCAGACGCTTAGACGCTTGCCTGACACTAAAATCGTGGTTACCGGCTGTGCCGCTACAAACTGGTTAAAAACAAACCAAAAAGTTCCTGGTATTTCGCTTCTTATTGACAACCAAAATAAAAAATATTTAGCTGAGCTAATTAATCGACGTCTAAAATTGAAAAACTCCAAATTGAAACTTGCTCAAGTTATCGCACCTTTAATCGACAAATTTCTTGCTTCAAAAAGACTCATAGTTAAAATTCAAGATGGCTGCCAACGTTTTTGCAGCTTCTGCATTGTTCCTTATCTTCGCGGCCAACCTAAGTCAAAAACCATATCCCAGATAATTAGCCAAATTAACGCCTACCCCTCGATGAGGGAGGCGATTTTAACGGCAATTAATACCGAAGCTTTTGGCTTTGATACACAAGAGTCGTTTATAGACCTTCTTAGCACCATTCTTAGAAAGACCGCAATTAGCCGTTTAAGCTTCGGTTCAATACATCCCTGGACTATTAATTCGGAGTTTCTTCAATTTTACAGTAATTTCTGTGCAACTGGGAGAATAGTTAATTATTTTCATATTCCGCTGCAGTCAGGATCAGATAAGATGCTAAAGCTAATGAAACGGGGATATTCGAGTGCAAATTTTCTGGAAAAACTTAATAAATTAGACCAGATTCAACCCTTTGTTTTTATCAGTACCGACATAATCGTCGGCTATCTGGAAGAAACAGATAAAGATTTTGAAGACAGCTACCAGTTTTTAAAGCGCGCCCCGATAGCTAAATTTCATATTTTCCGCTATTGGCCGCGACCGCATACTGCCGGTTATTATTTGTCTAAAAGGCTGACGTTGCCCTCAGCTCATGTTAAGCATGCCCGCGCAAAGCGCCTATCTGATCTTAGTAGTAAGAAGTATCTCCGATTTCTTAATACTCATTTAGAACATACTTTTCCTGCTCTACTTTTGGAAAAACGCCAAAAAGGGTTACAATACGGCTTACTAAGCAATCAAATTCCAGTTAAAGTAAAAACACCAAAAAAATTTGTTGGTGAAATCAAAAACGTAAAAATAATAGATTGTAAAAACAGTGAACTTTTTGGTAAAATTGTCTAGATTATGCGCTCATAGCTCAATTGGCTAGAGCACTGCCCTGTCACGGCAGGGGTTGGCGGTTCGAGTCCGCTTGGGCGCGCAATAAACTAAGAATGGAATTTTCTTACAACGCCTTTTACAATACCCCTAATTTTTAGTTCCTCACGTGGATGGATATCGGGATATTTTTCGTTTGCGGCACGTAAAAATGATAGCTTTTTATCTCTTTTAAGAAACTTCAGCGTCCATTCTCGATCTACTTCCGCAAGCACAATATCACCGTCCTTAGCTTCTTTTTTATTGTCAATCACCACAATATCGCCTTCAAAGATACCGGCATTGATCATCGAATCGCCGCTGACTTTTAAAAGGAATGTGGAGGTAGGGTCTCCGATTAAATACTCATCGATGGTAAGGTATTCTTTATTTTCCTCGGCCATAATCGGGTAGCCTGCTTTCACCAGACCATAAAGCGGTAAAGCAAAAAACTGCGAAGTAGGAGATATTTTATTATTTATTTTTTGTACCAAGCCATAAGAAATCCATTTTTGCATAATTCTAAAAGCCGAATTTCTTGAAGAAAAACCGAGCAATTTAGCCATCTCAGAATAAGTCGGAAGCCGTCTGAATTTACCGTAAAATTTTTTAATTTGATCAAGGTATTTTTCTTTCATTTAGAAAATAATAGTGGATGATTGTCCACAATGCAAGAGATTTAATGTGGATAACTGAGATTGCGTAGAAGATTGAAGTTATTGTATACTTTATATTACAAAAAGACTGCTTAGCTCAGTTGGCTAGAGCGTCACATTGACATTGTGAAGGTCGGGGGTTCAAGTCCCTCAGCAGTCACCATTATTTTTTTACCTTATCGTTAAATCTTATGAAACGGATCTTATCAGGTATTACACCAAGCTCAGCCAAAGGACTGCACCTTGGCAACTATTTTGGCGCGACAAAGTCTCACCTGGAGTTCCAAACCAAGGGGGAGTGTTTTTATATGATCGCCAATATCCATTCTTTAAATACCGTCTTTAACCCTAAAGAGGTAATGGCTAACACTTTAAATATCTTTACCGAGTACCTCGCGTTTGGTATTGATCCCAAAAAAACCATTTTTTTTGTTCAGTCAGATATTCCATCAATACCATATTTACAAACAGTTTTAAATAATGCAGTAACGCTTGGTGAACTGAAACGGATGCATGGATATAAAGATAAACTGGCTAAAAATGTGGCTCAAGATTCAATCAATATGGGCCTCTTTTGCTATCCGGTTTTGATGTCGTCTGACATTTTACTTTTTAAACCTAATATTATTCCAGTTGGTGAAGACCAAGCTCAACACGTCGAGATTTGTCGGGAAATGGGCCGTACATTTAATAACCGTTACGGCAATATATTAATTATTCCCGAGCTTTATTTGAAAAAGGATGTGGCTCGGGTAAAAGGGATTGATGGCGTTCGCAAAATGAGCAAGTCTTTGGGAAATGACATTCCGGTTTTTGGTACAGAAGAAGAGATTAAAAAGCAGATTATGTCAATTACCACCGATACTGCCCGTATACACTCCAGTGACCCAGGTGATCCTCAAAAAAACGTCTGTTTTGATTACCTTCAACTGATGGAATATGACAAGATTGGTCTTGATGTAATGAAAGAAAAATACCAGAAAGGAACAGTGGGAGATGTGAAAATAAAAGAAATAGTTTTCGAAACTTTTATGCAATATTTTGATAAATACAGATCTAAAAAAAAGGAGTTACAAAAAAACCTCGATTATATCCATACTTTGCGTGTTGAAGGTGCAAAAAAGGCTAACCTAACCGCAGATCAAACTTTAAAAGAAATATTGCGCGCCATAGGACTCAACTAAATTCGGATAATGATGATAATATACATATCTAATAATTCATAGCCTTTACAATAATAAAAACTGTTATATAATCGGTGTAATAAATGAGGTTATCTACTAATGCAATTCATAAAGGGCTTCATTTTGCTGATCCAACCTATGGATCCGTGGCTCCGCCTATCTACCCGACATCTACTTTTGTTTTTCCAACAGCCAAAGAAGGAGCTCTTCGTTTTGCAGGTAAGTCCAAAGGTATGATTTATTCGCGCTTCACCAATCCTACAGTGTCAGCGCTGGAAATGAAACTTGCAGCAATGGAGGAGGCCGAAATGTGCATTGTCACCTCATCGGGCATGTCGGCAATTACTTTAGCCTTACTACACAACTTAAAAGCCGGAGACTCGATTGTAAGCCACAAAGTGATCTATGGCGGTGCCTATGAATTAATAGCAAACATCTTGCCAAGATATGGTATTAAAGTACATCTTATTGATTTTAAAAATATTCAAGAAATTGAAAAACACATTGATAAAACAACAAAAGTTTTATATTTTGAGAGTCCTTCCAACCCACTTCTTGAGGTGCTGGACATTAAAAAAATTACCGCTCTTGCTAAAAAGCACCACATTCTCTCGGTATTTGACAATACCTTTGCTCCTCCTCCAGCTCAGGAACCTCTGAAATTGGGAGTGGATATTATCGTCTATAGCCTGACCAAATACCACAACGGCCACTCGGATATCATCGGTGGTGCGGTAGTTGGATCTACGAAACTGCTCCAACTGATGTACTGTCACAGCTTTATTTTTTTTGGCCTGACAATGTCACCATTTACCGCTTACTTGGTAAGTCGCGGATTGGCAACTCTCAACCTTCGCTTACCACACCAGTCTGCTTCTGCTTTAACTATTGCAAAATTTTTAGAAAAACATCCCAAAATCGCCAGAGTGTATTATCCGGGTTTGGCTTCACATCCACAGCGAGCTCTTGTTAGGAAACAGATGAATTATAACGGCGGTATTTTAGCTTTTGAACTAAAGGGCGGTTATAAAGCTGGAGAAAAAATGGTTAACAACGTCAAACTTATCCATCTGGCAGTGTCTTTAGGCGCAGTGGAAAGCTTGATTGAGCACCCGGCTTCGATGACTCATTCCGAACTATCGCCTGAGCAAAGGAAACAATCAAATATTGGTGAGGGTTTAATCAGACTTTCGGTAGGAATAGAAGACGTTAAAGACTTAATTGAGGACTTGACTCAAGCCTTAAAAAAGATCTAGTTCACATTTACGTAAGAGTGCGGGGGTCTTTGACAAAACACCGAGTATCGTATATACTAACTTTAGATGTTTATCATGAAATTTGTTTCTATTATCACTACTACTACCGCCTTCTAAAGCGGGAATCTGTAGTATGGTGATCATTTACAGACCCCGTTTTACCGGGGTTTTTTATTAACTTTTTTTTTATATACTTATCTTATGAATGACCAGCAAAATCTTGACAACCTCAGACACTCCTGCGCCCATCTTTTGGCTGCGGCTGTAATTGAGTTGTGGCCAGACGCCAAAAGAACGATTGGACCGACGATTGAAAATGGTTTTTATTATGACTTTGATTTTGGAGATATTAAAATTTCCGCAAGTGATTTCCCTAAAATAGAGCAAAGAATGCGTGAATTAATTAAAACATGGGAAAAGTTTGAAATGCACCAATTAACACCGGAGCAAGCGAGAAAAGAATATCCAAATAATCCCTATAAACACGAACTAATATCAGAATTCAGCAAAACAGATCATAAACTGTCTTTTTATAAATCAGGTAAATACTGGGATCTTTGTCGTGGAGGTCACATTGATGATCCTTCCCAGCAGCTTAAACATTTTAAGCTGTTGTCTGTTGCCGGGGCGTATTGGCGAGGAAATGAAAAAAATAAGATGCTGACCAGAATTTACGGTACAATTTTTTTAACTACAGAAGAGCTGAATAAATATCTCATGCAAATAGAAGAAGCCAAGAAACGCGACCATAAAAAATTAGGTAAAGAACTTGATCTGTTTTTCTTTTCCGATTTAGTTGGACCAGGATTGGCTTTGTGGACACCAAAAGGCACGCTGATCCGTAATTTAGTTGACGATTTCGTCTGGCAACTTCGGAAAGAAAAAGGTTACCAGAAAGTGATGATACCACATATTACTAAAAAAGAACTTTATGAAAAAAGCGGTCATTGGTTAAAATTCGCTAACGAGTTATTCAAAATTAAGTCCCGAGAAGGTCATCTGTTTGCTATGAAACCGATGAACTGCCCACACCACACACAAATATTTGCCCATATACCGCGGAGTTATCGGGATATGCCGCAACGTTATGCGGAGACCACAGTCTGTTATCGCGATGAACAAACCGGGGAATTATCAGGTCTTTCCAGGGTTCGTTCTTTTACCCAGGACGATGCCCATGTTTTTTGCCAAAATTCGCAGGTTGAGAACGAGTTTAACGCGATCTGGGATATCGTAAAAAGCTTTTATTCCGCTTTTGGCTTTCAGCTTAAGGTGCGTTTATCTTTTCACGATCCCAATAATATGAAAGCCTATCTTGGTGATGAGGATGGTTGGAAAAAGACAGAATTAACACTAAAAAGTATAGCCGACAAACGGAAGACAGGTTATCAACTGGCGATTGGTGAAGCCGCTTTTTACGGCCCCAAGATTGATTTCCTGGCTCAAGATTCGCTATTGCGACAATGGCAGGTGGCAACAATCCAGCTTGACATGAATATGCCCTATAGGTTTGATTTGTCTTGTGTCAATGAAAAAGGGGAAAAAGAAAGGATTGTAATGATTCATGCCGCTATTATGGGGTCTATCGAACGTTTTTTGTCAATTTTGATTGAACATTTTGCCGGAGCGTTTCCTCTTTGGCTTACGCCTGTTCAGGTAAAGATGATCCCCATATCTGCAGATCAACTAACTTATGCCCAACAGGTCGCTGATCTTTTAAGCAAAAACGGAATCAGAGTAGAAGTCGATAGGCGAGCAGACCGCATGCAAAAGAAAATCCGAGATGCTCAATTAGAAAAAGTTTATTACATGGCGGTGGTTGGGGAACGAGAATCAGCTTCAGAGACGGTGACTGTTCGAGAAAGATCGGGGAAACAACTTGAACCTTTAAAACTAGCTAAATTTGTAGAGCTGGTTCAACAAAAGATCACCCAAAAAAGTGTTGATTGACCTTAAAAAAAGTATAGTTGGTAGGCAGTAAGATAGTAAAATAGACGCTGATTTGGTAATCTAGTTCAATCTTGCAAAATAAAGCACATCTGTTTATAATTACTAAATTCTAAGTTAAACTAAAAGTTTGTTAGCAACTCATTACATTTGAGAAATTTTAGAACACCTCATCCAAGGCGGAAATTTTATCAGCTGAACTATCGGATTGAGGCTCAAAGTTTACGCGTCATTGATTTTGAAGGTAAACAAATTGGAGTCATTTCCAAACAGGAAGCGCTTGATAAGGCTAGGCTTCAGGAGCTGGACTTGGTGTTAATCGCGCCGTCAGCTAAACCGCCAGTAGCTAAAATCATTAATTTTAAAAAATTTCTTTATCAGGAAGAAAAAAAAGAAAAAGAAGCTAGAAAAGGCATTAAAAAAAGCGTGGTTAAAGATTTAAAAATCTCATTATTTATTGGCCCAGCCGATCTGGAAAGGATAATAAAAAAAGCCAGAAACTTTTTACTTGAAGGCAATCAGCTAAGAATAAATCTGACTTTAAAAGGACGGGAAATCGCTAAACGCGAGATGGCAATGGACTTAATCAGACGATTTATTGGTAATCTAGGGGAAGTAAATGTTTCCAAGGAACCAAGGATAGAGGGAAGAGTTATTCGAGCCGTAGTGGCCAAAAAGAAATAAAAAGTTAATATCCAAAGCTTATATATGAAACAACGAACGCGAAAATCAGCGGCTAAAAGGTTTAAAATTACCAACACTGGTAAAGTGTTGCGGCGTTCTCACAATATCCGTCATCTAAAATCTAGCAAGAGTAAAAGACAGATCAGATCGCTAAATAGAATAAAGGTGGTTAACGGCAGGATAGAGAAAAAAATTAAAAAGATGATGGCAGTGGCTTAATATTTTAATATTTGACTTTCAATAACCTAACTTATGGTACGAGTAAAAAGCGGAATTCAGACAAAAAGAAAGCACAAGAAAACTTTAAAACTAGCCAAGGGTTACTGGATGACCAGGCATAAACAGTTTCAAAAAGCCAAAGAAGCGGTGCTGCATGCCGGTTCTTATGCCTATATCGGCCGTAAACTCAAAAAAAGAGACTTCCGAAGTTTATGGATAACAAGGCTAAACGCGGCTGTTTCGCCTCTTGACCTAAATTACAGCCAGTTTATACATCTTCTTAAACTGAAAAAAATTGCAGTAGATAGAAAAATTCTGTCACAGATTGCTGTTGAATATCCAAAGGTATTTGAGAGCTTTGTTGCCAAAATTAAAGCTTAAAGTCTTATCTACCCACCGTATCCCGCCTTTGGCGGGAGTACGGAGGGTTATGCCAAGTCAGACTTGGTTATGCCGCTGAAAGATGAAGTGTTTTTTTGCAATTTCATCTAAAAGCGGTATCTAAATCCTTTTGCAAAGCTCGTGTCTATCAGCTAATATATCTGCATGGAGAATTTAACCAATGTTGTTTCTCAAGTTAAGAAAAATCTGCAAAAAGTCTCCGACCTTGAAAAATTGGAAGAACTAACTATCCGCTATCTGGGCCGCCACGGACTGATTAATGAGACGCTCCAAAAAATCAAAGAAATTGATCCAGGAAAGAGGCGGGAATTTGGTCAAAAGATCAATGCTGTCAAAGAAGAAATAAACAAACTTTTTCTGATAAAGAAAAATCAGCTTATTAAAAATGACGAAGCGTTGACAGACTTTGACAATACCCTTCCTGGCAGACCTTACCCCAAAGGCAGTTTGCATATGATAAGCTATGCCACGGAAGAAATCAGTGCTATTTTTAGTAAAATCGGTTTTATCCGCATGACTTACCCGGAAATAGAAAGAGAGTATTTTTCTTTTGATTCTTTGAATATGCCACCTGACCACCCTGGCCGGGATGACTTTGAAACTTTTTTCTTAAAAGCCCAAAAAGATCCTCAACTTGGAAAAATGATTCTATCCCCCCATACTTCATCAGGTCAGGTACGGGAGATGTGGCGTGTGGGTACACCACCAATCAGAATGATCAGCATCGGAAAATGTTATCGCCCCAACTGGGACACCACCCACACGCCGATGTTTCACCAGTTTGAATCATTGTGCGTTGACCGAAGTATCAATATTACCCATTTGAAAGGAACAATTGACTATTTTGTTAAACAATATTTTGGAGAAGACCGTGAGGCTCGTTTGCGGCCGCACCATTTTCAGTTTACCGAACCTTCTTTTGAGGTCGATATTACCTGCGGAGTCTGTCACGGTAGGGGAGATGGAGTAAAATGCCGCGTATGCAAGTCTGGCTGGCTGGAGTTGGCGGGCGCTGGTATGGTTCATCCTAACGTATTAAAACACGGCAAAATCAACGCCAACGAATATAACGGCTGGGCCTTTGCTTTTGGAATCGAACGTTTACTGATGGTCAGAGGAGGATTAAAAAATATGCGCGATCTGTATACGGGCGACATCCGTTTTTTGGAACAATTTTGAGTTTTTTGTAATAGGTTGCATTTAACGTATAACCTGATTTTAGGTTATATGCTACATGTTACATGTTACATGTTTAGATGAATATAAAAATTACATACAATTGGCTGCTGGAGTATCTGGAGACTGATGCTGATCCGTATGAACTGCAAAAATATCTCTCCCTTTGCGGGCCCTCCATTGAACGGGTTCAACAAATAGGGGTAGATTATGTACTGGATATTGAAGTCACCACAAACCGCGTAGAAACGGCCAGCGTATTTGGTATAGCCCAAGAGGCTACCGCTATTCTTCCACAGTTTGGTAAAAAAGCTAAACTAAAAATTAATCCGCTGCAAAAATATACCTTTTCCTCCATGAACACCAAGCCGGGCGAGCATATGAAACTGGACATCACCATCGCCGACCATAATCTTTGTCCTCGCTTCACAGCGATTGTTTACAAAGATATAAACATCAAACCCGCACCGGATTTGATCAAACAGAGATTGCAGATGTGTGATATTAAATCAATCAATAATATTGTCGACATCTCCAATTACCTGATGTTATCTTTAGGCCAGCCGGTACACATGTTTGACTACGATAAAATTATCGCTCACAAGATGATACTAAGAGAAAGTAAAAAAGGGGAAAAGATTACCACTTTGGACGAAAAGGAAATTATTTTACCTGGCGGAGATATTGTAATTGAAGATGGCTCCGGTCGTTTAATTGATCTTTGCGGAATTATGGGCGGTTTGAATTCCGCAATAAACAATAAAACGACTACTATCGTTTTTTTTATTCAAAATTATGACAAAAAAAGGATTCGTCGTACTTCTATGATCACCGGTCAGCGAACTGTAGCCGCTACCTATTTTGAAAAAGGTCTAGACCCGCAGCGAGTTGAAACGACATTTGTATACGGCATTGATCTATTAAACGAACTGTCAGGAGGCATTAGCGCTTCACCGTTGTATGATATTTACCCGCATCCCTATCAAATTAAAGAAATTAACGTAACTCTTGATTTTATTAATCGGTTGATTGGAGTTTCAATTGAGCAAAATAAAGTTAAGTATATTCTGGAAAACCTGGGTTTTAAGGTGGAAATTCATCATAACGAAGACTATGAATCGTTTCATATTAAAGTACCATCCTACAGGTCAGGTGATGTTGATATCAAAGAAGATATTGTAGAAGAAGTCGCCCGTGTCTATGGATATCATAATTTAAATAATGCCATTCAGCCTACTATTTATGTCAAACAGCCGCGCGATATTGAGATGCTGTTTGTTATCCAACAAAAAATAAAATATTTTTTAAAGCATCTGGGACTTAACGAGATGATGAACTATTCCATGATCTCCAAAGAACTAATTGATAAGTTGGCTTTAGATTCCGATAACAAGCTCGTGATTGACAACTCTATTTCGGAAGAAATCAGGTATATGCGTACTTCTCTTATTCCTTCGCTTATTAAAAACATCAAAGACAACGAAAACAAAAAAGACAAACTGAAATTTTTTGAAATTGCCAAAATTTATGAAAAGAAGGAATCCCTACTTCCAAATGAAATTTATCGGTTGGGTTTGGCGACCAATACCGATTTTTTTGATCTTAAGGGCATAATCCAAGCACTTTTAAACGAGCTAAACATTTCCGAATATCAAATAATCCGCTGGGAAAGCAAACACTACTTACCTTCAACTTCCGTAGAATGGCGATTAGCTGATATACCGGCAATCCGTATGGGTCAAATAAAAAAAACATATCAGGAAGCGATGGGTATAAAAAGTAGTTTATTTGTGGCTGAGATCGAATTTAGCGCACTCATAAAAAATTACCAGGCGATCGCGACATTCAAACCACTCTCACCTTATGCAATAATCAAACTCGATCTCAACCTCAAACATAACCAAAAACAAACCTACGACAAAATTCGAAAAACGGCTTTTGCTACCACTCCGCTTCTTACTAATGTGGAACTTTTGGATCTTTACAAAGGAAAGATTACTTTAAGGTTTTATTTCTCCTCATCCCACAAAAATCTCACTGAAGAAGAGGTAAAAAAAGAGTTACAAAAAATCCAAAATAAATTACAGTAAGAAATTATGGCCAATTTGTCTTTTTAGCGATTTTTGTGCATCTGGAATTAAGAAATTAGTATTGGATATTAAGAGGATGTCGGAGAAGGGGGGGGAGTTGGTGAAATACTGTCCCAATCCATTTTAACGCCTACTTTTATTGTTGCTTCTCCCAACTGGTCTTTGTCATTCCAAACTTTGACTTTGAGATCATATACTCCGTCTAACAGTGTAACCGTTTCGTCAATATCTTTTCTATCGCCGTCTAAACTTTTGACCTCGCTGCCATTGGCATAAATTTTGATGTTTTTAATCGAAGAAAGAGAGGTGATTTTAGCTTTTATCTCAACGTTATTGCTGTCCACCTTTGATTTGTCATTTGGCGATTTTATAGAAACGACCACTGAGTCGGCAGATGCGTCTGAGGTCTCAGTCGCGCAGTGATATTTTTCATCCGATTGTTCCCTCGCCCAGGCGTCGATTGCTTCCTGCCAGCGATTTTTACCGTCAGTGGAAATAGGATCAGTCTCGGTAAAACAAATAAAATCTTTTTCTTCGTAATTGCCGGTTCGTATCTCAATGTCGTTGGCCAGTTTACCGTTGGCTTTGGAAATTTTCAGTTTTTTGTAATAAGGGGCGATGTCTTTTGGCTCTGCGCCTTCAATAAAATACTCACTTCTTTTTGGATAACCGTCTTTTGGCAAACCACCAAGATAAGCGTCAATTTCCATCGCTTTTACTTTATCGGGTTTATCAATAATGCCATCCGGGTATTTTTTGAGTATCTCACGCATTACTGTATACCAGATCTCTGAAGCGCCGGTAGTACCAGAGGCAATTTTCGCGTTCATCGGACTGTTATCATTGTTACCGACCCACACACCGACAGTAACACTTTTTGTAAACCCAATAGCCCAGTTATCGCGTTTATCATTGGTGGTGCCGGTTTTGACGGCCACGGTTTTACCCGGAATGTTGAGGTATGAATTTAATCCAAATTCCTCAGAACGGGCGTTGTTATCAGATAAAATATGTGATATAAGAAAAGACACTTCCGGTGACAAAACTTTTCGTTCTTGAACTTTGGGTTTCTTGTAAATGCCTTTATTCTGAAAGTCGGAAATCTCGATAATCGGTTGAGTGTCAATTTTAATCCCGCCGCGAGCCAGCACGCTGTAAGCCGAGGTTAACTCCAACAGAGTAGTCTCGCCACCACCAAGGGAAGCTGATAAGCCTAGGTTATTCATGTTATCTTGTGTTGGAGCCAAAGTAGACAGACCCATATCATAGGCTTTTTGTAAAAAATCCCTTAAGCCAACCATGGCCAACATCTTGACTGCCGGCAGGTTAAAAGAATTGCCTAAAGCAAAACGGATCTCCACTGGTCCGCGAAATTTACCATCATAATTTTCAGGTGTATATTCGTCATCACCTTGTTTTCCAAAATTAGTTTTTACATCCATAATCACCGTACTTGGTGTGTAGCCTTTTTCAAAAGCCGTTGCATACTCGATCGGTTTTAAGGCGGATCCCGGCTGGCGCAGACCGTCAACTGCGACATTAAACTTGCCGTAATCTTCGTCATTGAAATCATAAGAACCAACCATTGCCAAAATTTCGCCGGTTTGAGAATCTAAAACAACAACCGCACCATTTCCCACATGATAATCTTTTTTGATTTTTTCAATCTCTGTTTTCACAGCTTTTTGCACAAAGTCCTGCACATCATAAGCTATCGTCGTCTTTACTTTCACTCCTCGGTCCAATAGCCCGGCACCGATTTCATCCTCAATCTGCCGCTTGGCGTAAAAGACAAAATGCGGTGCCTCGATAGCCAGCTTTGGACTAGTGAATTTCATCTTCTCAAGTTGAGCTAACGCCTGTTTCTCCTGATCTGAAACAATGTAGCCATCTTCTCGCATACGTCTTAAGACATCTTTTGTCCTGCCTTTCCACGCATCGGTTTTACCCAAGAAAGGCGAATATCGTGAAGGACTTTGAGGTAAACCGGCTAAAAAAGCGGACTCCACCAACGTCAGATCTTTTGGCGTTTTGTCAAAGTAACCTTTGCTTGCTGAGCCTACACCCCAATAAGATCCGCCATATGGGTTTTCATTCAAATACATCTCCAGGATCTGTTCCTTGGAGTAGCGTTTCTCAACCTCGCCGGCTAATATTGCTTCTTTGATTTTGCGTGAAACACTACGCTCGGAAGTCAGAAGGACGTTCTTAATAAGCTGTTGGGTGATAGTTGAACCGCCTTGGGACTGCCCGAGTATCGAAAAAACCGCTGCTCTTAAAATTCCAAACTCCGAGATCCCGTGATGGGTGTAAAACCGCTTATCTTCGATAGCGACTGTTGCATTTTTTAGGTATTTGGAGATCTGATCAAAAGGCACCGGAACACGATTTTTATCTTTATACATCTCATAAAGCGTCTTACCATCGCGATCATAAAAAACTGTTGATGCTCCCTGATTTTGAGAAAGCTTGCCCGGTGAGGGAAGTTGTCGGCTATACCAGGCAAAAACCAAAAAAGTGAATAGATAGCCAATCACAACCAACGCTATAAGCGCCAGTGTTCCGTATAAAGCTACTTTCTGCGGAGTTAATTTGGCCAAAAATCTTTTCAGATTAAAACCGCCTCTTCTCTGGCGCAAAGGGATATATGCCATGCACCAATTTTATCCAAAAATACAAAAGATAGCAACTTTGAAAAAATTCAACAATTTAGGTAAAATAGGCTATGGCTTCTTTTAAGAAATATTTTAACAAAGAAAGAATCTGGAAAGTCATCATGATTGTTTCCTCGATTTTGCTGATACTATCCAGTTTGGCTCCTCTTCTTTTTATTAGATAACTCTCATATCCGACCCTAGACATGAACAGGTATAATATGTTCATGAATGGGGCAATTTCCGACATCTTAAATACTACCGTTGATATGCTGCCGGCTACCAGTGGTCTGACCATTAAGCGGCTCAAGGCCATCGGTATTAACACCTGGGAAGATTTGTTAAACTATTTTCCTTTCCGTTTTGAAGACTATTCTTTAATCTCAAAAATCAGTAAAATCCAACCTGGCGAAATCGTTACAGTACAAGGCTCTATCAAAAAAGCAAAACAAGAGTTCACCAGGAAAGGCTGGCGAATTCAAAAAATCACTATTGCCGATGAAACAGGAGAACTGCTCCTTATCTGGTACAACCAACCTTATATCATGAGGATTTTTACAATTGGAAATTCTGTTTCCGTGGCCGGTGAAGTAAAACAATATCTTAATACCCTGATTATTGAACCAAAAGATTATGAAATACTAGGGCTTAAGTTTACTGATACACTTCATACCGGTAAACTGGTGCCAATTTATCCGGAGAGCCGTGGTTTGTCTTCACGAACTTTGCGGGAAAAATTACACATCGTCTTAAACCATCTTTCGCAACATGATCAATTTGTCAATACGGTATTTGAATGGTTACCTGAAAAAATCAGAGTTTACAATCAGCTTACCGATGAATTTTCCGCTTATCAGCAGATTCACTCTCCGAAATCAAAAAAGCAAATCGAACAAGCTAAAAATCGGCTGGGTTTTGACGAATTATTTCTTACTCAACTTTCGGGAGCAATTATTAAAAAACAGTGGAAAAAAGAAACTGTAACCCATGGCTTTACCATAAGTCCTGACTTCATGGCCAAAATTAGCCATTTTCAAAGCTCCCTGCCTTTTATTTTGACTAATGCTCAAAAAAAAGTAATTGAGGAGATTGTGCGCGATCTGCAAAAAACAACACCGATGAACCGCTTTTTACAAGGAGACGTTGGCTCTGGTAAAACCATCGTGGCGGCGGTGGCGGCCTATGTAGCTTACCTTAATGGTTATCAAACTCTTGTGATGGCGCCAACCGAGATACTGGCTTCCCAGCATTATGCTACGCTAAATAATCTATTTCGTAACTTAGCAGTCAAGATTGCTTTACAGACAGGTGCGGTAAAATCAATAAAAACAAAAACCACGTCTGAAAAATTTGATATCATCATTGGCACTCATGCTCTTATCACCAAAAAATTACAGTTTCCCAAAATTGGACTGGTTGTGATTGATGAACAGCACCGTTTTGGCGTCGCGCAGCGAGCGGCTCTCAAGCAAAAAGGACTTAATCCGCACTTATTAACCATGACTGCGACCCCAATTCCACGAACCGTTATGCTTACACTGCACAATGAACTTGACCTGTCGGTACTTGATGAGATGCCCAAAGACCGGATACCGGTCAAGACTTTTTTTACTCCACCCTACAAACGAATAGCCGCCTACGAATGGATTAAAACTAAAATCACCCGGGAAAAAGACCAGGTTTTTATTATCTGTCCTCTGATTGAAGAGTCGGAGGTAGAGACGATGCAAACTGTAAAAGCGGCAAAAAAAGAGTACCAGCATCTGCAAAATAACATATTTTCCAAGTTTAATATCGCCTTACTGCACGGTAAACTAAAAGCCAAAGAAAAAAATCAAATCATGGCTGATTTTAAAGCTAAAAAATATGATATTTTAGTCAGTACTTCGGTCGTCGAAGTGGGAATAGATGTGCCAAATGCAACAATAATGCTGATTGAGGGAGCGGAGCGCTTTGGTTTGGCTCAACTGCATCAGTTACGAGGCCGGGTCGGACGAGGACAAAAACAGTCTTACTGCCTGCTTTTTACTTCTAGTAACCAAAATAGCAATTATAAGCGGCTGGAGTATTTTGCTAAAATTAAGACAGGTTTTTTACTGGCCGAGTACGACTTAAAAATCCGTGGTCCAGGACAGATTTTTGGTTATAGGCAACACGGTTATGATGATCTGAAAATAGCCCAAATGTCTGATCTGACCCTTATTCAAAAAACCAAAAATGCAGTACATTTTCTTTTAAAGAACTTTTCACTAGAGAGCGTCCCTAAGGTACAGACTAAACTAAAAAAATTCACTATTACCCAAGTGGCCCGCGACTGACCAATACTTGTTTTGCCTGCTAAAATATGATAGTATTACTAAATAGTTTTTGAATAGTAAAAATTATGACACCATTGCCAAAACGTAAATCTTCCACCCGCCGAAAAGGCATAAGGCTTGCCACTAAGGTTAAGTCTTTGCCTAAACTTGTGATCTGTAAACAGTGCGGTAAAAAGAAAATCCCTCATCGGATTTGCCGTTACTGCCGCAAATAAAAAGAGATTTATTTTTAACGTTTCTTAATAAACTTCTGACAAAATGGACCCACGACACGCGAAGAGAACTAAAATAGTACAAAATCTTTATGCCTTATGCTTTATCAAAGGTAAATCTAATCTACCATTCCCCAAAGAGAAAACGACGATTGATATTCAAAAGAATCTTACAAAAATTGACGGTTTTATTGCTAAACACGCGCCAAAATATCCGCTTGAACGCATTGCCAAAACAGATCTTAGTATTTTACGACTGGCAGTCTATGAGTTATTTATTGTCAAACTTGCCCCTTACAAAGTAGTAATTAACGAAGCAGTAGAACTGGCGCGTGAAATAGGAAGTGACCGCTCATACGCCTTTATAAACGCGGTACTGGGATCTATTCTAAACGAAGTTGAAAAAAAACCCTAGTATATGCAAAAATCATATCTGGATTTAGAGAAAAAGATCGACTTGGAGTTTAACAAAAAAACACTGCTCAAAGACGTTTTTATACACCGTTCATACCTAAACGAACATCGCAAACTCCATCTGCCGTCAAACGAAAAACTGGAATTTTTAGGCGACAGTGTTCTCTCGCTGATTACTTCCATCTATCTCTATAAAAACTTTCCCGACTTAAAGGAGGGTGATTACACTGATATCAAAGCATCCATTGTACGTACCGAAAGTTTAGCTGAGGTGGCCCAAAAACTTGCACTTGGAGAATATTTGTATTTATCAAAAGGGGAAGAAAAAGGGAAAGGAAGGATTAACAGCAACATCCTGGCCGACACCTTTGAGGCTCTGATTGCCGCTATTTTCATTGATCGCGGTTTTGACTCAGCATATGATTTTATATTAAAAAATCTGTTTAAAGAGAAACTTGATTATATTGTGAAAAATAAACTGTATCTGTCGCCCAAAAGCCGCTTACAGGAGATCATTCAGGCAAAATATAAAGTGCTTCCTAGTTATCAGACCATAAAAGAAACCGGTCCGGAACATGATAAAATCTTTCAGGTAGAGGTACTTGTAAAAGACCATAAACTCGGTGAAGGCCAAGGCTCCTCCAAAAAGACCGCTGAGGAAAAGGCGGCGGAAAATTCACTGGAAAAAATGACTTAAGACCTTTATAATATGCAAGCACGATCTGTTTAGCTTGTCAATTACTACTAAATTTTTACTATGGCAGTAACACTAAGGTTAATGAAATTTGGCAAACGCGGTTATCCTGTGTATCGTATTGTTGCTTTAGATAAAAGGAAAAAACGAGACGGTGCGTATATTGAAAAAATCGGCCTTTATCAACCCATGAGCCAAAATAAAATCGAAATTACTAAAGCCAGATATGACTACTGGATACAAAACGGCGCCCAACTCTCGGATGGTCTTCGAAGACTTCTTAAAAATAAACAATCAGTACTTTTTCAATAACTATTCTTTTATCTGGGCAATTATCTCACGAACAAAACGAATGTCTTTTTCACTAAGCTGTAACGTTTCTCCTTGGATTGGGGATGACAATGTAGAACTAATCAAATCTCCTATCTGATTGCCAGGTGGAGGCGCTAGTGGTGCCACACTAACATCCGGTTCAGAAAGCGCATCGGCAGGAGCGACTGATGAGGCTGATTGATGATAAAAATTTAGGGTAAGACTATACTGGTCTTGATCTTCGGCTAAAAGATCTAAACTGTTGATAGTAATCAATCTGCCAGAGATAAACTTGTACTCTTGTAAAAAGGTATGCAGCGTATCGATATTGCCTTTCCCATTTACGTTTAATGACAGCTTCTCTTGGTTTGAGTCAGACAGATTTATTTCATAATCGCCAAAAATAAATCCGGTTTTCTGAGAAAGTGCATCTAAGGCGTTGATTATAGAAAAATAGCTCTCCCTCTCAGGAATAAGATTAGCTGCAATATTGTTAAATTGATCGATCTCACCTACCGATATGTTGGATGACTTTGTTAATAACGATAACGTTTCTTTTAAATTGTTATTATTCTTTACCAACTCAACTGATTTTTGATATGAAGAAACCGTTTTCCAGCCAAAGAAAAAAGTGCACGCCCAAACCACAAGCAGTATAAGCCAAAAAAACAACTCATGAGAAATATCTGAAAAATTTAATCCGGTTAAAAAACTAGATACTGGTTTCATTAATTTGTTTAAATTTACCCTCAAAAGAAAATTTATACTGATTCTTGTCATTTTCAATAGGCACAACATCCAAGACCCGTAAAGAAATAAATTTCTCTAAAAAGCTGTCATTCTCAATAGAGTTGTATAGGCTCTCAAGATCTTCTTTATCAACTTGTATTACAAAAGTTGTTTTTTGTTCGTTATCTAAGGAAAAATGGACAAGGACAGCGCTTTTACTATTAGTAATAAATTGATCCATCAGACGATAATAAGTAAAAAAGTTAGCATCCTCCTTGAGGAAATTTTCAATTTCTTGTTTTTTTTCGACCAGAATTTTTATTTTTTCTTGCAGTGGTTTTTTGGCTGAATAATTTTCTTTAAGCGTCTTATTTTCTTTGTTAAGGTAATTTATGCGATAAAATAAAAAAAACTGCAGGACGATTAATACAATCATAAATACTCCGGCTATAGTCGTTGTGTATATAAAGTAGTGCTTAATTAAAATATAGATGGAGACCTTATTAAACTCCTGTCTATAATAATTGAATAAATTGATATATGATTTCATTTTATTTGAGCGGCAATAACGGAAACAAACGATGATATCTCACTTGAAAATGATTGTGTAATAACATTAGGAATCAGAATGCTGCCTATCGGTAAGGGTAGAGTGGGAACGGACATATTAGATTGGATAGTTGGTGCAAAGTTGGCAATAGAAGAGTCAAAATTAAAAAGATAGACTTTATTGACTTCTAGATTATATTTGCTTTTGGCAAGCTGTATAAACTGTTCAAGTTCACGAAACATCTCTTTCATAATCGGGTAAATAATTTTGTAAATATCAACTGTGGCGTTTTGGGTTAACCCAATGTTTTTTAGCGCTTCGTAGGTATTTTTTTCGTCCCAGTTTAAATTTACTTTCAAATCCCGCACAATTAGATCAAGCCCGATTTTAAAAGAACGTGTAGCCACGATGATATGAGATAACGGATCCACCAGATAAAGAGATGTACCGGAAAAACCGAAATTTACTAAAACAGTGCATTCATTACTTTGGGAAAAACGCAAAGCAATCAGTCGTCCGATGACGCTAAGCTCGTTTTCCAAATTTTTGGGGACTAAATGAGCTAAAGAAAGCATATTATAAATTCTGGTGACTGTGTTTTTGGGAGCAGCGATTATCAGGGTCAGCTGCCGAGAGTTTTTTGGGTCTTCTTTTAGTACCTCAATGTCAAGATATACCTCATCTATAGGCATTGGTATAAACTCATCAGCCTGGTAACGTATTGCCAGCATTAATTCCTGTTCGTTAAGTTTGGGCATCTCAATAATCTGCGAGTAGGTAACGCTGTCTGGCAAAACAACATTGACCTTTTTTTTAGAAATTTTTAAGTTTTGATACAACTGAAGCAGCTTTTTAGCCTGTTCTTTCTGTAAGAGAGGATTGTCGTCAAGTAAAAAGTTGGGTACAATATCATCGTAACCTAAAGAAAGAATCTCAATTTTTCCATCTTTCTCCTCTAAGTCGCATACCCTTATATTTTTTCGGGTAATATCAATCGAAAATGTGTCTTTAGACATTTAATTAGAGTAACAAAAGAGGAAATTAAAATCAATGAATCAAAGAGGCTGTCAATTAATCTGCAACTTGAATTTATCATGAAAAATAAATGTCTGTTTTGCCGGGTTAACGCCGGGAATAAGATCAGCTACCTGCAAAGTGAAATCATAACTGACAACTGGTGACGAAAAGTTCTTCTTTCGTATACAATAAATTGAAAAGCTCGTCACAGCAACTCTTTGAGAATTAACGATTATGGGGTTGGCGATTTCCGTTTCAAACTCCAGATTCCTTCCGTCCCGAAGAAATATTGTAAACCAATTTAGCTCGTTTTCAGTAACAAAGTAAAAATCCGGTTTGCTAGTGGCTATATCGTATCCGTTGCTGCTTGAATAAAAACTGGGTGATGCGGCGCACTCTACAGTATCAGGCGGACTGCGCGGATCGTTGGAATATACCCAATAAGTCCGTTCCCTAATGTGGCTTCGAACAAAATTGATGATGTTTTGCCCTTCGATGCGTAAAATAGCAATTTTATTTAACCGGTCTTGATATCTTAAGACAGAAATCACGATAGAGCTTGTTATCGGAAAAATCAGTAAAAGAACGATTAAGGTAATTATTAACTCTATAATGGTATAGCCTCTTTGACCGGTAATTTTTGTTAATTGTTTTTTAAAATTTATTATCATAAGTTCAGTCGTGAACTGTAAATAAACTTTGAAGCGGGACGTGATATTCTTGTCCATAATCCACCCATGTAACATCAAGATCAACCTGAATTTGCGAAGGTGTTGAACCGGGCGGAATTAAGGATGTGAGAGTCACCTCTCTTTTGAAGATCCGGTCTCCTGGGCCGTTAATAATACCTTGAAAATGCAAACACGCACCCCGATAATTGTCGGAGAGCTTAAGATTGGTAGGATAGCTCCCGTTAAAAAGAATATCGTTTATAGTAATTGTCATATCAGCCAAAGGGTTAAGTGTGTTAGCGCAATAGGTAGTTGAAGAACCACCAGAAACCGTACTCTTATCGGCAAACGCCGCCCAGTCCACTTCCCGTTCTGAATTTAAAAAATTATATAACTCTTCTGCATAATATGTCGCATATAAATTATGCTCCCTGACGGTAAGGTTGCGGATTGTTAAAATGGTTAGTTGTAAAGCGGCGACAATGACCGTTGTCAATATTCCGATAGCAATAATCACCTCAAGCAAAGAAAACGCCGACTTTTGGTTAATGATTTTATGATACATTTTATTGTTTTATTAACATGTATATGGACTAAGCTCATCAATTGCGCCGCTTGGGGAGACATCATATGATCGACAATTATTGTTATTGATCAAGATTGATCTTATACCAAAACTTACTATCACGTTACTGGTAATACCCATATCTGATTTTCTAAATGTGACTGATGTATTGTTAATAGCGCTAATGCTGGGAGAGAAATGTTGAGCTGATATGATAAATTCCTGATTTTGACAAACTTCAATAAGATAATAGTCATTACTTGTTAGATCAACTTTAAAGCCGATTAATTCACCAATACCAGGGTCCGTTGAATCGCATTGCAATGTTTCAGCTGCCGAGGCTTTTTCTTTTGCTAAGAAAAGTATTCTCTCAAACTGCTTTGCGTCTTTTTGTAATTTTTCTTGGCCGCCAATCCGCTGATAGTTGACAAGAGCAATACCGCTTAGCAATGTAGTAACGGTAATGACAATAATTAACTCAATGAAAGTAAAAGCTTTATCCATGAAAATATTGTAGCGGAAATTAGAATAAAAAAGCTACTAATAAATATGGAGTATTTCAAAGTGCGGGAGTAGCGACGCTATTTGGAAAATTATCTACTGTGTATGGAGTAAGATACAGATAATGGTCCGAGGCTTCAAGGAAGACAGCAAAAGAGTAAGAGGTACAGGCGATAACCGGCGCGACTAAAGAATCAGTACAAGCTACTGGGGCTGCTGGGATAGGCCGATAGTACAAACTATAAGCAGAATGCGTTTGGGGATCTTGAGGCACAACTTGAAGAAAATCGGGAACCAAAGTGGTCACGGCAAGTGGAAAACTGTCATTGATATTTGACTTACGATAATCTTCTAATGCTTGTTGGATAGTTATTGCGTCAGACATTCTCCGGTCATCCCGACTGCTTTGTACGTATCGGGAATATACTCCAAATCCAGCACCACTTAATAATGTAATAACAATTATAACAATAATTAACTCAATTAAAGAAAAGGCTTGGATCTTGGTTATAATATTTTTGGAGTCGAGTGTCACAATATAAATTTAATATATTTTCTATATTATCTCAACTCTGTTTCACCAGTTCTCTTTGGATATATAAAAGAAAGTTATCTATAGTCAACTGCGGATTAACATTGTTGTTCTGAAGTAGTTTTAGATAATAAAAGCCTTTTTTTATCATTGAAACATTGTGTGTTTTGCTAGTCAATATCATATCCCAAAGACAATACAAAATTTCTTGTATCAAAATCACAGCTGATTCTCGATCAATTTCGGCAACAAGCGGGCTATTAAGAAACCGCGCATCGCCACTGTTGGTGATAGACTTGATTAAGTCTATCACTTCCGGTCGTACCGTTAAAAAAACATCTGAGAAAGACACAGCTTCGCGAAGGTCAATTACTTTAGACCGGGAAATAGTAGTGTCAAGAAGCGTTTCCAGTTTGTTAACAATCATCACAAAATAATTACTGAAAGTTTTTTCTTCTAAAGTTTTTAACAATGCATTTTGCGCTTCGTAGCTTGCAGTATCAAAAGAATAAAAAACTATCAGCCTTTTAGCCTGTGATTCAACGTTTAGCCGTTTTCTAAGCTGTCTGATCTGATTAATACTGATCTCATTTTTTTCTGGTTTAATTTCCAGTAACTGACTTGAGCTTAATGATTTTTCCTGACAAAAATCAGAAAGGTATTTTTCGATCTGTAGCGTACTTTTGGAAACAAGAATAATAGGATACATCTTTAATTAATAATTGCTTTTTAACCAAAAACTGATTATATTCTAAATATGAACCTTTCACCAAGACCGTTCTTACAAGAACTTACTCGACAAAATATTATAGACCAAAACCAAGCCGATCGGTATGAGATAGAGATACTTGATAAAAAAATTCCACCGGAAGAATTTCTTATAAAATATGCTGAAATTCCCAAAATCATTGTTCTAAAGACCAAAGCCAAACTTCTAAACACCGACTATATCGATATCACAAACACCACGATTGATCCGCAGGCATTGAATTTTATTTCTCAACATTTAGCTAAACAATATCATGTTTTGCCATACTTTTTTAATTTTAAGTCCGACACTCTTTATGTGGCCACAGCCGACCCTCTTGATTTAAATGCTTTGGAATTTTTTGAAGCTAAAACCGGTAAACGAATTTTATTTGCCTTAACTTACGAAGAAGACATTATTAACATGATCGACATTGCTTACTCAAAAAGCATCACTCCTGAGGTCAAATCGGCTCTCCAAAATCTGGGAGTACTGACCAAGGGGCAGTCAACCGAAGGCCAAAACGATTACCAGGATATTGGAGAAGCGCCTATCACCAAAATCGTCAATACTATTTTGGAGTTTGCAGTAAAAAACCGTGCCTCAGACGTGCACATCGAGCCTTTTGAAAACAAATCACGAGTCCGCTATCGAATCGATGGGATGCTTGCTGAAAAATTGATTCTGCCAATTAGTATCCACGAATCGCTAGTCTCGCGTATCAAAATTTTGTCTTCAATGAAAATTGACGAAAAACGCGCTCCTCAAGACGGTAGATTTACTTTTAAGACAGACAAAGAGGAGGTTGACCTTCGTGTATCCAGTTTACCTATTGTTTACGGTGAAAAAATCGTCATGCGACTTTTAAAAAAAAGCGGTGGTTTGCCAAGCCTAACTGAGCTGGGACTTCAAGGCGCTCATCTTAAAGATATCCAGGAGCTAATAAAAAGTCCTTATGGTATTATCCTGGTAACTGGTCCGACCGGTTCGGGAAAATCAACCACTTTATACTCCATTTTAAGTATCCTAAATAAAATTAATGTTAATATTGTCACACTTGAGGATCCGGTAGAATATCAGGTTCCCGGTATTAACCAAGTGCAGGTCAATCCTCAGGCAGGTCTGACTTTTGCCTCAGGCTTGCGATCCTTTTTACGGCAAGACCCAAATATTATTCTGGTGGGTGAAATCCGTGATAAAGAAACAACGCAACTAGCTATTCAAGCGGCACTTACCGGACATTTGGTATTTGCGACACTGCACACCAACGATGCGGCCACTTCAATTCCACGTCTGATTGATCTTGGAGGAGAACCATTTCTGATTGGATCAGTGCTTCTGGCTTCTTTAGCCCAACGCATTGTCAGGAGAATCTGTGCTAATTGTAAAACCTGGTTTGTGCCTCCTGAGGATGTTCAGGCTTCAATCAAAGAAGTATTGGGTAACTTTATACCATCAGATTATAAAAAGTCAGCTATCCGTCTGGCTAAAGGTGCTGGTTGTCAGTTATGTGATCACACTGGATACCTTGGCAGAATCGGCATTTATGAGCTTTTGAAAATCACTCAATCAATCAACCGCTTAATCTTAAAATTAGATACCGCCGACAACATTCAAAAACAAGCAATCTCAGAATATAATTTTATGACTAGAAAACAAGATGGCTATCTTAAAGCTTTACAGGGCTTAACAACTATAGAAGAGGCCCTCAGAGTAGCCGAATAATAACTTTAATATTTTTTATCTATGATGTAAGTATGGTTTCTATTAAACAGTTATTGGAAGACACAATTAAGCGCGAAGGTTCAGATCTCCACCTTTTGGTCGGGTACTATCCGACTATCCGCGTGAATACAAAATTATATCAGCTAAAAACTGATGATGTTTTAACCAAAGAAACAAGCGAAGAGTTAATTTTTTCTTTACTTACTACTGAGCAAAAAACTTTGTTAATCAATAATCGTGAAATTGATGTTAGCTATGCGCTTTTAGGCTACCGATTTCGTGTCAACTGCTACTATGCCAAAAGCACTCTGGCTGCCTGTTTTCGGATCATTCCACCTGTGATCAAATCGATTGATGAACTAAATCTGCCATCTCAATTCCATACTTTTAGCCAGTTCCATGATGGCCTGGTATTGATCTGCGGGCCAACGGGTGAAGGTAAAACTACCTCACTGGCTGCCATTGTCAATGAAATCAATCTTGAGGAGACAAAACATATCGTCACCGTAGAAGATCCGATCGAATATGTTTTCCCTAAAGCCAAATCTATTGTCTCCCAAAGAGAGTTGCATTATGATACCCACTCCTGGACAAAAGCGTTGACTTCAGTTTTGAGAGAAGATCCGGATGTAGTTTTAATTGGCGAAATGCGCGATTATGACACGATTCAGGCTGCGCTAAATATCGCCGAAACCGGACACCTTGTCTTTTCTACTCTCCATTCCAGCACCACGCCTGAAGCAATTTTCCGAATAATCGATGTCTTTCCTCCCCACCAGCAAACCCAAGTGCGTTATCAGCTCGCATCGGTGCTAAAAGCGGCAATAACCCAGCGGCTTCTACCCAATATCAATAACTCAACCCGCATCCCTGCTGTTGAAATTCTTATTAATATGCCCGCCGTTTCTTCAATAATTAGAGAAGGAAAAATTTTTATGCTGGATAATGTGATTGAAACTAACGAAGAAAACAAAATGATTTTATTTGAAAAATATTTACTTAAACTTTATTCGCAAGGCCTTATTAGCCGAGATACGGCCATTCGTTATGCTGAAAGATCTTCAGAGTTAAGCAAATTTATTAAATAAGGTATGTTATTTGAATATCGGGCTCTTCAGAAGGACGTCATACTGAAAGGTGAATTTGAAGGTCCAAACGCCAATGCAATCGCCCTCTACTTAAAATCGCAAAATTTGATTCCCATTGAAATAAAAGCAAAAAGTCAAGCTTTCTCGCGCCTTTTTAACAATTTTTTTGATCATCTTACCCAAAACGATATTACCAACTTCACCCGGCAACTGTCTCTGATGCTCAATGCCGGACTAACCTTGATTGATGCTTTGTCAATTATTAAAAAACAAACCAATAAGCAATCATATACCCGGCTTATTAATGAGATAATTCAACAGGTGAGTAGTGGTAAAAATTTTTCCAAGACTTTGGAAAAACACCCCAAGTTTTTTTCTCCGTTATATGTGGCTTTAGTCAGAGCCGGTGAAGCGTCAGGTAAACTGGATATCATCCTGGACAAAGTTTCCGATAACTTGGATAAGCAAAGGGAGTTTAGAGGTAAAGTAAAAAACGCTCTCATTTATCCGGTGATTGTTATTATTGCCGGAATTTCAATGATCTTTATCCTGCTTACTTTTGTAGTACCTAATTTACTGACAATGGTCGCTCAGTTTAATACGGAGCTGCCTTTAACCACGCGTATTTTAATTGGCGTCAGTAATTTTTTTGCCAGCTACTGGTATATCATCATTGGTTTGGTTATTATCTCATCTCAGGGAATAAAAAAATTTTTAAAATCTCCTCGAGGTTCGATAATCGTTGATACCTTATTATTAAAAATACCAAAAGTTAAAGATGTAATTATGATGTCCAATCTGGTTGATGCCACTCGAACGTTTTCTATTCTTATTGGCTCTGGTGTTCCGATTCTGGAAAGCTTGGAGATAACCGAACATGCCACCAGCAGCCGGCTTTTTCAAAATGCCCTAAAAAATGTCTACCGCAGTGTGGAGCGGGGAGTGTCTTTGGGCGACGCGATGGCCTCAGAAACTATTTTTCCGCAAACGCTTATCCAGATGACGATAGTTGGAGAACACACCGGAAAACTGGAAGAAACCCTGGGCAAAATTGCCCACTTTTACCAACTGGAGACAGAGTCTGTGATGAAAGGACTCATCACTTTAATTGAGCCGGCAATTTTGGTGGTTTTGGGCATTGCAGTGTCATTTATTATCTTCTCCATAATCACCCCCATCTTCTCCTTGACAAACTCAATAAAATAAGATAGCTTGTAATTATATATAAGTTTTAACAATATTATGAAAAAAGGTTTTACCTTGGTTGAACTATTAATAGTGATTGGTATTTTGGGTGCATTGGCAGTAGGTTTGTTTTTGGCGCTTGATCCGCTTGAACAGACCAAAAAAGCGGCTGATGCTGCCAAAAAAAGTATTTCCACTCAGATTGTCCGTGGAGTCAATGCTTATTATGCATCATACGGCAGTTTTCCAGGAGTTGGAGGTTGGTTAAATACCGCCGCCCTTCCCAATGCGATCCCGACTATGATTGCCGCTGGAGAGCTAAATGCCAACTTTTTAAATACTGCGGGACAATACATGACTTCTAATGTCATGTATATGTACAGACCTGCTACCGGTGTTAGTGTTTGTTTCAATCCGCAATCTAAAGCTGCAAGAGCAGAACCCAACTCAAGAAATAACATCTATGGAGGGCTTGCCGGAACAGACTGTAGCGCGGCAGTTGGATATAATGATCCAGCCGGTTGTGCCTACTGGTGCGCAAGATAATTCTTTATTCGAAGATATCAACCAGGTACAGTCTTGTACCTGGTTTTTATTTGGATAATTCTTTTTGCAGTTCCAGCGCATCGACAAAATCGGGTTTAAGTTTTAGCGCTTCATTGATATAGCTTTTTGCTTGTTTGCGATCATTTTCTTTTAGCTTACTGTCTTTTGTCGATTCACTTAAAACCAGATAAAACAAAGCCAGGCTCTGATCGATTTTGGGATCGGTGGGCGAGATCTCTTTTGCCAGCTTTAAAGACTGGATAGCTTCATCCATCTCTTTCTTATTTTGCGTTATCTGGTAAAAAAGATAGTAATTTTTTGCCCGTGTTTTCCAGTACAAAACATTTTGAGGGGAAGCCTTCAAAGATTTTTTATTATATGCATCAGACAATCCGATAAGTTTTTTAGTCAGATTTTGCTCTTTGGATATATTGGCCAAATAAGCCAGATTGGCCAGGGTATATGATAACTTATCCTCATAGACATGTTCATGTTTCAGCTTGACAGTTGAAATTAAACTTTCAAAAGCCTGGGAATAGCGACTTTGGGAAAGATAACTGTTTGCCTTGGCATATTGGATATCAGCCAGATAGTATTTTCCGACTTGGACAATCAAGAAAACCATCACTATTATTATTCCGCCGTTGACTATTTTATTTTTAGTTAACTTATGAGCGGTTTGTTTTAATTCGTGCTTGTTTTTCGTAAAAATCAAGAATAAGCTCGGAAGCAGATAAAAGTAAAGATTAATGGTACTAGTGGAGAAGCCAACCGCATTAGTGACTATGATTGTCAAATAGGCGCAGCCCAAACTTATTGCCAACAGATTTTTCCGATCACGGAAAAATAGCCAAAGACTGGATCCAATAAGCAGTAAATACGCCGTCAGACCGACAAAACCGGTGGTAGCCAGATAATTGAGGTATTCGTTATGGGCTTTGTTATAAAGAAAATCCCATTCGGAAGTGAGGTTATGTTCAATTGGTCTGACAAAATAATAAGCATAAGCAAAAGTCTCAACACCGGTACCAAATAACGGGTAGCGCAAACCCAAAGCCCAGGCTCCCCGCCAGACTATCCGGCGGATAGCAAAAGAATCGTTGATTGGCCCGGTTAGATTGTGTGTGGATGATCTAATTCTGCTAAGGGTAAACGCTACTCCCAGCACTAAGAAAACGATCATAATAAAACCAAACGTCCTGATTAGTTTTTTATTGTGCCGGTAAAATCTGGCGATAAAAAAGATGGAAAAAACGATTACACTAATAATTACCGCCAACAAAGCCGAGCGCGAACCGGTAAAGATAATTCCTACGAAATTAAATAGCAAATAAACGGCCGGCAATGCTTTTTTCCACCGGTTTTCTTTCTCTTTTCCAAAAATATGGCTGACAACAAAATATAGTCCGATAAAAAAACAGATTGCCAGATACGCGCCAAGCCAGTTAGGCTGCCCCAGAGTGGAAAACATCCGTTCCGCCGGCTTGAATTGATCAGTCCAGCAACTATTATTTAACTGGTGAGTAAAAAGTAGACAGCTAAGGTCAGCGCCAAACTTTCCCGGCAACCCCCATAGCACAACAAAAAAAGAAGATACTAATGATATTTTTAATATTTTCATAAAATATGATAAATCGAAAATGTCCGCAAAAACGTAAAATAATATGAAATAAGAGAGGACTGATAATAAACCTCCGTTAAACCGGCCGTAGTATCCCCAGATAGACGTATGCGGATCAATGGAGAAAATAGTGGAAAGAAGCTGGGATAAAAGAAAAAACCCGTAAAGAAAAACTAACGGATGCTTGTTTAAAGGTTTACTTTCTATATTATGATTAATCAGCCACAACCCACCAACCATTACAGTAATAAAGTAAACAACAATGATTTTATTAAACTCAAATATCTCAGATGTATTTGAGTTCATCACCAGAGGAGTAACAAAAAAAAGTAAATAATACAGCCAGCGAATTGACTTTTTGATCATATCTGTTATTTTCTCAGGTAACGATACCGCCAATAGAATATAATATATACCGTATGAATAATTTTAGCGCAAAATTAAGAAAATTTCATTTCCCTTTTATTCCATCATTTCAGGTTTATTACGATCTGGGTACGGCCACCACCAGGGTGGCTGTCAAAGACAAAGGAGTGGTGCTTCGTGAGTCTTCTTATCTTGGATATAATGCCAAAATTAAGGATTATATTTTTTTTGGCAACGAGGCAAAGACCATTGTCGGGAAAACGCCCGATTTTATTCAAATTACCCGCCCCATTATAAATGGTATCCTTTATGACTTTGATGCCGAAGTAGCTTTTATTCAACACTGTAATGAAAAAGCAATCCGGCCGTATCTGTCGCAATTTCATTTGCTTAAGCCGCCCATCACCGCTGTCAGCTGCGTACCGTCAATTGCCACAGAGATCGAACATAAGGCGGTAATTGAGGCTCTGGAAAAAGTGGACGCCTCGGATGTGATTATTCTGGAAAAAGCATTAGCTACAGCTGCCGGATGCGGTTTCAATATATTCTCTCATCAGCCTAATTTTATTATTGATCTGGGTGGAGGCTTAATTGAGCTTGCCATTATCAGCGGTGGGGGAATAGTCGCCCAAAAGACTCTCAAAAATGCTGGCGACTATATGAACAAGCTTATTGCCAATTATACTTATCTGAAGCACGGCATAATCATTGGTGAACTGTCATGTGAAGAACTGAAAATCCAACTTCTTAATTTTACCGGTGATGAAAAAACCGGTACTGTCCGGGGTAAGTCACTGGAGACTGGTTTACCTAAATCTATCAAGCTTAAATCTTCCGATATCAAAGAAGCCCTGATTACTCAGTTTAATCATATTATTGATGCTGTTAAAGAACTAATCGAGATATCTCCTCCTGAGGTGGCCGATGAACTTTTCCAAAATGGAATAGCTTTGGCGGGACAACTGGCCGGGGTAAAAGGTGTCGACCGTTTTTTTACTCAGGAGCTTAAAATCGAAACTTATATTGTTGAACATTTTGAAGATGCCACCATCCTGGGATTAATGAAGCTTGGGAAAGATAAAGAGTCACTTTATAAGCTCATTAGTGGTTAATTCTGGAAATTTATCACGCGTCGGCTAGGCAAGATGATTGACATCGTATTTAAATATGGTTAACATATAATTAATAATTTGATTATGATATTTAAGCTTTTTAATCTAAAAAAAGGGTTTACTTTGCTTGAAATGCTTATCGTGATTGCTATTATCGGTGCTCTTATTCCTCTTTCAATTACCGGTTATAACAACGGACTAATTAATTCACGAAATACCAGAAGAAAGGCGGATTTAAGATTGATTGAAAAGTCTCTGGCTCTTTATTATGCAGATAACAATGGTATTTATCCAGAGACTATAGGGAATCAATGGTGGGGAACTTGTGTTGGTCATGGTGAGTTCTCTGTCGAAGGCGCAAATGGATATATTCCTAATCTAGCGCCAAGATATCTCCAGAAATTACCCCGTGATCCACGCGAGAATATAAATACCAATAATGGTACCGGAGGTAACGATCTGGGTGGTTGTAGCGCTAATAATCCGTCTGATTATGCTTGTTATGCTTATTGGTCCAATGGAGTTGATTTTAAAGTCGTTGCTGATTGCACACCAGAAGGTAGTAATGTAGATCAAGATTCATTTGCAGACCCGGCAAGAAATGGCCGTTGGGCTATTTATTCTTCAGGAGCTAGAGCTGAAGCGATACCTCTATAAATACTTAGCAAATAAATACTTTTCTCTCATAATTGACATTATTATATTGAGCTGTTTTCATATTGACTTT
>Ga0209541_10000219_pt1 | contig 109316 bp, 110 predicted proteins | sample RifCSPlowO2_01_FD_184027 | JGI IMG/M metagenome (GOLD analysis project Ga0209541, IMG submission 184027) | Groundwater microbial communities from Rifle, Colorado - Rifle CSP2_plank lowO2_0.1 (SPAdes) (version 2) | ecosystem: Environmental > Aquatic > Deep subsurface > Groundwater | place... | reverse complement strand
GATTGAAGGTGGTGTCGCCGATGCCTTTGGTGTTGGTAGAGGGAAGCTGCCATACCGCGGGCACCTGTCTAACTTGATTACTGATGTTTGAGAGTTGGGATTTGAGATTGTTGATTTCAGATTGAATCAAGGCGAGAGTGCCTGAGTCAAGGTTTCGGCTGGAAGGCACAAAGACCTGGATTGGAGTGGAGATTGGTTTGAGAAGCGATACGGAAATGTTTGGTGTCGGAGAAGGGATAATATTTGGTGTTGGCGTAACTGCGGGTTTCGATATTGAGCCATTAGGAGCTGATATGACGGCGGGGGCGGGAGTCAAGATTGGAGACGATACTTTAACCTTGGCATCGGATATCAGTTGGTCGACAATTTTTTTGATGGGGATTAATGAGAGAGCGGTCTGATCGGCGACGGTGTTGATGCTTCGGGCGATATTGTCTGTATTTTTATCTGATAGACTTTGGACTTGTTCGGATATGTAGAAGAGTGATTCGGTGAAGACGTCAGTTTCGTAGATTATCCTGTCAGAAACGGATTTGATTGATTTGGGGATAGCGAGAAAGAGAGATCCAACGGACTTGGGCTTAATCAGAGAGAAATTGGTGTTGGTGTTTAATACTTGGGACTTAGAATTTGAATTTATGTCAAAATCATTCCACCATGATTTCAACTCAGAAACAGGGTTGCTTGAAAATGCGATTGGAATAACCGCAAGAGAGAAAACTATATTTTTTAATTTCCCCGCCAGAGGAACGGGCAGGCAATTTCCAAATTTCATAATTTCCAAACTTAAAAATTTCCGAACTGTTTCTTAGTTTTAACCATCGGGTTTATGAGTGATAAAAGTTAGGTTTTTCCTACATTAATTATACCATGGAGAGGAGGGTAAGTGTGGATAAAAGGCGCCCAGTTTTGCTGGAATTTCTAATATCTAATTACTAATTTCTAATAAACGGATAAATTTAGGGGTTTGGACTATAAATTACTGCTAGTTATCAACATTGACCAAGTCCAGTCAATAAAGGTAAAATTAATACATAAACAGTTATAAACATTGATAACAAAGATTAGTAAAAATTAATAAATCTAATCACTTTCTAAAATCTGTCTTTAATTCTGACTGTAATATTGTTAGAGATTAGAGATTAGAGATTAGAGATTAAGAGAAGGTGCCTAAGAAATTTTTAACAGTCAGAGAAGTCGCTAACTTGCTTGGCATTACGCCCTTGACGGTTCGTAATTGGGACACAAAAGGCAAGCTTGTCGCCTACCGCAATCCAATGAACAACTACCGTCTTTATAAAATTGAAGACATTGAAGTGCTGATGAGGCAGATCGAAGGAAGCAAACAGAAAACAAGAAAACTCAAGATAGACGTCTATTAAAAAATCGGCCCATGGCCGATTTTAGTTTATTTAATGGGCTCAATGCCCCATTGCTTAATATATGAATTGACAATAGCAAGATCATCGACCGGCTGAATTGGTTGGTTTGCTCCATAAAAAGTTTTTTCCGTCATGAAAATTCTACTAGAGCTTTTGAAGTAGTCATCTCTTCGAGAAAGTATTCTCAAAAACCCAACACCCTGGTCAACCATTTTCATCTTATGCCTTTCAAAGTTAGAACCGTGTTTCATGGTACCAATTTCCTGTGAATGACACTGGCCCAGATCTTGGTCCCACTCATCTACACTTTCCCCGACATGGAAATTTGCGCCGATAACAACTTGGCATCCCTGCCGTTTCCCATAGTCCATCATCTCTTGAGGCCGTATTGAAGTTGTCTTTGCCCGCGACATATGAGGATGTTGAATAGACATCTTCAGACCGGATGGCAGGTCAAATGTCTCCTGACACAAAACCTTACTTTCAACTAACTTTGTGAGTGGCTGATAAGAAAGTTTCTGGTCCGTTAGGTGTTCATGAAGGTGGTCGGTTAAAAATCTTACCAATGCCCCTCGGAAAACAACAAGTGGTTCGTGGCCATCCCCTGATTCCCAGAGATCGTGATTGCCCAAAATGTAGATAAAAGTAAGCAGAGATCTGTTGACCATCTCGTAAACTTTATCGGCATTGAGCTTGTCTTTGTCGCAATCTCTGAAAAGAGCAGTAAATCTTTCCTTGAAAACTTTAAAAATTACTCCGCCGACCATATTGGCGGCGTATTTTTCTTGTCTGGTATTATTGGCCAATCCAGGCAAAATCTCACCCTTTTTATCCAGGTCGTGTTTCAGTCCTTCTTTAGTATCTCCGGCATCGACAAGAATATGCGAATCTTGCTTAAGGATAATCTTTGGAACTTCGTTCATAAAGAATGCGTAATCAGTTTCTTTCGAGCCTGCGTGCATACAAGCAAATGAAACAATCCTATCTTCGTTAAAGGGCCCGCTTGAAGTCGCATATTTCAAAGACCGCTGGACATAATCAAGATCAAAATAATACTTCTTACTCTTCTCCCGATATACAACACCCGGCCAATTTTCTCCATTTCTCCGGAAAGTCAGCTTTTTCATCAGACTTTCCATCGCCTTGTCAACTTCCTGACTTGAAACTCTAAGTTCGCTGACAAGAATCCCGCGAGTAGCCCATCCTTTAGCCTTCATTATTTCAATAATTTTTTTCTGAACGCTTGAAGCGCCCTTTGGAGGCACAATAAAGCTTAATTCTTTTGAAACTAGGTCCTTGAGGCTGTAGGTTCTAAACAAGTGTTGACTTCCATCGGCTGGAAACTCAAGAACGCTGGCTCCTATTTGGTTCTCGTTAACCCTAGTTTCTTCCAAACGACAGCTTGCCGGAACCGCGCAATATTGATATTTGAGTTCGCCTTTGGGCTTAAGAATGCTCACAGCGAAACAACCAACAACATAGATATCCGGTGAATCTTGAGAGGTCTGCTTAATCTTGTCTTTGATAACTCTTTCTACGGAAGTTGAATAATAGTCACCCCTCATCCAGACTGCTTTGGTTGGGGTTAAAACCCACAAAAGTTTATTAACATATCTTACCGGAAATCTGTCTCCTCCCACATTCCAGACTCGTATGTCTTTCCTTATTTCGGAAAGAATTTGAGCAATTCTTTCGCCAATTTCTCCGTCAAAAGCAGGACTAGTAGTAATAAACAAGTCGACGGCTCTTTCTTTGGTCGGATTCTCCGGGTCAGGTTCTGTCAAAACCGGAATAACCTTGGCCAGCTGCTCTGCCACGGTTCTTAAAAAATCTTCCTCAACAACCGACTTCCTGACAACAAGATATTCGCCGGTTAAAAGCGGCGCCAAGGCCAACGGCTTTTTCCTTTTCTTATTTAGCCTCTTAATCCGTTCATTTCTGTCCCGAATTTTATCCCTTTCGGTTTCTAAGACATCCTTTACATAAGCCTTCATCTTTCGCAACACGGCTTTTTCTGCGATTAACCCCCCCGCAAGCACATTGAAATGAGTACCCTCTTTCCGAAACAACTCAAAATTAGCATTTACCACTGACTGACGAAATCCTTTAGAACCGAAATCAATTCTAGAAGCGAAACCGATTTTCGCGCCTTTCTGAATTTCCATTTTTCATCCTTGTAATTTGTAAAAGTTCTTGCCGACATAATAACAAAAACCAAAAATACCGCAATATGCGGCTAATGGCTAATAGCAAATGGCTTATGGTTTTAACTTGGCGGGAGTGGGAGGAATTGAACCCCCAGTCACGGTTTTGGAGACCGTTGGTTTACCGTTAACCGACACTCCCATAAAACAGCGAGGCAATTGCCTCGCTGTTAATAATATCAATTCTTACCCAAATTAACCAGTAATTCTGGCTTCTTTATGTGGAGTGCTTTTTTTACACCATTTGCAAAACTTCTTCATTTCCAGCTTTCTTTCAACTTTCTTTTTATTCTTTGAAGTATAATAATTGGCTCTTTTGCAAACGGTGCATTTTAGCCTTAGTAAATTTTCTTGTGGCATATAGCTTGTATTTATTAACTCTGGAGCCGTTGGTCGGATTTGAACCGACGACCTACTCCTTCATTGCTACCCCTACTTACTTAATGCGCTATAAGGGGACTAGACTGTATCTTCCCCCGATTCAAATCGGGAGCCCTTGTCAGTCGTTCGAGCGTATATACTTCGTATATCTGGTTCGCTCGGACAAAATGTAAGCACGCTTCCATTTCGTCCTCACTGCCAGATATAATGATACGCCACGGTCTGAACCTGCGCAAGGCCTTTAACCGTTATTCGGGATTCATCCCAACGTTACCATCGAGATGGGCAATTTTATTTACCATGGAGTTGCTCTACCAACTGAGCTACAACGGCACTACTTCGCTCTATCGTACGACAGAGCTTCGAAGCGCGAGAAAGCTTTAAACAAAGAAAGCATACTCGCCCTTCCGAAGCTCGGACGCAATTCGAGCGTAGGTAGAGAGCTACAATGGCAACATTATTTTTTCTTTTTTAGGTGCTTAAAGAATTCTATTTGCCCTAACCTCTTTTTGGCTTCTTTCTTAGAATTATAAGTTCCCATTTTCCTCCTGCTTTCGGCTATGACTACATATTTTGAACCAATCTTTTTAATCATAATATCCCTTGTGGGCAGTGAGGGACTTGCACCCCCGAAGACCAACGGTCGGCACGTTTACAGCGTGCTGGTTTTGCTACTCACCCAACTGCCCATTATTAAAAAATTCTAAGAATCTCTTTTCATGTTTTTTATTACCAAATCCTATGTTATTGAAATATTTAATCAAATCTTCCCTTCTGGTTAAATATACATTGTGTCCACTAATTTTTGAAGGGTGGAACCCTAATTGGACCAATATATTTCTCACTGATGTCAGTAATGGCAATGATCTGTTGCAAAAAGATATCTGCGTGCCGTATTTTAATTTATAGACAGAACCATCAGTATCAATAAGCCCTCTCACCACTCTTGCCATATATTTTTTGCGAGATACACACCACGGTGGTATATCAACTTGTGCTTTGACCTTATTATATACTAACCCCATATTTAGGAACCATCTTACTAAAGTCGTAGAACCAATATATACTACTATCTCGTTACTTCTACAGGTCGTAATTTTGGGATAAACACCGAATAAATTCTTTATTAGAGCCGAAACGTGGCCAGTATATTTATCTTTTGTCCCAAGAGTTACAACGACTTGAGTTGGAGTAATATGTCCGTCTCCAAGTAATGTTCCGACAAATTCTGCCAAATCTTCCGAGTATCTTTTAGGAACTATGATACTGCGATTTATATTCCTGTAGGTTTTCTTTTTAAATGGTATCGGCTTTATACCCAACCGCAATAATCTCTTAAACACAGACGACTCTCCGATGTTAAGAAGTTTAGCAATCTCATCTATGGTCTTGTTCTCCTTAATATATAACCTTTTTAATTCTACCCTCTTATCGCGTTCCTCTATTTTATTCCACCGCTTAGCCATTATTTAATACTATAATATTTTTAGGAATTCAACAAGTTTTTATTTAACTACTTTCATATCTGTTAAGGAACTTGTGAGCCCGTGGGGTGAATCGGACACCCGTAAACGGTTTACAAAACCGTTGCTTTACCACTAAGCTACACGGGCTTAATTTATGTTTATTTTACCACAAAAAGAGAGACTTTGGAATACTAACCTTGAGGAATTAGAGGGCTTAATTTCTCTAAAGCCGCGGAGAGTTTTTTGTTTAATGCTTCATCGTTCGAATTCAATTCTATCGCCGCTTCATAAGATTCCTTAGCATCTCGGTAATCCTCCGCCTTTGCATAAAGATCACCTAAATCCTCATAGAGAGTCGGATTTTTAGGATTCTTGGCTATTTCTAGTATTAATTTCTGCTCTGTTTTTTTAAATCCTTCCCGGCTGTTTTCCTGAGTCAAAATGGCCGGTTTGTCTTTTTCGTTTTTTTCTTCTTGCTGCTCTCCAAAAACGGGGGCACTATTTGAATAAACACTCCTCCTTATTTTTTTAATAAGGGTGTCGGAGAACCTGTCTATTTTTAATGAAACGACCCGCAATCGCCTTAGCAACTTCTCCATTTCAACAAGCCACATTCCTTTGTATTCTTCCACATTGATGTTTTTCGCCCAATCAACAACTTCCGGACAAAAGTCGTAAGCTATTGTGCGCCAGTCTTTTCTAAAATTAAAATCCCCCGCCACAACTTCGGATGCCGCCACTTCTTTAAGACGAGGTAATTTACGCCACACAATAAAGACGAGGCCACTGGCAGATGCAATGATTAAAACAATGGGAATGAGTAAAAACAAGTTTCCAAATTTCTAATGAAATGCTAAATGTTAAATTCCTAAAAATCAAACATTGGGGCATTAGAAATTTTATTAGAAATTAGATATTATGAATTAGATATTTTAACCATACTTTTTACAATCCATACTTCATGGCTTTAGGGTTTATATTTCGAAAATTTCAAACCGTCCCACCTGTATATTCTCTCCAAGTTTAGCGATAAACTGATTAATCAGTTCCTTAACCGTGACATCCTGGTCTTTAATAAACGGCTGGGACAAAAGATCTTCTACTGTTCCCGGCTTTGTGGCTGCAATGTGCATAGCTAGATCATGAGTAAGTTTTTGGAATTCTGAATTTCTAGCAACAAAATCAGTCTCACACAAAACCTCGATAAGTATACCGAGTTTTTTGGTTGAGTGGATATATGAGTCAACTATACCCTCCTTTACCTGACGGGACGATTTTTTCTCTGCAACCGCAATGCCGTGGGCCTTAAGAACTTCCATGGCTCTTGCTTTATCTCCCCCAGCCTCATCAAGAGCTTTTTTAATCTGTGCAAAAGATAAGCCCGTTGCGTCGCGAAGATTTTTTATGTTTTCTAAATCTATCTGTGCCATACTATTCGCCATTAGCTATTCACCGTCTGTTAATTCGCTTTTTAGGGCGTCTAATATTAGATCAACGGATTTTTTTGATCTGTCGTTGGCAGGAATCACATAATCGATATCATCGGGATTAGAATCAGTGTTAGCAATACCGACCACCTTAACACCCGTTATCTTGGCTTCATGAACCGGCAACTCGCTCTCTTTAAGAGAGGAAACAAATATTGCATCTGGAAGCCGGGTAAGCTTTTTAAGCCCTCCGAATTTTGTCTGCATTTTGTCAAGTTCTTTGCCAAACACGGTTCGCTCCTTTTTTGTGTACTTGTCTAATTCCCCGCTTTTTTGGTCTTTTTCCATTTCTTCAAGCCTTTTAACCCTTTCGCTCATAACTTTGAAATTGGTCAGGGTCCCACCCAGCCATCTGTCAATTACATAGGGCATATTTAAAGACTCCGCCAGGCTTTTCACTGACTCGGAAGATTGCTTGGTAAGGGCAACAAACAATACCAACTTACCGTCGTTTATGGTTTTTTTGAGAAACTCACTGGAGTTCTTAAGTTGAGCCTGAGTTTTCAAGAGATCAATTATGCATATACCGTCTCTAACGGTAAAGACATACCTTTCCATTGCAGGATTAAAAACGGTCCTTTTTCGGCCAAAATGCATACCGGCTTTTAACATATCCTCATAGGGTATTTGTGTAACTTGCATATTTAGTTCAGGCATATAAAATAATTAAATTTTCAGTTAGTTAATAAATGCCGCCAGGCAACTAAAAATTCTGCTACCTAGCATACTGAAGTATGGTATCAAATAAACCTTTTGGAATCAAGCCTGAGTTGACGCAATGAACTTGCATGTGCTAAAATAGTCTATAATCATGAAACAAGACATTCACCCACAATACTATCCAAACGCCAAGGCCAAGTGCGCTTGCGGTAACGAATGGACAACCGGTTCAACATTGCCGGAAGTTCATACAGGCATCTGCGCAAAGTGTCATCCTTTTTATACTGGCACGGAAAAAATACTAGACACCAGGGGAAGAGTCGATCGGTTTAAAAAGCGGATGGAGAAATCCAGGAGCAAGGCTAGAAAGTAATAATATGAGTGAAGCAATCATAGAAATAAGAGCCGGAACAGGCGGCGACGAAGCCGCTCTTTTTGCGGCAGACTTATTTAATATGTACAAAAAATACGCCCAATCAAGGGGCTGGAGACTTGAAGTGGCCGATTACAATCAGAATACTATGGGCGGTTACAAGTCAATGGTTTTTGAGGTAAAAGGTGAAAACGCTTTTTCTAAAATGAAAAACGAGTCGGGGGTCCACCGCGTACAAAGAGTGCCCAAAACAGAAAAATCGGGACGCGTTCACACATCTACTGCCACGGTTGCGGTATTGCAAAAAGCAACTGAAAAAGATCTTCAAATAAGACCCGATGAAATTGAGGTCAGTTTCTCCAGAGCCGGCGGACCGGGAGGACAGAATGTCAATAAGGTTGAAACAGCCGTTAGAATTTTACATAAACCGACAGGTATCGTTGTTTCGTGCCGGCAAGAAAGAAGCCAGCACGGCAATAGAGAAAAGGCTCTTGAAATTCTCCGGGCAAAACTCCTTGAGCTAAAAAGGATCGAAGAAACCGGTAATATCACCGAAGAGCGCCGAAGACAGATCGGTTCAGGCGATCGTTCGGAAAAAATCCGTACCTATAACTTCCCCCAAGACCGCATCACCGACCACCGTATAAAAAAGTCATGGGGCAACATAGACCGCATCCTCAACGGCGACTTAGATAAGATATTCGAGAAACTCGAAACAGAATTAAAATAAAATCAGACCACAAGGTCTGAATTTTATTTTTTTGAATAGTCGGCGCTTCCGCCACTTCTTCGGCGACTTCTTCCGGCTTTTCTTTCTTGATTACCTCTACTTCCTCAACGCCGGTGGTTGGAGTTTCAAGAGACGCTTTGAGTTCTTCTTCTGACATCGGCTCCTGAACCGTGGCAACGATTGTTTCAGCGTCTGCTTCAACTTTTACCTTTGCGCCCAAATCGATATTTTTAACAAGCACCTGGTCGCCAAAGTTTTTTAATGACGAAATGTCTACGGTAATTTCATGCGGTAAATTTTGCGGCAAGGCCTCTACTTCAAGTTCGTTTACATTCCTTACAAATATGCCGCCTAAATCTTTAACTGCCGGCGATTCGCCGACAAATACAACCGGAACTTTGGTTTTTATCTTTTCGTCCAAACGGACTTTATAAAAATCGGCGTGCAAAATCTCATCGGTCAACGCATCCTTTGAAACATCATGAATAATTGTCGGATATGTTTGGCTGTTTACATTAACATAGACCAGAGTTGACTCCCCTGCTGTCTTGAAAGCTTTATTGAGATCTTTTAGTAAAACCTGAAGCGGAAGCGGTTCCTGGCTTTTTCCATACAAAATCGCCGGAACATATCCGTCTCTTCTTAACTTCTTAACTCCACTGCCCAATATCTCTCTCTTTTCGGCGTTGAGCTCAATTTTCTGGTCAGATTTAGTCATATTAAATTAGTCCTGATATGATAACAGAAAAGTTGATAAAATGCAAAGCCTTCGTAGTATTACCGACTCATAAATAATTTAATCTTTTGAGAGACTACTTTTTTGACCTCTTCAACCGCTGGCCCCAGATATTTGTAAGGGGTGGTTTCACTGGGTTTATCGTGAAAAACCTTATGCATACCCTCTTTATAAGCAACCCTTAATTCTGTGTTGAAATGGACATTCGTTATCCCCGCTTTTATGGCCGCCGATACATTATCATCACTTAATCCTGAGGCACCATGGAGTACGAAATAAACCCTGGGTATTGCCTCAATTATTCTTTTAAAATGTTCTATGTCCAGCCTCTCTTCCTGTTCGGTAACAATCCCATGAATATTTCCAAAAACAACCGCCAACTGGTTAACTCCGGTTTTTTCAACAAATTCTTTTGCTTCCTCTGGCTTGGTAAAGTCAGCAGGCGTTATCTCAATTTTTGTTTGTACTTGAGAAGAACCTTTCAAATATCCTAACTCACCTTCCACTAAAATATCGGGGCTGACTGACCGAGCGTAGTCAACAATTTTTTTAGTAATGATCACTTTTTCCATCAAATCAGACGCACCTGCCCCGTAGTGTGATTTCGATTTATTATTGCCGAAGGCATTCGAAATCTCTACTACGGGGTCGATTATGACCGAATCATAGCCCACATCTATAGCCTCTTTGCATTTATCAAAACTCTTAAAATGGTCGGCGTTGAGAAAAACCGGAAAATTCAATTCTTCCCGCAGTGCTTTAACCAAAGCAACGGCCTCTTTAAGCCCGATGAAATCTGACTCTCCTTCAGATGTACCGACCATAACTGCCGGCGCACCCGCTTCTTTTGACGCTTCAACAATCCCTCGAAGAACATCAGCTGTCGAGAAGTTAAAATGACCAAGAGCGTAGGCATTCTGCCGAGCTTGTTGTAGATAGTAGTTAAGATTTTTACTATTATTTTCTTTAGTTTCCATGTTTGGCAAATTTCTAATTATTCTAATTGCTCTAATTGACCTAAATAAATCCCAATGACTTAATGACTAAAATTTTAGACATTAGATGTTTTAATATTGGGTATTATTTAGAACAATTAGGTTAATTAGAATAATTTCACTGGTTTCATAACTCGATGAAACCAGTGATTATATTTTCTTCAATCAATCCATTCATCCTCTCCCGTCCCACATATTCCGAGAATATTTTATTCCACAAAGCTTCCTGCTGATGATAAAGATATTTAACCTGGCTCTTTTTAACCACCGACATTATCAAATCGATTAAGGCAAAACTTACTAATTTATCCTCGCCATTTTTGTCTTTGAAAAAATCCCCTACGAAATCCAAGCCGGTCCAGTACCCCAAATTAAAACGCCCCTCATTGTTGCCCAGCATTCTGGAAAGCCGCCCCAAATCGCCTTCTGTCCTAAACCAGTGATCCGCTTCTGGATTAACATGCGGCTCAAGCAGACGAAAGTCATTTTCATCGTCTTTGGCAAGATACCTTTGCACCACCCTCCAGGCAATTTTCCCACCATCAGGCAGTGGACTGTCCGAAACATCTCCGCGCAATAGTGATTTGAATTTTTCAATAAAATTTTCGTCAGACATAAATTTCTTAAACAATCCTGAATAAAACGGGACTTCGTGGAGATAGTGCAAAATAAGGGTAAACATTCTTAGCGTTTCGCCGGCAGTGTCTACTTTAAGAGGGATCACAAAAATAATGCCATATTCTTTGAGATGGCTGATGTTGTGATATTTTTTCTCAAGAAACTTCTCGACAACAGTAAGCCACTTGGAATCGAGCACGACAAGCTCTACATCTCTTTCTTCAAAGTCGTCGGGAGTCAAAGCGCTATATGCTTCATCGAAAAATTTATGCATCCACTCATTGCTTTGCGCAAATCGCAACGAACTCACCGTGGACGCAAACCCTTCCTTTTCAATTAATTCTTTGACGGTGGCATAACCAAAATGGTCCAGCAAACTACCGGGTCGGTACTTTTCAAGAAGCTCAACGACTTTTTCTTTCTTTATGAACAAACCCTTGGGGGGAGTAAAAACCCTGAAGGCCATCTCACACAGTTTGCCGCAAGCAACCGACATCTTCTCTAGGTCGGGTTTCCCCAACGCCTCAAACAAGTGCCGATCCAAATGAATTATTTGACGGATTAAAGCATCATAAACTTCTTCGGCGCTTGACTCTTTAGTCAACCCCAGCTCCATCAATGTCCGAGAAACTAAAATGTCATTCTGCTGAGCTATGTCATCAATGACGCCGTCCTGTCCGCTAATCACTGACATTTTCTGATCCAAGTTCAAAAGCAGTTCTGGAGAAACCCTTAGTATCCGGGCAATTTTGTTGTAAGAATCCTGCATTTTAAATTTCTAATTACTAATTCCTAATTTCTAATGAAATGCCTAATTATCGAATTTCTTAAATTTGGTCATTGTGGCATTGGTAATTTTATTAGAAATTAGATATTAGAAATTGTAACATTCACAAGAGGCCATTCTCCCCAATCATCCTTTTTTAATATTCCCGCTTTGGATCCATATTGGGTCACAACTGAAGAAGCGTTGGCGGTAGCAAATTGTATCGCTTTGGAGATGTCTCCTGATCGGATATATTCTGTTACAAAACCAGAACTGAATGCGTCTCCCGCACCGGTTCGTTCAACCACAGGCGAATCTGGCACGCCAGCCCGATAGATATTCTTGCCATCCGACACAACTACACCTTCCGGCCCTTTAGTCATAACGAAAATACCGCCGATTATCTCGTCCATTGCTTTAAATATCTCCGGCTCCCTGTCATAATTTATGCCGATCAGCTTTGAGGCCTCCTCCTTGTTCATTATCACTATGGCGAAATTTTTCAGAAGCGGTTTTAGTTTGTCTAAGCCATGCGCCAGTTCTTTGCCTCCGGGATTGGCAGCTAGTTTTGCCTTATTCTTAACAGCCCAATTAACAGCTGCCTCCAATAGGTCATAGTGCCCACCTAAACTGTCCAAGAACAGCCAGTCTGCCACAAACCGGTCGAAGGGAATTTTTTGAACATCGAAATTTTGCCCCTCGCCCTTATACGAAAGTATCGTTCTTTCCCCGCTTTCATGGACAAGAATAACGGAGTACGCCGTATTACCCTCTTTGTTTTTCTGGAAATAATCCGTGCCGATGTTTTCGTGATTCAGTTCATCGACAATATTTCTGCCGTTAAAATCATCGCCTATCGCTCCGACACAGGCTGTTTTTAATCCTTGCCTGGCGAATGTAACTGCGGTATTGGTTCCGCCTCCGCCAGAAGTGAATATTATGTCTTTTATCTCTATCTTGGAACCAAGCGCAAAGCACTCCCCTTGGCCGGTAGAAAAACTTTTGTCTTCTATAATCTTAAACTGCTCGCTTTTCATAAAGACATCACGAGTAGCTGAACCAATGGAAATAATGTCGAATTTTTTTGTCCCAAACATAATTAAATTTTAACAGATTTATTTAGAAATTAGTAATCATAAATTCTGAACTGCTTCCTGCAGTTCAGCTATTGTTTTACCCACATTCCCACTTTTGACGACAAAGCTTCCTGAAACTAAACCATTAACTCCCGCCTCAACCGCGCTTTTAGCGGTAGCCAGATTTATGCCTCCATCAACGAAAATAACCACGCCGGGATACTTCTTGCGAAAATCCTTTATTTTTTCCACAACATGATCAAGAAAACCCCTGCCCTGAAAACCCGGATAAACCGTCATAAAACACACAAAATCTGCTTGATCTATAAAATGTTCCAGCGCTTCCACGGATGTGTCCGGATTTATGGCAATGCCAATCCCCTTACCCATGCCTCTAAGTTCCCTGATTGTTTCATCTAAATTCGGTGATTCGACATGGATGATAAATCTGTCGGCCTTTTCATTATTCCAAAGAGACAACTGCATAAGAGGGTCTTTAACCATCAAGTGAACATCAAATTTCAAGCCGGTTGAAACTACTTCCAGTTCAGAGTATCCTTTGATCGTTTCATTCGACACAAAAATACCATCTGCAACATCAAGATGAACCCTTGCTGAGTAGGGTTCAACCAGACGAATTATTTTCTCAAATTCGTCTGCGGAATTAGTAAGTATGGCGGGAATGATTTGAACCATAAGTAAAATCTCTAATCTCGAAACCCTAATCTCTAAATAATCTCAAAATTCTAATCTCAAAATGTTTTTGAATTTTGATATTTGAGATTGTTTAGAAATTAGAAATTAGGATTTAGAAATTTGTTTTAATGTGTCTCATTGAATACTCTATATCTCCTCCCACTTTCTTGCCTGGATTAAATATGTTTAGCGGGTCAAAAATTTCTTTTACTTGTTCGAATAACTCTACTATATCTTCACCGTACATTTTTTCAAGATATGGCGTTCTGATGAGACCGTCGTTGTGTTCGGCTGTTATCGAGCCGCCGTATTTCAACACCAAGTCGTAAACTTTTTCGGAAATCTCAGGAATAACGAGTCTCGATTTTTCATCAGATAAATCCATCAAGGGGATGATATGAAAATTTCCGTCTCCCGGGTGACCGGCAATAGTGTAGATCATATACTTTTTATACTCATCCAATATTCCCTTAAGCTCTGTTAGGAATTTAGACAGATATTCGGGTTTTACAATGATATCGTCAATAAAAGGAGCGGCTTTTTTGCCCTTAACATGTTTTCTCAACAGATTAAAGCTCTCTCTTCTTATCGTCCAATATTTCTGAACATCGGCTTCATTCGAAGCAATTCTTGTTTTAACCTTAAACCGTGACTTAATTTCTTGTTTTATATTTTGCACTTTTCTTTCCACGCTTTCTTCATCATCTCCGGTAAATTCTACAAGCATAATAAGTTTGGGAACACCGCCCGTCACAATGGCCCACACATCGGGAATAAACTTAAATAAAGATGCCAGGCCAATCTTCCTGACAAGGTCCGGCAATATTTTTAAAGCCAGTTTGAATGTGTTGTCATCATATGACTCCATACTCTCCGGGTTATGTGTATTTAACGCAATCACTAAATCACCTGTCACATCCATGTCTTTAAGAAAAACAATGAGGAGTTTGGAAAATGTTGCAGGATTTACGAGCCGAAACTTCATTTTAGTAATAATGCCAAGAGTGCCCTGCGAACCGACAAATAATTTGGTCAGATCAAACATCCCCGTGCCGATATTGCCATTCATTGAGACCTGTCTTTCTTGTCCCTGCGACTCAACGTCTCCGTCAATTTCGGCAGCGGGACGCCAAATATTCCACAACGCGTAGCCCGCGGAGTTTTTGGACACATCGGGCTTTGCTTTTTGGATAAGTTCATAATTGCCCCCCAGCAATTCGTGCATTTTACGGTATATTTCTCCCTCAAAATCATTCTGGCTCTTTTTTTGTTCAAGTTCGTCGACGGTTAAAGCCTTGAAAACATATTCGTTTCCGTCATTTAAAACGACGTCAAGTTCCTCGACATAGTTCTCCGTTTTTCCATAACGCAATGATTTTTCTCCACCGGCATTGTTAGCCACCATACCGCCCACGGCGCAAAGTTCCCGAGAAGCTGGATATGAAGGCATAAGCAAACCCTTCTTTAGTGTCTCCTTTTCAAAATCCCGATAAAAAGCGCCCGGCTCTGTTATCGCGTAATCCACGCCAACCTCAATAACTTTGTTCATATGGGCCGTAAAATCCAAAATAATGGACTCGTTCAACGGCCCGCCCGACATATCCGAGCCGCCGGCTCGAGCGGTTAATGAAAGGCTCGGATCTGAAGACTTATGTTCTGAAACGAATTTAACTATATTTTTGATGTCATCGCTATCCTTCGGTTTGACCACCAACTTCGGCTGGACTTCAAAAATGCTGGCATCATGGCCATATGCTTTTAATTCGTTGCTATTTTCAATAACTTCGCCTTTAATAACTTCTTTTATTTGATTGACTAGCATTAATTAATATACTAACTTTTATTTAGTTTTTTATAAAAACGGGATGATGGCATGCCCAAATTCTGGGTATGGGTTGTTTCTTTGTTAACCGGCTTAATGGTTGCGGTACTTATTTTGGGTTTATGTTTAATGGCCGGGATCTTGTGGACAGAATTTACTCTTTGGATAGGAAACGGGGGCTAAAACCCTCTTTTTTGTTTTGGAATTTATTTAGAAATTAATAATTAAAACTTAGAAATTCTTCTAACATGTCTCTCCTGTCCGGAAAACGGCGTTTCCAACCAAAGTTTAATGATTTTTTTTGCAATATTATAATCTACAAAAGAAGCGCCTAATGACAAAACATTGGCATTATTGTGCTCGCGAGACAATTTGATGAGTTTTTTAAAAATAGAAAATTCTAAATTTTGCACAGTTGCGATAACTCCCGTTCCAAAAAGCAACCATTTAAACCATGACATTTCTTTAAACTGATAAGGCGGACCATAAAACACCGCCGCCCTTACGCCCTTATATCGATTGGCGACCATCGCTTCGCCTTGGCCGGAGGCGCCTAATATAATCCCTCGACTTCGCTCAGGATCATTCGCAACCGCTTCTGCGGCTTTGCGAATGAAATCAGAATAATCATCGTCTTTGTTGTATTCAAAAGCGCCCATATCCTCATACTCATATCCCCACTTTTCCAGCCATTCTTTAATCTTGTTTTTTAGTTCGAATCCTCGATGGTCGGAAGCAAGATAGATCAATTAGGAATTAGGAATTAGGAATTAGGAATTAGGAATTTTTGATTCATAATTCGTCATTCATAATTCATTATTCATTTTATTTTATTCAAATACTGAACCGCCGATAAGGCGGCTATACACCCTTGTCCGGCCGCTATTACTATTTGCTTAAAAGGCACATCGGTCACGTCGCCGGCGGCATAAAGACCGGGGATGACCTGCCCTGAGCTTGTCGAACGGGTTTCGCAATTGGCGTTGACCACTATTTCCCCAAATTGATTCTTTTCTGTTTCTTTGGGAGCTAAATCAGAGTTGGGAATTTGTCCTATATGGACAAAAATGCCGTCAACTTTCAACTCATTCTCCGCACCGTTATTGTCTTCGTATTTCAAACCGGTTACAAACCCCGACGTTATAGTCGGGGCCCCGACCTCATCAGAGCGTCGGGGTTGATCTCCCATTATCTCTTTAGTCTTTGCTTCATAAATTATCTCTACATTTGTTTTGGTTTTTAAGTTATCAATCAAAACCTGATCGCCTTTAAATTCAAGATTTTTATTTAACACATAAACCTTAGAAGCAATATCCGCCAGCATAAGGCCCGATTCAAGAGCGGAGTTCCCTCCTCCAATTGTGGCCACAACCTTACCGTTGAAAAGAGGGCCGTCGCAGGTAGTGCAATAACTTACGCCTTTGTTTCTAAATTCTTTTTCGCCGGGGATATCAAGTTCTCGAGAATGAACTCCGGTAGTGACTATAACGGTTTTGGCTGAATAGGTTTGGCCGCTCTCGGTTTTTAATAAAAAACTGCCGTCATTTTGTTTTTGAACGCTTTCAACCCTAGTCCCCTCCTCTGTGTCCACTTTATAGCTCTCGAGGTGTTTTCTAAACTTTTCAGCCAAGGTAATCCCATCCGTCATTCCATCCCCAGGCCAATTGCCTATCTCCCCGGAAGTAGCCACTTCCCCGCCGAAATCTTTGGAAATAATTTTAAACTTAAGCCCGCGCCGAGCGGCATAAATACCGGCCGTGGTTGCTGCGGCAGAGCCGCCGATAATAATTAGGTCGTACATGAAATTAGCTTTTAGCTTTTAGCTTTTAGCTTTTAGCTTTTAGCTTTTAGCTTTTAGCTTTTAGCTTTTAGCTTTTAGCTTTTAGCTTTTAGCTTTTAGCTTTTAGCTTTTTTATTATATCATATTCATTATGAGTACCAAATGGCAATTAGGCGTAATCCTGCTAATCAGTATTGCCGTACATTTTGCTTTTTTTGGAAATCCGGCCGAAACCGTATTTGACGAAGTTCATTTCGGCAAGTTTGTATCGGGATATTATACGGGAGAATATTATTTTGACATCCACCCGCCATTGGGAAAATTAATGATCGCCGGCTTCGCGAAATTGTTTGATTTTGAACCGCAATACAGCTTTATTAATATTGGCGACAAGTTCCCGGATAATAAGTATCTTGTTTTGCGGTTCTTACCAGCACTAACCGGTACGTTATTGCCTCTTGTGATTTATCTGCTTGTTTTAGAATTGGGCATGAGCCGAATGGCGGCTTTTGCTGGAGCATTGTTCGTAGTTTTTGACAACGCTCTTTTAACTCAGTCCCGGCTCATGCTTCTTGATCCGTTCCTGCTTCTGTTCGGATTTACTTCTCTTCTTTTTTATTTTAAATACACAAAAAACAGAATACTTAATACTAAATACTTAATACTAACAGCTATCTTCGCCGGACTAGCTATTTCTATCAAATGGACCGGGTTGGGATTTATCGCTCTGCCGATTTTAGTCGAAGCAGCCAAAGCAGTCAAAATCCCAAGAACCGACATAAAACCAGCAATTGCTGGTTTTATGTCGGTTCTGAAGTTGGCTTCTTTTTTCCTTATTTCTCTGGCAATTTACTTTTCTATTTTTGTTTTACACTTTGCTCTTTTGCCAAACCCAGGCTCCGGCGACGCTTTTATGAAGCCGAACTTCCGCGAACAAAATGTCGTCAAAAATATCGTAAATTTAAACATAGAAATGTACAAATCAAACCAGAGAATTACGACCTCGCATCCTTATTCAAGCCAATTTTACACATGGCCGCTTATGGCACGGCCGATATATTACTGGGTTAATGGTAATGCCAGAATATATTTCTTTGGCAACCCAATTATTTGGTGGAGTAGTACGATTGCTGTTGCAATCAGCTTATGGCTTACGGCTTATGGCTTATGGATCAAAATCAAAAAATATTCAAAACCATCGTCTATAGTCCATAGTCCATTGGCTTTTTTTCTTGGTGGTTATTTTCTAAACCTACTTCCCTTTATTGGCGTTAAGCGGGTAATGTTTCTGTACCATTATCTGACGGCGTTAATATTTGCAATTTTAATGCTTTGTTATTTAGCCGACCACAACAAAAACTCCCGTAAAATTTTTACGGGAATTATAATTGCTGCCATCGCCGCTTTCTTGTTCTTCGCTCCGCTGAGTTACGGCCTGCCATTATCAGAAAAAGCGTATTCTGCCAGAGTATGGTTTGCCAACTGGCGGTAACTTGAAGAACGACTCAATGGGCACACCCATTGAGTCGTTCAAACAAAAAAGCGCCCAATGGCGCCGTTAGAGAAAGTTATTCCACAGTATATCCTTTTACATTTTCCCAGCCTACTATCAGAAGCACTTTCCCGCCTTCGTTGTAACAGGCGACCCTCTCTGATTCGCTATTAAACAACAAACCGCCTGGACAAACTATTTCCTTACCGTCATTCAGTGTAATAGTTGACGGTCTTTTTTCATAATACGAGCATGCGGCCAAAATCGGCAACATCAGAAAAAGAGTCGACAAAGCGATTTTCCTCATTGCAACCTCCTCCGTTTTGCGTTTTTATATTATCAATTATCAAACCATCCGTCAAGGGTTTTGCGTATTGTAATAATTTCGCTAAATACTTAAAATATTTTTAGATCTTTGTGTGTGAAACTAGGACCATCAGTATGTTCAAACTTAGTAAGAGAGATGTAGTAATAATTTTGCCCTACATATTAGAACAGCCGAGCATCTCCGCAGAAACGTTGCTGGATTATCTTATGAAACAAAAGGGCCTGCATATCGAAGGTAATGCGGCGACAGAACTGATAAATGCGATAAGAGAATATCAAAAATCAATCAGGTCTTATACATAAAAAGGCGCCTTAGGCGCCTTTTTACTCCCACTCGTATTTTTTCGTCCCACACCAAGTAATTCCGCTACAGAGATTCTAGGGCGGCTAAAGCACGCCCCTCCGAACGACCGCCATTCAGAAAAGGGGGCGGGCTTGGTAAGGGACTTCACTCGGTCTGACCTCGTTTCGCCCGCTGATAAAATTCTTCTATCTGATCCCAGTTGAGATTGTTGAAAAATGTTTCTATGTAGGCTTTCCGGTCAGAGCCGGTGTCTATGAAATATGAGTGCTCATAAACATCGAGGGCGATAATAGGGATGCATCCCCAGACCCCGCCGTGATTCTGGGCATCGCAGTTATATTGCATTAACCTTTGTTCATGCATGTCCCACGCCAAAATTGCCCAACCCCTTGCCGCCATTCCACAAGCAGAAAAATATGACTTAAACTCTTCAAACGAACCGAACTTTTCTTCAATTGCTTTTAAAACCTCGCCCTTCGGCACCCCGTCGCCGCCAAGAATTGCAAAGTAATTTTCATGTAAATAAACACCGTTCGCGGCAAAGGTCTCCCCCAGTTTCAATCCTCTTAATTCGCTATAAGTTTGATTTCCCTCGGCTTTGCCGCTTCTTCTCAATTCGCCAAGCTTTTCTCCAATCTCGTTGGACTTATCTACATAGCCCTTGTATAGCTTGCCATGATGAATATCAATAGTCTTGGCAGAAATACCCTTGAGTGAATCGGGGACATAAGTTAATTCTCGAAATTGCTTCTTAGGCACGACTCAAGCGTAAAATGTAAAGCGAAAAGTGTAAAATAATAATTAAAAATTTAAAATATTTTTAACTTTACACTGTTGTTTTTCGTTTTACGCTTTTAGTTTTTAACTTTTAACAGTTGGTCAATCTTCGGTTTATCAAATCCAATCACCATCTTTCCGTCTATATCTATAACCGGCACGCCGAATTGGCCGGTTTTCTCTATCATTTCTTTCTGTCGAGGAATATCTTTGGACACATCATATTCTTCATAATTCAAATTTTTGGATTTAAAATAATCTTTTGCCGTTTTGCAATAAGCGCAAGTTGGAGTTGTGTAAATTTTTATCATATATGGCCGGAGAGCAGGATTCGAACTCGCATCGTCTTGAGAAGCTCAAAAATTAGATGATTTCTTTGGCGCGACGACGAAGGTGTATCCTCTGCGATACATCGAGGAGGAGCAACAAAGAAAGCATCCATTTTTGAGCTTCCCCCCTCCTTTAGGGGCGGGACAGGTTTGCTTATCTACTTCGTTGTTCGTCGCTCGTGTACATAAAAGTACACATCGCTCCTCATGCCTCGCATATAAGCAAACCTGTTTCCGCTCAATCGATGATAGTTCGAATCCTGCTCTCCTAAGTATATACTAAGTTTTTGTAAAAGCAAAAAAGTTGCAAAATTCTGCCCTTCATGGTAAACTCTGTCAAGTTATTATTAACAACTGGAGAGCGGGCGTGACAAAAATAACTCTATTTTTGCTTTCCCTTATACTGTTGGCACCCAGGGTAGCCGAAACACAAACTCAAGATATTCAAGCGCTCAGAATCGTCACTCAGGCTTTTGAAAAAGCAAAAAAAGACGAAACTGTTAGAAGAGAAGCTCTTGTTACCAACAAAACTCACCTAATTGAAAACTTGAACGCTGACGGAAAATTCGAGTCAGTAGAAAAAGAAGCTGTTTTCAGAACTTACACCAGAAACAATAAACTCGTTGAAGAGTTAGTCAGCATTAACCCTCCGAATGTAGACACACCCAGAAACCCTGTTGCTTTCGACAAATTGCTGGATGCTTTCCTTAGCAGATTCTATTTCTTGTTAAGTCATGAGAGAGAAGAAATCGACGGCCAAAGGTGCTATAAAATCCATTTCTGGCCTAAAGAAAATCTGCCTCCTGAAAGTGACCAAAGTGATCAAGTAATCAACCGGATAGCGGGAATAATATATATAAACGAGAAAACATCCATGGTATTGAGGATTAACGCTTCGCTAGCTCAAGAAATTAGTAAAAGCGGTTTTTGGACTTCATACCACGCAGACAAACTTGACCTTGAAATATCTTTTCAAGAGTGGCATAAGTTAGGGCTCTTGAAAAAAATAACTGCCACGGCCAGATATTCTTACAGGATTGCCATTGTCACGGTTCAACGATACCAAACACATACTCTATATTTAGGATATGAAACAAAATAAGCAAAACCGCTCTCGTGGCGGTTTTTTCAAAATAATAAAAAAAGATAAACACACCCAGGCCCGCTTGGGCGTTTTAAGCACGCCTCACGGCAAAATAGAAACCCCCTCCTATGTAATAGTTGCGACCCGCGCCGAGATAAAATGTCTGAAACCGTCGGATATCAAAAAAACAAAAACACAGGTAGTCATAGCCAATACATACCACTTGTGGAATGAGGCTCTAAACTCTAAACTCGAAACTCTAAACAAATCCAAAACTCAAAATTCAAAAACCAAAACCTTTTTATTGAAAAAACTGGGGACAAAACTGCCGACCATGACTGATAGTGGCGGATTTCAAGTGTTTTCGCTTGGTTTCGGCAAAGAGAATAAAATCGGCAAAATTCTTAACGCCCACCCTGTGGATAATCGACTTGCGAAGTCGATTATCCACAGGAGAAAAAATATCCGAATTAGCCAAAGGGGGGTGCATTTTTTATTGGATGGCAAAAAAAGATTTCTTGGACCGAAACTATCAATGCAGATCCAAAAGAAATTGGGAGCAGACATTGTCTTTGCTTTTGATGAATGTACATCGCCTTTGGATAGTTTTGACTACAATAAAAAGGCATTGGAAAGAACACACAAATGGGCACAAGAAAGTTTAAAGTATAAAGTTAAAAGTGAAAAGTTAAGCGGAAAACGTCAATTTTTATTCGGAATAGTGCAGGGGGGGAGATATAAATCGTTAAGAATTAAAAGCTCCAAATATATCGCCTCGCTTCCGTTCGACGGTATCGGCATCGGAGGATCTTTTGGAAAAGATGAAATGGTTAAAACTATAAAGTGGGTAATCCCACACCTCCCTAAAGAAAAACCTCGTCACCTTCTGGGCATAGGCAAAATAGAAGATATCTTTAATGCGGTGGAACAAGGGATAGATCTGTTTGACTGCGTAATTCCCACGAGAGAAGCCCGCCACGGAAGGATTTACACCAAAAACGGGCATTTCGATATATCAAAATTTCGAAATATCAGTATTCCCCTTGAGAAAGAATGCAAATGCCCGGTTTGCAAAGCCGGAATAACCCGAAGGAAATTATATGAATTATTCAAAGGTAGCGACAAAGAAAAACAAAAAGCCCAAAGACACGCTACAATTCACAACATTTGGTTCTTCAACAACCTTTTGGAAGAAATCCGTAAATCAATAAAAAATAATAAATTCGAGCAATTCAAAAACAAGTTCTTGAAACAATTTAGGCCCCAACCTTAGTCAATAAAGAGCTATCTCTCTATCGACTTAGATTTTTTGGAGAAAACATAGAGGTAAAGAATGTCGAGAATACCTGCGGTGTTAGTAACAAGCAAGACAACAAACCAGACCTTGTGAGCATGACGAGCTGATTTCCACAACGCCATCCCCTTCCAAACCAAAGACCAAGCAATCAATAAGATAAAGATGGCAGAAAAACCAGCTCCAAAAGACATTCCAAGCCATGATCCGCTCATCATTTGCCTGCCCCATTCAAAGTTGTTGTACATCATAAGTTAAAGCCAATAGCCACTAGTCGTTAGCCACTAGTAATCCGGCAATTACCAGACTAGTCACTAAAAACTAGCCGCCAATAATCATTTTCGACCTATTCTATTATACCATCTTCTTTTAGCTCGGCCAAAATATCCGCCGGTATTGGTATTTGCTTGCCGACCGGGCTTACCCCTGGGTAGCGCCAAGCGCTTATAACGATGAGCCTGGAATTTTGAATTTTGAATTTTGAATTTTGAGTTCGCGGCTTCGCCGTAGCATACATCACCCATATTTCCGTCGGTTTTTGTTTTGTTCCGGAAGACTGCATTGCCGCCAGTGTTCCTTCGGCAACGCCGTCTTCCATTCTTTTTGGATTGCGAATGATTCTTTTAACCCTGTCTGCCGTCAAACCGTAAAACATCATCTTTCTTACAGAATGCTGGGTCCAGTAATATTTAGAGTCGTTTTTGGGAATATTGAAACGCATCCCGTTAGAAGTCGCTGCTACGCAGTCCAAGAACGATCAGTTCGTGCGCAGAACAACTGTTGTTATTACTTATTTGATACATCACTCGTTTAACCCGTTAGGGCGACTTCTAACGGGACGCATGATAAATAAGATAGCAAAGAAACGCCTTTCAACAAACCTGTGGATAATCGACTTCGCAAGTCGATTATCCACAGGGGTAATTTAAGAGGCGTCAAACAGTTGACGCCTTAATAATTGATGCTCCTAATGATTCTGCCATGAGGTCTTCCGGCATGACATGACAGCGAAAACATCTGGCCTCATAGTGATCCCCGGGCTCAACTGTCTTGGTCGGATCGCCTCCCAGTTTTTGGGTAAACTGAGCTGGTCGGCCGCAGACAAAACAACTTGCTTGGCATTTATCTACGTAGGTAGCGTGAGCAAGAATCTCCGGCATTATGCCAAACGGCTTGCGCCAAGCATCCAAATCAAGACCCGCCAACAGGACAATCATTTTCCTTTCAAAAGCCAGCTCCTGAACCAATTTAATGAACCACCGGCCAAAAAACTGCACCTCATCAGCCGCAAAAACCTCGCAATGAGTCTTTTTAATCAACCTCATAATATCTCTCCTGCTACTGACAAAGTTGGCGTCTACCGGCAACTTTATATTTGTCGGTTTACCGTCAATAACTTCCTTAGCAATAATTTGGTCGCCATCCCGAGTATCTTGAGCGGGCTTAACTACTAGAACTTTCATTTTGGCACGCTTGTGAGCATTTATGTCTTCTATTAACTCCCCCGATTTACCTGATCTCATTGACCCAGTTTTTACTGTAATCGTGCCCGGCTCTTTTAGCATTTCTTTCCTCTGGAAAGTAAGAACTCCCGAAAGTATACATTAACATCATCAAATATCAAAACGGGCTCATTCGAGTCCGTTTTGATATTCGTATGTGCCCATTCGTAGTGGGCTATTCGCATACTAGTAGTCCCTTCTTCCGCCAAAACCGCCTCTGCCGCCGCCAAAACCGCCTCGGCTACCGCCTCGATCGAAACCTCCCGGTCTCCTCGGACGATCGGCCATCGGTTTTGCTTCATTAACCACTAATGTTCTGCCGTCCAGTTCTTTACCATTCCACATATCAATGGCTTTCTGGGCTCCTTCTTCCGTAGACATTTCTACGAATCCGAATCCCCTGGATCGGCCGGACATTTTATCCGTAATCACCGCAGCTGAAACTACTTCACCGGCCTGAGAAAACGCGTCCCTCAATCCGGCTTCGGTGGTGTCGTATGACAATCCGCCAACATATAATTTCTTCTCCATTACTAACTAGTGCCTAGCGACTAGTGCTTAGCGACTAGTTTTTTACTAGTGGCTAGTGGCTAGTGGCTAGTTACTGTCTTTAATTTAGTAGGACCGACCTCTCGCCAAGTCCCTACTAAGTAAATAGAGGAAACTACCGACAGAGAAACCTACAGTAGCCTAAGTATATCATAGTACAGCCCTTTTTACAAGCCTTCTCTCTATAACCTGACTTCCGATAACAGCAATGACTACCAGTATCAAATAAATACCGAGAAGCTCTTGGAATGAAAAGGATAGTCTGCGGAGCGAACCCAGTATAAAAGCCGAGTACCAGGAAACGCTGGAAATGGCGCCGAGAGCAAAAGCCAGTTTTCTAAGCCTGTGCAACTCGCCTGATTCATGATGATGCGATTCGCCAAAAGAAATATGCACCAATTTAGGCGATATTAATAAATTAAGAAATGCCCCGTTGATAATTATAACTCCCACAACGATCATTTTCACCAGAAATTTAGAAGAAATCAGAAGTCGCTCTGACGCCGGCAGATACAACCCGATACCGGTAAGTACAATCAGCGCCAAGGTAAACCAAATTACCTGAGACAAAGTTCTAAGAATTTCCGATTCCGACTCTGAAATTTTAAAATCTTTAAGAAATTTGAAAAAGAAAACATCAGTAATCGTCGCTCCACCAAGACCAATGGCTGCGGCGATAAGATGCAGGGTCAAAATTGCCGTCCGATATTCTCCTACAAGTGCGGCAAAGTTATGCGGTGAGGCAAAAACCGCCAATCCGAATATGCCGGTACAAAAGCCCGCCGAAATAAGACACCAGGTACACCATTGCTTTAGCGCAAAAGCCTGAATAAAAGTAAGGTAAAGAGAAAATAAAAAAGCAACGATTGTTAGAGAAAAAACACCAAATACCAAAATCTGGGGCATCTCCACGGGAAGGGCCATAAAAATGCCATAGGTTAAAACCACAATTAAATAATACGCTATCCCCAAAAGTTCAACCGGAACCCCGAAAAATTTTGAGTAATCACTGAAAATGACCGTCTCGCAGTTAGATTTTAACGGACAAATAAGAGCTTCTTTATAAACCTTCTTGTGCCTTATATAAGCGGCGAGTAAAAAACCGCTAAAGGCGATGAAGATGATTATTGTGGAAGAAGTAATCATAAAATCTCTAAACTCTAATTTCTAATCCCTAATCTCTAAACAAATCCAATCCGCCAATCGGCGAACCAAATCTCCAAACAACCCTTCGGGCATGTCCCGCCACGGCGGGACGGTTTAAAAATTTTGAATTTTGAATTTTAATATTTGAGATTATTTAGAGATTATGGTTTAGGATTTAGAGATTATTCAACCGTGATAGTTCCCGTATGATTCGATTGGAGATGATTATGGTATTTCCAAGTCCCCCGCTCGTCGAATTTGAATTCCCACGACTCACCGGCTCCATAACCCTTGCAAGCGTCAAAAATACCGGCTTGAAGCGAAGTTCCGCATTTAGCAACATCCGAGTCGGGATAAATTTTGTGGGTCGGATGCATCGCGGAAGCAATCCACATTAAAGATGACCCTTTATTCTTCCATGCAACCGTCTGGCCTTTTTGAATTGTCGGGGTAGATGGAGAATATCCCACATTGGTATAAGTCACGATACCAGCGGGCATAATCAAGCCATCATCTCCATACGGAAGACCTTTTTCTCCAGTCGGGCTCTGCGCAGGCACAGGTAGTCCGATAAACCTTCTATTATTCTTCGAAAAGAGAAACACAACAACACCAACTACAACTATTGCCAAAACAATAAATAATAATTTTTTCATGGTTATTTATTTAACTCTGCTTCAATTATAGATTGAAAGACGGAGAAAGGCGCAGCTCCGACTGAACGGCCGTCGCTCGTGGCAACAAGCCGGCCATTTATAAATGTCGCCGGAGTGCCGTTGACTCCATAGCTGGAACCGTCCGATACATCTTTGGCAACTTCTCCTGCGTATTTTTCACTATCCAGACACTGGCTGAATTCATCAACATTTAAACCCAAGGTCCCCGCAAACTTCTTTAGGTTGGCATTACTGAATGCACCTTGATTTTCACCGTTTTGATTTTTAAAAAGATAATCATGGTACTCCCAATACTTATTTTGGTCATTGGCGCAATTAGCCGCTTGAGCCGCCCAGTTAGACTCAAGACCGAGAAAAGCGTAATCACGATACACAAACTTTACTTTTCCGGCTTTAATATAATCTTTCAATTGAGGTTCGACTGTTTCAAAATATCGTCTGCAGAATGGGCACTGATAGTCGCTAAATTCTATCACCGTAACCGGCGCTTTTTTATCCCCTAAAAAGGGGTCGTCGTCGACGGATGCTTCCTGTTGACCGCCTAAAATCTCCCCAATCTTAGCTGTATTATTGGGCCCGCCGCTGGAATACATGACTGCGACGCTAATCATGATACCGGCAATAATGATGGCACCGGGCAGTATGAGTTTGGCCCAATCAAAACCGGCAGATTCTTTTTGGACCTCCTGCGTGTTGTTTTGTAGTTCTTCCATTAGACTTTAATGATTATTATATCAAAAATAATAAAAACACAACAGCCAAAATTATCCTATAAACCCCGAACGACACAAATGTGTGCCTTTGGATAAAAGACAAGAGAAGCTTGATGGCCAGCACGGCCGTGGTAAATGAAATGAAAAAACCGACCGCAAGAATGCCAAACTGATCGTACGAAAACAATGAAGCGTTCTTGAGCAGATCTAAGCCCGTAGCCCCTGCCATTGTGGGAAGAGCAAGAAGAAAAGAAAATTCAACTATCGTTTTCCGGGGTATGCCGAGCCATAACCCGCCTAATATCGTAGCGCCGGCACGCGAAACTCCGGGAATAACAGCCAGCGCCTGAAACAGACCGATAAAAAAACAGTGGCGGTATGAAAGCAACAAAGAGTTTTGCGCATTAATTTTAAGAGCCGTTTTGGAATACCAAAATTCAAAAACAATAAGAACAACGCCCCCTAAAAGAAGCGACCATAACACCGTTGCCGCGCTCTCCAAAAGAATGTTTTTTATAAAACCATAGAGCAAAAACCCGATTACGGCCGTGGGAATGAAAGCAACAACCACTCTTTTAACCACTTCAAAATTAAGAAAAAATCTTTTGAAGTATAAAACCACGACGGACAAGATTGCTCCCAGCTGTATCGCTATCTCAAAACTTTTCAGAAAATCGCTCTGTTCCAGTTTCAATAAATGCGAAGATAAGACAAGATGGCCCGTTGAAGAAATAGGCAAAAACTCCGTGAAACCTTCGATAATGCCTAAAATAATCGAGTTAAGAAAAGTCATCTGCGCGACTTCCACCAACCGTCAAATCCCCAATATTCCCCTGCTTTAATGACTACAAAACAAAGAAGAACAGCTATAAAAATAATATGATCGTCAACCAGATATGAATTGGCGCCCACCTTGGGGAAATCAAGAACCGGGAAATAGTACAACAACATGAGCAAGGCCCCCAGATATCCTGAGTATTTTACCAAGGCCCCAACTATCAACGAGACGCCCAAAAGAGTCAGCCCCCACTCATTTACAAAATTAGTAAACGGTAAAATTTCCGGCTGTAAAAACCAGTTATAAAGTCCGGCAAAAGTCTTTGCGTTTCCCAAATATCCCGCGGCTGACCAGTTAGGATTAAGAACTTTTGTAATTCCGGCATAAAAGAACATCCAGCCCATTAAAACACGAGTAAGAAAAAGTATTAATTTTGAATTCATAGATTTAAATTAAAGATAAGTTAAATAGATTATGTATAAAGTCTAGATCGACCAGCTGAAACTTTACTGATATAATCATACCATGGTTAAAAATTTGCCACAAATTTTATTATATCTTACTACCATCATCATTATGGTTAGCCTATCTGTCTTTAATTAAGAACAATTTTCGTTTATAATTGAGACAACCTCCTTGTTCCCATTGGCACCGCAATTATTCTTTCAATACTTTTGTAATTAAAAAACAGTCCGATTTAAATCGGACTGTTTTTTAATTACCTGAACCATTCCCTAAACGATCTCGGCCAGCCTATAAGCAACAGCAAAGCCAATGGCGCGCTCCAGTTGGCCCATCTCTCTACAAAATCCCAAACCGGCATGCCGACTAGCGGGCGCAAAAGCGCTGTCCAAAAGCCCCACAATACCATCCACAAAAGCGCGATACGAACCGGCTTCACCAGTACAAGGGCAGCAAGAAACACATCCATTGCGCCCACGATCAATAATAACTGTGCGGCAAGGCCTGCGTCAGAAATTCCAAAATTGGCAAACCAGCCAATCCACTGCTCTTTCCCCTGAAGCGCAAATACGCCGTGTCCGAGGAATTCTCCGGCTACGCCGACTCTCAAAATCCATTCTACTTTTTTGTTCATATTATTTTTTAAAATTGATTTATACATCGACCAATGAGAGCATTGTAATCAAAGCCTCTTATTTTTTAATAATACCGCATTTAAGGCTACAATTACAGTACTAAACGACATAAGCACGGCGGCTAACGCCGGCTGAAGCAAAATACCCTTGAAAGCCAGGGCGCCGGCGGCAAGGGGCAACGCAATTACATTGTATCCGGTTGCCCAAAAAAGATTTTGGATCATCTTCGCATAGGTGGCTTTTGATAATTTGATAATCTTTACAATGTCGCGCGGATCGTTTTTTACCAGGATAATGCCGGCCGATTCAATAGCGACATTGGTGCCGGCGCCAATCGCTATGCCAAGGTCTGCCTGGGTAAGCGCCGGCGCATCATTTATGCCATCCCCCACCATTGCCACCTTGTTGCCTTTTTGCTGAAGCACTTTTATTTTTTCCGTCTTGTGTTGAGGTAAAACTTTTGCAAAATATTCGTCGATTCCCGTTTCTTTGGCCACCCACTGAGCCACTTTTTCGGAATCACCCGTAAGCATCGCCACCCTAACCCCCAGCTCTTTCAAACCTCTTATCGCTTCCCGCGACTCTTTTCTTATAATATCGGACAATGCGACAGCTCCAGCCAACTCCCGGTCCACAACAACAAAAATAACAGTCTGCCCTTTGCCGGAGGCATCCGCTGTCCTGTTTCTAAATTCTTCGGAAACAAATAAATTTCTGTCCGCAATAAGCGACTCTCCCCCGACTTCAACATTAAATCCGTTGACTACGGCCGATGCGCCCTTGCCGGCTAAACGCCTGAAATCCTTTGCTTCCAGAAATTCAACTTGTCTTTTCTGGGCCTCTTTCACTATTGCCTTTGAAACAAAATGCTCCGAGTGAACATCAACCGAGGCCGCAAGTTGAAGCAATTTGTTCCCGTCAATTTTAGTCCTGACATTTTCGTTAAGAAAGACGCCTTCGATTCCGTACTCCCCCTCAGTAAGCGTTCCGGTTTTATCAAAAACAACGATATCTATGTCTCTTGCCAATTCAAGTGCAGAACGCTGTCGTATCAAAAAACCGTGCCGCGCCGCCAATGATGTCGAAATGGAAGCAACCAATGGTATGGCCAGCCCCAATGCATGCGGACACGCAACGACAAGAACCGCCACCACCCTTGCTATCGCAAATGCCGAATTTGAACCGGCATATGTCCAGGCGGCAAAAGTCACTATTCCGCTTATTATCGCAACAATGGTTAGATAATAGGCGGCTTTATCCGAAAGAAGCTGTAATCGGGATTTGGATGCCTGCGCTTCAGCTACCAAGCGCATTACGCCCGCAAGAAAGGTATGTTCTCCAAGCTCGTTGACTTTGACTTTCAGGGCGCCATCGCCACCGCTTACTGTCCCGGCAATAACCTTGCTCCCAACGCTTTTTTCCACCGGAGCCGACTCGCCGGTTATCATTGATTCGTTCATCTCTGCCGCCCCCTCTACAACCACACCGTCAGCTGGAATTTTTGATCCGGGACGAATGAACACAATGTCGCCGATTTTTAACTCCGAAAGAAGGATAGTCTCTGTTTTCCCGTTTCTTACCACCTCGGCTCTATCGGGCAACAGTCTCGAAAGTTCCCGAAGCGCTCCTTGAGCTCCCTGGACCGCCTTCATTTCCATCCAATGGCCCAAAAGCATGATTGTTACCAATGTCGTCAGCTCCCAAAACAGAGTATGACCGCCGCCAACAAAAGTAATCGCAACGCTGTAGCTATACGCCACTGAAATTGCAACAGCAATCAGCGTCATCATTCCAGGCAACTTTGCCTTTAACTCTCTCACCGCACTCTGTAAAAATATAAGCCCTCCGTAAAAAAATACTATTGAACCAAGGATCAAAGGAACATATAAAGAACCGCTAAATTCAGGCGCCCGCCAGCCCAAAAATCTTTCCGGAAGTTCAGAATAAAGCACCACCGGAATTGATAAAACCAAACTCACCCAGAATTTCCTGGCAAAGATGTTAACTTTATGCCCCGCATGTTTGTCGTATCCTTGTTTTTGACTATCAGCACCTGACTTTTGTTTTTGTAGGATAAGATTCATCCCACATTCGGGACACAACCCCGGCCTGTCTTGCTTAACTTCCGGATGCATCGGACAAGAATAAAAAACATTGTCCGATTTATTATCGGCTATACTGCTGGCTTTATTTGTTTCGTGGTTATGACAGCAATTCATGTTCTATGTTCTAATTTCTAAGTTCTAATTCTATCACACTCCACAGCTTCCTCCGGCATTTCCGCCGCGTGACTTTAATTCGGACAGAACCTGCTGGTAACCGGCGGAACTTGAAAAATTATACCCTAACAAGTCCTTGGGTTCGGCTTTTCTCCAATCAAAACCTTTTATTTCAAGGAATTGCGCAATCGCAAGGTAGGTGTCCGGGAACCAATAAGAGTTCACCGCCAACGCAGCGCGATACATTTCTTCTTCGCTGGCGTCCTGCGAGGCCATCAGCTCCAAAAAACCAAGCATCGCCATGCCGTGGTTGCAGTCAGGAAAGTGGGTCGGATTACTGCAGCATGGACGGTAAATATTCTTGCTAACCCGTTCTACAAGTTCTTGCTGTCCTTCAGTAAGAATAATAAGAGAATGGGCGCTGTAATGGTTCATGGTACTGCCATCCGCAAGCGTCCAGCCGCCGGTTGAAGCAAACCCTCCCGCTCCGCCGTATTTAGGATCAGACATCGGCCCTTTTTCCAAAATTTCGTTTTTGTTTCCCAATCCTAAAGCCCACAAAAGATTTAGCAGTGTGCCTGAATTTTCTGGAGTAATTTTTATTTCGCCGTTATTTTTACCATAGAGCAACTTCTTCATTTCCTCATCAAGCCCCCCGCGATTGGCATATAAAGCTTCGAATCTCTCGTTATTGATAATACCGGCCTCAATCATCCGCACTCCCAAGTCTTCCCATTTTATTGGCAGACGCACGCCCCGTGAAGGGACAACTTGCTCCTGCAGATTAGAAAGGCTTCCTGCTTTCATTTTTTCCACATTGAATAACGGCGTAGAAAATTGAAATGAAAACGCGGCCGCAAAATAGAACAGCCCGGCAGCAACAACCGGCGCTAAAATATATATTTTTTTATCCATTTTTTTTGTTAATTTAACAGCAATCTTTTAATTTTTCTTCTATGTATTTCTTCTTGTCTTCGCCGGCACCGCTAATCTTCCTGTACGGAAATACGAAATATAAATATCCGATCGTAACAAGAACGACGGCATCTGCCGCAAGCAAGATCCAGCTTATAAAATGAAAGTTGAGATAAGCAAGCGCAAAGCCGGAAAGCGACGAAAACAATTTAAATCGCAACGACTTTGCTCCCGTTAAGCCGAATGTTTTTTCGCCTTGGTATCCCGCGCCGACTCCAGTGCCGCCGATCATCGTCGCTAAAATCAGTTTATAAGTTTCGGGGTTTAAATAACCCGTTAAAATTCCCAAAGCAATAAGCATCCAAGTCATGCTCACTCCCGCGCAAACAGAGCAGATCTTGTACTTAATAACGCCATTCGCTTTTTCTATAAGCCAGGCGAAAAATAACACGAAGATAAGAGAAAAAATCAGTTCCATGCCATTAAAGTAAGAAGATTAGCGCTCCAAGCAATATCATCGCAACACCTGCCGCAAAACGCATGTCTTTCCGTTCCGATCTTTGCCATGTCTGTACTTTCTCCAAAAGCGCCTTGTCGCTGGCAATAAATAGAATCACGGCCAGAGGCAGAATAAAAATCAGGTTATACAACATCAGATAAGACAGCCCCCGAAGATAAGTTGCCTGGTCGTGCAAAAGTCCGATAACCATTAAGTATGGCCCACCCGTGCAGGGAAATTCGCAAAGACCGACAAAAGCACCGAGAAGAAAAGCCATGCCCATCGAGCCTCTTTCCATTAACTCCGCCATTTTACTGTGCGCAATATGTGGCACTTTTAGTTTCAATGGAAATGAGGGGAAAAATTCGTTAATCAGATTTATCCCGCCGAGAATTACTAGAAGAAACGCTCCGGCTTTCGCCATAAAGTTAGGCGTGTTGAAGAAATGCAGCGCCTGAAGAACACCTAACCCGATGAGAATGTAAACAACAAAAATCCCGAAAATGTACGAACCTCCTATTTTCATAACGCCGGAACGCAATTTTCCGATGCTAAAGAGAAACGCAATCGTAACCAGCAGAATAGAGAAAGCGCAGGGATTGATGCTGTCTATCAGCGCCGCAACAGCCACAAGAGGCAATAACCACTTGCCGCTGTCGCTTAACTTCCATAGCGTCTCAGCACCAAGGCCTCCCGCTAATCGGAAGAAAATTACAAAACTAAAAACGACTCCGACGACAAATAATAAGGCAATTAATTTTTTAGTCATTATGGTTGAACCACTGCTTTAAATTCTAACTCGATGGGCTTGTCTTTGTCTTTATAAACCAGATAAACCATCCGATCAATCGGTCCGACCCCGGCCGGCCCGTGAGCCGCCGGATCAAAAGCCACTTCGATTATCGCTTCCTCGCCAGCGCCTATGGCGCCGTTAATTTTAGGAACAAAACCATGTCCGGGCATACCAAATGGACCCAGCTTCGTGTCCCCTTTCTTAAAAGTGGCCTCGGTGCACATGCATGAAGTATAAATTTGACTGATTACCGCTTCAGTGGTGCCAATGTTTTTAACCTTAAACTCGTGAGCTACAACGCCAGCCGCCATTGATATATCTCCGAAGTCAAAAAATGATTCGTCAACCACCAAATTAACGGCAGCCGACTGATCAACGCTGGCAGATTGGTTATCAACGGAAGAATTTTTCTCTGGTCTGGCAATCAAGAACAATATCCCTATCGCCGCTGAAAAAAGAACCAAGAAATAGATAATTGATTTTAATTTATTCATAATTTTAATTTAATATAAAACCGCCTCTTAATCAGACACCTCGTGAAAGTCAACCGAAAAACAGACGATTAATTCACAAGAGGCCTAAATTGAAAAGACGGCATCGCGCATTTCACGCATAGCAAACCAGCTTCTGAAGCTCGTCTCCAGAGACTTGTAGAAATCATGGTCGGAAGAATAAGCCAATACGGCAATCTGCTTGTGTCTAAAAATTTCGAAATTAAATAAACGCTTCGCTAAAATAGTTGAGGCAATAAGCGCAACAAGAAAAAGCAACAAACTCATTGCTGTCGTGACGCTAAAATTTGCCGAAGAAAAAACCTTAAAAGCGCTGAGGTGAAATGAGGCAAAACCGATCAGCCCCCTGAAAGCAGAACAATCAGTCCCTTCTCGCAAAGCTGCGATACAACCGCCCAAGTCATGACTGGGACCATGATCACCCATAGCTAAAAAGCCAAATACGGCCATACCGATAAAACTAATGATTAACAGGGCTGCAAATTTATTCATCTTATTTCTTGATTATACTCTTTCTTTTTCTTTTTGCCCATAGCAATAAAATAGCGTTCCGACAAACAAAATAAATGTTACGCCCGCGGACAAAAGACAATATTCGCAGAACGCTTTAATTACAAACGCCTGAAGATACACGAACCAAAGAGTGAAAACAAATCCCACCATTATCGCGGTCATGGCGGCCAAAATATACTTAGGATGTTTTGTGTCCATATACAAAACAGCAAAAGTAATGACGGCAAGATAATATAAACCCCCCAAGAGAGCATTGGGAATACCGAAAATAGTGGCGTACTGGCTGGTAAGGACCGTTTCGCATTCTCCCAAAGAACACGGCGGAATAACATTTTTATAGTGAAGAACCGAAAGATACGCAGAGTCAATAAACCCGATAAAGCCGCCGACGAGAAAAAGTATCGGCAACCATTTAGGAATTTGCCGCCAACTCTTGTTCAATAAAGTTTTTAAATTCATCATAGCTCCTGGGTTGGATTTTTTTACCGTTCAAAATAAAAGTCGGGGTGGCGTTGACGCCGGCTTTCAAACCGCCGTCATTGTCCGATTGAACTTTATTTTTAACCTCGCCGGAATCAATCTGTTCCTCGAATAGTTTCAAATCTAGTCCGATTGTTTCGGCGTATTTGGTCATAACATCTCTCGCTTTGTCGTCGCTTAAGTTAGCCCAAACATTCTGGCCATCATAGATCATATCGTGCATTTCCCAGAATTTCCCTTGTTTGCCGGCTGCCTCGGAAGCATATGCCGTTATCTTGGCGTTTTTGTGCTGGCTCAAAGGGAAATGCCTGTAAACAAAGGCAATCTTGCCGACATAGTCAGTTCTGATTTGCTGGACAATCGGCTCGTATTGAGCGCACGCTGGACACTGAAAGTCCCCGTATTCTATCAAAACAATTTTGGAATCAAAGATGCCAAAAACTCGGTCGGTCGGGTTAACAGCATCGACAATCATAGCGGTTGTCCCGGACGAACCGCCATAATTATATACCGCAAAAACAGAACCGATTAACGCTCCCGCTATCAAGACCCACATTGCAGTTCTTTTTAGAGTTCTCTTTTTTGAGGCTGAATCGCGCACTAAGTCCTTTTCTTGTCTGCGCAGTTCATACCTTTCTTTGTTGGTTGATTGTTCTTCTGTCATATCCCTTAATTATACACCGAATATACTGAAAAGTCAAGTCGCTTTCGCTCTAAAATTGACTTTCATCTCAATGCTCTATATACTTTATCACTAGTTAAGTCAGAGATCAATCGGCTGGTTTAAACTCATTAAATTGTGCCATTTATCTCACTAACGGTCGAATTATAATAGTTAACTAGCCACTAGCCACTAGCCACTAGAAATTCACTAGTCGCTAGGCACTAGTCGCTAGGCACTAGTTAGATGGCATACGATAACAACAACGGCGGCAATAACGGTGGAAGAGATTTTGCCCCGAGAAAGATGTACAGCGGAAGCTGGAACTGCTCAAAATGCGGTAAAGAAATCACGGAGTTGCCTTTCGAGCCGGATCCGGCCCGATTGGACAAACTGCTTTGCAGAGACTGCCACAGAGAACGAGCGCAGTCTTTCCGAAGATAATTATTGGACATTAAATCAAAAACTCCCGTACGGGAGTTTTTGATTTTTGGTAAAGTAATTTTTATAACAAAAAGCCGGCATTTAGCTGGCGTCGGTTGTTGACTCACCGTGAACAAGCTTAGCGGCATTATAGGCTTTGCAAAACTCATCCTCAAGGAAACTGCTTATGCCAAGACACTCCTCTATAACTTGTCTTGCGCCTTCAATGTAATAAAAGCACCGCTGCCTGCTCCATTGTACCGGCGGATCAACGGCGGTGGAACGCACATTGGATATTTGGTCGGCTAGCTTTACTCTCTTCACACTATCATTTAAACAACGGATTCGTCTTGCCTGGGCGGCCTTGCGTTCCCGTGTGTGAAGATTCCTAAACTCCGGCAAATCGGTCAGTCCAAAAACGATACTCGTAACCTCCTCGCCGAAGTTATCGAAAATATCCTGAATTACCGAATGGGTATCCTCCACCACATCATGCAGCCAAGCCGCCACGACCTCTTCCTTACTGCCACCGGATTGTTCAACTAGCGATGCCACTTCAGAGACATGTTCCATCATCGGCGTTTCGGCTCGATTATTTCGATTCTGGCCCTTGTGGGCCTCCAGCGCAAAGGCCTTCGCTCTTTCCACCAATTCGCTCATTTCGTCCTCCTATCTCGATTGGTTGTAAAGACTATAACACAAAACAGCAAATCTGTAAAACAAAACCCCGCTAAGTTGCGGGGCAAAAATTGTTTTCTGCTTATCGGATCAATTCTTGGACCAACTGATCAGCTTGATAAACATTCCCCAAAAGCTCGAGGATACCGGCGGAATGTACCGCCACAGCGCGGGCTTGAGGTGAATAATCATAGTCATAGTCGCTTACCAGCCCATGGATATTGCTGTCAAAAACAATTCCGACAATTTCCAGGTCCCGGTTGAAAACCGGGCTACCGGAGTTACCGCCGGTAATGTCGAGGTTAGAAACGAAGTTAAGCGGCGTTTTAAGATTCACCGAACTCTTTCTCTTTTGCCATTTATTCGGAAGCTTCCAATCGCCGGCGTTATCAAAGTCCGCCGAATGCCTGTAAGCGTCGCCAATAGTAGTCCACGGCAGAATTGTCTTTCCGTTTTCACTGTAACCGGACATCGTTCCGAATGATAATCGCAAAGTAAATGTGGCATCGGGATAAACGCCGGTGCCCAATAGTTTAAACATCGCATCTGATAGTCTAGCATATCCCTCTTGTTCCCTTTTTACCGCTTGAACATACTGGGCTTGTAAGCCATACGATTCTGCCACAACAGCCACAGCGGCAGAGAGCAAAGGGTTGGTGGCGACATCCGGTTCCATTTCAAAAGAATCGTAAATAAACTGGTGGGCGGCGCGAGCCGGACTCATGTCATCGGAAAGCACCGAGCGGACCAGCTGGCTGTCGGCGCCAAACACCTCAACTAAATGCCCCAGAGAGTCGACTAATTTTGCTTCTTCATATCTTAAGCTCGTTTCTGAAAGCGAATTCCTGTACTCAATTACACTCTGGATATTTTGCTGATTGCTGCCAAGATTCAGTGATTCGAAAACAAGACCAAAAAGATCCGAATCAAACCCCAATCCCCTGGCCGTCATCATAAGTTGAGAATAAATAGGCCGAATTTCTTTTTGGGCTTCGCTGATCAAATTCATGCCTTCCGTAATTTGATTCGTAAGCACGGGATCGCCGTTGGCTTTGTCGAGTAAGTCGGCTTCAAATAATTTTTTGTCCCTAAAAAGTTTCGGGTCCTGAAGTCCCTTTATTTTCCCCGCGTATAGCTTGCGTGCATTTTGCCAGCTGAAAAGGTCCGATTCAACAACTAGTGCTTCCGCTCTGCCACGAAGCATAAACTGCTTTGTTGTCAGCTCTCGCCGCCGGAACACATCCAGCAGAAACGGTGCCCTGACATCGCGTTCCGTCTCAAGCGCAGAAAGAGTCAGAAGCCGTTCCGTACTTCCCGGATGGCCCGACACAAACATCAGTTCGCCTTCTTTGGCCCCTGTTTTAGACCATGTAAAATGGTCGGGTGTCTTGACCGGCTTGCCGTCTTCATACGCTCTCAAAAACGAGACATCGAGCGTATAGCGGGGGTATTCGAAATTATCAGCATCTCCCCCGAAAAATCCAACCCTTTGTTCAGGCATAAAAACTAATCTAATGTCATTGTAAATTTTGTAGCAATAACTATGGTACTGGCCACCTTGATACAAAATCACGACTTCACATGTCATCCCGACCGGACTGATCCGGCTAAACATTGCCGTATTGTTTACTTCTTTAGTTATATCGGTCACGCTCATCAAAACCCTGACATTGAGATTAGTCTTAAGTTCTTGTGAGGGCGTCGGAGCGTAGAATCCGTTTTCATAGTAGTTATTCTCCGGCGTACTTAACTCCTTGACCGCCTCTTCGGAACAATGCCAATTAGTCATCAGCAAACCGTCTTCAGAAACAAACGATGTGGAGCAATTCGGAAGACGGGCTGAACTTTTCTGAACCCGTTCCACCCATACCGAAGTCGATACAAAGTCGTATTTATTCTTAAGTTGTTCCAGGGGCAGGTTATTCAACAGCCACATCCCCTCGTCAGCATAAGACGAGAAACCAAAGACAAGAATCACAGCAAGCAAAACCGAAACAACCATCTTTTTCACGCTTTATCCTCTTTTTAAAACAACCCTCTGTGTCAAATAAGTACATTTTTACCACGACCCTGTCAATGCGACACCCGGATAATCAGCAGGTTGAAAACAATGATTTGTTGTGATAAAATTCCTCTGTCAGTATTAACAATATTCCGCGGTAGCTCAACCCCGACGATACTGTCGGGGAGCCGACCGAAGCGTCGGCTTGGTAGAAGGCGGCTCGCCGCTCTACAGCTTATTTGCGGAATAATTTTAACAATATATTCCGCGGTAGCTCAATGGTAGAGCGGCTCCCTGTTAAGGAGATGGTTCCAGGTTCGAGTCCTGGCCGCGGAGCCAGTCAGAAAATTGCAAGTTTTTAGATGTCGCCTCGCTTCGCTTGGCGACCAAATCATAAGGAATCTTGGACGAAAAATTGAATTGGCGATTCTGAAGAATATGGTTCGAGCCGATATTTTTCAGAAATGTTGTTATTTCAGAGAGATTTTCAGTTTCAATTAAAGTAATGGCTTGATTTAAGGATTTTATGAACTCTCGAGCCGGTTCGAGCCATGACAGCCCCTCCTGCTCAAAATCTTTGATTTTATCCACAAGTTCCACTTTTTGGACAAGTAGTTTTTCTTTTCTTGGTTTGTATTCACCGGCAGAAATTACCTCACCGAGATAAGCGTCCAACAATTTACCAAGTTTAGTTTCAATATCGCCTAACTCTAGTCTAAGATTTTGAGCAGTAATTTTTGCTTCTTCTTTGGCTTGTTCTTCGTTTTTATCTAATTCTAATAGTATTTTCTCCATATCGTGGCTCGGTAAAGAGATTTTTTGAAGAAATTTTTTGATTTGCTCTATTAACGCTTCTTCTCGGATATACTTTTCTTGGCAAAAACCTTTCTTTTTAGTGCAACGATAATAATTATGGCCTTTCTGTTTTTCTGCGGTTATTGAGCAACCGCAAGAACCACATTTTGCTAAGCCCAGAAAGGCAAAGTTATTTTTCTTCTCTTTCTGTTGTGGTTTCGATCGCTCATGCAATATCTCTTTAACTTTATCGAAAAGTTTCTTTGATATTATCGGCTCGTGAGTTCCTTCAAATATTTCTCCGTTATATTTCATCAATCCAATATAGAAAATATTTTGAAGAATCGAATGAATATTACTGACCGATATTTTCTTTTCCAACTTTCCTCTTAATTGATTTTGGTCGCACCAATTTGCGAGAGAATATAGAGTTTGATTTCCTGTAGCATATAGTTCAAAAACTTTTCTCAATTTTGATGCCTTATTTGGGTCAATATCAATACCCTTTGTTTTTAGATTATTTGAGTATCCTAATGGCGCCCAGCCAGGCCAAACTCCGTTTCTGATTTTCTGCCTTAATCCTCGTTTTGTATTCTCTCGCAAATTGTCGACATAATATTTCGATTGGCCAAAAGCAATGCTCAACATAAAAAGTCCTTGCGGTGTCGGTTCGAACCAGAAAGTTGGAAATTTTAATGCTTTAATCAATCCCCGATCTATCATATGAATTATTCTCCCACCATCTACAGAATTACGTGCTAATCTATCTGGATTCCAGCTTAAAATTCCTTCGGCTTTTCCAGATTCTAAAAATGACAACATTTCTCCAAATTTAATTCGGCCAGGTTCTTTGGCAGTTTTTGCTTCCTCAAAGGAAGCGACAATTTCAAGTTTTTCTTTGGCGGCAAATTCTCGCAACTCTGTGAGTTGCGCTTGGATAGATAAAATCTGCCTATCGTCTTCTTCGGTTGATTTTCGTGCGTATATTATGTATTTCATATTTTTATTAGTTAATTCTTAAAATTTTCTTTTCCTGGACTTCAGAATCGCCAATTCAATTTTTCGTCCAAGATTCCTTATGATTTGGTCGCCAAGCGAAGCGAGGCGACATCTAAAAACTTGCAATTTTCTGACTGGCTCTGTATTCTTAAAACAGTTCGAACCCATTTCGCCGCCTGTGGCGGCGGTGGCCAGAAATCTGAAAAATCTGAACCGCAATTCTGAATTAAAAACTGCCAAAGAACCTGTTAAAAATATCGGCTCGAACCATATTAATAAAGAAAATTTTCATTTAAGAAACAGAAGAAATGCTGTTTTTTTGTTGCTATTTACATAGGTATTATTTTATGTTATAATTGTACCAGTACCTAAAGTGCCAGTCTTCTTCCTACAAAGTCCTTATATTCTATTAGCATTTTGTAGGGAGAAGACCTTTCCTCCCTCTCAGCGACCTACTTCGCAGAGAACAGAAACCGCACAAACCGTCACGGATAGTAGGATCTTGACAATGCAAGTGGTCCAGCGGTTGGACCAGGAGGAAAGTCATGTATCAACAAGTGATCGAGGCGCTCATCCAAGCAAGAGAAGTTCCGGCGTCGACCATCGCAAACCCCTACACCCCAACCCAATGGGATCTGACCGTGCTGAGGATCGAAGAGACGATTATCAGCCAGCCGCTCCAGAAGGGTGGGTTGAGGAGGCACCTGTCGGAGCTCTCGGACGAGGATTTCCTCGCCAAGCTTCCGATAAACCTTCGACATGAGCTCGAGCATCTCATCGATGGTTACAGCTCCGAACACTGGGGAATGCGCGATGCAATCCTCGGTGCTGCGAGAAACTACGGTGAGGTGAAGAAGGCAGAAGACGAACCTCGGCGTAGTGATCTGTTGCGTGCAGCGGTCATAGACCACCTGCGCGCCATGGGTTATCAGGAGCACATGGCGAGAAAGATCTTGGCTGCCACGAGCAGTCGATTGGTTATCGATGCCGTACTGTGGATGCGAGCTGCCTTTCAACAGGAGCTTGTAGCACATCCAAAAAGCTCATTGCGCGGCACTGGGACCTGGCATGATATCCGTAGGGGTCTCAAAACTGCGCTTGGCTGTATGCTCTTGGGCATCGTCGAAGAGGGCAGAAAAGATCATCTCAGTCACAAGAGAATACGAGATGCATTCAAGGCGCGAGGGCATCGGCTCCCCAAAGTCGACATGAACAACCGAGAAACGGTTCTCGGTTTCCTCGAGGCTGCTCAGTTGAGTCTCATGAATATGCCCTGGCATCTTGTGAAGTAGTACCTCGGTAACACCAGTCCCGACAGAGTCCCGTGCAGAATGCACGATCTCTGTGCGGGACTCTTTGTTTTAAAAGAGTTTGCCCCTGTCCAGGTTCAGACACATAGGTAACACTATGTGTCTTTATGTTTTATCGGCGAAACGATAAAGGAAGATATAATGGAGGTATTATGAACACCTATGGTACCGTTCTTCCTGGAGCAGCAAACCTTGCCCGGCTCCCAAGGTTATCAGCAGAGGCAAAACGACGTATACAATGGTTCGATTATTACCGCATTTGCGGTAATGCCGCAAAAACCTGTCGCTACTTCGGTATATCCAGAAAAACATTTCACAAGTGGAAGAAACGGTACCTAAAATACTATCTGCCGTCTTTAGAGTCACATTCAAGAAAACCAACGCGGTTTCGTTCTTCGAATATTCCATTCAAAACAGTACTGCTTGTAAAAAATCTCCGTACCAAATACCCATACTATTCCAAGTACAAGCTGGCGGTCATTTTGAAGCGTGATCACGAAGTCATTCTTTCGGCTTCAACGGTTGGCCGAATCATTAAAAAACATGATCTCTTCTTCAAAACCAAGTATCCATCTAAAAAGAAGCGTTATGCCTCAAAACAAATCATAGAACGGCTTCATTTGCCTCGGGATTACGCCATTATCAAGCCCGGAGACTTAATTGAGTCAGATACAAAACATTTGCCGTTTCTTGGTAAAAAACGATACGCCTTTGTTGCCATTGATTGCGTGGGCAAGGGAGTAGTCATACACCTTGCGACAAATCCATCATCCTTGAAAAACGCCACGGTCATAGAGGCCGCTCAAGATACGTTTCCGTTTTGCATTAAAGCGTGGGAGAATGATCATGGGCCAGAGAATTTAAAAGATTTTCATGCTAAGCTTACAGAGAAAGACATTCCCCACTACTTTGCATATCCTTACTGTCCAGATGATAAACCATATGTGGAACGAGTGATTGGGACTCTCGAGCGTGAATTTGTACAACAAGGGAATCTGGTAAGCGATATCAAGGACCAGCAACGCCGTATTGATAGATGGCTTGATGAATATCATAATTTCAGACCTCATCAATCACTGGACTATATGACGCCAAACGAATATTATCAAAAAACTATTGGAAAAATTATTCAACCTAATCAAGTGTTACCCATGTATTGAACCAGGACGGAAATTAGTTAGAATTTCAGTAATTCGAACTCCGACAAAGAAAAACTTGAAATTGTCTGATTCAGAATTGCGGTTCAGATTTTTCAGATTTCTGGCCACCGCCGCCACAGGCGGCGAAATGGGTTCGAACTGTTTTAAGAATACAGAGCCAAGTCGTGATAGGTTATCGCGCACGACGCGCATGGCCAAATTATCACAAAAACAAAACCACCGAAATCGGTGGTTTTGTTACGAAGGAATAAATAGGATAAGTATTTAGCTCTGGGATGACACTAAACTGCCGTTAGGCAGTTTAGTGTCATCCCAGATGTATGTCAATGCAAAAAATGCAATTTGTGTTGATAAAATTATTTTAGAAAATTTTAGCAGAAATGATTTATTGGAAAACATAAACATTATACTTAATTTTATCAAAAAAAGACGTTCTAAGCAATTAAGTCGTAGGCTTGTAAAACACGTAAAATAGTGGGAAAATAAAAGATAATTATGGCTAGAGAAGCATCAGTCAAAAATCTTACGAATGCAAAACGATCAAAAAACGATGAGTTTTATACTCGGTACATTGATATTCAAAAAGAGATTGAAAAGTATCTAGATTATAATCCTAATACTTTTCGCAACAAAGTAGTATATTGCAATTGCGACGATCCATTCGAGAGCAATTTCTTTCGCTATTTCGTGCTTAATTTCAATAAGCTCGGATTAAAAAGACTTATCACAACGAGTTACAAACCATCTCCTGTCGCCAATACCCAACTTGGATTGTTTGGCGACGATAAAACACTTAAAAAAGAAAAGGGCCGTTCGAAAATAACCGCCAACAAATTTATTATCAACGAAGTAAAAGACATGGATAGCGATGGCGAGTTTAATTTGAAGGATGTTGCAAAACAGTTAAAGGCAAATAAAAACAATGAATGGACGCCACTGCATGGTGACGGTGATTTTCGTAGTGACGAATGCGTCGCACTACTCAAGCAATCTGATATAGTAGTAACTAATCCACCTTTTAGCTTGTTTCGTGAGTATGTTAAGCAGCTTTGTGAGCACGAGAAAAAGTTTTTGATAATTGGCAATATTAATTGCATAACATATAAAGAAATATTCCCCAAAATTAAGAATAATCAAATATGGTTGGGTAATGGGATGGGTAGATGGATTTCTGGATTCATTGTACCTGAATCCTACGACCTGTACGGAACAGAAGCTCGAATAGATGAAAATGGGGAGAGAATTGTTGCCACAAATAATTGTTTATGGCTCACTAATCTTGACCATGGGCGCCGGCATCAACCATTGCCGCTTATGACTTTGGAAGAAAATTTGAAATACAGTAAGCACAAAGAGATTAAAGGCGAAAAAAAATATCATAAATATGACAATTATGATGCGATAGAAGTACCTTTTACCGACGCTATCCCGGGTGATTATGAGGGTGTAATGGGCGTGCCAATTAGTTATTTGGATAAATACAATCCTGAACAATTTGAAATTGTAGGAATGGCAGAAGATAACGGAAAGGGCTTTTCTGGTGGAATTTGGGATGGCAAAAATCCCCATTGCATAATAAACGGAAAAAATAAATTTAAGAGGATATTTATAAAAAAGAAATAATATGAAAACAACTCTAAAAACTAACATAACTGTCAAAGAAATCTGCGATGGATTTGTCTACAACGAGCTTGAGGGCAAGGGTCTTTTTGGCTTGTCTGGCAAGCTCACCATTCAACCAGAGTATCAACGAAATTATATTTATGCGTCTGATGGTGGCAAAAGAGAAATGGCCGTCCTTGAATCAGTCCTCAAGGGATATCCGATAGGATTAATCTACTTTAATAAAGTTTCTGCCGACAACCTAGAAGTTTTGGACGGACAGCAACGCATCACGAGCCTCGGACGATTTATCACCAATAAATTTGCCATCAAAGATGAAAATGGAAGCCCGCAATATTTCGGCGGCATGGCAAAAGACAAACAAACAAAGATTTTGGAAACAAAATTGCTCATTTATGAATGCGAAGGAACGGAAAGCCAAATAAAAGAATGGTTCAGAACCATAAATATTGCTGGCGTTCCGCTCAATAATCAGGAATTACTTAATGCCGTATATTCTGGCCCATTTGTAACCAGAGCTAAAGAGGAGTTCAGTAATAGCCAAAACGCTAATATTCAAAAATGGAGTGCGTATGTATCAGGTAGTGCCAACAGGCAAGAATTTTTGGAATGTGCTCTTGATTGGGTAAGCAAGGGCAATATTGGCGATTATATGAGTAAGCATCGTAAAGATAAAAATATTGATGAGCTGAAAAAATATTTCAATACCGCCATTGACTGGATATCTAGTGTATTTACTGACGTAGAAAGTGAAATGCGCGGGCTTGAGTGGGGGCGACTTTATGAAGAGTACCATAAAAAGACGTATAGCCCAGCTAAAATATCAGCCGAAGTGCGTAAGCTCTATGGTGATCCGTATGTCAAAAATCGCAGAGGAATTTTTGAATACATTCTCAACGGGTCTAAAGATACAAAATTGCTAGATATCCGAGTTTTTGATGAGGCCACAAAAAGATCTGTTTATGCAAAACAAACAAGTGAGGCGGAAAAGAAGAAAAAATCAAACTGCTCACATTGTGCTATTGGACACGACGCTAATAAGGATAAGATTTGGAGTTTTGGTGAAATGGAAGCAGACCATGTTTCAGCGTGGAGCAAGGGCGGTGCTACTTCAGCGAATAATTGTGAGATGTTGTGCAAGACCCACAATCGGGCAAAAGGAAATCGATAATCAGTAAATTAAAACTCTATAGACTCACGACTTTATTTTCTAGTTTAATCCTACTCTTAAAGCAGGACATCAGCTCTCTTTTCTCTACATCAGTACCTTCTGTCAATAAATATTTGGCATAGTTTCGGATATCAATACTACTTACAACGGTTTTGCTCTTGATTCCAAGACATACATTATTAAATTTCTTAATTCGTTCTACCTCATTTTTAATTTTTTCTCTTACGCCTATCTCGTTTAAATCTATTTTACCTATTAAAAGCTGGAATTGCTCGATCAGGTCAGTTTCATTGATATATCCACATTTACAGTTCCGGTCCCTAACCTTGGTACATCCGTAATATACGTGCCGGTGAATATTCCCGTTCTTCTGCTTCTTAAACTTCTCATCGGCCGTTATTCCTGAACCGCATAGCCCGCAAGTCATAAGCCGGGTGAAAGCGAACTCCTTAGTTTCAGAACGAACAAACTGGCTTTTTACCTGTTCTTGAGCCATATCAAACAGTTCCTTGGATATTATCGGTTCGTGCTTGCCGGTATACCAATTACCACTGTTCCTGGGATACTCAAAATTTCCGTAATAGAAGGTATTTTGAAGTATCGTATAAATATTACCAAGGGAAATATTTTTGTTACCCGCCGCTGTTTTGAAATTCAGTTCGAATTTAAGCCAATGATATATTTTTCTTCCGCTCCATTTTTCATAAGCCACTTTCTCAAACATCTGCTTAATGACCGGGGCCCGTTCCGTGTCGATTAAAACATAACCCTTTCTATCGACTCGCTTTTCGTTTAAATATCCTGTCGGAGCAACCGATGGCCACAAACCCATTTCAACCCTGGTTCTTAATCCTCGTTTTACGTTTATACTTTTATTGTCGTTTTCCAGCTTGGCCTGACTACACAGAATCATTAATAAGAATTTTTCATTGGGCGAATTATGAAAATGTTGTCCATACGTCCGAATCTCAATTAATGATTTCTGATCCATTAAATCAACAAGCGACCCGAGGTCGCCTGCATTTCTACTTAATCTATCTGGGGCCCATGTAAGTATCCCGTTAAATCGTTTCCGACGGATATCTTCCAGTAGCTCTTTAAAGACCGGCCTTTGACCGGAATCCTTAGCCGAATGAGCCTCTCTCCTAATATCTATGACCTCAAGACCATCCCGCTCGGCTATGGCTAACATCTCCTTAACCTGGGAATCGATGCTCAGGGCTTGTTTTTCGTCTTGCTCGGTCGACTTACGGGCATACAGGCAATACCTCACTTTTTCAATGGGGGCTTGAACAGGGCTACCGATTTGGGCGTTGGTTTGTATATTCATAGCCCCCATTGATGACAGACTGGTGGGGAAAGTAAAGCTAGATCCAGAAGATCCTGGGTTCATAGGGTGGGTCTTGCAACATGCTCAATACGAGGATAGTAAATGCATCTGCCATGTCATCATTTTTCTCCACCCCGAAATGAACTATCTGGTTAATAAGGGCTTCGGCTCCGTGTCTTGGAAATAGAACCCGACCGCTTCGAATCAAATTTCCCGTAAGTACCAGCCGACTTCTCTTATCTGATGTTCCAGGCTTGGTTGTCTTCACATTATCTATGCCTTCACTCTTGAGCTGTTGGGGCAGGGCATCTTGATAAGCCACGTTTTCAATAATGAATGTCGGCCTCCCCCAAATACTATGCTCGTATTTGATATTTAACGCCTTACAAAGATCCAAGGTCTCGGGAAAAGTTACCCGACGGTTTATAATGTCAGGCAGAATATATAATTTGCGGTCACTGCTGGGACCATAGAGCAATCCTGATATCATCGCCGTATAGTCTGCCGTATCACGTCTTGATATGGCCAAATCAACGCCGATACGTATACTGGCATGAAACGGCCAACCGTCAGAATCTACTGCACCTTTCTTCGGCAATTCGTCATAATACTGAATCCAGTCAGAATGAATGGCTTGATCCTCGGCGGGAATAATATGAAGCAAGTATTCTCGTTGCCAGGCATAATCGTTTCCGGCCTTCATTTTTTCTTTCTCAATAACATCAAGGGCGGGATATTTCCCCGGCCACAAAATCTGTTCGTTTTCTATCAGAGGATATTCCTTGAATACTCCGTTCAGTTTGCCCAGTTCAATATCTTCTTTAATTCTCATAAGCAAAGAGTCCTCGTGAAGAAGATTACCTACGATAATCAGGCGTGTATTACGATCTCCGGCTGGAATCACTTCCCCGGTAAGCCACTGATAAGTTTTCTGTCGTCCCTCTCGTGTCTTTGTCGATTGTAAGTCCTCAACGTCATCGCCAATAATAAGGTCGGGGCGATGCTGATTATGACGCAGACCTCTGATACTGGTTTCCGTTGAAGCAACGGAAATACGGGCATTTAGACGTGAGAATACTAACGAGCTTGAACCCCATTCGTCATCTTCTTCCTGGAACGGCCCTAGATCATTTTTCAGGAGTGTGTTGCCCTCAAGTTCCCGACGCATGTTCATCATGTGTTGTTTTGCTTGACTGCGAGTCTGAGTCAGTATCAGGACAAATTTCTTCTGCTGTCGGCCGAGGATGGCCCATAACGGATATGAGGTGGTAAGGATAGTTGATTTACCTGACCCACGGAAAGCGATGACGAATAAATTATTAATATCGTCACGTTCTGTTAATCCGAAAATTTCCTGCTGAAACGGTGCCGTCTGATATGTTACGTAATGGGCAAAGTAAAAGTTAAAAAATGCATAATGACTTTGCCTGGTGATGGCGGTGCGGACCTTACGATCCTTTAACATCGCCGTCACTATGTCCTGGGACAACGTCCCCGGATTGCTTATTGGATTTATCATGTTGGATAAGAGCCGCAAGGCGTAGGGCTCGGCGTACGATTTCTTCTTGTTCAGGATTTAATTCTTCCTGAGCAGATTGGACCGTCGCCGTTACCTCTACACGCTCGCGGAATTTAGGATTTCTATGTCTTAGCCAGAAACTAATGGCTGACCAATTCTTCTCTTGAATGAGGGAGAGTAACTGACTCTCGCTCATATCGTTTATAAGGGCCTCACCTTCAAGTAAAGCGGTATCCATTTCTTCTTTAAAAGAAGGATCCTTATTTCTCCACTTATATACGCTGTTTCTGGATACTCCGATTTTTTCACAGCTAACAGCAATTATCGGAATCTTTCTTAACTGTTCCAGAAAAGCTTTTTTAACTCGATCTTTTTTCATTAGCGTATAACCTTAACTTTATTTTTTGTCATCGCCTCATATCTCTTTATCGCCAGGTCACAGAATATCGGCTCAAGTTCGACCGCGTAAACCTTACGCTTGAGCTGATCGGCGGCAATCATGGTGCTGGCTGAGCCAGAGAAGCTATCTAGAATGATGTCACCAGGCTTAGTACAGCGCCGGATTGCCTTCTCGTGCAGTTTGGGTGGCTTTGATGTGGCATGCTCGTATCTCTGTCCCGGAAGCCTTTTAACAAGCCATAGGTCAAGGTGATCCAGGGTTTCTTCAATAAGGGCGTTGCCGGTTGTTATCTCTTTGTTTAGCACCTCGTTTAAGTTTTGAATTGCTTTAGCAATATATGGCTTACCCTTAATCCCGTACGTGCAGGGTTCATAACATTTATTGAACGCAACGCCCGGCACAGGATTCTGAGAGTTCTTCACCCAAAGGCACACTCTTTTGTTTTCAATCCCAAGCTCCCGATATAACTGCTGAATTAACCAAATGTACGTTTGATCCGACCAGTAAAAGACATGAACATTATCTTCAGCTACGGAAAGAGCATTTACTAAACTCTTTTTAATAAACTCCCCATATTCCACATCGCTTCGGCTGTCATTCACAGTTCCGCCGTAATTCTGTTTACCGCCAAGGCCGGAATTGTAGTTTACTTTCAAGTTATATACCGGGTCAGAATAAATCATTGCGGCCTTTTCTTTGCCGAATAATCTTTTCAGAACAGCGGGGTCGGTTGAATCTCCGCAGATTAATTTATGCGGACCCATAAGGATAATGTCACCTAGTTTTGTCTTTGGGATTTTTATTTTGGACAATTCTTTCTCAACATCAAAATCATCATCCTCAGCCCTGAGATTCTGGTCCCATATCTTTGAGAGTAAGTCATCGTCCAGTCCGCTTATTTTAAGCAGATTCAGGTCAAAGCATTTCAGTTTATCGAAATCCCATTCACCGCCGACGGCGTTACTGGAAATTAGATATCCTTGAAATTCTTCTTGGGTAAGTTTGCGATTTGGAACTCTGACTTCAATTTCTTCTTCACCTCTGCCAAGAAGCTGAAGGACTTTCAACCTCTGATGGCCGGCAATAACCTTGTTGTTCGTATCGATTGCCGGAATTTCAACTAAGTTGAACTTTCTTAAACTTCGCTTGAGATCGTTTATTTGTTTCGGACTTATTTTCCTAGGGTTCTTCTCATAGGGAATTAAGTCATCAACTCTACGCCTTTGCGTGTACCACTGCAGCTTTACCATTGTTTTTAGTACAAGAACGGAAAAACGCCCAGACACTGTTCCATGTATAAAACATAGATTAGTGTCTGGGCGTTCCAGACTTGCACAATTAATTTTACCTTACCCTCTAATTATATAATGGCTAAAAAGAAGGTCAAGTGTTGATATCTTGATTTACCGCCGCATTGAACTTTTCTTCCATTTTTATATTTTCATTAAACCATTCAACTATATGGGCACCTTTACATTTTTTATCAGGACATTCGACTCTGTAACCTCCTTGGGAATATTTATCATTTACTATCATTGGGACTTCAGAAGTAATACCGCCATTCTTTTTCTCGAAAGTCCATTTATTACCCAGCCTTCGGCCTATTACTGTGCCGCAAACAGGGCAATGAACCGTTGTGCTTATGTATCTGCCACGGAGGATATCCGGCAATTCCATTAAGTTTTTGGGTGGTGGTATCATATTTTTAGATTTTTTATCACCTGAACAACTTTTCCATTTACTATATATTTATCCATATCATCTTTATGAATAAAGATCGGAGCGTAATTTACGGTCGATTCAGACATAAGGACTACTCGGTCATTATCAGGATCTTCATAATATTTTTTAACATTAGCAACACCATCAATGACTGAAAGAACATAAGTACCGTTACTAGGTGTTCTTTCTTCTGAATCAACGATGACGAAGTCACCGTCATCTATGGCAAGACCATTGATATCTGCCTTGTTCATAGATTTGCCATAAATTTTAACAGCAAAAATACCTTTTCGTTTATTTAATAATTTGCTAGATATTCGTAGGTATCCATCGATATTGCTATCAACAAATATTTCAGCTGGACCAGCGCTGGCGCCACCGAGGATAGGTACGGCGAATAAGCTATTCTTCTTGGCGATGTTTATGCGAATACCCTCAATAAGCTTATCGGCTCGATTTATTTTTATAAAACCGTTCTTTTCAAGCTGAAGGAGGTGGTGTTTAACCGCCTGGGGAGAGTGTTCCAGACCTATCATTTTACCTATCTGACGAAAGCTTAGCTTACCAAGGTCTGTGGTCTCTGATAATTTTAGTAGTCTTTCCTGGGCCTTATTCATACATAGTCATTATATCATGGGAGATATCCACACGTCAAAAGTCGCGGACGCGTTGACAGCTTAAATTAGTTTTGCTACCATCTTCATGAATAACTAATGTAGGCCTGAATTGAAGATATTATCAAAGATTCAAGTTTACCAAAAACGTGAGTGGTCTGAAACTTCATTTTCTTAATGTTGGTGACGGCGATTGTACTATAATAGATTTCCCAGCCAGGATAGTTCGATCTTCCCAGGAAAGACATGGTGAGCGAGTTATGATGGTTGATATTCACCATCACGAAGATCATGATGACTATGAACATGTTCTGGACTATTATAAGAGGAATTTTAAGGATTCAGAGGGCAACATAAGGCCAATTTTTCGCTATGTATCAACCCATCCTCATAAAGACCATATAAAAGGACTCGATGCCTTATTTAATGAAGTTTCGGTTTGGAACTTTTGGGATATCGAACATCGGTTTCAGCCGGATAAAAACGGTCAGGACTGGGAAGATTATAAAGACGATTGGGGGCGTTATGAACTTGTTCGAGCCAGTACCAATGGGAGCCCTACCGTATTAAAGTATACTGATAAGAATAATCAAATGAAATTTTGGGATGAAGACCAGATAGAAATCTTGTCTCCGTCAGATGAGCTTCATCAGTTTGTTCATGTTAAGGAGGATGGTAGTCGTCGAACCGCTGAAGAGATCGGTCAGGCGCTAAATAACCTATCCTATGTTTTATTAATTAAATTTAACGGTCTAAAAATCCTGCTCACGGGGGATGTAGAAACAAAAGGATGGGAATATATTCTAAAAAATCATAAGGATAAGATTAAAAATATAGATATACTGAAAGCTCCGCATCATGGTCGGGAAAGTGCTTTTCATGAAGAGGCAGTTAAGTGGATGAATCCGAAACATATTATTTTTTCTGCTTCTACCGAGTGTGAGCATATTGTCCCTGAAAAATATAAAAAAGCCGCTCCTAATGCCAAAACATATACAACCGGAGAACTTGGAACGCTCGTCTTTGACTGTGGTTTTGATGGAACTATAATTACTCCCGGAACCATTAAACGTTATGAAAATAGATTCTTATCAAATTACAGGTAGGTTATTTCCGGCAATACTGGGAAGTATACCGTTTTTAATCTTTTACTTCTTTCTGGTTAAGCCACTGACCGGTAATTTTTTTGATCTGGTCTTAGCTATAAAATGGGTTTCTGATCTTGGCTTTTCAGCCGCAGTGATTTACTTATCTGGACACATTGGCAGGGTTATCTCAAAAGAATTAATAGAAAAGGAATTATTTAGTAATGGATTAAGAATGCCGACTACTGATTATTTGCTTCATTCCAATTCTTATTTTTCATCAGAGTATAAATCAGCAATACATCAAAAAATATTATCTGATTTTGGAATTAAAATTCCCGATCGGCAGGAAGAACAAAAAAATGAGCTTGAGTCACGAAAAAAAATTATCGAAGCAGTGAGCTTGGTTCGTGCCAAAGTTGGTCGTGGTAGTCTCACTGGTCAGCACAGCGACGAATACGGATTCATCCGTAACTTAGCAGGTTGCTCTGTTGTTGCAATGATATTCTCCGTAGTTAACTTAATTATTTTTTCTGGTATTTATTCCAATAAAATAGCCCTGGCACTATCTTTCTCTACAGTAGCCATATACACCCTTATTGTTCTTCTTGGTAAGTTATTGATAAATAACTTCGGGCATAGTTATGCAAGAATATTGATTCAAGAATATATGACTTTAAAAAATTAAAAAATGACAAAAATACCTCCGGAATGGAAATATTTAAGAAATACGGTTGACCTAATTTATCTAGCTGATATTGATTATTTGGTTTGCAAAAGAATATATGGAGAAATTGCTAATAAAAAAGAAAAAGATTTTACTGGAAAAGATTTCCTAATCTTATCGGCGAATAACGCGCTTCACGAATCTTTGGAAATTCTATATACATTACTTTGCTCGCCTAAAAAAGAAGAGCTCAGGATCAAGCCGTTACTGGAAGAAGTTTTAAATAAAGAAGGGTCTCTGAAAATTGATATATCCGAAGAAAAGGTTCAAAAGCTTAAAGAAGCTATCGAAAGAGATTATCCTAGTCCGGATTATTTCAGCTATGATTTTCTCAAAAAAGACGACGACAGGATGGTAGGAGATATAATAGCTGATATTAGAAAAAAAGATCGAATGGAGAATGGACTAAAAGATTTAAAAAGGATTAAAGATAAGTTTGAAAAATTCGGTTTTCATAAAATCAGACACCAGTCATCGGCCCATAAAAATAAGCTACTTGATTCTCCGGCTGGTGCCGCGAATCTCTTGATTAAGGATAGTTTGATAGAAGATCTTGGAGACATCGTTAAGGACCTAATGATTCATAGTTATTTCTGGTTTGATTATTCGACCGGGAATCCATACGGATTTATTCTAAAATCTCTTGAGAATATAGTATCTAAAAAATGAGACGACGTGGACTTATGTCACAATTTTATAGTGCCGTAGGGAGCCTAACCCATTGGACAATAAGGGGCTTGCTTTCTGTTACTTTTGAGAAAGTTGGAATTGAGGTACATCCTGATATCACACGCTGGATTGCCTTTATCCTTACTCCGATTATTTTAATTTATTTTGGTATTTGGAGCTACTTTCGTATCAAACTTTTTTAGATAAACGTTTTTTAATCTTATCCCTCTCCGCTCTAAATTTTTTCTTCTCCTCCCGAATCTTCATATCTAAAACTTTATTTCTATTCCGGTCATAGGACTTCCTGGCCGGAGAATGTCGGCCTGGATCAATTAGTTCAGGATTTTCTTTTTTAAGATAAATATATTCATAAGGTTTGCCATCTTCGGTAAGAATAACTCTAGCTTTTAATTGGCCTTGTCGGACAAGCTTTCTAGCTGTCGGGCTTTTGATACCAAATTTATCTGTTAACTGCCAAGTTGAATACCAGCTTTCCCGATGCTGGCCAACAAATGCCGGTATGACCCCGTTCGCAACGGCTTTTCGGCAAACCGTACAGGCAATGCCATACCAATGATACCATTTCTCGCCTTGATTATATTGATGGCAGATACCGCAGGTATAGCCGTCGTTAGGCAGGATAAATCCATCCGGCTCTTTTTTTAATCTTTCCTTTCTCTGTCGGTCTTTAATCTCTAGCTTATAGAGCAGGCTAAAAAAGTTAACTAGATTATTGGCCGCTTCGCTTGCTTGAGCGTCAGTTAATTCCTCACCCTTCGTATCCTTATAAATCTCCTTAAACTCATCAATTGCTTCTTGTGATAGCATAATAGTTCCGTATTATCAAAACTTAATTATTTTGTAAATAAAAAACCGACTAGCTAATAGTCGGCATACTAATTCATACTCCGTGTTTATGAGAATGGGTGGCCCATTTAAGGAAATCGCCAATGTCTCCGAGGCACACTTCCTCGAACACACAATCGGGTGCTGGAAAAAATGAATACTTTCGCCATCTCGCAAACCATCGGACTTGTCCCAGGAAACCACCCGCCTTTGCAGTGACCTCCCAAATACTAGTCTTCCCGCTCTTTGGTTGGTCTTCAGAAAGATAAAACTTTATATATTTACCTTCCCAATCCGACGGATCGCTTCCGACTGCTGTTAGCATTATTTTCTCCTATTATTCCTAGCTATTTCTATAATAATCAGAATTACTTCGAAGTACATTATCGCCGACTCTTGGCATGCCACCTAATTGACGGACGGAATTCATATGCCGAATATCGGCACCGCGGCAGTAATTGCATCGAGGACCCAGAACAGTTTGTTGGATATTTTCTGTACGTCCACAGATACATTCTGGTTTTTCACTGCCGAAGCTACCGAAACTGATAGAAAAAGGGTAATCATATTGACCGGTAACAAACTTAACTTTTCTTCGCCAGCCAGGTCTTTTTACCAATTCAATTACATTTCCGACGGGACGATTTCGATTGGGTAGCCGTCCACCATTGGCTGAAGCTGATTCAAATGCATCACCATTAGGAAGTAAAACAAGTATTGTCCAGCTAAACCAGACCCGAATATATTTTTGTCCGCATTCGACATGTAATTTGGTATCGCATAAATGTGTTTTTGATGGTTTGGGGTTTCTTTGTAGCTGGTCGATTACTTTTGTAAGAGCTTCTTCTAGCTCTTTTGACATTAGTTTTTTATTACCAAAAACGTCCATAAATATCTCCTTGTTAATAATGCTGGGAGTATAATAACCGATATTTCTTAAAAATCAAACAAAAAACTCCCTATCGGGAATTCTTTGTGGGAGTAGCGAGCTACTTGAAGGAAAACAAGATTTCGTCGCTTGCTTTTATCTTCGTTCACTCCTCGGCCCTCGTAGATGCTCCATTTATGCTCGGCCCAGCTCTTGGTATATCCAGTAGACCATTGATTGCTTTTTACGGCATAAGCCGACTTATTGCACAACCCCCGTCTTTGATTAAAAACCAAAGAATACCAACTCTCGCTATTCCAATATAGTTATAGCAGATTTTATTTCAGCTTGCTACTCATTCTCTGCAAATAAAAAAGCGGGCGAAGTTATCGCACCGCTATATAGATTAGGGTAAAAATTTAAACATTAAGAATGATCCGGAAACATATGCCTTCATCGAATCAAGACATAACTTGTCTTCTGGCTGTGGCGTTCGAAGTCTGCCTTCTGCATCTATGCTCAAATCGCGATGAAACTGACGAATAAGTGGCTCGATCAGGTTGAGCGTTCTTGGTCCAAGGCCTCCTGCGACACCTAGACTAATCCCAAGATTAACTATCTCCCATAAATAATCAGCTGCCATTGTGGCATTAAGCGGTTCGCCCGTGCCGCCACTTGCATCAATTAGAATCGCATCTATTACGTGAGCGTAAGCTCCCACCGACAATTCGAAATCTGACAATCCGACTTGAGCCATCGCTTTCTTTCCAACCTGAAGCACAACAAATTTATCAGGATACAAATGTCTATAATCTTCGAGTTCCGATATCTTAGGCCAGGCCATATTAAGCTGGAAACCATTCAAATGTCGGCCAGCAAGCTTTGTTATCTCAACAAGTTGAGAGCAAAGAGTCTCAGGGTTATCGGTGCTATAGTGAACCAGATTCAAAACTCGCTCATCGTCAACAAGTAAGTCTTGAATTGTTTCTTTCTTCGGATAGCGTCCAGGCCACTTATTCTGCTGGCTAGCAAGAGTTTTGGAGCTCATTAAGTATCCGGCCATTAGACGATGAGTGGCTCCTTGTGGAATTACTGATAGTGCCTCATCAATTTCAACCTTAGACATAAAACCTGTGACCCCAATATAGGGACCAGTTTTCTTCAGTACCATTCGATACTCCTTGTGAATGAACTTAAAACTGGGCTGTATGATAACACAATTTGACCAATAGTAAAGAGTGGGTCGTTACGGTTTAATTCCTAAGTAGTAGATCGCTGTAAGAATTAGATAATAAATCAGCATTTTTAATACCGAATAATTTAATGTAGTAATTACATTGTTCTAACAGTTTCTTTTTGCCAATCTTTCTGGTCTTATCTATTGCCTCAATCTCAATAAAATTGCCGAGTCCTTTGACTTTATCTATATGAAATTTAACATTATCAATAAAATATATTTCTCGTTTTTTATCTACGACAGCCAATATATCAATGGCTTTTCTGAGCATATCCTTAAGTGGACTTTTGCTCGATGTATTGAATAGGGATACCTTGGATTGCTTTGGTCCTTTTTGATTTCCTCTTTCATAATAAATAAGATGATTTTCAATGTTGCCTTCTCTGAGTTTTAATCTGCCATTTTGAACTTTAAAGTAAGTATCAATCTGGTGGTCTAAGCCAATAAACTTTGCCTTATTTTGCTTAAGGATATTTCTAATTTCTGTAGCCCTGCTAGTCTTGGCTTTTATTTCGATATTAATATGACTCATAATTTTGTGATTTTATCGGCAATTCCTTTTGGCAATAAATTAATTTCGGAAAGTTTCTTCACGTCCCTCTGCTCAAGAATATATTGATTTTTCTCATTCATCCTTTCAAGTTCGGGACCACCCATTTTAGGTGTGCCCTCGTATTCTGTTATGAGGAAATAGTGTTCAAAGCGACCAGCATTTTCGATTTTAAATAGAAACTTTTTATCTTTAACGGTGATACTTAATTCCTCAGATAACTCTCTACCTAATGCCTCTTCGATAGTCTCGTTTCCCTCAATACTTCCACCAGGAAAAACCCAGTATTCCTTATCGTCTCTAATTCTATGTATAAGTAAAACCTTATCATCTTTAATAACTATCCCAGAGGCTCTATCCTTGTTCAACGTTTTAGTCCAACTAGGATTATCTTCTTCATCTAACCGAAATTTAATTATTTTAATAATTTCATCTACTACCTCGTCTAGGTTCCCCTCGGTATTAACAGGGATCGCACCTCGTGAGAGAAGTAGCGGTTCAAATTCCTTTTGCCATGCAATATTATCTTCTTGTTCAGCTTTTGTCTTGCCATAGCCAGACTTATTGATTCTTGTTTCCATGCGATGAATAAGGGTCTGAGGGCTACATTGCAAGAGTATTAATTTATCAAAAAGTGCATAATATTCTTCTTGATTACCACTTATTGTACCAGCCATAACAATGTCATTGTGCTGATCAAGTATTCCTTTTAATCGGCTAACATCACAAAACCGGTCTACTTTATCAAACCACTCCCTTGATTGAACAGGAGCATATTCAACCTTCTCTTTAGTCTCTTTGTCTTGCCAAAAGAATAAACCCGGTACATCGTGAAGATCTATAGAAGAAATGCCCCTTTGATCCAGGGCTTTAACTATTGTTGATTTCCCTGTGCCAGCAACACCTGTAATTAATATTTTCATAGCAACTTAAATGTTATTATTTTTACCGTTGTAGTTAAATCCACCTTATCGCCATAATAGTTTTTATGACTTTCGATCATTGCGTCTCTACTGGCATATTCATGTTTTTTTAGTTCTTCGTCGGTTAGGTCTTTGATTTTCTTTTCTTCGACACTTATAATAACGGCGTCTTTAAAAGCGATGCCAGTATTGGCATCTATTAATTCTATCTCATCTCCGACTTGTAAATTTTTATCATCAAAAAGCCGCCAAGTAGTTATCTTTCTACCTGCCAAGATTTCCTTAACAAAATCGTGCTTAAATTTCAGGGTTTTCATTTTTTGGATATTATTTGAATCCAATCGGTATTGCCAACTGAAACTATATCGCTATAAACAATTTTCTGATTTAAATTTGTTAAATAATTTTCCATTTCTTCTTTTGAATAAAAACTAAAAAACCTTTCATATTCGTAACCATAGTCATTTTCTTTAACGATCTGTTCTTCTGGCTGGCCTTCTTTAATTCCCTTAACTGCTATATACAAATAACCCCCGGATCCAAGTTGGCCTAATAGGTTAGCTAGAACTTTTTTAATATCTTTCTTGGGAATATGGAGTAAAACTGCTTGAGCAAATATACCGTCAAATTTTTCATCAAATTCTAGCGGTTCGGCTATATCCGCTACTTTGAATTTAGCTTCCGGCACTTCTTTCTTGGCAATTTCAATCATTTCTTCAGAAAGATCAATCCCGACCACCTTCAGCCCCTTTTTAATTAAATGCTTGGATTTTACCCCGGCACCGCAACCGACATCCAAAACCAAATCGCCCGGCCTCAAAAAAGACGCAAACTTATCCGTGCCACTAACCCACCAAGTATCTTCTTGATGATCTTTGAACCAGTCCTTGGCTATGCGATTATATGTCGATTTTAAATCTTTATTCATTTTCTTTGATTTCTACATTTAAGCCCTTGGCCTCATCGATCAAAAAGTCTTGTATAATTCGGGCTGCCTCAAACTCGCTTATATTATCTTCGCTTTCTTCTCTGTGCTGGAAAAATTGTTTTCTGTGTTGCTCTTCATTGGAAGTAATAACTAGAATTAATTTACCTAAATCTTTCAGTAAATTGGGATCTAAAAATGCTCCTTCCATAATAACTTCGTTATGATTTTTAACTTCTTCAGCAACACTTTCAGCCAAAGCCCGCCTTACTGCCTTAAGCCCTTTGATAACATTATCTTTATTGAATTCTCCGAAATGTCTGTATGCCTGGCTTGTGCCTAAGAATAAGAATGGCGACTCTTCTTTGGTAGTCACTTTTCTTAATCCTTCTTTCAGCGTATCAGCCTCAAATAATGGCAAACTCAAATTACCAGACATTTTGTGGCTGATATAAGTTTTACCGGAACCGGGCACCCCGTAGATAAAAACTATGTTATTCATTCTAATCTTCTATGTTAAAGACTCTATATTTATACTCTGATAAAAATACAGATTCTAACTCTTTTCCTACTCCATCAAGTTTGCCTCGGTACTCTTCAGAATAATGGGGAATAATTTTAATTGGGAGAATGTCTAGACACTCAATTACTTCGTCAGCACTTGGACTGTAACAAAATTTACCTAAGACATTTGCTCCTGCTGATTCGCCAGCGACGATCTTTCCGCTAAATAATTCCTTCAAATTTGTAAATCTTTTTAAGGTATCCAATAATTTTAAAGTTCTACCCCCATGCAGATAGATGACGTCGGCAAATTTTACCTGTTCAACAAAAGATTCCTCGCTTGCTATTTCAAAAGTAATTTCTTTTTGACATTTATTTTTATTAAATTCAGCCATAACCTTTGTAGTCGCAGCTGATACTCGCTCCGTATCTTTAGCAAAACAAACTAACAATATCTTTGCTCCTTCCGGGGCATCTTTTAAGATTTCATTGTAAAATTTACTGTTATCTTCTTCTGTTTGGCCAGGCTTAAATCCTCCATGTAAGATAAACTTTGTTTTCATAAATTTTCTAATATATATTCCCATCCGGGTTTCCAGGCATGAGTTTTTCTCCAATCTTCAGCAAATGCCTGTTCCCAGGTTTTATTCTTTAGTAAAACGTCTAAGGCAAGTTGCGGAGCTTTATGTGCGACGATAGCTATATGTTTTCCGTCATAGTTTTGCTTAAGAAATTCTAAGAAATCGGCAATTCTGGTTTTTACATCTGCATAACTCTCACCGTTTGGGAATCTTTCGGTTATCATTTTCTCTTGCATTGGCTCAACAACTTCTGATGGCTTAGCGTTATAATCTCCGTAATTACATTCCCTTAATCTCGAATCTGTAATAATCGGATAAATTCCTCCCCAGGTTAGTTTTGCTGAATCATGAGCTCTTTTTAAATCAGAACAAAATACAACATCAAATTTCTTATCTTTGGTTTTTTCTGTAAGCTCTTTTGATTGTTTGATGCCTAGCTCAGATAACTCAACATCATACCAGCCGGATGATATATGCTTCTCATTATCGGTAGTCGTGCCGTGAACAAAATAAGTTATTGTAACCATCTAAGTGTTTTAAATAGTTTAGTTGATGGCGGTACTATATCGTATTCGGTAAGTTTGTCTTTTGGTATCCATTCAACACGCTCGACACCTTTAGGAGTTTTGGGTTCGCCGCCTAGATATTTACAATGCAAATTTATATAAATAAAATTCTTCTCAATACCATCGTGGTCTTGTTTAATTTCAAAATCGGATGGAATCAATTCATTACTAACATCAACATCAATATCCAATTCTGTCTTAAGATAATTTTTTAGAGTCGTGGGATTGTCTTGTTCGGCAATTGGTTCACATCCGAACAAATACCATGTTTCTTCGTAGGGCGGTGAACCAGCAGGTTTCTTACGCATTAAAACAGTATCGTCCTTTTCAATGACAGCGATGATAAGTTCTTTTGTTAGTAGGTTATCAGACATCTATTTAAGTTTGGATGATTTAGTAATTTTCTTTGAAACTGCCCCTTCAAATAAACGTATAGCGGGTCTGCTTTCTTTTTTGTAAATAATAGGGACTCCGAGAAGTTCTTTGCACTTAGGGCAGACAAGATTTGATTTACCGACCTTCGAGTCGACTATTCTGTCTAAATAAGTTCTCTTTAAAATTCCCGGCCCGTCTTTCTGGTAGTAGAAAAGATGAGTATTGCACTTAGCACAGCTCACGTCTAAAAGGCGGGAATGCCCGCCCCGTGCCTTTCTATATTTATCGCTTTTAAATTTTGTCTTCATTTATTAAAAATTAACAGAATTCGTCCATTTTAGCCAGATAAAGAAAGAGCCCGCGAGGCTGACACGAATGTGCGGGCTCTCGCGGGCAGGTTAGAGATGTGTTCCGAGCCACACCTTGGGCTCAACTGTGATTTTCAACACCGAGAACGCTGTCTTGATTCTCGGCATCAGTTCCTGAACTTTCCGGTTCAGGGCGACGAGGTCCAATTCCTTGGAACCATCCCGCCAACCTCGGTCCAGAAGCTCGACTCCGAAACCAACCGGCTCGTCGGCGTGATAGAACTTTCGGAAGTCCAATCCCGCGACTTGTATCTCGCCCTTGTCTTCGAGCCGGTCATATATCTCATCCGGCGCGTTCTCGAGGGGGTTCGTCGCTTCGCCCATCTGAACACCGATCCAAATCACCGTGTTAGCATCAAGGCCCATTGTTTCTCCTTTCAGGCTCGCAGATAAACCACGAGGCCGATGATGACTGCACTGACAACTGCACTCAGACCGAGGCAGACCATCAGCATCTTGTCTCGTCGGAAGAAGCCCTGGAGACTGAACGCCACCTGCAAAAAGAAGTAGATGACGAACATCTCAAGGGACACCCCCTCGACATTGCGTGTCTTGAAAATCTGGTAAAGCTGTGGGAGCATAGCGCCCACGTTCACCAGACCCGCCGTCCAGATGATGACATCCCAGCGGATTTTCTCGGCAAACTCTTCTCGGGTCAAGCTACACCTCCAGATTATGAGGAACCATGCCTATATTATACCATAGATTTTCAGCCCTTGCAATAGTTGGCAAAAAGCTACAATCCCTCATCCTGTGTCACTTTTGTCACTTTTTGGCTCGCACGAGACGGGTCGTTCCTTCAAATTCTGGGACGCTTGAGAAACCCTTACCGGGCTTGGTTCCAAGATGGTTCGAGCACGACTCGGGGAGCAACGATAAAACACTAGGATTTTCCTAGTGTTTTATTTTACCCCAGTGTGGACTGGGAAACCTAAAGATGATTAAATTGACTTATGACGAAAATAAAAATCGAATTTCCCAAACTCGAAGATGCCGAAGCTATTCAGAATGTCTTCTATAAATCGTGGTTAGATACTTACCCAAACGATAAAGTCGGAATAACTATAGACGACGTTGAACATTGGTATAAAGATGCTTGGGAAGAAAAGTTAAATAAGTTAAGAAGTCGTATAAACAACCCTCCCGAAAATCAAAGCTTCTTTATTGCAAAAGATGGAGATAATGTTGTAGGTGTTTGCCGAATAATGAAACACGCTGATAAAAATCAACTACAAGCAATTTATGTTCTTCCTGACCATCAAAGGAGGGGTATAGGCAAATTGTTATGGGATAGGGCATTAGAAATCATTGACCCCTCAAAAAATACCATCGTGCAAGTGGCGACCTACAACACGAAGGCAATTGAGTTTTATAAGAAACTGGGTTTTGAAGATACTGGCAAAAGATTTTCAGACGAACATTTCAGGATGAAAAGCGGGGCAATTATTCCAGAAATGGAATTAGAAATTAAGGCTCAAAATTTTGAATAGGCTTCTCCAATTTTGGCACATAATACAATAATTCTCTGCAATCAATGTTCGAACGAGAAAACATTGGCTGGGCAGAATAATAATGATATATTGGGTATATGAAAAACATACTACTTTCAATTTTTGTTTTCGGAGTACTTCTAACAGCAATATCAACTAATGCCCAAATGATGGGCAATGACTTTACGGAAAATGATGACCACACAGCCCGTGAAGAAGCCGAGGGTAAAATAGTCTGGGATAAACTGCAGACAAAACAAACTATCTGTGATGATTTATCCGATGAAGATTTCGGGGTACTGGGAGAATACTTTATGGGACAAATGTTGGGAGATTCTCATGCTTCAATGAACGAGATGATGACGAGAATGCATGGGGAAGAAGGCGAAGAACAGATTCATGTCGTTATGGGCAAACGCCTTTCTGGATGCGATACTTCGGCAACTTTTTCATCAGAAGGCATAGGCTGGATGCCTATGATGAATATGATGTGGGGAGGGTGGTCGTCTCCCTTTGGCAATAATAATTATTCAACAAACGATATGATGAATTTTGGTTTTGGCGGTTTCGGAGGTTTTGGTTTTATCTTTATGATTCTATGGTGGGTTCTGATTGTTGCTGGTATCGTAGCCCTTGTAAAATGGCTTATGAACCAAGGCAGAGATGGCAGTTCCAAGTCCGCTCTTGATATCCTCAAGGAACGCTACGCAAAAGGCGAAATTGACAAGAATGATTTTGAGAACAGGAAAAAAGACCTTTCCTAATTATGAAGTTAGGCATCATCCTACAATCCAACAAACCAGAACATGTCTGGAATACGTTTCGTCTGGCCATTACCGCATTAAAAGCGGGTCATCTGGTTAAAATCTCTCTTATGAATGAAGGAGTTGAAGTTGAAGATATTTCCGACACGGAACAGTTTGATATCTCCAAGAGAATCCAGGAGTTCAAAGACCTAAAAGGTGTCCTTGTAGCCTGTGAGACCTGTCTTAAGATTCGCTCTAAATCCGAGAGTAAGGTTTGTCCCATAGCCACGATGACTGATTTAGTAAAAATGATTGATGAATCGGACAAAGTTTTAGTGTTCGGCTGAGTGATTATATGAATCGGGCTTCTCCAACTTCGGCACATAATACGTCCGATGATTTCTTCTAATCCACGTTCGGACACAGGCAACAGTTCGGAGCCAAATAGGACAGTAAAAAACGGAGTTTATAACTCTGTTTTTTGTTTGGAGGAGGGGTGGTATAATTAGTTTATTAATTAATCCTAACTAAAAAATATGAAAAAAACCATCTTTTTTGTGGTTGCTATCCTTGCAACAGGGTCGTTCTTTCTTTTTAATACAGAACGAGTCAATGCCGCAAAACCTTCCGACTATGGCCTCAAAGAAGGCGACCTTATCAGCGCTATATTTTCCGATGACCCGGATGTTTATATTATCAACGAGCAAGGATACAAGCGGCTGTTCCTCAATCCGGAGATATTCAAGTTTTATAGCCATCTTGGTGGTTTTGCCAATATTAAACTGGTTACTCCCGAAATCAGGGACTCTTTTCCAACCTCTGGTTTTTTCAGAAATTGTGAAGACAATGACCAGAAAGTATTTGGCACCAGCGTAGAAGGCGAGGACAAGGGCGAGCTTCATTGGATAAACAAATCAGGCGATCAGGCCGTCCAGGAAGATCCGGACTTTTTTAAAAAAGTATTCTGTATCAACAGAAGAGAATTCAATTGGTATCCGAGAGGAGTTGAATACACAGCACTAAAGGAAGTTCCGCAATATAACCGAAGCGCAGAAGCTGAAAATCCCGTTATTTGCCATCGTCCACCTGATAGCCCAGAGAATATTCAGACGATAAGAGTTGCACCCGAAGCGTTGGATTCGCACTTTCAGCATGGAGATACTAAAGGGGCTTGTTTAATATCTTCTGAACAACGATCCTTTCCCGTTGACGTGAAAATTAATGGTTCAGACACCCCGTCGGGCGTTCCGTATGATTCGGTATTTACCGTATCCTGGACTTCAAACGGCGCGGTAAGCTGCCGGGACTTCGGTCAATATATTCCGACAGTTGACGGAGGAACGTGGGCTAAGTTTATAAATCTGCCGACATCAGGAACTAAATCTTTGTACGCTCGCGCCAGTGAGGGATATCTGGCAACATTGGATATTCAAGTCCAATGCTCTAACGCAGCTGGCCAAACTTCAGATGATGTAATCCACCTTGCTGTCCAATCGCCCACAACTTCCGTCCCAAGCATTCCCGCTTTACCTATGCCGGTTCCGACGACGCCATCCGTTGCTCAGGTTCCTGTTTCTATCGGTTCTCCGAATGGCGGTGAAGTTTACCAAAAAGGCACAACTCAAATTATTAAATGGAATTCAAGCAATATTTCAAAAATATATATCAAGTTGAGAAAAGGAAATGACACATATCCCGGAACAGAAGGCATGATCACGGATATCATACCTAATGTGGGTGGGTATTATAAATGGTGGATACCGACAACATTGCCGGACGGAAATGATTATTCTGTCCGAGTAATTGATGGGAATTACACCGGTGGGTTTGATGACAGTGACAAACAATTTAGTATTGTTTCGTCGGCAACCCAGACTCCGGTTCCAACTGCATCTTCGACTCCAACCGTTTCCACCACACCAACACCTACAGTTTCACCATTGCCAAAAGACCAGATGTTGAAAATTACTTCTCCGAACGGAGGGGAGCAATGGACAATCGGACCCAAGTATACAATACAGTGGGAAAACCCCGGTATGGTTAACAGTGTCGTTGTTGAACTCTATAAAAATGGGGGTCTTTTATCGGGATTGGGCGGCCTTGGATTTACTTACGGAGCTCCAACATCTTGGATCTGGAATACCATTGATACACCCAACTTTGTTCCCGGGTCAGATTTTAAAATTAGGATTAAATCCGGAGACCCTTCAATTTATGATGAAAGCGACAATTATTTCAGCATTAATATTACCAAGCCCTCTCCTACGACCTGCGATTACCTAAAATCCAATCCGGCCACCAGTCCTTATTTTGATCAATGTTCAAGCGGGGGTGATATAAGCTATGACAATACCTGCTTTAATAAATTTTATAGTACGTTCCAGGGATGCACTAAAAGCATTTATGATGGATGCACATTAAATAATGCCAACGCCAGCCAGAATATTTCTTGCCCTGTTTCGAACATTTCCACCCCGGTCTCGACTCCTACTCCAACTCCTACTCCAACACAAATTCCAACAACTCAATCCAATTTCTCTCGCAACTTGGCTATCGGCTCAACTGGCGATGATGTCAAACAACTTCAGGCTCTTCTGGTAAACAAGGTCGGCTATTCAGCCGATCTGATTACCGGTTATTTCGGCCGCATTACACGTGATGCAGTAGCAAAGCTTCAGGAGAAGTATGGCATCAAACCAACCTACGGCTATTTCGGCGAAATAACCCGTAAAGCACTTAGCGCATTGATGTCGGGTCAGTAAAAAGAAGGGGACGATTCTATCTTTTATCTAAAATCTGGGACAATCACCCTATTTTCCAAATAAAATCCCCATATCTCCTCAACTAAAGAGGTCCTAATACTCTCCTTGTCCCGGAGCCAAGATTTGCAGAAAGTGTTTTAATTGATATACTATAACTATGCAAAAAATCGCTACAAAAGTATTCGTCTGGGCATCCATTGCCTTCGCCATCATCGGGATGCTGATGGTTTTAACCACCTCTTCCGAAAGCAATGGTCCGAATGTTATTTTGTTAAAACTTCTGTTCACTGCTGTTATCGTTATTTTGACCTCATTCGCCTTGAGCATTGCCAGTAAGTATCTAAACGGTAAATCTTAGTTCTGGTCTCAATTCTTTCACTTCCAGTTTTATTTTTCTCCAAGGTTGGAAGCGGTCCGTCTGATATTTTATAACCTTCTCCATCTCCTCGGACCTCGACGCATGTGTTGGTTACCACCGAAACTGCGGGCAGGTCTGGTATGAGTTAAGAACTCTGCTTTTTCGTGAGGTTTTATGGGTATTTGCTTTCGTATGAGCCGTTCTATATCTCTGACATCTCTTTGCTGATCAGGCATAGCAAACGAGACCGCTCTGCCGACTACGCCGGCACGGCCGGTGCGGCCTATACGGTGGACATAATCCTGGACGTTGTCGGGAAGGTCGTAATTTACAACGAGCTCTATTCCACGGACGTCAATTCCCCGAGCAGCAATGTCGGTCGCGACCAGCACGCGATATCGGCCAGTCTTAAAACCGGTTAAGGCCTCTTTCCGCTGGCCAAGCGAGCGGTTGGAATGTATCTCAGCAACCTTGTGACCCATATCTCTTATGGCTGCGCATATCTTGCGTGCACCATGCTTTGTGCGCGAGAAAATTAAGACAGTCCCCTTGCATTCGTTGAGGAGTTCTCCCAACAATTTGAATTTCATTTCCCTTTTTACCAAAAATATTTCCTGGTCAACAAGTTCTATCACCGTTCCAGCCGGAGCAACTTCAACCCGAATCGGCGAGACCATATACTTTGCGGCAATTTGGATTATTTCTGCAGGCATTGTCGCAGAAAAAAGCATTGTCTGGTGTTTGGCGGGGACAAGGGCCAATATCTTTTTTATCTGCGGGGCAAAACCGATGTCCAGCATGCGGTCGGCTTCGTCTAGGACGACTATTTGCACTAAGTCCAGTTTTAAATTTCCGCTTTCAATATGGTCAAGAAGCCGGCCCGGAGTGGCGATTATGATGTTCGGGTGGCGGCGCAATGCCGCTACCTGTCTCCCCATATTCTCTCCGCCTATCAAAACAGCCGTTACAAGTCCTAACGAATATCCTATTTTATGAAGCATTTCTTCGACCTGGATTGCCAATTCCCGTGTCGGTAAAACCACCAAACCAATACCTCGCGAACCCCGGAGGCGCTGAAGAAGAGGCAACCCAAAAGCTAAGGTTTTTCCTGTACCTGTTTGAGCAATACCAACTATATCCTTTCCTTCCATTGCCGGCTTAATGGCCTGGTATTGAATGGGGGTTGGAACGGTAAAATTGTTGCGTTCTAAAATTTTTAAAAATTCCGGAGCAACGCCAAGGCCGTTAAAGCCCTGGACTGGTGATTGTGTTGTCATTAAATTGAGAGACCATATCATAACCTCGTATTCGGCTATAATCTTCAGAAATGGCCTACAACTTTGTGAAAATTCTTCAACATATCACAACGGATATGCTTCAGAATTTTCACTTTGTTTCGGCTCATTTCTGAAAATTCTATCTCGAAAGAAGGTTATGATATGGTCTCTTTGACCCGAGATCCTGAGAGTCACTATTAATGACAATTTGAGGTTCGCCCAGTCGGATGACTGGGCGACGGGTCGGATGACCCGTCGAGTCGAGACCCGTTAACAAAGTTGAGCTAAGCTCGACGGGTCTTATCTGCTTATGTTTAATCATACGCTACAACAAGAGTTAAGTCAATGTATGGACATTATAACTGTTTTTTGATTAAACTAATTATATTATGAATAAATCTCGCAAAATAATTTTCGTAACCTTGACTGCCGTTATTGCGGTTAGCGTTATTTGGAACATTTATCGCCGAGAAATTCCTGCCGATATTTCTGAACACATAAAATCAAAAGGCGGCCTTGTCATCATTGACGAGCCAAAGCCACTCGAAGCGATAAGCTCGCCGCTTACAGTAAGAGGCAAAGCAAGAGGACCTTGGTATTTTGAAGCCAGTTTTCCAATCGTGCTTACTGATTGGGACGGAAAGATCATTGCTGAACATTATGCCGAAGCAAAAAAAGAATGGATGACTGCTGACTTTGTGCCCTTCGAAGGCAAACTGAAATTTGAAAGCCCGGTCTTTGAGGGAGTCGGTAAAGATCATTTCAGCCGGCGTGGTTATTTGATATTCAAAAAAGACAATCCTTCGGGTCTGTCTGAATACGATGACGCCCTTGAGATCCCCATTTTGTTTAAAGATTGATAAATAAAATTTTATGCTATACTTAGCGGATAGTAAACTTTTTAACAAAAACATATATGGCAAAAAGAAGAACAGGTTTGGGCGGAACGGACAACCGCCGCAGAAAATCACACTCTCACAAAACCAAGAAGCGATTGGAAATAAAGAGAATCAGACTAGAGGCTCTGGCAAAGAGAAGAAGGCACAGATAACATAAAACGCCCCCGCACTTGCGGGGGCTTGTTGAGCCGGATAATCAATCTCTGGAAACCCAACTGAGGTCAAGAATAGTGTATGTCGGGTTTTGACTAAACACCGGCCTGATGGGCATACCAATATACGGCTCCCCGTCTCCAAATTCAGAAAGATAACTCATAAGTTTTGTACAGATGCCGGGAATTTCAACGGAAATAAGCGGGCAGGGAACGGTTGCCTTAAATCCAGCACCAGGATAGTTGGTCGTAGAATGCGTATAAACCGTCGCTTGAGAAGTATCTATTTTTACCCAGGACATTTCTTGCCAACAATCCGGACAATGCACGCGCGGAGGCAGCCATATACCAGCGTTGCCACATGAACCGCATACGGTTCCCCAAAGCGTGCCAGCAGCAAGTCCGTCAAAAAACTTTGAAATCCCACCGTATGAATGGAAATGGGTAATGTTCCTGGGGTTTTCTCTAAGAATGATGCCTTGGGGAATATTTTGTCGGAAAAGAACATCCGCCAACTTTGTCTTCGAATCAGCAGAAATGGTAACTTGCTGTCTCTGCTTACTCACTACTCCACCCCCTTTCCAGGATAATAGCTGTAACATGAGAACCTGTACCGGCGTGACTAATCGCCATACCTCGCCTTGCATTTGACACCTGCAGATTTTCAAAATTATTGGGCTTTGTTTTTCCAAAACGACCCCAATATTTATCGTCTGCGTGGAATTTATTCCATTCTCCCCGAATCTGCCAAAAAATTTCTGAAAGCTGGAATATCCCGGTCGCACCTACGGAATGCATGGAACCAAGGAGTCCGCCGGAAAGATTTGTGGGCAGCCGTCCGCCAATGAACGCATCTCCGCTCTCAATAAAATCAGCTCCCTCGCCATATGGCCGAAGGCCAATGTCTTCATAGGTTTGGATGTCTGATACCGTAAAAGCATCGTGCGTTTCAAGAACATCCAACTCTTTCACCGGATCAGTAATATCGGCCATATTGTAAGCAAGGTACGCGGCAAAACGAGCCGCAAGAAAACTGGTGAATCCGGGCCACTCGTTTTTTCGATCTTGATACAACTGAGGCCGCTCATTCGGCAAAAGCAGTACCGGCATATTTCTCCTATCGGCCGTACGCAAAGTATGCGAGCCCGAGCCAGTACCGACAACACTTACCGGATGGTCAGTCAGACGAAAAGCGGTCTCTTCGTCGGCAAGAACAATGCTGGCAGCACCCACACTCATAGCACAACATTCCGGAAAAGTAAGCGGGTCTGATACTACCGCTGATTTTAGAATTTCATCAACCGTATAATCACCGGGAAGCTGAGAGTAAGGAGAGAATCGCGCGTAATGATGATTCTTCTGGGCGATCTTTGTCAGTGTTTCGCGGTTTGGATTATATTCGTGAATATATCGACGCATCATAAGCGCATAATAAGTCGCATAAAGCCAGCCGAGTTCTGATTCAAAATCTTTGCATGCGGCAGATGCTATGTATGCATTGCCCTGACGGGTATTTACCTCGTCCATTCTTTCCCACCCAATAACCGGCACTAGCGAAGCATAACCGGACGCAATCGCCATAACACCCGCAAGCACAGACGAACCGCCGGTTGCTCCGCCGGTTTTAACCTCAATATTACCTAACGGGTCAAAACCGAGATAGTCATGAATCTTAGCGGCAGCAAGCAATTGATCGCCGAAGTGGTCCGCAAATTGCGAATAGACGCAAAAGTTGACCATTTTTTTGAAGTCACGAGGCGAAATACCAAGCCCATCTTCTACCGCCATTTTCAAGGATTCAAGACAAAGTTCGGTTGACTGTTTTTCAGGGTAGAATTTTCTGAAATCGGTCAGTCCGGCCGCTACCATATACACCGGACGAGACAACTTTGGAACCCTAAGATTGCCGTTGCCAAACGATATCATCTGAATTGATTACCCTTTGATTTTAATGTGCTTAGCCCAAGACTAATGACCTAGTTAACTTCTGTCAACTTGTAATTTCCGAATAATTTATTACGATGATTAAATATGAACAAAAAAAATCGTATTTATATAATAATAACCGGGGTCGTGGCGATAACTTTAATTTGGCTTAGCCAAAGCAATAAGAATCTCAGGCCGGAGCTTGAATCTCTGTCCGGAGCAAATTCTATAAACAACACCGTGGACAAACCAGTCGATACGGTTGAGGGAACTCTGTGGAGATCTGACGACGACGCTAAGGGCAACCTGATGTTAGTAACCAGTGACGCGATAATATATATCAGAACATCTCGAGACTTTAACGAGTTGGTAAGCAAAAATGTCGTCGTCTCAATAGACGGAACATCAGACAACTTCACGCTTCTCAATATAGAAAAAAACCTCGCCAAAGATGGGTTTATCCAAACAAATTAGATATCAAAAGTCCCGCCGTAGCGGGACTTTTGATATTATTCATATCCTTTTAACTTACCGAGTTTGTGGTGCTGACGGATTTTTTCAAGAGCTTTGGCCTCTATCTGCCTGATTCGTTCGCGGGTAACGGCGAATACCTTGCCCACTTCTTCAAGTGTGTGGGTTACGCCGTCAGTAAGCCCAAACCTCATATCGAGGATTTTTTGCTCTCTGAGAGTGAGGTCAGAAATAATTTCATTGAGATATGTTTTTAAAATTTTCCTTGCGGCGGAAGTTGAAGGAGAAATCGTGTCTTCGTCGGGAATGAAACTTTCAAGGGCGCTATCTCCGTCGTCATCTTCGCCCACCGGCGACTCAAGAGAAATGGTCTCCTGGGATATTTTCTGAATATGGCGGATTTTCTCAACTTCCACGCCCATTTCAGACGCTACTTCTTCCGGCAACGGATCTCTGCCCAAATCCTGCACAAGCCGACGCACCACTTGCTGGTATTTGTTGATGGTTTCAACCATGTGAACGGGAATACGGATAGTCCTGCCTTGGTCAGCCAAAGCGCGAGTAATCGCCTGCCGTATCCACCATGTCGCATAGGTTGAAAATTTAAATCCTTTTTTGAAATCAAATTTCTCTACGGCTTTAAACAAACCGATGTTTCCTTCTTGAATCAAATCGAGAAGAGTAAGATTTGCCGAACGGCCGACATACTTTTTGGCGATGGATACAACCAAGCGCAAATTTGATAACGCCAACTTCTGACGAGCCGATTCGTCGTTTTTTTCTATTCTCTTTGCCAATTCTACTTCTTCGTCTCCGGTCAGCAAAGGATATTGGCCAATTTCCTTAAGATACATCTGGACGGAATCAGATGTAGCCGCTTCACCGAATTCATCCTGGATCTTCTTTTTTTCGTCATATTCTTTTGTCTTTTCCTCTTCAAAAACACGGCCCGACTCGATTATGTTTATGTTGGAAGATTCAAGCCGGTCGTAGAGCATCTCAAGCCCCTTAATGTCTTTCTCAACTTCAGGAAAAGAATTAAGAATTTCTGACTGAGTGACAAAACCCCTGTGCCTGCCTTTTTCTATCAAAGCCAAAATGGCACTTTCGCTTAAAGGAGCGCCTTTTTTCTTGAGAGTTGTTTTTTTGCCAATCCTTTTCTTTATCTTAATTTTTTTGGCAACCTTTCTCTTTTTCGGCCGAGCAACTCTTTTCTTTACCGGTTTTCTTTTTGATGATTTTTTCTTCTTTTTTGACATTTGTAATTTATTTAGAAATTAGGATTTAGAAATTTGGGGGTTGTGTATCTCTGCCAATTCCCGCGTTAATTTGTTAAATGTTGCCGCAAGCTCACCTATCTTGGCCCTGTCTCCCACCGCTTCGGCTGCCCTTATTTCATAACCAAGATCAACCATTCGCGAATTGATAGTTTTTTGTTTTAATTTGTTAAAGATGTTTGAGAATTCCTCTTTTAGGTCTCCATCTTTGGCGTCACCCCACAACACTTGAGACCTTAAATAAATAAACTCCAGATCTAGCAACCTATCCGAATCAAACCTTTTTGTAAAGCTGCCAAAGTTGAATTCCTCCAAATTTTCTTTAGCCAATTCGACTATTACCTGAGACGCTAGAGGACTCAAAAGCCGCGAATCAGCAGAAGCTTGCCCTTGTTCGGATCCTTTACCGCAAAGCGCCGATATTTCTTCTTTGAAAAGCGCGGGTTTTTTAATTATTGCGGACAACAATGCCTCGTTCAAAATATCAGGCGCTTCTATCTTTGCGGCGACGGACGGCTTAGCCTTGGCTGTATCGGAAACAAGCTGAACGGAGTTATCATATACGGCTAAGTCGTCAGGAGAAGACATGATATCACTTTCCACGGCGTCTTCTTTGACTCTCAGTAAAAAAGCCAGCTGGCTGATCCAGTGGGATTTCTCCACCCTGCTTGAAAGGCGCTTAATGAAAGGCGCAACAGTTAGAATAACACTTTTTTTGCTTTCAGCCGATCCCGAATTATAGTTTTCCTTTGCTTTGTCAAAATAAAATTCGACGACCGGCTTTGCCTTCTCGGCCACTTCTGCCCAGCTTGCCCCGAGCGGAATCAAGGGGTTGTTTCCGTATTTTTGAACATAGTCAGCCGGATCTTTGCACTCTTTGTCATTAATGGAAACGACTTTCACATTGAAATCCTGGCTTAACGCCATGCCTATGCCTCTTTTGGTCGCAACTGCTCCCGCCGAATCGGTATCAAAACATAAATCAAGATTGGAAGTAAATCTTTTTAAAAGGCCAAGGTGCATCGGCGTAAGAGCTGTACCCGATGAAGCGACAACATTATTAACCCCCGCTTGGTAAGACATAATAGCGTCCATGTTGCCTTCAACAAGAAGGCACTTGTTCTTTTTTCTTATCTCGCCCCGAGCAAGATTAAGACCATACAATATTCGGCTTTTGTCGTAAATCAGTGTTTGGGGAGTGTTAATATACTTTGCCACGACGCTCTGGTCTTTGTCAGGCCCACTTTGGGCTTGATCAAAGCCAGAAGTCGGGGTCCCGACCGATTTGCGCGTCGGGACTACGCCTTCGAATATACGCCCGGTAAATCCCACAACCCTACCATTTACATCTGATATCGGAAACATTATGCGCGAACGGAATCGATCATAAATAGAATTTGGGGCTTGGAATTTGGAATTTGTAACTTCTCGCTTTACAGCGAGCCCCGCATCAACTATTTCTTTTTCGGTAAAACCAGAATTGCGCAAGTAACCGCTCAAAGCTTCCCAAGTATCCGGAGCAAATCCGAGACGAAATTGGGTTATAGTTTTTTCCTCCAATCCCCTGCCCTTTAAGTATTCAAGGGCTAGTTTCCCCATATTTGAACTGCCCAACTGCTTTTCAAAAAATTTCGCGGTAGTCTCGCATGCTTGGTACAAGCGGTCTTTGGAATCCTTTATCGCGGCATTAAACTCTTCCAGCTCAACACCAGCTCGCGCAGCAAGAATTTTCAAGGCTTCAGGGAACTCAACGCCCTCTATCTCTTTAACGAAAGTAAAAATATCCCCGCCTTTTTGGCAGCCGAAGCAGTGCCAAATCTGCCGTTCCGGAGATATAAAAAACGAGGGGGTTTTCTCGCTGTGAAACGGGCAAGGGGCTTTGAAATTTATTCCGGCTTTCTGCAATTTTAAATAGCCGGAGACAACGTCTACTACGTTTAAACGATCTTTAATTTTGGAGATGTTGTCGCCAGCCATTCAATGGAAACAACCTAACATAATTTTGATAAATAATAAAGCGGCCCAATTCAAGCTGGACCGCTGTTATGCTTTACCATTTGCCCCAGATGGGTTCTCTGTTTTCAAAACAGCCGAAACAGAAATCTTTCGGATCTTTATCGAAACATCTTACCGCATCGTACAAATCCGACAACAGCTGATAACCGACAAAATTGGCCTCCGTTTCAGCCGCAATCGACTTGCAGTCTACCGACAATCCTTCGACTATGTGACTGGCGGCAATTAACCGCCTGCCCTTCCCTCTCATATCTATGCCCTTACCGCAAGGCCCCAGTATCGGTGGTGCGCCAGACAAAACTGAAATCCACTTTACCCCAAAACCCCTCAATACCCTGATAATTTTTCGGATTGTGTTGCCTCTTACAATTGAGTCTTCAATTATCCAAAAACGCGCATCGGGATTATCTTTAAGAATACCATCGATAGCGAAACGCAGAAAACTAAATTTTATTCTAAGCGTATCATCTATCACCACCTGGCTTTCTTTGGTGAAACTTCTTCCAACAGAGTGGCGCCGAATTAATATAGTCGTTAACTTTCGGTTAAGCGCTTGGCAAAAACCCTCTGCGTATGAGTTGGAAGAATCAGGTATGTTAGTAATAATGTCGTCCGGTTTTACTAAATGACCAAAATTTGTAGCCAGTCTTCGCCCTAATTCTTTTTGAAACTCACTGACGGGTATACCGAATATTACCGATGACGGAATACTGAAATACACCCCTTCATAAACGCATTGGTTAAGAGATTGCGTCCCTCCTTCATCGTACAGCATGTGCGAAGAAAGGCCGCCGGCAGTAATTACCAAAATTTCACCGGGCAGAACATCGCGTTCGTAAAAACCGTTTACCACTTCAAAAGCAGAATTCTCTGAAGCAACAACATAACCGCCGCCAAGCCTGCCTAGCGACAAGGGTCTGTTGCCAGATGGATCACGCGCCGCTATGAGAGCAATCTCGCCTTTATAATTGGTTAGCATACACAAGGCATATGTGCCACGATAGGATTTTAAACCCTTCTTCAGCGCCTCCAATAAATCGTCGGTACCAGCCAAATTCATGTAATGCAATATCATCTCCGAATCGGAATTAGTAAACAATACCGATCCGCGATTGATAAGAACCTGCCGATCTTCTTCAACAAAAGGAGAATCGCCATTATGAACTACATAAAGCCACCCCCACGGCATTTCAAATTTAAGAGGATGGGCGTTATCGAATGATCTGGGGTCACCCGAGGTACCATACCTGACATGACCAACTCCGGAAAAAAAGGAGCCGTCGTTTTGAAAACCAGAACTGCCAATTTTTATAACTAAATCCGGAACAGTAAATTCTGTCCGTTCATAAAAAGAATCCCCACTATATTTAGCAAGAGCCAGCCCGGCACCATTTTCCCCCCGATATTGAAGAGCATTCATCAAAGAAGTAACCACATCATAAGCATCCGGTACATTTATAGCCCCAACCACACCGCACATGTTGTCTCACCTCCATTTCAAAGTTCCGGTTGTTATGATACAAAATTAAACCCCCTTCGTATAGGGGGGGCAATTTAATCTATTTTTATTTCCTCATGCCAGGAATTGTATTTTTTGGTAAAAGTACGCCGAAGATCTATATTGACGACATATTCGCCCGATTCAAGCTCATCAATCATCTGACGAAGGGTTAGACGCGGTTCTTCTTGAGCAAAGTTCTTCATTCCGTCCAAATGAATCTCTATCCCGACGGCACCAATTTTGTCCTCAACTTCCTTTTTAGATTTGACAGTAAGAAGTCTGACTGTAAATTCTTTGATCGCCTTAGTCTCTTTATGCTGAAAGCTGATTCTTAAATCTAAGCTAAATTCCGCCTCTTCGCCTTTTATTTCCCAATCAACGGCTAAATAACTACTAATGGACAAAGAAAATGTGGGGCGACCTGTTTTTAGATCTTTGCCAATTACTACTTTGGCCGGAATAAGCGAATAATCGCTGCTCTCAATAAAAGACCTGCCTTCAGTCTCCGGCTGGCCGAGAATAGTTGGTTTATATCTTTCCGCCGTCAGAGCCGCCGGTTCGGGCGGATCGAGAGCTCCAAACTTTTTTTCATCACCGTTTTCAATTACAATGTCGCTGGAATAAGCTGAAAATTCCGATAATGCCGCCCTAAAAGCGAATTCCATGCCGTTACGGTCGTTGCCGGCGACCAGTTCATCGTTCTGCACAAGTTCTTCCCAGGCAAACTGAAAGTCTTCCTGAGAAGACAGCCATCGGTAGCTGATTTCTTTCAACACGCTTTCAAGATCAATAAAACCATAGTGTTTGAACAGGGTCAGCCGATCAAACCTCCTGTAAAACAAGAATCTGAAAAGCGGGCGGTCGTAGTACGGATCAAAATAGTACCAAACCATCAACTCCATATAATCTCCGGAAAAACTGGCTTTAAAGTGGGGCTCCCCATAAAAAAGATAGACATGGGCCATGTCGCCTTTCAAGCCTCCGTTACGGCTGAAGCGCGTGCCCGGAATATCAATGTCTGAGGCAAAAATTTCGTTTTCAATGTTCTTAAGACGGCCGTCAATCATTTCTTTAAACTCATTCTGCGGAGTATTGATATCCGTATCTCTTATCTCCCAGAAAAATTTTTCGAACTTTCGAAACTCATCCAGCGTGTCGATTTCATCAAAAGGCCTAACTGATTCTGACAGCTTTGGATATTTTTCCAACGAATAGCCGATTTTTCTTTCGTCCAGAGTAATGAAAAAACCGTAATTTTTTTCAAAGCCACTCTTGGGCTGATAGACCGGATTGCCAGGATCAATCTTAACTTGCTTTCCGGCACAACCGGTCAAAAAGCCAATAGCCAATAGCCCATAGCCCATAGCCAGACAAGTTTTGTTGGTCATTAGCGATCTTCCTCGCTTGCCAGCCGAACAAGATCGAAGCGATCAAGTTTAAGTATGTGATATGAACCGCCGACTTGATATTTCCTACCAACAAGGATGTTGTGCGTTTTACCGTTGCCTACATTTTCGCTCAAAAATTCTATTTTTACTTTTTCGTTCTTTATAACCGGCAACCAGTTTCCATCGAACGGCCTGAACCAAATACTGACATCCCTGCCTTGCGCATCTTTCTCGGTACGAGCGTCTTTTTGAATACGCCACTGAACATAGAGGAAGGGATCAGTTTTTGCGGAAAGCTCGTTTAAGCGATCCCGCTCTTCTTTTTGGGCAGACGATGCGGCAGCTACTTCCCTGAATAGTCTCTGGTTTTTAGGATATTTTTTGGAAAGAACGAGTGGAAGATGACGGCTTATGACTCGTACAAATTCTCGCAAATTGGCCGGATTCTGGTACTTAACATCTAGGCCAAGATAAGCAACGGCGTCGTCAGATAGTCTAATTTCAATCCGTGAGACAGAAACGACAATCCAGCCGCTTATATCCGGCACAGACGGTGTATCTGCCCGAGCGGGCTCACCGCGAGCAAGATACGGACAAAAACAAAAGAAAATTAGCGCCAGTAGAGCTGTTTTCATTGCCAATCCTTGTCAATGAACTTTCCCCAACTCTAAATAAAATAAAGACCCGCGTCAAACGCGGGAATAATTTATTCGTGTGTGCGCATTCGTAGCGCGCTATTCGCATACTACCAAGGCAAAGTGACATAGAAACTTGGTCTCCATTTGCCATTATCTCTTGTCCAAATTGATTGCGCCGGCCAACCAATAAACGGTATAACATACTGGATTCCGACTCCATAGGTCTTGATTTCCTGAGCGGGAAAATTTTCGTCGGTAAATTTGGCCAATGCCGCATCGGCAAACAAGAAACCTCTTACGCCTTGATACAGAAGATATGTGCCCGGAATCGGAAATCTCAATTCTGCGCTGGCATAACCAATCTGATTTCCGGCAATACTGCCGTATTCACAGCCGCGGCCTCGTTCAGGCCCGCAAAGAAGCATAAAGTCGCCGTTGGCTCTGGAATTGGCCATCAGCTCAATTCTGCCGGCAAATAATGAATTTAAGCCCAGATGGCGATAAGTTCTCGCGGCAACATTTACGGACGCATAACTTTGAAATTCCTCGCCGATAGGCGGAGCAAATTCAACTTGTGCGCGGAAAGCATTGCCGTGGAATGGACCCCAAGTGTTGCTAGAAGATAAAACCGTATCCCGGACATAAGCCGCGCCAAATGTCCAGTTTGAACCGTTAGAGGTCTTCAAAAATCTATACATCTGCAGATCGGCATCGGTAAAATTCGGATCGGCCTTAATATCAGCTTCGCTTAATTCTCCCACCTTATACCCGAAAACGCTGAACGAACGATGGCGCAGACGGGAAAAAAGTTCCAGCCGGTTAAATTTGTTCCGAGGATAATCCAGCGTTAAGTCCAAAGCTGTTTCTTTAAACCAAGTATTGTTGAGAAGGAATTGATTCGGATAACGCTCGACAATATCATAAAACAAATAGTAATAAGGCATTTGATATTGATGGGCACCCCAGCGCCAACCGGTTCTCTTTTCCCGGTTTTGATACGAGTAGTCAATAAACCTGAAATTGCCGTTAAAAGCAAGTAAGCCGACATGTTGTTTTGTTTCAAGAAGGTTAGAACAGCCCAGGAAACTTTGGCCAAACATTCCCCAATAAGTACTAGCGCCGAAACTTATGCCTCCGCCCCCGCAGCTCCACTTTTCAGGCGGCTCTGTTGGATTCAGAAGCTGATTACCGTCCAGTTCAAACTGGAAAAGATCCCGGCTCGGATTGAAAACAAACTCTCCGGCAGGACCTGTGTTTTGGACTACATACTGCCGAATTGGCTTTTTTAATTTTGCTTCAAAAATTTTGTCGTACACGCCGCCGTTTTGAGTATCCTCTCCGGGCGACACATAGTAGACAACATCAAGGGTCCCTCTGGCAAAGACGGGGGCTTTGGCTCCTAGAGGAAATTCTGTCCATTGAGAAATTGTCCGCGTGGCCAAATCAAGTGTGTATAAATTCCAGATACCATTGGCTTCGTCCGAAGCATAAACAATCGTTGAGCCGTCATCTGACCAACTCGGCCAACCGTCATTGAATGAACCGAATGTCAGCTGTTCCTGCCGCCCCTCTTCCACATAGTGGATAAAAAGATGCTGAAAGTCGTCATCCTGATCAATATAAACAATCTTGGTTCCGTTGGGTGAAACCGACGGCGCTGTGGCAAAGTTTTTATTGTCCGTAATTTTCTGAACCTGAACCGTGTCTGGATCACCGATGTAAACCGCCCAAATGTTGCGGGCAGTATTCTCCGCTGCGGAGAAATAAACCCAATTGCCGTCAGGACTAAACGATGGCGAAAACGCCTGATCAAGAGGTAATTCTATCTTTCTTGATATTTTTCCCGTTTTAGCGTCAACAACCACTAAAGCATGGCCCCTGTTTATCCTCGCAAAAAATGCAATCTTGCTTCCATCCGGAGACCAACTCGCATCAAAACCGTTAAACGACCAAGTCTCAAAGCCTTGAGAAATAAGATATTCCCAAGGCACAGGAGGAAGTTGAGGAGTAAGATTCGTTAACTTTCCTGAACCGTTCGGACCAAAGGCCTTATTTCCGTTTCCTAGTTTTTCCCGCTCTTCTTTTGAAACATAGACTTTCTCTTTTGGTATTTCATACCTCACCAGCGCCACACCATATTTAAGAACAGTAAATGCCGCGAGTTGCGTACCATCCGGGGCAAGCATCGGCGAACTCATCGGGGCTGAGTGATTCCAAGGCATAACGGGTCGTCCCTCGAAGTTGTCATTCCGTTCATAGGGCTTGGGCCGGTTGTTAATCTCGTCTCCGTATTTGTCCATCCAAAATCGGATAATCGCTTGATTGAATTTTTCAGAATCTATGTCCGGATTGCCAAGTTCGCCTTCCGTAAGATCATAGATTAATTCACCGAGCCCGATCTTGCTTTGTTTAAATCCTGCGACCTGAAACGTCACTCCGGCATTAAACTTTTCTTCAAGGAATTCAAACGCCATAGCTCCGCCTGAATAAGGATTAACCTGTCCTCGATTAAGAGCTTCCCAAGTGGGAACAAAATGTCTGTCAGAAGAAGTAATTTTTTGATCATCTCTTCTGATGTCTCCGCGAGTATGCGGCTCGTATAAACCGGCGATAAACTCGGCGCCGCCTTCATAAAACCAGCCGGGACGTTGATTTTTCATGTTTACCACAAAGTCGATAATACCGGGATTTCGGATATCAAATTGAAATTCGTGCGCTAACTCGTGAACGCCGATAGCGCGGCCTAACGGTTTCGAAAAATCTGCCTTGAGCACCATCCGCCTTTTTTCTGATTCCGCAAAAGCGCCGACTCCTTCGGGCAGGAATCCGCCGACGATATTACTTGACTCCATATCGGTGTGGGTTTTATATAACCAAATAGGAATCCTTCTTTCTATCGTATGGCCATAAACCTCCTGACCGCTCATCCAATCACGGGCATTTTCCAGATTGGCAACAACCATTTCCAGATATTCCTTTTGAACAGGATCATTTGTATCAAGATTGTGCCAAACATCAAAACGATATGATTCATAGAATTTGTCCAACTGATTATAACGAACATTATTCTTCCCAAACTGCGCGCTAGCCGGCACAGAAAGAAAAATACCGAGAGCCATAACTAGAGCAATTTTCTTCCACTTCATTAGTGTTTTCCTGTTTATCAATGAGCTAATTACGGTTAAAGTACGACTATTCCTTTTGTCCGTCAAGGATAATCTAACTCCTGTGGATAATCGACTTGCGAAGTCGATTATCCACAGATAAACAAAAGCGGCGATTTTATCGCCGCTACTTAATACTTCACACCTAAGTCAGCGGGACCGAATTTCAGCGGAAATGCGTTGTCAATTGTTACCATGGTTACCTCGCCTGTAGGCAACAAACCGTACATTTCAACGCTGCCGTCTTCAAGGCAATTCTCCCAGATACACTGCAAACAATGTCCGCACGGAGCGGGAATCTCCGAAAACTTCACTTGCCAAATTTCACGCTTCTTAGTAATGACAGGCGGAAGGACTATATCTATGCTCTCGGGTCCGGCCACAAGCACTAGCCGTGCCAATTTAACTCCCCTGCCCTCAGCGGCAACCATGCTATCCAGCGCATTCTGCTCAGCGTGAGTCGTCTGGGTCCAACTGGCCCGCTCAACATTACAGCCACGATAAACATAACCAGTATTCGCGCTTTGTGCGGCAACTCCAACCAAATAACGAGAAGATGGCGCTTGAGCCTTTTCTCTGACTTCTCTGGCCACATAAAACATTTCTTTGACGACTCCATCTAAATCTTCGAATCTGCCCACCCATACAGTAACAGTGCGGCTGATTGCTTTCATGCTACCATCCCCGTTATTTCGTCGTATCTTTCAACAAGCTCTCGAAGCAAACGCAACTCAATGCACCGCGATTGGTCAACTCGGGCGCGGATTTCGTCAAGCCGGCCGATAACCTCCCATGTTTCAACGGGAATCCAGACACCGCGATAGCCGACCCCAAGCGCCGGAACGATGTCTTTTTCATAGTCATTGCCGACGCTGAAAAGCCGATAACTTTCTAAACCCTTAGCCATCTCTGTGAACACTTCGGGCGTTTTCTTGCTCTCAACAACTCTAACGGAACAAAACCTTTTTCCTGCATCAAGTACTGACAATTTTCTGCCTTGTACTCTCTTGTCACCCTTCGTAAGAAGGAGAATTAAATCTCCCTTCTTCTCCAGAAAATCGAGAACTGGAAAAGTGTCAGAATAAACATTTTTTCTGTATCGAGAGGAGTCAAAAGCTTTCAAGCCAGTGTATAAAAGCTCGGACTCAACACTACGGATCGGTGACTTGCCTACCCGTCGGCATATTTCTCTGTAAACTTCCACAAGCGAAGTCGGAAATCTTTCCATTGAATAACCGTATGGCTGATTCGTGGCCGGATTGATTTCCGCCACTCGCCGGCTGTCTATCTCCTGTTCAAGCGCAACAATCGCAGATACATGGGGAGCCGCATCGCCAAGAGTGTCAATTACTAGTTTACAGGCGTTAAGAATAGGGAAAGCATAATCATGGACATTGCTCATTAATGTATCGTCCAAATCAAACACCCAAGCATTTCTCGGAGAAGGCCCCTGTGCTTTAGCCAAGGTTTCTGTCGGTTTGTTCATAATCCTCCACAGCAAAGAACTTTGTAAAGACTATAAACTAAAGTTTAGAAAAACAAAAGACAAGTTTTATCTCGTCGCAAGCCGATCGGGAAAGTTGGAGAATGCGCCATCGGCGCCAAGTTTTTGTATTTTTTCAATATCTTCCTTCTCGTTTACTGTCCAGACAAAAACCTTGAAGCCCCGACGCTTTATATCAGAGATCAGATCTTCTGACGCTTTCTCCTGCGGCACATGGATAGAATAAGCCGCCACTTCTCCCGCGAAATCGAACAAATCGTCATAATTATTGTTAAACAAAACACCTATTCTGTTGCCAAAAGCACACCGTCTAAATTCTCTCAATTCATCCCAATCAAAAGATGAGACGATAAAAAGTTCGGGATTCCATCCGTTGCTTACATGTTGTCTGATAATGTCGGCCGCGGGTTGAGCCGTTTCTCTCCCTTTCAATTCTATATTCACTGCGGCTCTTTTATTTACTAGACTAAGCACCTCTTCAAGAACAGGAATCCTCTCACCCTTACCGGCATCCAACAATTTTAACTCTCCCAACTCCATATTACCCACCAGCCCTTGGCCATTTGTAGTCCTGTCTACGCTCTCATCGTGTATCACAACCGTTTCCCCTGTTTTACACAAGTGGATATCCAATTCAATCATGTCAACGCCCAATTCAATGGCTTTATCAAAAGACCGAAGAGTATTCTCCGGTTCATAACCCATCGCCCCGCGATGACCTATTTTTATGAATTTGGACATCTGTCTGCCGTTTTTAGCTGCTCTATGATTCTTACCGAGTGCTGTATTTAACCACGCAGTCTTTTCCTTTTTCGTGTTTGGCCACATACATTGCCTTATCAGCCCGTTCAACTAATTCTTTAAAGGACATGTCCTCGTCAAAACACGCTACTCCAACGCTCACTGTGACGGCCGTGTCTTTTACCTTAACACGGCTTTTGATAGCCGCCCTTATTTCTTCTGCTTTTTTATACGCTTCGTCCTCGTTCGTACCCACCAGAGCGGCGACAATTTCTTCCCCTCCCCAACGAGCAACAAAATCAACACTCCTCACCTTGCCGCTGATAATCTGGGCAACCCGCTGTAACATCTGATCGCCTATTTTATGCCCATGGACATCATTTAATTTTTTAAAATTATCGACATCAAAAAACAAGATACTTATTGAGTCAACGAAAAAATGGCGCCTGGCATCCTGATTTTCCCTGCCATAAGATATGTCCTTTATTATCCGGGAAACTTCCTCCTCAAACCCTCGCCGGTTGTACAACCCGGTCAATGGATCTTTGGTGGCTAGTTTCTTCAGCTCTCTTATTTGGATATCGCGTTTATAGATTTCCTGTTTTAATTTTTTTATTTCTTCAGACATAGATTTTACTTCCCGCCGTCGCGTTTTTCTGGCGGCAGGTACAATTCTATACCTGCCAGCCAGGCGCAAAATTGTGCCTGGCGGAGAGGGTGGGATTTGAACCCACGAGACCCTTTCGAGCCTGCCGCCTTTCCAAGACGGTGCACTAGACCACTATGCGACCTCTCCAACTGACGCAATATTTTACCTTAAAACTGCATTCTGCGCAAAATACGAATTCGTTCCTCTGTTGGTGGGTGTGTCAGAAACAAACGAGTAAACCAGCCGCTTTCTTGTTTGCCCTTAAACGGATTAGAAATAAAAAGGTGAGCCGTACCGCTGTGAGCGCGATGCATCGGTGTTTGGTCTTGAGCAATTTTTTCAAGCGCGCCGGCAAGGCCTTCAGGGTAGCGGGTCAACAAAGCGCCGGACGCATCGGCAAGAAACTCTCTTTTTCGCGAAACAGCCAGACGAATGATTGTCGCAATAAGGGGCGCGAGTACGGCAACCGCAATAGCCACCAACAGAATAACCGCTCCGCCTTGTTTATTATCATTATCGCGGCCACCTAAATTGCCCCCTAACCCAGCTCTCAAAAACCAGTCAGCCAATATCGCTATCAAGCCGGCGAGGACGACAACCACGGAAGAAATCAGTATGTCCCTGTTTCCAATATGGGATAACTCATGGGCCAAAACTCCTTCAAGCTCCGTTTTGTCTAACTTTGCCAATGCCCCTTCCGTAACGGCAATGGCAGCGTGCTTAGGGTCTCTGCCGGTAGCAAAAGCGTTAATCTGGCCGTCATGCATCACATATACCCTAGGCATAGGCAAGCCAGCAGTTATGGATAAATTCTCAATAATACGAAAAAGCTCCAAATGCGTCTCACGGGATGCCGGCTTCGCGCCGGACATTGCTAAAGCAACTTTATCTGAATACCAGTACGCAAAAAAATTCATAGACACTGCCAAAAACACGGCAAAATACAATATCTCCGGCGAGTTATAAATAAACCAGAAACGCCAGCCGATAAAAATTATCAAAACCAAAAACACGGTCATCAACAACCATGTTTTGCGGATATTGGAGTCCTTATGCTGATAAAGATTTGCCACGGTGAAAAATGTATTCGTATGCCTTATAAACCGTAAGTATAAAAAACGGCATAATTAAAAAGAACAAGTATTCTTCAAGTGGTAAAAGCCAAATTTTGACACCGATAATACCTTCCCCAGGAAAAGACCAGTGGCCTCGCCAAACTGCAAAAGTATCCCAAGCTGTTCCTAAAATAAAGAAATGCAAAGTTATAACCAACCTTTCTTTCAGTGAGTGGTATAAGTGAATCTTATATTTCCACTCCACATAAAAAGCGCTGGCAAGAAGAAACAAAAGAATAAATAGATATTCGCCCACCATTTTTAAAAACTAACCTTGACTGGTTCGCGGGCCGCTTCTTCATTGAGCTCAAAGAAGTCGGCTTTTTTGAATCCATATATGTTGGCAACTATGTTAGTGGGAAACTGCTCGACTTGAGTATTGAGGGTGAGAATATTGGTATTATAAAACCTGCGGGCGGCTTGGATTTTGTTTTCGGTATCAGTGAGTTCGTCCTGAAGCTTGGTAAAACTTTCAACTGCTCTCAATTGGGGGTAAGCCTCGGATAAAGCGAACAAGCTCTTCAATGCGCCGGAAAGCATGTTCTCGGCTTGGCTGTGTTCTTTAACACCCGCCTGCGCAGATAAACCCATCGCCGCCGAGCGGGCCTTGATGACATTTTCCAGAACCTGGCTTTCATGAGCAGCGTAACCCTTCACCGTTTCCACGAGATTAGGAATCAGATCATATCGCCTCTTCAGCTGAACATCTATATCCGACCACGATTCTTTAACCCTATTACGAGAACGGACAAGCGCATTAAAAGCACCCGCCAGCCAAAGACTCACAACGACCAAAATTATAATTAAAATTAATGAAGTAGACATATTTTATATTTTACTCGCTATTGCCGCCTTTATCAACCCGATAAATAAGGGGTGCGGCGACAAGGGGCGGGATTTAAATTCGGGATGGAATTGAGTAGCAACGAAAAATTTATGGTTAGGCAATTCTATCACCTCAACCAACTGTCTTTGCGGGTTAACTCCGGCAAGCAGCATTCCGTTTTTTTCAAGGCGTAAGCGGTAGTTGTTGTTCACTTCATAACGATGGCGATGGCGCTCACTAATTAGCTTACTGGCATATAGCGAATAGCTTTTAGACTGCGGATTTAGACGACAGTGATACGCCCCCAACCGCATTGAACCGCCCATTTTCTTTTCTTTAATATTTACCAGTTGATCCGGCATCGTGCATATCACCGGTTTTGGCGTCCCGGGGTCAACTTCAGTGGTATGAGCCCCCTTCAAGCCGCAAACATTACGGGCAAATTCTATGACCGCCAACTGTAAACCATAGCACAAGCCCAGAAACGGTATATTGTTTTCTCGCGCAAACCGGATAACGGAAATTTTACCTTCGACTCCCCTTTTGCCGAATCCCCCAGGAATGATAATCCCGTTAAAATTCTTTAACTCCTCCAGGGCCGAGAGGTCATTTTCATAATTTTCGGCGCTCAACCATGTTATCTCCGGATCTACCCTTAAGGACCATGCGGCGTGCTTTATCGCTTCTAAAACAGAGAGATAAGAGTCCGTCAGTACAAAGTCCCCGGAATTAAAATATTTCCCCACAATGCCTATTTTGACTTTCTTTGTCGGATTGTTTGATTTATGAATAAACTTTTTCCATTCCCCAAAATCTTTTTTCCTCGCTTTCAATTTTAATTTTTTAAGTATCAAATCACTGAGCCGGTCTTTTTCAAAATTCAGAGGAATTTCATAAATATTTTTAACATTCGGGGCCGATATTATGTCCTCTCTCCGGAGATTGCAATTCAGCGCCAATTTTTCTTTTCTGCTGTCGTCAACCGGAACACTGCCTCGAGCCAAGATAATATCCGGCTGCAGACCGGCGGCGTTCAGCGTCCTAACTGCATATTGGGTAGGTTTTGTTTTTAATTCCGTACCCCCGGCCTCAAGAACCGGAAGCATACTGACTAATACCAGCGCCACATCATCCGGCTGTTTTATTTTTAGCATACGAACGGCCTCCAAAAATAAAATATTCTGGTATTCTCCGACGGTTCCGCCTATTTCCACAATAACAACTTTTGCGCGATTTTCTTTGGCCGCATTTTTTATTTTTTCTATAATAAACAGCGGAATCTGGGGAACCACCTCAACGCACCTGCCGCCATAGTCAAGGTTCCGCTCACGATTGATGACATCAAGATAAATACTGCCAGTGGTCATGTAGTTTTTGCTAGACAAACTCCGCCCCAAGAACCTTTCGTAGTTTCCCATATCCTGATCGCATTCCATTCCGTCGTCTAAAACAAAAACCTCACCGTGTTCGGTGGGATTCATTGTGCCGGCATCAACATTAACATAGGGATCTATTTTGACTGCAGTCGTTTCCAACCCTCTGGCTTGTAAAATCTTGGCGATTGAAGCAACGGCTACGCCCTTGCCGACTCCAGACATTACTCCGCCCGCCACAAATATGAACTTAATGTCTTTCATTAAAATTATTTTAACACCTAAAAACCAAAAGAGCGGTGGATAACCGCTCTTTTGGTTTTTAGTAGTCCATTCCGCCCATTGGCGGCATAGACGGTTTATTATCTTTCTCTTCCGGTTCGTCGGTAATAACCGCTTCTGTCGTAAGTATCAATGAAGCGACTGATACGGCGTTCACAAGAGTAGCTTTGACCACTTTCAACGGGTCGATAATGCCTTTTTCAAACATATTTACATATTCCCCAGTCACGGCGTTAAAACCCATTCCCGTTTCCATTGAGAAAACTTTGGACACGACTTCATTGGGATCTTTGCCGGAATTTTCGGCAATCGCCCGCAGAGGTTTCTCCAAAACTGTTTTTATAACCGCCACGCCTTTAGCCTCGTCACCGACTTCGGGAACTCCTTTCAGCCCTTTAACGGTTAATTCTTTAGACGCTTCAAACAAGGCTACGCCCCCGCCGGCGACAATCCCTCCTTCAAGTGCGGCTCTGGTGGCGTTGACGGCATCTTCTATCCTAAACTTCTTTTCTTTCATCTCGGTTTCAGTCGTAGCGCCAACCTTAAGAACCGCTACTCCGCCCGAGAGCTTGCCTAACCTCTCCTGCAGTTTTTCTTTATCAAAATCAGAAGTTGATTTGGAAATCTGAGATTTCAATTGGGCAACTCTTTTGTCAATATCGGGCTTTTTACCCTTCCCGCCGATAAAAGTGGTGGTTTCTTTGGCAGCAACAACACGACGAGCCCGGCCAAGCATAGGCAACTCAACGCCTTCAAGTTTCATCCCTTTTTCTTCGGAAATAACCTGTCCGCCGGTAACCACAGCCAAATCATCGAGCATTTCCTTTTTCCTGTCGCCGAATCCCGGCGCCTTAACGGCCAAAGTCATAAAGTTGCCTCTTAACTTATTCACGACAAGAGTCGCCAACGCGTCCCCGTCGACGTCTTCGGCCACTATTACCAATTCTCTCTTGCCTGATTTAGAAAGTTTTTCAAGCAATGGAACGATATCCTGAATTGAAGAAATTTTCTTATCGGTTATCAGAATAAGAGCATCTTCGAATACCGCTTCCATTCTTTCCGTATTGGTAACCATATATGCGGAAACATAGCCCTTGTCTATCTGCAGTCCTTCAACTAATTCTTTTGACATTTCGGTTGACTGGGATTCCTCTACAGTAACCACGCCGTCTTTACCGACTTCTTTGAAAACATCAGCGATGAGTTTGCCTATTTCGGCGTCATTGGCAGAAATGGAAGCTACTTCTTTTATCTTTTCGTGGCTTGAAACTGCTTTTTTCTTTTTATTTAAATATTCTAAAACCCAGTCAACAGCTTTATCCATTCCCTTTTTAAGCACCAGCGGATTGGCGCCGGAATTAACCGCACTGAATCCCTCGGCAACAATCGCTTGGGCCAGAACGGTAGCAGTAGTGGTACCATCTCCGGCCACATCGTTTGTTTTTGATGCTACTTCTTTTACAAGCTCCGCTCCGACATTTTCAAATTTATTTTTGAGCTCTATTTCTTTTGCAACAGTCACGCCGTCTTTAGTAATGGTCGGGGAACCAAAACCTTTATCGAGCACAACATTCCTCCCCTTGGGCCCAAGAGTAACTTTAACCGCATTAGCGATTTTATCTACACCTCGTTTTAACGCTTCTCGAGCTTGTTCTTTGTAGTAGATTTGTTTAGACATAAATGTTTAATAATCTCTAATCTCTAATCTCTAAACCCTAATCTCTAAATAATATCAAACTTCAAAAGTTTTATTTTAAAAGTTTTTGATATTTGGGTTTTGGATTTGTTTAGAAATTAGAAATTCCGCAATTTTGACTTAAGTCAAAATTGCGAGTACATCATCCTCTTTGATTATCAGATATTCTTTTCCGTCGACCTTAACTTCATTCGGGCTGTATTTGGTAAAAAGTACCACATTGCCCTTTTTGACATCTATGGGGATATGCTTTCCTTCTTTATCCCTTTTACCGGGACCGACAGCAATAACTTTGCCCTTCTCGGACCGCTCTTTTTCAACGGTATCAGGCAAGATAATGCTGCCTTTTTTCTTTTCTTCCCTTATTGGTTCGACCAATATATGATCACTTAATGGCTTTATCATTTCTAACTTGCTCGCCCTCCGCCAGCTTTCGCTTGGCGGTACGGGCCCTACGGGCTTGCCCGTCTTCTTTGTCAAAATCTACAGAGTTCCTTGACCGGCTAAAGCACGGTCAGGAAATCACTCCGAGCCCGCTTCTCCTTCACCATACTACATACAGTATGACTCAGTCGAATGCTCGATTTTGCCTCGAATACGGCCAAGCGCGCTGCGTTATAAAAATTGATTATCCCTAGCGACTAGTTTTTGCTAGTGGCTATTTTAGTTAGCAGTGTATCCCAACGAGTGCTAATCTGTCAACCCCATAACAAAAAGGCGGCATTGTTGCCGCCGATTATTATTAAAATATCCGCCAGAATTTCAAATAATCAAACCATCTTTTACCTTTCTTTACAGAATCGTCAGGCGAAACTTCCAACTTACCAGAGACATTTACCGAAATTGTGAAGGTTGCATCAAAGTCAATGAAATCGCCAAGCAGCGGCGTAACGGTGAGCAGAACTTCTTTGTCGCTGTTTTGTGGCAACCGACGCAAGGCGCCTTGATCCAATTCGACCCAGCTCCAGTCTGGCTGGACTAGTGACTTAGTCTTCTTTTCGACGGCCTCATCACTTGCTTTGGTCGGCGGCATCAACTGTTGAACATAAAGAAGATTTGTCTTTCGATCCGCCGATTCATTCAATCTTCGAATCATATCGCCCAAAGAAGCGGGCGGTTCCAAACTGGCCTTGTCAACAAATTTATTAGCGCTCTGAACAATAACTGTAACCACTGATGGGCTTACCGGCGGCTTTATCCTATCATTGAAATCCTCGGGGATTTCAATCGGAATACTGATTTGCTTAGTAGCTCGGCTGGAGTATTCCTCAAGAACGACATTTACATAGACAGTATCACCCGGTTTTGCCGTTCTTTGCGACAGGAATGATCTTTTAGCCGTCCACACGCTTATTCCTTTAACAAGGTCAATGTGCGTGCTTATCTTTTCAAGGTTGTAGTTGAAACCGCTTTTATTTAATTCCTCCAGCGCGGCGCTAACTTTGGTAAAAACTTCGGCAAAAGGATTTCTAACCACTTGCGCCGGCACTAAACTTTTCAGAAAAATTTCCGGCTCGTCTGTCACGGTTATTCTCGTCTGATAAGATACGGACACGAAACTCGTATCCCCCAACAACTGCTGAACCCAAGCAATCGGCAATTGGTTGATAATCGCAGAAGCCATGGGACTCTCTGCAATCTCTTCCTGGAACAAAACGAGCTCACCGCCAACATGCAGTTCCGCTTGAAGTGGAAGCATTCTAGCCGTGGAGCCGATAAGACCGGCCATTTCGTGCGCCCCGTCCATGAGCATTACGCCTTCAGTTTCGAGACTGCAACCAACAATCTTATGGGCTTGATACGGCGTTTGAAGCGTATCCGCTACCGATACCTGAACGAAAGGATAATTCACCGCACCGGTGCCAAAGAAAGGGTGGCCGAAAATATAGATCTTGTCGCCGTCTCTCCAGGTCACCGTTCCTGAACCGCCTACATCTCGAGAACCTCTGGCCAGAAAAACAGTTACCATTGAGCCGGGTTTGATATCGCTCTTGACCGATTCGTCGCAAACATCACCCGCTGAACTTCCCTGAACAGGCAAAGAACCAACACCACCAATGCCGGAAAAAAGCATTAAATTGTAGAACTCTCTGCCGTCAACAACAACTTTGTTTGGAGGACGAACCGAGAACTGGCTCGACACCCCATAACCGCCTAACCGACTTCCCAACATATATCCCGCCGGGGTTAGTAAGACATTCGTTCCGCCAACGATAAAATAGCCGGCGGCATAGCTCAAAGACCCGACAAGAAACACATCGTTATCGGCAAGAACTGCTTTACTTACACACTCATCAAGCTCAAGACAATCACCGATGAATATCGGACTGCCGCTCATTCCGGCAATAGCGCCGATCTTTTCCAAAGCCGTTTCCATCGGACCACCGGAAATATGAGACAATATCAAATTAAATCCCTCAGCATCAGTTACCCCTCTCAATTCAACATCGAACCGCTTAGGCTCAACTCCCCTGAAAACGGAAAATCCAACGGCCTTTGTGCCAAATTGAACTTCAGATAATTCCAAGATCTTGGGAGTTTGGGCGAAAACCGGCGGACCGGTCAGCAGTATAAACAAAACCGAAGACAGAAAAACTCTGAACATTTTCACCCTTTTAGTTAACGAACTTAGCCGAAAGTTAACATAATTAAAAAAAGACGCAATACGGCTATTTTCTAGGAGAGACCCGAATCATTTTCCAATTCGCTTGAGATGCCCGCTTTCTTTAACTTGTTATTGTAGTTATCGATAACAATTCGCTCGAAAGAACGCGGATGGAATTCGAGTTCTTTGTCGTTGAAAATTATCCGGCCGCCGGATTCATAAGTTGCGGGGTTGTTTTTTATTCTTCTCTGTTGAAACGATCTAAGTAATTTTTCCAGGAAATCTCCGAAAAAGTTATTTAACGCATATTCTCCGACCTTAGCCAGAGCAATCATAATCCTGCTTGGCCTAACGCCTCTATATTCTCCCGTCTGCTTAAAATTATGACAATAAAAATTAGCCCATTTATTCGACGCCATGAAATTATTAATGACCCCATTAGAAACAATCGCCGGTTTCATGTTGGCCAACGACTGCGCAATATATAAACTGCGATGGGTTAATTCTAAATTATCGTCGGTTACATAATGGTTAAAACAGAGCTTATCTGGAGCAACAAGATCAAACCGGCCGCGTCTTGCTCCCAATATTGAAGAAATAATCCACAAAAAAACCCGTCCAGTGTAAAGCCTGCCGGATTTAATGACGACAAAAACATCAAAATCGCTTTTAGGGTCGGGGTTATTGGCCGCAAGCGAACCGCTGACAAAAACAGCCCGAAGATACGGCGCCGCTTGAAGATGTTTCGCTAACCGCAAAAATTTTTTCCATTTCTTGCCGGCCAGCTTGTCTTTTTCAATTCTTTCTTCATACAAGTTTTCCCTTCCCGGCATAAAATAAAATCCGTTCTTGTGGCCCACAACACCCGCTCTTGCCATGTTGTCCAGTTCTTCGGCAATATCTACCGCCTCAATGTTAAAAACCGAGCTTTTAACATTTGGATGGGAAAATCTTCCCGGATTTATAAGGTATTTATAAACCTCGGCGAGTGTGAGCGGAAAATCAAAAGCGTCATAGTAAATAATCGTCGCCAGAATTGGACTGCGGATATCCATCATTAAAAACATATACTAAAGATTAAAAATTAAAAAGTCCGCGCAAAATAGAGCGGACATTTTATTCGTTTCGCAAGTATCCCTGAAAGGGGTAAGTTACAATTCCCAAAGCCAGAAATCCAATTGCGGCCAGCAAACAGTATTGCCAGAACTGTCGGTCGTTATCTCCCGCGACAAATTCAAATAACGGCCGTCGATTTGAATCCAGTACGTGACCCAGATATTGTCTCGCATTGCCCTGTGAATTTTCCACTGTCCAGTCATACCCCAACAGATCGGCTCCTGTTGTCTTCGCCAAGCTAGAAAGCCGATCTCTGTCTAAACGCGTGACTTGGCCGATCCACTCTTTATCAAGCTCTGGGGGATAGGTCCCTTTTTTGTAGCCTTTCAGCAAAAAAAGCCAGCTTACGCCTGTTCTTGTGCCTATGCCAACGGGATATATTTTCAATCCTCGCTTTTTGTATTCGGCCATAACTTTATCGTATTTTTTGACATAATCGGCCCTAAGTTTAGCTTCTGCTTCGTTTTTGGGTTTGGAGTTGAAGAACTGATCCTCCCCATCGGAAAAAACAAGAACTATTCTGTTTGTTCTTTTTTTAGGATTATATCTTTGGTTGTATTCCTTACCTTCCAGAAAAGCATCCTGCCTATCCAATGACTGATAAATATGCTCAAACGCGGTTGCAAAATCGGTATCGAAAATTGTTTCGTCGCTTAAACTACCGGAGAGACCTGCTCGCGAAACTTGGTCAAAAAATGTTCCAAAGTCGCTAGTTAGATTAAGCTTGATATGAGATTCTTTTCCGAAGATGAAAAGCCCGACCCTATCGCCTTCTCTCATGAACGAATCGATGCTAAGTATTTCTCTTCTGGCTATTTCAAGACGCGAAGGCTTGATGTCATCGGCTTTCATGGAAAATGAGTTGTCAAATAAAACGATAACTTGCACATCACCGTTAGTCGGTTTTATTTCACTGCCGGAAACAGCCGGCCTAGCCAAAGCAATTACCATCAATATGGTCGAGGCAAGAGCAAAAACGCCCCAAAGCTTAATCTTGCCGATAATCGGATATTTTGAACCGTAGGTTTGTTCAGGCCTTGAAAATAACCCAAGCACGACGATTAACAGCCAAAGAAAAAATATGGGCGCAATCAGCAATAACGCCCATAAATATAACGGCTCAGAAAAAGTAAAATTCCCCAAAAATCTCCCGATAAAGTACATGATTACGGCCTCCTTTGAGGACCGCCCCCGCCGGGATGTTTTTCATCTTGCTTTGATCGGGCTGGAAATTTACCGGGCGGCTCGCCGGGACCGTCATCTTTCTCTTTTATGGGACCCAGGATAAATTCCGGGGGAGTATTGCCCGGCTGAATTATGGCTTCTTGAGCGTCTTTTTTGTTACCGGAAATATCATAATTCCAAACCCGGTCAAAACATTCAAGATATTCTGAAACTTTCAAACAGTTCCTTAGGTCTCTCTCAAAATCCTGTCGCACTTCGGTCATAACAAAGTCCAAGGGTGCTTCAATCTTATGAGTAGCCCTATACTGGACTTGAGCCTGCCTAAATTTGGCAATTCCGTAAAGAAAGGACCTGGGATCTTCCTGTTTATCCTTTAGTTTATTCCTGACCTCTTCCCAATTCTCCGTCAAATATGTGTCGGCCACTTCGTAGAAAAAAGCGTCGGTGAAAAGATATCTATCCGCCAACCATTGAATTCTCCACTTCGCACTTAAAGCGTAGAAGTAGTGAAGTTGTCCAAGCTCTTCTTCTGTCCCGACAGAATCGCCCATTTGAAGATAGAAATTGAACTTTTTGACATGGTCGCAAAAATCTCGAATCGTAAGGGTCGGTACAGCAACAGCAACAGCAATCACGGCCAGCAAAAGTAGTTTGGCAATCAATCTGACCCAACTTCTCGTCTTAACAGCCTTAGTCTTCATGGATACCTCGCATTGTCAATGTTCTGATTAGGGCCAATTGTAAAACAAGTTCGTCGGGAAGGCAAGACAACTTAAAATCCCTCGCCAATTTTAAGAAATTGGCGAGGGATTAACAAAAAATTATGGGAATTCTTCTCTTACAATAACCCCCAAAATCATGGCAAAAAACGACAACACTAGAGCAACCATCAGCGGGCGCTGGAAAATAAGAACTCTGAAAAGATGACGGACAATATCAAACGGAGCAGTTTCCAGCCTGTTTATCTCGGCATAAGCCCGTTCGGCGCTTGCCCTGTCGCTGACATCGAACACAACACCGCCATACTGCCTTACTCTCTGTTTAGTAAGTTCGGCGGTTTCAAGTTTCCACGAAGCATTAAATTGCCTCTCGCCAATCTCATTTGGCTTAACATGGATCATGTAGGGAATAATATTTCTCTTTCTAAGTTCCATGAATTCAGTTTCCGGATCCGCTTCAACCGCCGCATCGGTTACGATAAGCAGCGACTTTCTCCTTATATCTTTTCGGCCTTCTTCATCAAAATATTTTATAACCGCTCGGAGACCGCCTATCAAGTTGGTAGCGGCTTCGGTTTCTATTATTTTTACCTTATCCCTGGGAACAATATTATCTAGATATTGGTCGTTGATATCGTTTTCAGGCAAAGACCAATGTGCTCGATTAACCATTACGCACGGAGCATCCTCCACCTGCATCATATAAACATCGTCGTCGATTATAAAACCCTCTCTCATGTAGGGGTTATTGGAGAAAACCCAAAGAGAAACTCTATCATTCTGGCCGCGTCTCATTCTTAAAAATCTAAGGTGAGCATCTCTCGTCACTTCGCAAGCAGATTTTCCGGAATTACCAAAAGGCCAGCCCATAGAAGACGAATTATCTATAAGCTCCGCTCTTTCTCTTGATTCAACGATTGTTTCAATCTTTGTTCTGGGAAGATAAGGATTAGCAAGAGTTATCAGCAAAAAGACCGCGGACAAACCAAGCAAGAACTTGGGAAATGCGCAAATCAATCGGCGAAGCAGACTTGCCGACTCATCATATTCAGCCGGTATTTCGTGCCCGGAATAATTGTGACGAAATTTGTTCCTTCCCCAAAGCATCTTGCACAAAAACACAGTGAGAAGAAAAAGGCCCGCCCCAAGGGCAAGGCCTAAAGAGCCAAAACTGACCTGTCCAAAATCCGTATCTTTAAAACTTACTAAAACCGACCAGATGAGGTTAAGGACTTCCTTCGTTCGGTCAAGCATATCGGTTACCTCCGCAGACTTCTATAAACAAGATTTCTTGCCGCATTTAAGAATTTTTGCCGCAAACTGATGTGTTGGACAATGCTTCTCAATTGGCCAATCTCTGTTTTCGGGCTTATCAAGCAATTGCCCGATTCCAAACTTTCATAATAACTGTCGGACTTGAGAACAAGCGCAAGAACCACGCCGTATCTACGGCCCAGTTGTTTCTTTTGTTTATCGCTAAGGCCGATGAGATATTTGCATATTTCTTTAGGGGTCTGGGCATCGAAAACCCTGACTGAACCTTCGGAAAGTTCGGCCAAGATAAACGGCCTGACGAGCTGATAAAGTCTAGCCGCGGCCAAATCCCGCGTTTCTTTGTTTTCGTCCAGTGACGCAAACTCCTTCTCCAGCGCGTTAAGTCTCTGAAAAAATCTCTTCCTTGCTTTTTTGAGAGAGATGCTTGGCGTTGCCGTATTGGTAACTTCCTCAACAACGGTTTCAGAAGCATCATTGCCCTCATCTGTCTTTTGAGATTTCGGTTGGCGGTAAAACCTAAACAGGACAACTAGGGCCGAAAGGAACATTAGGCCAATAGTTCCATAAGCAATCTGATTTGCCCTGATTGCCATGGTTTCAAAATTATCGAATTGGATTCCATCTCTTACATTAACAGTCGGCGGCCTAACAACGCTGGTAACATAGACGATGCCAACTTCTTTGGTTGGAAACTCCTGTAACTCTCCAATATCTTTGACCTCAGCAACGGTAGTGCCGGCTCCTTTTCTGGCCCATATAAAGTTGAACGAGGGTAGTTTATAACTGCCCTTGCGTTCGTTAATTATCAAAAATGTATAAGTAAAATCTTGTACATTAATGTACCCCGTCTCATCATTGCCATCCCTAATTTTCTCTCCGATGGCAAGACTAACGACTTCGGCCTGAACATTGATGACTTCTGGTACCGCTGATTTAGGTTTTTGACCCCCATCTTCTACAAGAAGAGCTAGAGAATTAAGCTGCATCTGATCCTCGATAATAAGCACGGCGTCCGTATATGTTGCCCGGTAGTTAACTGCGAATGACTCACCTGACTTGACTACACTCGGAATTGGCTTGCCGGTTTCAACGATAATCGGAGACATTTTTTGGGCGAAAGCTCCGAACGGCGTGGAAATAAGGAATACGAAAGCCAAACCAATCAGTTTGTATGTCATTTTTCTTCACCAAATTATAAAAGTGCTTGCCAAAGATGGTAATTAAAAAAGGCGCCATTGTCAACGCGCCTTAAGACCTAAACAATTCTTGCCTAATAAGAAAGAATCTCTGTAGTCTTTGAAAATGTTTGCCGTATTCTAAAACGATAGAGTCAATCCCAATTCCTCGCAGTTTCTCTCTTTCAGCTTTTCTTATTTTTCGTATATTGATACCTAGCTCTTTTATCTTCCTGCGAGCCACGACCGTTTGCTTTCCTGTTTCCATATTTCTCATCTTTAGATGTCCAGCTATACTTTTACTTTCAAATTCAACCGGATCGTCAAGAAAAATAAATACCATTTCGTGATGCGATAGTATGTCTTCTAATACTTTGGGGTTGGGTAGGTTTTGTAATCCTATGAAGTCCGAAACAACTATTATAAGGCAGTTAGTATTAACATAAGTCCTCATAAGAAAGTCAAATGCGTTATAAAAATCAGTTCTGCGTCTATCCAACTTCCCCTTACCATCTGAATAAAAACCGTTAAATAATTCGTATAACTGTTCAGTCAGATAAAAAACATGGTCTTCTCCAACCTTAGGCAATTCATTAATAACAACATCCTCGGCAAAACCAATCAGTCCCATTGGATCTTGGGCGTGAAAACAAGCTAATCCTATATCCCCCAGGGTCTCAAGAAGCATCCTTTCTTTATGCTGGCAATCCCTAACTCCAAACGCCATAGAAGTCGAGAGATCAGCCATCATTATAACGGAAAAATCCTTTGTAACCTTAGACTCCCTTACGAATACTTTATCTCTGGTCATAGACCGCCAATCAATTTGAGCGATAGAATGAACCTGCGGATCATACTCCACCACTCTATCAAAATCATGGCCATCTCCCCTAAATTGACTTCTGTGTTCACCAAATCGAATACTTCTAGACGGCAATTCGATCGGCAAGGTGTCAGCCGCCCGATAAACACTCGAAAATACTTCTTCGAGGGTAAATGTCATTATGGCAGAGGCGTCAAACGCAAAATTTCTTCAACGACATCATGCTGTTTAATGCCACGGCCTTTAGCCAACGGCTTTAACATTATTCTATGAGCCATAACAAGACGCGCCACATCTTTAATGTCGTCAACGGAAATATAATTTCTTTGCCTGAAGAAAGCGAGGGTTCTGGCAACTGCTTCGAAATGAAAGTTAGCTCGAGGCGACAAGCCGGCTTTAACATAATTATCGATAAACTTTTGTAACTTTTCCGGAGAATGAATGCGTCTTTCTTCTTTATTCTTTTCTCTGGGTCTTGAATTTTCTACAAGTCGTTGTAGCAACTCGTTGGCAGAATCATCAGGAAGTTCGTTGATTGGTCTCACGTCTTTGATAATGAAGCCGGTCATGTTCCAGACTTCGGAAAGATTTGTAGCCTTTTGGACCATTGGACTAGCATTTTCATCGTAAGGGTTGTAAACACTCGTCAAACGAATTCTCTTTTCATCTTCTCTTTTTGGAAGATCAATACTTCGACATGTAGTAAATCGATCTAGCTGTGCTTCCGGAATAGGATAAGTTCCCTCTTGTTCAAACGGATTACCTGTACCAACAATCCAGGAGATGCATCTTTTTTCTTCTGATTTGTCGGAAATAGGTACCAAACGCTTAACTTGACTAACAATTCTCTTGAGAACGGCGTCCATGCGGCTGGCAATGGCCACTCTCTCTTCCATAACCTGAAGAAGACAAGCCTGGGTTTTTGGATGACCACGGCTAATTTCGTCAGCCAAGACAATGTGAGATGAACAAATCGGCCCTTCGGCAAAGTAAAAAGAACCGGAGGATGGATCGTAAATATCAGCACCGATAAGGTCGCTTACTTTCATTTCTGGATTAAACGGAATAAAAGAAAACTTGCCATCAATAGCACTGGCGATAGTAACCGCAGAGTCAGTTTTACCAACCCCTGGCGCAGCCATTAACAAAGTAGGCGGTTTGCCTATTCTTTTGCGGCCATTTTCTGAATAAGGAACTCCCGTCAGAAGGTCTCTAATAAGGCCTTCCCCAGTAGAGTCAAGGCCAATAAGTATTTTTCTATACTCCGCTAAAATAGCGGCGGCCTTTTCAAGACAGAAGTCTCTATTGACTTCTTCCTTTTTCTTAAACATGTCAGTCTCCTGTCTCTTGGTTTTCAATGTGCTTTTGTTTACAAAGAGTAAATAAAAAAGAACGGGTCGTCAATCCCGCTCTTTGCAAGGTTAATTTATCGCATCCGTCTCGCATACTCAGTCTCATCGGCAACCGACTCTATGGGAGTAATCATCATGGTATTAGAGACCATGGGGGGCATACCGCACGGACTGACTAAATCGCCATTTTCATCGTAGTCCAGAATTACCGGCCTTTCAGCGGTAACTATTCCGACTGCTTCCGGCTCCCCGTCTTTGTTTAACCTGACCGCCACCCCGCCGCTTAAACCGCCGAAAGAAAATTTATGATTTCTTGAGGTCTCAACTCTAAAATATGAGTTGGCATCGTATTTTAATTTGTCCATGGGACTGTCCCCTTGGTCATCTATTTTGATATGTAGGCCAAGCTCAACCACCTTTGCCTCCAGACTGTCAAACACTATTTCGGTATCCACACATTCGTTTCCGGCCCGAAGTTCATAAAATGTTCTGAATATGGGCATAACCGTGTCCTTGAATCCTTCTCTCTCATTTGCATCTCTTATCTCTTTAGGGTGAGGATGGAGACCTTGAATAAACAGCTTATCGCCAATTTTGACTTTTTCTGTCGCTATTTTATATGGTTTTGGCAGTTCCGAGGAGTTGAACGGGCTGGTAAGCTTAAGGACGACAGCGTCCCTTAGAGGTGGCACTCTGGCGACCACACAATCATAAACCCTCCCATATAAAAATATCTTGCACTCACTGCCACCCAACTCGATACGGTCATTCAGGAAAGCATCAACAACATGCTTCGCGCTGAACAGAACGCCGTTTCCTCCATCAATCAGCCAAGCCGAACCCATGACTTTGGCCTTGCCGGCCCACTCATTTACTAAAAACGCCACGGGCACATTTATCCCTCCGGGGAAGATGCCGTGCTTGCGGTAAATATTTTCAACAGGGGGTGGACTGCAGTTGATAGCCAGTAGCAAATAGCCAATAGCGAACAGAGAGAAAACTTTTCTGCTTAACATTATTGCACCGCCAATCTTGATTTTATAGAACTGGGCATAGGATACATCGGTTCATACTCTTGCACAAGAATATTTTTTATAATTCCGTAGTGAATCGGAAAATTATCTTTTAAATACTCCGGCCATAATACATACAAGGCGAAGGTCTCGGCAAAATCTTCACCCCGCCCTTGCTCTCGACTATAGAGAGTCACCTCTCCCTCCATAGCTCCATCTACCACCCAATAAACACGGGGAGTTGACTCGATAATCGGCACATTATTGGTTCCGTCCCAGCCCCAAAACGCCTGACCCTGCGACTCAATACGGTAAATGTCGAGAATATTCAATTCGCGCCCGAAACTATACATGTGGCCCATTTCGTGTAAAGCCACAAAAACTCTTTCTGATTCTTCAAAACCATTCTCATTAAACGATTCCCAGTTCATCCAACCTGGCCCTTCTGTAATTGGCATCGGCAGAAGATTGATTAATCCCGGATTGCCCGTCACCCAATCATTCGTATTAATCCTGAAACGCCATGTTTGAGTTCCAACCTCTCTCAAGAAAGGCCCCGGGAGCATGTTAGCAGCTTTTTTTATAGACCCTACCCAATCATCCATTCCAAGGGCTTTAAATGTGTCAAGTTCCAATTGATTATCCGGATACACAAACACCGCGTACTCAAGGTTGTCGGATGCCGGAGTAGCTTGTTCTGGAACCTGACCGTAAACCGCAGAGATAAATCCGAAAATTAACACCAGCACCGCTGTCCATGTTTTCATTATTTTCTCTCAAGTTATTAAAGTTCTTGAACAAGAGTAAAACAAGTTTTATGGATGTTGTCAAACCCTAGTTTTAGCGTTATGTTTCAGCCCATGACAACCGAGCAATTGAAACTTGTGTGGAAAAACTTACCGGAAAAAACTGGTATTTATTTGTTTCAAGGCGCCAATAACAAGCCCCTTTATATAGGCAAGGCGCTGAATTTAAAAACCCGGGTTAGCCAATATGTGAAAACCGGCGATTTAAGATTGCAAAAAATGGTGTCCCTGGCAAAAGACATAAAAGTAATTGAAACAGGATCCGATATAGGGGCGCTGATCTTGGAGTCCCAGCTTATCAAAAAACACAAACCCGCATTCAACATAATGCTCCGCGACGATAAACAATACTTCTATGTGATTTTCACGAAAGAAAAATTTCCCAAAATTTTTCTTTCGCATCAGCCATCAGCTATTAGCCATAAGCCATTAACCAGCATTGGCCCTTTCACCGACGGCACAGCCCTCAAAACCACCCTTCGTTACCTAAGGCGGGTATTCCCCTACTGCACCTGCAAGAAACCTCATAACAACTTCTGTCTTAATTATCATATAGGAAAATGCGCCGGCATTTGTTGCTTAAAGCAACAAAGCCGAATTTACAATTTTTCCCGATGGCAAAGCCATCGAGGATCCTCGACAAAGTCGGGACAACTTTTCCGCCAAAGGCGGATCCGCCTCTGGCGGACAATTTCCAAAGAAAAAGAATACGGAAGAAACGTTAAGGCCGTTAAAGATATTTTAAATGGAGAAAAAACATCTTTGTTAAAAAAACTTGAAAAAGAAATGGTCGCTTTGGGCAAAAAAGAAGAATTCGACAAAGCCATAGAGACGAGGAATAAAATAGATAAAATAAAGAGAGTGTTTGAAAACGCCAGCATTATCCAAAATATCCCATACTATGATATATCAAATAATCACAATGAGCGTGCGTTATTGGAACTGAAGAAATTTTTGAAACTGAAACAACTGCCGCACCATATTGAAGGATATGATGTGGCGAATATTCAGGGCAAATATGCCGTCGGGGCGATGGTCTTATTCACCGACGGTAAACCTGATAAATCAGGTTACCGTCGGTTCAAAATTCTAAATCCTAAATCCGAAACTCTAAACAAATTTCAAATTCTAAATTCCAAATTCAAAACAGGCGGAGATGTGGGAATGCTTAAAGAAATTCTAACTCGCAGATTCCGCCATCCGGAGTGGTCGCTACCGGACTTGATTGTTATTGATGGCGGGAAAGCACAACTTAACACAGCGTTGGCTGTGTTAAGAGAATTAAGAATAATGAATAATGAATTACGAATAACCGCACTGACTAAAGACGAGAGGCATCGAGGCAGTAAAATTTTTATCGCCGGCAAGAAAAACGCGATTCCCCTTTCACGGTTACCGATATCGGTAAAAAATCTGCTTCTCCAAGTTAACGCCGAGGCACATAGGTTTGCGATAGGATATTACAGACAACTGCACAGAAGGTCCATTGAAACGAGAAATTTTTAATGCTATGATAGGATTGTAATTATGCTTGGTTTTCTTATTAGAATCTTAGGCAATTCTGTGGCCATCTATGCTGCTTTTTCGTTTGTACCTGGATTTGTGATTAACGGTGGCATCAAAGAATTCTTGCTTGCTGGCATACTTTTAGGATTTCTGAACAAGATAGTCAAGCCGCCGATTAAGCTCCTGACCATGCCGCTCATAATACTGACACTGGGGCTCTTCCTTGTAGTTATTAACGCTCTTATGCTATGGTTGGTTGACTATACGTTTAATTTTGTGATCATAGAGAGCATAACGGCCTTGGTGTGGGCAACGATTATCGTGGCCATAGTAAATGCGATAATGGCGGCGTTTAGCAAGATAATAGATTAAAATTGACCTAAATATTCTAAATTAACCTAATTGACCTAAATAATTCGCCAGCTGGCGAACCAATGCCTCAATGACTAAATCGTTTTGGACATTTAGAGATTGGGTATTGGGTATTATTTAGAATAATTAGAGCAATTAGAATAATTAGAATAATTTTATGAACACCATCTTAACCTATTCCCAAATAATCTTAGCCCTACTGCTTACCGCAGCTGTTTTGGTTCAGCAAAAAGGAAGCGGGTTATCCTCCGCTTTTGGAGGAAGTGGCGCAGAATACAGCACAAAGAGAGGTGCGGAAAAATTCTTTTTTTACGCCACAATAGTTTTGGCCATACTCTTTTTAACCCTTTCGGTTCTAAGAATCATTTAAGTGTAGTGCAAATCCGCAAATGACATGCGAATACCACTAATATTTATTTGCGGCATTCGCGCAGATTTGTAGTTTTGCATTATGTGGACGTGAATAATAACAACCAACTTGATGATTTCTTCGGCTTGAAAAACAAAGAAGACGACAAAAGACCAAGCATAAGAGAGACTATCGCTCAAAAAATTCAAAGCAAGCTCCGAATACGACTCATTCCAAAAGTCCTTTCGACTAAAGAAAGGTATGTTGTCGTTGCTCTGATTCTTATAGTGTTGGGCTCTGTCACCGCAATTCCCTTCACCACCTATTTTCATTTCACCAAAGAAGCTCCCGACTACGGGGGCAAATTCACCGAAGGAATGGTGAACGAGCCGCGCCACATAAATCCTCTTTTGTCACAGGCAAACGACACCGACAGGGATCTCGTATCGCTGATATATTCCGGACTGCTTAAATATAACGGCGAGGGTAAAATTATACCGGACATGGCCCAGTCGTATGAAATCTCAAGCGATGGTCTGAATTACACTGTTTACCTAAAAGAAAACGCCCGCTGGCACAACGAAGAAAAAGTTACCGCCGACGATATAATATTCACGATTCAGATAGCCCAAAATTCCGACTACGGAAGTCCCCAGCGGATCAATTGGCAGGGGGTAGAAGTGGAAAGAGTGAATGATTTTGCCGTAATGTTTAAGCTCCAGAACAAATACGCCCAGTTTCTCAACAACCTTACCGTAAAGATACTGCCCAAACACATATGGCAGGACATAAAACCGATTAACTTTGCTCTTTCTGAATTTAACCTGAAACCAATCGGTTCTGGTCCGTATATATTTGACCGTCTTAAGAAAGACAGCGACGGAAAAATACGATCCTACAATTTAAAAACAAACAAGGATTTTTACGGGGGCAGACCGTTTATCGACGAAATAGAGCTTAAGTTTTATGGTTCTGAGGACGAAATGATTGAGGCTTACAATAGAAGCGAGATAGAAAGTTTAAGCTTCATTTCGCCTGATAACTTAAAAAGGGTTAAATTTAAGCATCGCCTTAACTTAAGAGAATTGAAATTACCCCGTTATTTCGCCGTCTTTTTCAATCAAAACAAAAGCACCGTCTTGTCAGACAAAAATGTCCGTCTGGCTTTAACCCATGCCACCAACAAGGAAGCTCTGCTAAATCTTGTCCTTGAGAAACAAGGCATAGCCGTTGATTCTCCAATGATGGGAGGGGTGCTAGATGTCCCCAACAATGTCAAAAAATACGAGTATGACCTTGAGTTGGCAAAAAAAATACTTGAGACGGCGGGCTGGGTTCCTTCGCCAAAGCCAAATAGCGAAGGCAAACTCACAGGCGAAGACAATATTTTAGCAAAAAAGGACCAGAAGCTGGCAGTTAAAATAACCACCTCAACATGGCCCGAACTTACAGAAGTTGCTAAAATATTAAAAGAACAGTGGGGGGTGCTTGGGGTTGATGTGTCTATAGAAGTATTGCCTACGCCGGAGCTTCAGCAAGCAATAAAGGACAGAAATTATGAGTCACTACTTTTTGGAGCAGTGCTAAACATAGACCCCGATCCGTTCAGTTTGTGGCATTCCTCCCAAAAAAGAGACCCAGGGTTAAACCTTTCACTTTATGATAACAAAGCCGCCGATACTCTCCTTGAGGATGCCCGACAAACTCTTAATCCCCTTGAACGAGCAAAAAAATATGACGATTTTCAAAAATTAGTAATAGAAGACATTCCCGCCTTGTTTCTTTATAATCCCTTCTACGTCCACGGCCAAGCTAAAAAAGTAAAGGGGTCCAACGGCAAACTTATATCATTGCCCTCGGATAGGTTTATAAATATTGAAGGGTGGTATATAGATACGAAACGTGTCTGGAAGTAAAACTCTAAATTCTAAATCCTAATCTCTAAATAATATCAAATATCAAAATCCGAAACACAAACAAAATGTCTAATTACTAATTCCTAATTTCTAATTAAATGTTAAATGTTAAATTTCAAAAAATTAAGACATTAAAGCATTGGGGATTTTATTAGAAATTAGATATTAGAAATTAGAAATTTAAACCATGAGAAACCAAATTCTAACCTTCCCATCCCAACTATCCGCAGGCGCAAAAGTTGCCCGGGATATTAAAATTGACAAACGCTACGACAAAGTTGTCATTTGCGGTATGGGCGGTTCCATTATGCCGGGAATGATGCTGTTGACTTACAAGGAACATAAAAACAAGGGCCCTGGTGTTCCCGTCATTATCAACAACAACTACGACCTGCCTTCGGATGTTAATGCCGATGACTTAGTAATATGCATTTCATGGTCGGGAACAACCGAAGAAACAATTTCCGCATTCAAGACCGCAGTGAATCGCGGGATCAAACCGATTGTCATAACCAAAGGCGCGGAACTCGGCCAACTGGCTAAAGATAATAATACTCAACTAATCGTGCTTCCAGATCAGCCAATCCCTCCCCGCTTGAGCGTCGGATATATGGTGGGCGCGCTGTTTGCCGTACTGGGATTAGAAAAAGAACTAGACATTGAACTTAACGCTGATAGCCACGAAAACACAGGAAAGGAATTAGCCGACAAGATCGGCTCCGCAACGCCGTTGATCTATACATCTTATTCATGGCGCAAGCTCGGCGCATTATGGAAAGCGAATTTTAACGAGACCGCAAAAACCCCGGCTTACTGCAACTACATACCCGCTATGGCCCACGATGAACTTGCTGCGTACATCCGCAAGAGTCTGCCGTTCCATCCCATAATTTTTAAGGACGATAAGGATTTGCCTCGTTATGTCCGTGATCTGGACGCCACTATTGCAATTTTAGACAAACAGGAGTATAATTACAGTATCGTTAATCTCTCTGTAGGTGACAACCCTCTCGAAACAGTCCTAAACAACTACATTTTAGGCCTTTGGACGAGTTTTTATCTGGCACAAAAAATCGGGGTGAACCCCGAAGATATTGAACTTATTGAAGAGTATAAGAAACTCAAATCCTCTATTTAGTTTGTCTTAGGGTACGTGGCGGAACTGGTATACGCGTACGGTTCAGGGCCGTATGGGAGCAATCCCGTGAGAGTTCAAATCTCTCCGTACCCACTAAAAATAAACCCTAAACTCGAAACTCTAAACCCTAAACAAACCCAAAATTCAAAGTTTAAAAGTTAAAAACGTTTTTAATCCTTTGACCTTATGGCTTTAAACTTGTTTAGAATTTAGAACTTAGAACTTAGAGTTTCTAAAATATGGAACAAAACAATAACACTTCTCAAGGCGAGGTCATACTGGCCTCTGCCAAAGAGACATCATCTAGGACAAATACTCCTAGACCCCAAGGTCGAAACTATAGAAAACCGGGAGATGGATCCCGAAGACAAGAAAGAGACGCAAAGCGCCGATGGATGAAACCCACCGTGCGCAGAGTTAAGGTGCTTGGAAGAGGCCCTGTCGGAGGCGGGTCTGCTTATGGCGGAGAAGAAGCCGAAAAGTTAAAAATCGGCGGTCTTAAGATAGTCCACCTCGGCGGGCTTGGCGAAGTCGGCCGAAACATGTCGGCCGTACAATATGACGACGAGATAATTCTCATAGACGCCGGCATAAGTTTCCCGAACGAGCAGATGCCCGGCATTGATTTCATTTTGCCTAATGTCGGTTATTTAAAAGGCAAAGAGCACATGGTCAAAGCAATGTTCTTTACCCACGGTCACATGGACCACACAGGCGCCCTTCCTTTCATCCTTGATAAAATAGGCGACCCAGACTTCTATGCCGCCGCTCTGACAAGAGCTCTCATAATCAAGCGTCTTGAAGAATACAAGGACAGAAAACCAGTAAACATAATCCAAGTTGAGGCCGGAGAAGAGATAAAAGTAAGCGATAAGCTGTCAGTAAAATTGCTACGCGTCAGCCACAGTATTCCCGACGACCTGCAGATAGTGATAACCACTCCGATCGGTAAGATCGTACACACTTCTGACTTTAAATTTGACGACACACCCGTAAATGACAAACCGGCACAAATAGAAGAGATGCAGAGAATGGGCGATAACAAAGAGGTTCTGTTAATGATGTCCGATTCTACCGGCGCGGAGAATGAAGGCCACTCTCTGTCTGAACAGGATATAACTAAAAATCTGGAAAAAATATTCACCGACGCAACCGGAATGCTTATCATCGGCACTTTCGCTTCGCTTATAAATCGTATCCAGCAAACAATCACTATTTCCGAGAAATTCGGACGCAAAATCGTAGTTGATGGTTACTCAATGAAAACCAATGTGGAGATAACTAAAAAACTAGGGTATTTGAAAATGCAAAAAGGTACGCAGATAAGCATGGATGAGATAGACCGTTATCCGAGAGAAAAAGTAACCGTAATCTGCACCGGCGCCCAAGGCGAAGGCAATGCCGTTCTAATGCGCATCGCCAACGGCGAGCACAGATACATTCTCCCTCGCAAACATGATACTTTCGTTTTCTCGTCATCGGTCATTCCGGGCAACGAACGAAATGTCCAGTTCTTGAAAGACCAGCTCTACCGCAACGGCGTCAGAGTCTATAACTACAGAATGATGGATATTCACGCCGGCGGACACGGAAACAAAGAAGACCTGCGCACGATGTTGAAGCTGATAAGGCCTAAATTTTTGATGCCTATTCACGGCCAGTATTCAATGATGGTAAACCACGGCTTTCTCGGCAATGAAGAGGGTGTACCGGAAGAAAATGTCATCATTGCCGACAACGGCACCGTGGTAAACTTGGAAAAAGACAAATTCTGGTTTGACAAAGAACGGGCGCCATTTGACTATGTGTTCGTTGACGGTCTCGGCATCGGCGATATCGGAAATGTTGTTTTAAGAGACAGACAAATACTCTCCGAGGACGGGATGTTTGTGGTTATCGCCTTAGTCGACCA
>Ga0209541_10000218_pt1 | contig 109657 bp, 129 predicted proteins | sample RifCSPlowO2_01_FD_184027 | JGI IMG/M metagenome (GOLD analysis project Ga0209541, IMG submission 184027) | Groundwater microbial communities from Rifle, Colorado - Rifle CSP2_plank lowO2_0.1 (SPAdes) (version 2) | ecosystem: Environmental > Aquatic > Deep subsurface > Groundwater | place... | reverse complement strand
CTTGCCCCGAAGAAGAAATTCCCTGAATCCTAAATTTTGCTTGATATTCCCATACACCGGCTCGACCGTAATTTTCCGCAAAGAATACACTTTCTTTGCTTCATCTGTTTTCATCTTGTCTCGCATCCTCAGCCGTTCCCGGAAGTAGAACGGCACATCTTTTTTCTTCCCTAATTCATCTGTCAAAATGTATAAGAGCTGAACATTTTGACTGAGGAGTGCGCCACCAATCAAAGATTGGTGGAAACGACTTTATTGAAAATGGGTCGCAGCAAGCTGCGGGGTATCAGACCCATTTTCATTGAATAAAAACATTCAAAAAAAATCTAAGAATACTCTTTTCTAAACCTTGACCCATCCATGACAGTAATGGCAATAGACTGCTTTCAAACCAGAAAAAATAAAAGAATTAAATTTAAATTTGCAGTGGGGACATTCAATACTTTTAAAATTCATCTTGCCCTCTATTTATTCTGAAGCCATTTTCCAGATGGTTTTCATGCCCACGATGATTGCTCCCGGAACCACGAAAACAACAATATTGCTTAAGATTGATCTTAAAAACAATCCTACGCCTGGAATTAAAGCCAGATTAACAATTCCTGCCAGCATTAAAGCAATTGATGCTACTAGGAAAGGCATGGTTTCCTTCGCAGTTAAGTTAAACAACCCTACCACAAATCCAAGGATAACTAAAGTAGTAACCAAGATTTCTGTACTTAAAACATTCCTAAAGAATCCCGCAATGATTGTTACTAACAATCCCGCAAAGAAGGTATAATGAGCTATTTTATGCAGCTCCATTTTTTCTTTTTTAATTAAAGATTTAACCATTTGACTATCACCTCTTAAATGATATAGCTGATAAACTATTTTTAGTATATAAAGGCTTCGGTCGAGTAAGGACTAATTTAAAGAAATAAGAAGTAAATTTTATAAGAAACTACTTCTAGATCTAACCTATGACTAACTTTTCCCTAGCCAAATGCAAGACTAAAGCTGCCTATTCCGCTAAACTAAAACAGAATAGAAAACTGGATTTAATTAAAATAAAAAATCAATATGAGATCTTGATGGAAACCCCTATTTTATTGGTAATTAAAACTGCAGCCGGAGAAGTTATCGTCCATGCCCATGGCGAATTATTGTTTAAGAAATGTGCTGATGTTAGTTTAATGGAAAAGTTAGCCGAAGAGATTTATGAGTTGGGATTAAAATAATATGGAGTTTTAAAACAGTATAGTAATTATGCAAAGATTATTTTTATTCTTTCACCCAGTCTACATACTTTACTAGATCATCAAGTTTAGTTATAGTTGGTCTTTGTCCTTTGCTCATCTCTGGGAAACCATGCCGACTGGTAACAATTCCTCTTCCCAACTGTTCCAATGGCGGGTAAATGTATTGGTAACAATATACTGAAGAGCGCTCATCATCAAAAGTAACTTCTAAGACCCTTTGAGTCAAACAATTCACCAGAGCAGTTTTCCAACTAGAAAATTTAGAATAGTTTAAATCAAACTGGGCCCCGGGAAAATTATAAACATCCAAACCTTCGTTAGCCTCAAATAAGGGATATTTTTCAACTAACCATCGAAACATGGATTTAGCCTTATCCACGGCTTTCGGAGAGAGCGGAAGAGCATCTCTTCGCTCTAAATTCCAATATTTCCCTGCGGCTACCTGTAGATCCATATAAGCAAACATTTCTTTCTGAGTGAAATTGAACCCAGGCTGGTTTTGCCAATCTCTGACTGCTTCTAAAACATCTTTTCTTCCTAGGGAATATTGCTCACTTCTGCCTTCAGCATTACTTCTGCCCCCATAACCTATTGAACATTGATAGAAAAAAAGGTTATGATCAGGTTCCTCAGCATTATCAGGAAAAACAAACTCTACTTTTACGCCCCAACGAAGAAAATGATTAAATAAACTTAGGTTTACCTCGGAAGACCATTCATGATCCAGGAAATGAACTTGATAATCTTCTGCTGCTTCGCATAACTTTACTGCTGCCTCTAGATTCTTGGAAAAATGGGCATCTGATTCTACGGGAGAATTTTGTTCTCTAATTCCCCAGATTACTCCCTGATTTCTTCTTAGTTTTTCTCCAATCATTTTAATCTCTTAATTTTTCATTTTTCAAAGATATTTATATATTTTGATGGTTCAAAATATATGCTTAAAAATAAAAGCCGCCCCTGACCAGATTTGAACTGGTGATCTAACGGTTAACAGCCGTTCGCTCGAACCAGGCTAAGCTACAGGGGCATTTTATGTTATTATTTTCTAGACGCTTTTTTATCTTTTTAATTGTGCTGCTGAGCAAAGCGAGGCGCACCACGTTCACCAAGCGTAATTGGTCGCGTGAACCAGGCTAAGCTACAGGGGCAATTAAATTTGATATTTTTGACTTATGTGATTTATTAAGTTAACTGTGCTGCTGAGCAAAGCGAAGCGCACTTCGAACGCCAAATCGAATATCAAACGCATTTGATACTACGAGACCGAGTCGAGTTTGATTGGCCGCGTGAACCAGGCTAAGCTACAGGGACATGATTATACTTGTTTATTGTTTTAATTTAATAACTTTACCTAACAATAATATCTCTTTTAATCCAAATTATTTATAAAGATTTCTAACCTCAAACCAAAAATGAAGATCAACCCAGATTTAGAGCTGATTGATTTAGGAATCTGGCTTCCTAAAGAAAAGATTCTCATCCTTAGCGATTTCCATCTTGGCTATGAAGAATATCTGCATCAAAAAGGAATCCTTCTTCCCAGATTCCAGGTAGAAGAAATCATTCAGAGATTAAAATTAATCTTTCAAAAAGTCAAACCTAAAATAATCGTGATTAACGGCGATTTAAAACACGACTTCAGCAATAATGCCGCTCAGGAATGGAACGATGTACTAAAGGTGTTAAAATTCATTCAAAACCATTGCCAAAAAATTATTCTGATCAAAGGCAATCATGATAACTATCTGCAGACTATTGCCGCTAAGATGAAGATTAAAGTAGTCGAAGAATTAATTCTCAAAAATATTCTTATTCTCCATGGAGACAAAATTAAGCCCTTCCCCAAAAGCATCAAAACCATTATTATCGGTCATGAACATCCAGCCATCACTCTTCGCGAAAAAAGTAAGATAGAAAAATTCAAGTGTTTCTTGAAAGGGAAATGGAGAAATAAAGAATTAATCGTCATGCCTAGTTTCAATCCTCTCTTAGAAGGCACAGATATTCTTAAAGAGAAATTATTAAGCCCTTTCCTTACTGATATCTCCAACTTTGAGCTCTTAGCCGTCGGAGAAAAAGAGATTTATAATTTCGGAAAGATAAAAAAGTTAATCACTAAATAACTAAGCTGCCTTCAGATAAGGTACTTCTTTTGTTTTGTAATTCTCATCCTCTGCAACTGTAGAATGTAATACCTGCCCTTCCTTAAAAATTCTGATCTGAGGATGATCACTCTTCAAAGCACAAAACAGTAAATCTGGTAATTCTGTAGAAGCAGCCACAATAGATAAATGTCTAGTTCCGGCATTGGCAGTCTCTTTTAATCTATCGTAAGTTGCTTTAGCATCAGGAGAGCGTTCATAAACATCCGCAACATCAACATTGATATATCTTCCACTATGCTGAATTCTTCCCTCGGTATCAATTAAAATTGCCCCATCTTCATCCATTGCCTCTTCTAAAGCTTGGGGTGCTTCTGGGCTGTCCAAATAAACCTCTCGCCCTGCAAATAGATCTGCTCCTACCGGCATCCTAAAATAATCTTCATGTTTTACTGGATCATAACCTAAGACTGCACAAAGCCCATGCAAGTGATACTCTTCTCCTTTTTCTTCTGCAGCCTGAATTCCTTTATCTCGAATCTGTTCTAGAATTTCAAATAAACGTACTTCTAATTCTGGAGAATCATGTAATTGAGTTAAAGCTTTTCTCGCTCTGATCACTTCACTTTTTTCTTTTGACATCTCGCACCACACCAATATATAGCGACTGTACGAATTCTCTATACTTTTATCATCCGCTTACGTCGCTATAGATGAAGGCATATATTTAATCGCTTTAAGCCTTCAGTATACTCTTTTGTATACTCAAAAAGCGCTTAACTATATAAATATTTCGGTGTTTGGGGAGATATTGTGAAACAGAGAGCATTTCTTAGCTTTATTCGGGGAACAGGACTAATTTTACTATACTGATTTATGCCGGGAGCGATAATTATAAGTTTGCTGTTTTTGCTGGTGGAACTCGCAAAAAATAATCCCCGGAAGAGATTTCTGCTTGCATCTTACACAGATTCCCTTTCCTTTTCGATAAGAATAACTTTTTCTTCGCTCTTTATTCAATTTGTTCTGGTTAAGATAATAAAACTTAAGAAAACGATTAGAATATCTAGTATTAATACTTTGGTTCACTGCACCACTTTCCGTAATCTTTTTACTCTCCACTACTACTGCTTTGCTCTTCTCTTCAATTTTCTTTTCTTTCTCTTCGTTCTTCTGTATAATTTTTTCAGTTTTAATTTTTCTCTTAAATTCTCTTTTCTGCTTTAATTCCGTAATTTTCCATTTAACCTTGTTCAATAAATTTTTCCACATTAGTCCATCCCCTTTTTCATATTTATTTCTGGCAGACCGGACAATAAAACGTCCCCCTTCCCCCCTGATTTATTCTCTTTAAAGCATGATGTTTAGGACACTTATCTAGTTGATATACGGTCAGGAATTTTTGATATCCCCCAATCCCAGTCATATGCGAATAATTATCTATCGTAGTCCCCTGATGAACTACTGCTGACTGCAGCACTTTCTTCATCTGAAGATATAGTTTTTTGACCTCCATCTCAGATAAATTTTCTATCTTCCTTCGAGGATCAATCCGAGCATGGTAAAGTATTTCCTGGGCATAGATATTACCCATACCGGCAATAAAATTCTGATCCAGTAAAGTAACCTTAAGATTGGCTTTTTTCTTCTTACTTAATACTTTTTTAAAAACATCCAAAGTTAATTCCGGAGATAACGGCTCCGGGCCTAATTTTCCCAGCTTTTGCTCCAACTGTTTTTGATTTATCAATTTTACCATCCCGAACTTACGGATAGAGTTATGAGTTAACAACGAACCATCATCCAAATAAAATTTAGCCACTACAAATTTTCTTTCCTCCGGACCAATTTTCTTTCCTTTGGGAAAAAATCGAAAATGTCCGGTCATGGCCAGATGAACCAAGATAGATTTCTGTTTCCCCAGACGGATAATAATATATTTCGCCCTTCTCTCCACTCCCCGTATTTTAATTGGAGTGATCCTCTTTAAGCGAGAATCCACCATTTTATCCAGAACTTCTACTCTCTCAATAGTTCTTCCTACTACTGTTCGCTGCAATTGTCTTACGATCGTCTCTACTTCCGGCAATTCTGGCATCTATTAAAGGAGCACAACAAAATATATAAAGCTTTTTAGATTATATTCAAATACAACTCAAAATGGCTGAAAAAGAAAAAAGAGCCCCGGAATTGGAAAAGAATTTTGAACATCTACTTTACATCTTAAAACGCTCTCGGAAGGCTTTTTTCCCAGAATATTCTTGCGGTTTTTTCTTACTTATCTTGCTGGGCATAAATTATTTTACTGGCTATTTTTCCAACCAACTATTGATCTATTTTCTTTTAGGGCTGGCTGTCTTCTCCTTGATTTCTGCAGAATATTCCCGCATGGTCTTAAAATACACCTTCATGCCTGAGAAGATGGTCATCAGTGAAGGCTTGATCAAACAGAGGAAACAGAATGTTTATTACCATCCGCTGGGCTATGTCCCCGATATTAACGTTAAACAAAATTACCTGCAAAGAATGCTTAATTACGGTACTATTTCCGTATCTACCGGGAGCAATAGTTTCCAGATCAAAGATATTGACCATCCTGATCAAGTGGTTGGCTTATTGGAAGATTTGATTGAAAATACTAAAAATCCGCCGCAAAGGGACCAGAAAACCTAAGGTTTTAAGCTAAAAACAAACTTAAAGAAAATCCTGAAACGGATTTTCTAAAATCAAATATAACGAAATCTCCCCGTTCACTCATCAGCATTCATCTCCTAAGATGAATCTTGGAGATTTCTGCTTATTTGATTTAACCAGAACAATCATCTTCCGCTACCAAAAAGTTTATTAAATACTCTCGCATTATAAACAAATCGATTAAATGATTAATCTTAAATTGATTAAGATCAAATAATAAAAAAGATTGAGGTGAATAATTAATGATGGGCAACGAACATTCTGGTCAGAACCATTTACGATTTTATATTGTGATGATTACTATGGTGGTGGGGATTATATTCTTGTTTCTTTTCATGAACAAGGACGGGGAAGGCTTCGGATTGACCAGCGCTTTCATGGGCGGAGATGAAAATCTTAGTAGTACCGTAGAATCTCTTAAAACCAGTCTCAATAAAGATCTCCAAACCGATGATGAGCTTGCCGCAGGAGAATGGAGCTCAACCAACACCAATCGTAAAAACTTCCAAAAAATTGGGATTACCATGAGTTTCAATGAGATCCCTTCCGTAAAGAAAGAAGCTAAAATTGACCAGATGGAATTAAGATTTACTAATCTAGATACGATCATTAAAGTAAATAACGATAAGTTAGAATTAAACAATCTTCAGGAAGTAAGCCTGAGAATCAAAGGTTTCCTAGGCGAACTCACCTTTGACGAAAACGGAATTTCTTTAACCGGTAGAGCTAAAAGATTAGAAGTTAATAATATTGCTCTATCTTCCGCCGGAGAGATTGACCTTTCTTTCAGCGATTTGAATTATGAATTCATGAACATTAACGATCTAGACCTAAAAGAGATTTTATTGCCTCAGGGAAGCGGTAAGTTTGAGGTCGCAGACAAATTACAATATACCCTTTCTGATGAAGAAGTCAGCTTAAGCTCATTCATCGGCCAATTAAGCGTAGATAAAAACGCCGAGATGGAACTAGAGCTAGAGGGCGATGTCAAAAGTGTCAGCGTTAATGGAGAGACCATGAATCTAGGATTGAACTAAACTTTCAATCTTTTTTTCTGATTATCATTCCCCCTTTAAATCATCAAGATGAAACCGAACCAACCCAACCTAAAATTAAGTGAACTGATTAAAAAAAGTAAGTTTGATTTCCAGCCTTGGCGCGACCTTACCTCTCTAGGAAGCATTGTCTTTTATGCTTTACTAAGCTTTTCTGTTCTCCTTTTCGCGGAATTTAACCTTTTTTGGCAATTACTGTTTGGTTTTGTTTTAACTCTAGCCGTTATCAGTCTTACCCGAGCGATTTACTTTCGTTCTAGACCGAATCATCGGACTTATAAGAATTTATTAGAAAAAATTGATGCCAGCTCTTTTCCCAGTGTGCATGCAGCTAGATGTATCTTTCTAGCTTTAGCTTTAGGGAATCACTTCCAAAACTTTTATTTAACTTCTTTTTTCGTTCTTACTGCCCTAACCATTATGTATTCTCGGATTGTATTAAAGAAACACGACTGGATTGATTTGACTGCTGGAACAGTATTGGGAATAATTGTATTCTGGATTAGTTTGCTGGTGTTTTGATTCGAAAAATTTATTTTTCCAACTGAGTGTAAATAAATGCAATCTGGTAATAAGTACTTGTATCATCAAAAGTAACAACTTCTTCAACTGTACCATATCTACCAACTTCCCGGTGAAGTTCAGCTTTTAGTTCAGTTGTTCCACCGGTAATTAACAATTGTCCGCCTGGTTTAAGAACTCTTTGAGATTCACGGTATAATTTTCTATGAGGAAATTCATTCTGCATCATAAATGCCCCGATAAAATTAATACTTGCAGGTTGTAAACTTCCTAAATATTCAAATCCATCTTTAACTAAAGCTCTATCTGCTGGCAAAATACCCTCTTCGATTACACGTTGAACCCCACTCTCTAAAGAATCAACCCCGGTAACAGTTCCACCATATTGGTTTAGAATATAAGCTCCTGCACCAAATCCAGTACCAAAATCAACAACCGCCCCTTCAAGATTATCTGGATTAATTAAATCCCTCATGATTAATAAAGCTACCAGTTGTTCAATCTCATTAGCTCTTGCAGTTGTAAATCTATTCAATCCCTCAAAGGTAGCTAATCTTACCCGGGAAGGAGAAGAAGTTCCTGAATTTAAAAAAACCATCTCCTTATTTGATGAACTTTCATATTTTAGAAGTCCTTTCGCCCAAGCAATTTTATCTGGAGTAAGATTTAAATTCATTCCTCTTTAAAATGATTATTAGTATATAAAACTTTCGCGTTTGTTACCACTAAAAAAAGATTAATTTTCCTACAAATAATCTTTAACCAATCCTAATCCTTTCTTCAACATTTCCAAGTGCACTACTCGATCTCTGACCAATTTAACGCTGGTAGAAGAAGCTTTCTTCAATTGAGTAACCTCTTTTTCGAGGACATTAACCTCTTTTCTCAGAAAATCCACTAGATGCTCCTCGGTATCAATCCTTTTCATCTCAATATGCTCTAACAAAGCCTTAAAATGCGGCTCTAATTGCGAAGGTTTAGGCACTTTTTTCTGCAGTAATTGTTTTAAAGACATTTTTGCTCACCTCTTTTTATCTATCGATAAACCCAGATTAATATAACCCTTTCTCAATTAACTCTTCTTTTTTAACCTTCCGCTTCAGATCTGCATATTTATCTTCCAAAGAGAATTTCGGGGGCCTGGGCAGGATGGTTTTTCCTCCGCAAGCGCACTCCTCTTTAAGCGTGTATCTCTCGCAGGAAATACATTTACGGATATTTAAAGCCATCTTTTTACCGCACCTTTTCTTTTTTTCTCCAACTCTATTCTTTCTTCTCTCGTTTCAGCTCTGCTACCGAGAGCTTATCATTAAAAGTAGCTAAGACTTCTTCTACTTTAGTTAAATTTGCCTCTGCAGATTTATATTCTAAATCTTCGATTCTTAACTTATACCTTCCTGCTCCCAGATAAAATAAGCTTAATTTCGGAGAAATTTTCTCTATCTTCATTAAAACTGATTTGATCTTATCCAACCCATTTGGATCATAAGTTCTTAAAGTAACCTCTCCCTCAATAAAGAATTTAGGGGGTTTAAATTTATCTTTAATCGCTAGAGTCATCTCCTCCGCGATATTACTTTCCACCCCTAATTTAATTAAATCGGTTTCAGCATTAGCCGCATCTTTAAAACATAAGTATAGATGAGAATATTCTTTGAACACAGATTTCTTCAAAGTCGCATAAAGCTCTTCAGGCTTGATCTTGATTTTTTTAGCCACGCTTTTCACTAAACTTTCCGCTTTTAATTCTTGCTTGATTTCATCCAACTTTTCCTGGCGCTGGTGAGAATTGACTCTTCTTAAAGATAGGTCAATATGCCCTCTTTCTCGGTCTATCCTCAAAACTTTGCAGACAATCTGCCTGCCTATACTGACATAATCCCTTAAGTTCCTGATCCTTCCCGGAGCTATTTCTGAGATATGCACCATGCCTGAATCATTGAATTCTAATAAGTCTACGAAAACTGAATTCGGAAAGAGTTTGGTAACTTGACATAAGACAATCTCGTCCTCTTCCGGCAGGCCTTGGCGTTTATAGAACATAAAACCATTAGAAAGAAATTTATTTATAAATCTTTACTATAAAAAAGGAGTGTATTCAGTGATGGGCCAAACCCTTTATTCCCTTTTTAACAAGTAATCGATTGACTTTTGGGTATTTGGTCTCTTCACAAAATCAGTTTCATTAATCTCTAAGACATAAGCAATATCTCTTTGATCAAGAGAATCTATCATCTGGCCTAAGCTGTCTATATCCCCTTCTCCTAAGGGTACTCCTTCTTCAAAAACAGTTTTTTTACTATCAGAATAGATCCCTCTTCCATCATTAAGATGAACCAGATCTGAAGGACTAAGAGCAGTAACATCATCAAAAAGAGTAGATCCAGCAAATACTTCACTATCTTCTGGGAAAATGATTCCTCCATATTCACCACTTTTTGCTGTTTCATAAATTGTCCGGTTATGACAAAGATCTAAACAAAGTCCTAGCCCTGTATCTCTTATTTGTTCGAATCCCCAATGGTTAGTCAAGTAAAAAGGATTTCGTAACTGGTTAAATTTAACTCCCCGATATATTCTTTCATCTGCATCAGAGATATCACCAAATTCCGGCACCGGCGTTGTTTCAACTTTAATCGCAACCCCTTGTTCTTGGCCATATTTAGCGATTTCTTTTAAACTAGGTCTAATTATTCTATGAAACTGATTTTCCCAGTTCTCTTTAGTTCTGCTTCTAAATTCATCTTTCCTAACTAATGATCCCAGATGAAAAGTTACAAGTTTTTCTCTACCAAAAAGCAAATCAGCTGCATAATCAATGCCTTCTTTAATGTGAGCTATTCCAAAATTAGTCTCATGGAGAAGATCTAATTCTTTCATTGGAGTACAGCTAAGCATGGTCACCAAAGGCCAATCTTTAATTATACTTTGAAACTTCTTTAGACCAGCATAATCTTTTTCTTTTTGGTCTAATCCTTTCATTCCACCCAGAATCACTAACATCAAACCAGGAGAATAACCCCTTGCAATCAATTCTGCCTGAAGTTCAATGGCAATCTGATTCTGGGATTCAGAAAAAGGTACTGTTGGGATATAAATTTGGTTCACCATACTTTTCATCTAGTTTTAAACTGTACAGATCTACCCGTCTTTACTCTAAAATCTCTAGAACTCTGCCTGCAATCCTGGCCTTTCCACCGGTAGGATAAGCCATCTCCTTATTGCAAACCAGACATTTAACTTCTGAACTGCAATTGCCGAAAAGTATCTGTTCATTCTTACATTTCGCGCATCTTACCTTGATAAATTTGCTTTTTGTATTCATTTTAATCACATAATCATATTTAATCTATATCCATCTCAGTCCTAAATCAATTCCACCTTTTTCGAGCGGATGCCTGATTTTTGACAGCTGGCCTTTTTGCAGACTGCACAGGTATAACGTAAATCTGTTTTTTTGGTCTGTTTAGCCCCAGTACGTTTAAATTTAGTTACTGCTGGCTTAGAATACCGACCTAAGTTTCCTACTCCTCTGGCTCTACCTCTTAACCTCGCTCTAACTTTAGAACCCCTCTTAAAAGAGCTGGCATTCTTCTTCTTATTCTGGGAAACTTTATGTTCGGTATGCTTTTTACAGGTCTTGCAAAATCTTTTGATTGTTTTAGGTATTTTCATCTTAATTAAGCTAATTCTCAGTAAGAGGAGTTATTTATAAAGGTTTTGTTGCAGTTCATCTAAATAATTCATCGGATTATGAAAATGAAGATATAATTTACCTCTCAGAGGAGTTGGAAGAACTTCAACCAAAGTCCTCTTCCGCCCAGTGAAAATATCAGTTAGTCCTCCTGATAAAGAGACCGGAACAACAAATTGATAGCCCCGCTCATCCCTTTCCGAAGGCAGGACTGAATAATATCTCTGTGCTGATTCATCTGAAGGGGCAAACATGATTTCTGCTACTTAAGACCTTTCTTATAAATCTTATCCTAGAATTTCCTGGACATTCCTAAAATTTAACTTTACAAACTTTTTAGCATCTAATCCTTTCTCTTTTAACTTCAACAAAGCATCTTTCACATGCGTACTTCCTTTAGGCAAGGTAAAACCGGCCTGACTACTTAGAAAATCTAATTGTTTCAGGGCAGTAGCCCTGGCTAAAACTGAAGCTGCCGCAACTTCTACATATTTAGATTCTGCTTTCTCTTCCGCAATATCTCCCACTATGCATCCAGGATACTTATCCACAACATGCTTGCCCGGTTTAAGATATTCTGCAACTTGAGCATGATATTTATTAAGCATCTCAGTAACTTTATCTTCATGGTTAAACTCTTCCGGCAAAAGGCTTTTAATCTCGCACTGAGCAATTTTCTTAATCTTCTCGGCCATAAACATAATCTCTTTATCACTTAAAGTTTTGCTGTCAGCTACTCCCATCTCGATCAATTTCTGGCGTAAAGCATCATCCGCTTTCACTGCCGCAATCACCATTCCGCCAAAAGTATCTCCTTTCAAGGCTTCATCACTGCCGATTATCGTGCCCGTTTCTTTCCTAAAAGTCTCTTCTTCTACTCTCTCACCAATTCCTTTCTTTTCCAATTGCTCGGCGATCTTATCTACCGCTTCTTTCTTTCCCTGGAGCAATAATTTCTCGGAAGTATAAAGAATAAGAGTAACTTCTTTCTGCTGCAAGCGCAATTCTTCATAAATCGTCTTTGGCCCTAATTCTATAAAGTCTTTAAGATGCAGCAAATCCTCTTTTTTGACCTTGGTGAAAACTGTCATTTTAATTCACTTTATCCTTAACTATTCGTCTCAGTTTATTAATTATTTCTCTAAATTGATTTTCGTTCTTTTTTAAATAAATAGAATTTACCAAAAAGCCTTCGTAAGCTACCCTATTTCTTAATATTCTTAACTGGTCAATTAAGTATATTTCTTCTGCCAGAAAGTCCGAGAATTTTTCTTCTAAATAAGTAACTAAATCTTTATGGCTGAGAGTCTTATAACCATCGGCTAAAAGAATGGCGGTAATTAACTCTTTGATGATTTCGTAATAATCAACTATAATCAGAGCAGCCATTTTTTCCCGGTCCTGTATTTTGATTCGTTCTTCAATCAATAGCACCATTTGTAGAATATTCTTTGCTTTCTCTTTGTCTGGAGTTATTTTAATCAAATCCATTTTTAAAACACTTTTAGGTATCCTTTTAATATCATCCCATTTAAGAGATTATTCTTTAGCTCTTTACTCAATTTTAAAAAGTTTTCTTCGAAAAAGAGGTTAATCTCTCGTTTTAGGATTTTCTCATACTTAGTTAGATTTAACTTAGTTTGGCTGGCTTGTAAAAATAAATCAATATCGCTCTGTTCGGTATCTTCACCCCGTGCTGCTGAACCAAACAAAATAATCGCCGTAGGTAAACAGGAATCATACAGATAATCTAACAACCCGCTCTCTTTTATCTTTAAGATTGTATTGGTCTTTTTATATAATAAGAATAACTCACTCTCTCTATTTGCCCAATAAGTGGGATGGCTTTGGACCCGGCTTTTTTTCTCTAGAACCAGTTCTTCAGATTTCAATTCCAATAGATAATTCTTCACTGAAAGTGGGGCTAGCTTAACTTTTCGGCTGATTTCTCTTAATTGATGCCCCCCTTCCGCTAAAGGCTCATCAAAAAAAACCTGAAGCACTTTCCATTTGTTATAATTATGTAACATCTGTAATATAAAAAGTACAAGTGATATATAAATATTACGGTGGGACTAACTATTAAAAAAGAGGTATAGAAAAGATAAAAGTTAAAATTATCTTTTTGGTTCTAAAAAATCAACTAAAGATTTGCTGGGATTTTGTACCCTTTGAAGCGCTCTTCCCCAATCCACAAATTCTTGGGTTACTTCAACTGATTTTGGTTCAATCCCTCTTGAAGATAGTTCGGTAACCAGAGCATCATATCTTTTCTGTGCTGCCTCGCCAATAGAAGCAGCTGACCTACTTTCGGGCGGACCAAATAAAACCTCTGTATGAGGATCTGTTTCAACCAACACGCCTGGTCCGGGAGCATATATTAGCACAGCTGGTACTGACCAATCTTGATCTCCGCTAAATCCCCCCAGAACTAACTGATTATAAACAAAATCCAGTCGTTTTGCGTCATACTTTTCTTCAGCCATTTTTCTTTCCTCCCCCCATCGCCTCAAACCAAACTTTAAAAAAGATCGTCCATTTAAAAATGTTATCAAACACCAAACAATAGGTTAAATTTTCTCATTTAAAACTCTCCCAGGCTCTTCTGCATCTTCTTCACTTCCGCATTCTTATAAGACTGCCATTTCTTTCTGAACAGATGCGGAAATTTATCATGATACTTTTCAAGAAATTCTTGGGTCTTCGGATCGCTCATATAACCGGAACCGAAATCAATTCCGATCTCAGAGATTAAATGATTAACTGCCCTATCCCGAATGACTTTGGCAATTACTGAAGCAGCCCCCACTACAATATAATTCAAGTCCGCTTTATGTTCCACCACTAATTCTGCTTTCTTAACCACTGCCTCGCTTAATCTTTTAGAGAAGTAACTCTTATAGGCAGGAATATTCGGGCTGGGACAGTCGATAATGATTTTATCTGGATCCAGTTCCGAAACCATTCGCGCAGAAGTCTCTGCTTCCAGCCAATTGAGGTTAGATTCGGTTAAAGAGAGGTCAATCGCATCTGGCTCGATCATCTCTACCCGAAAATCCTCTACTACTGCTCGAATCTGTTCAAATAATTCTTCCCGCACTGAAGAGCTAAGCAGTTTGCTGTCTTTTACTCCCATCCATTCTAATTTCTTGATGTTTTCTTCTTTTACCGCTAAAGCTACCATCACTAAAGGACCGAGAACTGGACCGCGACCTGCCTCGTCCACGCCCACGATTACTCTTCCAGCAATCTCTTTTCCTGCAGCAGCTGCTTTTACTTTATTCTTCACCGTTCTTATCTCCAAAAATAACGATATACTCTAAAAAGAATGATTATATTAAAAACTTGTTAAGAATAAGCTTTAGATTCACCAATTAGACTATCATTGAAATCTGTTAATTCTAGATTTTAGATTTACTAACTAATCTCTCTTTTTCTCTAGAATGCTACACTCTGTAAACTCAACTAAGCGGTACCTAGTTGTAAGCGGAGGAACAAGACCATTATAAGCCCAACCAGGTGGAGGGCAAAATGGGTTCGCTGTAGTTAAGCCAATTGTTTTATCATCTATGCTGCTCACATAACCGGTAGCACTATTATCTGGTCCAGAAATCTGTACCTTATCACCTAAATGAACTTTTTTAGGTAGATGTGAATCAGTTAATCCGACCCGCCCTTCCAGTCCGCCATGAATAATTGATTTCATTTTTAATTAACCATTATTACAACCCAAAGGCATCCGTAAACTCTCTCATCCTTCTGAATTCTGCCAGGAATCCCGAACCTTTATCTGTAAGGGCAATAATTTTAGAATTAGTCTTCCTTTTCTTATGGTAAACTTCCTCGATCTGGACTAACTCTTTACCCAATAATTCATCTAAATAAGCGTTGAGTAGTTTATGGGAAAGATTAGATTTATACATTAAATGGGTGGGCTTGATCTTTCCACCCTTATTTTGAATAGATAGAAGTATGTCATAGACCAATTCCAATCGGGATCTTCTTTTATTGCTCATTTTAATTGTTTTTCATCTATCCACATCTACTTTTTCTGGACTTTGCTGTAAGCAGACAGCAACAATAAAAATCCTACCAGCATGAATACCTCTCCGAAGACATAAAAGCTATCAAAGAGATAGACAAAAATCAGGAAAAAGTTGCCGATAAGGATAAAGAGGAAACTTAACATTACTTTATACGCATTCTTGTTTCCATCCGTATTTAAATAATTTTTATAATAATTAAGTACCGTCATTCCCAGGATAACTGCAGTAGTCAAATAAAAGACAAAATACTTAAAATTAGCTACGATGGAAATCAGTAAGATCAGGTAAACAAACAAGGCCATCTGGCTCACTTCATAATATTTAGTCAATCTCGACCTGGATTTCTGGGAGATAAAATAGATCAAGAGCCAGCCGCCCAGCATGGAAATCATCTGGATGAAAAAAGCTGCTCGATAATATAAGTCTGAAAATTTCAGTTTGACCCCTAAAGTTGGCTTTAATACTTCCATCACTGAATCTCTTAAAGGGGTAAAATATAATACCCCGTGGGTAAAAGCTTTTACGGTCAGTCCTAGGGCTAATAAGACAAAAGCAAAAGAGAAATAAGCGAACTTGTTTTCATCGCTCATCTTATACATCCGCCAGCTATAAGCAGCCACCATTAAAGCTATAACTAAGCCTATAACATCAAATATTAAATCAAATCCCCTAAACCATTCTGGTGTGAAAAAAAGTTGGTACATAGTTTAAAATCCACCTATTTTAGTAAAACTTACGGAAACTCTCCGTTTTACTCTTAAGTAGCAAAATGGCCCATCCGTTTAAAAGCTTTATGTATTTTTCTTCTGCTTTTACTTTCTTTATTTGCTTTCTTTATATTCGCTGCATAAACGATTTATAAAGCCTCATCTTTTGAAATCTAGAATTAAGCATATTTGCTTAGTTCCCTCAAAACACCTCTTAAATAATACATTAGTATCGATAAAAACCGACCTTCTTTCCCCGCTCAGGCGGGGTTTTTTTATGATTTAAGTTTAACTCTCTTTAACTTCTTGCTCTCATCATAACACCAAAATAATTACTTAAAAATACCTATTCCAACGGCACTCCGCTCCATAAAGTCCATTCTTCTGATGGTGAATAAGGAGCGAAAGTAAAGTAAGGCGGCTCGTTCTGACCGAAGAAACCGTATTGGACTTCTCCCCAGCCTTTTCTCGGCGCAGCTCCCGGACTACCATAAACAGAACTGCCGAACATGCCCCAGGTCTTCATCACGCTATGGAAGCCGCTTACATCCGTGCTATAATCTGCTCCTGGTTCTACGATCATCTCCCCTTTATATCCATGCTTCTTAAAAATCTCAACAATCTCTTTTACTGGAGTATTTCCCTGTCCAGGTGCAAGATGATCATCCTGATAGCCATAATTATCCACTAGATGCAGATGGCTGACTACTCCACGTTGAGCTAATTCTTCAACTTTACCCAGCATCCACTTATTAAAATTAGTATCATTTTCTTCAATACCTTTGCTGGGATCTCCCTGCCAATATTTCCGCCACATGTTCAGATGTCCAGTATCAAAAGTAGCAGTGATATGATCTTTAGCTTTCTTTTCCGCTTCAGAATTTGACATTCCTCTCTGCACTAAAAAATCTGCCATTTTTTTCCTGCCGCCTTCAACCAAGGTAATTAATTCATCAGGATGAGAACCGAAACTTTCCGGAAAGAGATTTTCCATGGCCACTGCCACTGGCTTTTTCAATTTGCCTTCTTTTTCTAAGCGTTTGCTTTGCTCCATCGCAGAAATCCCGGCCCGGGCATAGGCATCAAAAGCCTCTTTCAGAGCATAATGTTCTGCTGATTCTACATGGCGGATAGTTTCCTCAGCTTCTGCAGCCTGAGCCCATTGTGAAGCTGAACCTTCCTGGTTCTGTTTCAGGTGCGCTTCCTCTGCCCGTAATAATCTTTTAATAATTTCCGTAGGAAATTTCGATTCCGGAGGAACGAGATCTCCAAACTGTCTTCCTGCATCTCTCTTTAAGCGCCATTTTTCTTCCTCATCAGTCGCTTCTTCAATCTTCTGATAGAAATCTTGAGCTTTTCTAAGTTTCTTGATATTATCTACCCGCTCATCGAAATCTGCACCATAATAATAAGCCCAGCCCCGGCTGTTGGCTGCGTTAGTTTCTAGAGTAGAGATAATATAAGCTTCTTCTGGTTTGATCTTAATTTCATCTTCAGAATTAGCTTCTTTAAATCTGACCCAATACGATTTTTGAAATTCATCCTCAGACAGTTTCCCAGCTTTCCAATCTTTCCAGACTTCTTTCGCTCTCAGGGTCATCTGTTTGGATTCTTTTTCCAACTCATCCCAACCCATCTGCTGGATTTTAAACTGTCCTTTCTCTGAATCGAACTGAGGAACCCTATGCTCATCATGGATCCTATTTCCGAAAGGGTCAAGATAAATTAATCTTCCCTTTTCATCAAATTCAGAATTAGCGGTCCTTTTCTTGCCGTCAAAATCTGTAAATTCTATTCCTTGCTCTGCAGTGTTCCAGATTGGCCGGGCAACTTTCCTATTTTTTCTTGCTTCTTGAATAACTCCGCCGGTACGGGAATCTACCACTCTAAATGAAGCCCGCTCTTCTTCGCCCGCATACATCTTGAATTTATTTCCCTCATTCCAATCCGCATCCACTAAAGGTCGATAGAATTCTCCGGTATGCACTACCACCGGCCCGCCCTGGGCCACATCCGCAGCGAAATGTATTGCTCTCTGGATTTCGTTAAGGGCCGTCTCTTTATTTTGTTTAGAAAAATTACCTTGCTGATCCATTCCTGCTAGGCCATAAACTCCCACCGTAGCATGAGTAGTAAAATTATATTCGTTGGCTTTCTGCATCTCTAATAAAGCCTGCCTTTGCAATTTACCATAATATTCCGGAGTATGACCTTGAGCAGAACCTTTTCCTGCTCCCATGAAGGTTAGTTCAGTAGTTTTCGCTCCTGCCCTGATTTTTGAAGCGATTGCCTGGACATTAGGAACCGGACCTAAACCTAAACTCATCCCGATATCTCCTATACCTACTCCTACATCATTAGTAGATTCATTATTTGGCCGGGGAGATGAGTTTGCATATTCCCGATCCATAGGCATATAATACCCTGAGCCGAAAGTGACCATATTATTTAAAGTATAATTTTGGGGTATATATAGTTTACGTGAGACTTCATTGAACGTAAACCACAGAAAATTTTAGGTATGATATTCCGTCCTATTCCCTTGGTACATACCTCTTAATTTCTCTCCGATTTCTCTGGTTAAGTTGGCTTTCTTGGCAGTTCTTTCTGTAAAAGAATAAGTACCCTCTTCCGCATCTTCTAATTTATGTTCCATTCCAGCTAAAAGATATTCTACTTTGCGCTGCTCATCCCGATTCATATAACCTTTATCTTCAATGTTAGAGGCTAAGCTTTTCATCTCTTTATACAATTCCTGCATTGGTTTCTGGCCCAGATGCCGAGCATATTCAGAATTAAGCAGTTCTGGGGGTAAATCTACCCGCTCTTCAGCTAAAGCTTCCAGTGGACTTCCCTCTTCAACTTCTTTTTTTCTGACTGTTGCTTCTACACTTTCTTCTTTTTTCTCTTCTTTCAAGCCCCGATGAGCTTTTACTACCTCTTTCTCTTCCCGAGTAAGGTCTTTAAGATTCTCTTTGGCTACCTGGGGAATTGGCACTCTCCGGATCCATTCATCTCTAGCAGTTAATTCTACTTCACTCTCTTTGATTCTCTTCTGCGCTTCCTCTATCTCCTGTTTCTTCTTTTTCTCTAATTCTTTCAATCTCTTGATCCTCTCTTCCGGAGGAAGGTTCTTTAGTTCATCTTCTACCATATTCTGACTAAAAGAGATAGAGTTTAAATATTTTTATATCCAACGAGCTAAATAATCTGTTTGAGATTATGTTGTATCAACAACATTAGGAGACCCACAGGTCGAGTTTACGAGAAATTAAAGTTTCGAGTTTAGAAAGAATTGGTTCTTATTTTTACTTTCTCTTCCAGACATATTTTCCAATCAATGCCCCAACTAAGAAATAACCTAAAAATAAAATTACAGTCAAGCCAATAAATCCTATTTTATCAGAAAGAGCATCGCAGGCAGCCGTAGGCTGCATCACCTGCTCTTGGCAGCAGCCTTGAGTTCCTTCCATCTCCCAGGGAATACAATCCGGATAACTATACCCCGCAGACCAAAGCACACAAGTCGGTTCAGTAAATTCACAGAATAGTCCGTACGGAACGATAAAAATGGATAACAGAGGAAAAGCTTGGCCAGTTACCAAGGGAAAGATTAAAGCCCCCTGAGAGATCACTCCTTCATCATTAGTTACCAAAGGAAAATAAACCAAGAGATTAAACAAAAAAAGTATCAGACAAATAATTACTCCGATGATTCCTCCTCTAAGAGAAGGTTTGGACCAGATCTTTTTCAGGATTTTCATTTTTACTATTTTTTAGATCACTAGTTTAGTTTCAATAAATTCTTAAATCCCGGAGTCCATTCATCGGTTATCATCAATACCGAATCAACTGTTCTGATGACATACGGAAATTCTTTTTTTAAGTTTTCAATTATTTCGTAATATTCTTGATAACTGCTTACCACTAGTTCTGGTTCTATCTGCCAGATATTTCGGATATAATAATGGATATTAGGAATGTTTGACAAATAAGTAAGCAGTTTAAATTCGTCGTCTTTAGTATATTTATCTAATTTAATTATAACTTTATACAATTCTAATCCCAACTTATTTAAATCTATCCCAACCCTATATTGAATGATAATCCCTTTCTGCTCTAATTTTTTTAATTTTCCCCGGACAATAATAGGGGTTGAGCTTACTTTTTTGGCTAGCTCAATGATCGGAATTCTAGCCTTATTCACCATCTCTCCTAAAATAGCATAATCCAGCTTTTCTAATTCATTATTGACAATCTCTCCTGCAAACATGGTCGGCGGAACAATTTCATTGGTGAAATACATTTTAGGATATTGTTTCACGTCTATTATTATATCCCCATACTCTTGGGTTATTATTTTTTGGAAAGTTGACAACAATTCATTTTTTAATTTGTAAAATTCATAATCATTTTTAGAAAAAACACCCAAAATTAAATCCCAGGAGCCGGAGCATTCTCCCATCCAATATACAATACCAGAAGATTTGAGATATGCGAATAATTTCTGTTTTTCTTCAGGTATGTTTCTCAGCTTAAGATAAATCTTGTAAATCTTATATCCCATCTTATGGGGATTGAATGAGACATTAAAGCTGGTGATAATTCCTCGGTTTACCAGCTGGTTTATGCGGTACTCTACTGCCTGCCTTGACTTCATCACTTTTTTAGCTAATATGGTAGTGGGAACCCGACAGTTTTTATCTAATTCTGCCAGAATCTTCCTATCGGTCTTATCCAGCTTAATTTTAGTTATTTGTATCATAATTAAGCATATAGGATAATAACTATATAAATTTTATCATTTATGCTCAGATTTGATTCGGAACTTTGATATAATTGGTTATCTCTCCATAGTAATAAAAAGGATGTAACCAACATGTCAAAACAAACACTCGAACAAAAGATTCCCGTAACCTTCGCCGGTAAAATCCAAATAGGGTGGACTAACGGGGTAAAAGACTGGCACATTAATGATGCTACCCCTGGCTTATACACCTTAGATATAGAACATATTGCCGATGAATTAGTAGACCAACACAACGATGCTGATAGTCAGGAAAGTGTCGCTTCTAGATATAGGGCTGACCTCTGCCTACATAAATGTCCTGCTTGCTTCAACGAACAGAGTATAGTTTATTCAAAAGTAAAAAGAGACTTAAATGGAAAGTTAATCAAAGCAGAAGCGGAAAATTATTCCCTAAACAGAATGATGACCTTAGAAGATACCCTGAATGTAGTCGATCAAGCAATAAGAATAGCCTGGGAAGAAGGGCATGATTTCAAAAGTGTAAAGTTCCTAGGTCCAGGAGAGTTACTGATGAACTCCCAACTATTTGAAATTGTTGGAGAATACGAAAAAAGAAGGATTCAGCTGAACATCTTTACCAAAGGGGCTTTACTGGGAAGCGATGAACTGGCACAAAAGTATCATGGAATGACTGCAAAACAGCTGGTTGAAAAATTAGCGAGTTATAGTAACGTAGGATTATTGATGTCTTTCCAGTCCTTTGATGATAAACTGCAAGACAGCTTGGTTACCAGCAGAGACGAAACCGGGACCGTAACTGGTCTACAGGAATATTCCAAAATTAGAGAGCAAGCTATAGAGAATCTGTTCAGTTCCAGATTTTACAATAGCGGGATGACCAACAGAATCTGCATCATTAACGCCCCCATTATCCCCGAGAACATTGGAGAATCATTTGATATCTACAAATTTTTTGTGGAAAGAGGGACACCAGTAGTCATGACCCCCTCAATGCTTAGCGGGAAAGGCTGCGGGCAATATGCAAAACAAGAGCAGACCATCAGCGTTAAAGAATGGCATAACCAGCTAGTAGAATTATACGCAAAAATCTATGCCTACAACGTCAGCACCGGAGTTCAAACCCCTGAACAGGTAAGGAGTGAAGGTATTGCCAGCTATGTAGGAGCAGAACCCTGCAACCAAGCCGCTACCGGATTATACATTAGAGCAAATGGAATTGTTCAGATGTGTCCGGGAAGATTTGACCGAGAGACAGTATATGCAAACGTACAAGATACTCCTCTAAGCCAGATCTGGGAAAATTCACCAAACCGAAGAATGGGAATTGAGAATCCCCAAAATCTTGTAAACAACCGATGTCCTGCAAAGGATGGATTTGCTTTCCCTAAAGATTTTTATGAGAGGGTGATGCAAAGATTTTTGGAGTTAACTAAATAATTTTTTTTATTTTTTAGGTGGAAAAATGGTGGTAGAAAAAGTATTTTGGAAAGATCCGTACTCAACTGAACAGAAAGCCCGAGTAACCAGCGCTAATGGAAACCTGGTCACTTTAGATAAAACTATTTTTTATGCTTTTTCAGGTGGCCAGGAATCTGATTCAGGCACAATTAACGGATTAAAAGTTATTGAAGCAAGAAAATATCTCAATGAGATAATTTATACCTTAGAATCGAATGCTAACTTTAATGTAGATGATGAGGTAACTGTTAAGATAGATTGGGAAAAACGATACAAAATAATGAAACTGCATTTTGCAGCAGAAATAATATTGGAATTAGTATATCAACACTTTAACAGACCTGAAAAAATTGGCGCAAATATAACTTCTGAAAAAGCAAGATTGGATTTTGTATGGGAGGGTAACATTTCTGAGATTTTCCCAGAATTAACCCGGAAAGCGTTGGAGCTGATTAATTCAGACTTACCAATAACCAGCTCTTTTAGTGATGAAAAAAATGAGCGGAGATATTGGCAAATCGAAAGTTTTGGAAAAGTATATTGTGGTGGAACCCACCTCAAAAGGACAGGAGAGATTAGAGATATTACTTTAAAAAGAAAGAGTTTAGGCAGCGGTAAAGAGAGGATAGAGATATATCTTACACCTTTCTCAACCTCTTCGCTTTTCCCTACGGCAAGTGGATATTTCAAATAGATTCTGTCTGCAAAGAGCCGATTAAGGGAAAAATCAAGCTTCTTTTCAAGAGATATTCTCCAGAACTAATTGCTAAAAAAGTATTGGTAGTTTTTGTGGGTTAAAGAAGAAGTTAAAAAATTGAGAGATATAATCTTTACCACTGTACCATCCCATGCGCTTTCTTGAAATTCTTATACATGTTAAATGCATGGAACCCCGCATAGCCTGCTGCTTTCTTCGCTTCCTCCTCAGATAAAGTTCTCTTTCCGCTGCCTACTTTATCCTCAGTTGATTTGGCTGCAGCACTTTTAGGGGTATAGAAATCGCCAAACAATTTTTCCATCACTGATTTCTTGTTCGACTCTTTTTTTTCTCCGACCGCTTCTCCTTCTTTCTTCGCCTTCTCTCCTTTTGCCTCTGCCAAATATAAGTCTAATTCTTTCCCTAAAGATTCCATGGCCTTTTGCACCGAAGAAGAAACATCTCCCATCAATTCCATGATTTCTTTATTTTTCAGTTTCTTATAATTTTCCACTTCCTGATCCGTCCAGGCGTAAATCCTGAAATTCATTTCGTATCTGCCTATATGCACCGGCCCGCGCTGATATCCTTCCTGAACTACTTTCATCTCTGGCCTGGTCCGATAGCTAAAAGTGGCTAATAGGCAGGAATTCGCTCCTTTTCCTTCAGGTTTTCTGGCTAATATTTCTATATCTAACATACTTCCTTCAAAAGCGGAAATTAAATCCGGAGAGAGTATGTTTCTCTCTTTCATGGTTAATCTCGCTGCTGCCCGCAGATAAGGTTTAACCCAGACTAAATACATTTTAATGATCTCAAAATGTTGTAATAGGTATTGTAACATGAATCTTCTCCGGTTAGCATGTTCTTGGTGGGTTCTTTTCTTCCATTCCATGAACTGGCGCAGATGACGTTCTAATACCCTCAACAAGCTGCGGTTAAAATCTTTCTCTAAGCTTTTCATATGCGCATCTAATTCTGAAACGTCTTTAAATGGAGGAGCATCGAAAAATAAATCTGGTAAAGTAATAAATTCTAATTCTCTGGCCATCCCAAAGACTGAAGCTGGATTTTTCGCTGCTCCCTGGACTAAATCCACAAAGAAACCTTTTAAGGTAATTTCTGCACCTTTACTTCTTTTGCTTATTTCTTTTTGGGTCTGCTCCTCAGCTTCGTTGTAATAGGTCAATTTTTCATCAATAATTCTCAATTCTCGCACCATCTGAAACAGGCCTTTAATCATGTCGCTGGAACCTTTCAGGAACTGGGCTGCCCGATCCTGCTGCGCACCTAACCTTTGCTGGGTAGCCCCAAAAAAAGCAGAATTTTCTGCAGCCGCAAAAGAATCTTCCAACTTTTCTATAATGGGAAATTGGCGCTTGAATTCCTCTAAGACCCAGAAATAAGGCTCTTCCAGGCTAAGGTCATAAGCTTCCATAGTCAGCATATAGGCTTTTCTGGGCTTGGGAAAGCCGGTATTGGCAAACTGATCCGGGATTACCTCTCGATTTTCTTCAGTAAAGCCGAACTCTTTCAGTAATTTGGCTCTTGGTTCAAGTCCGGTATAAAATAAGCTTTCCATCTTTCCTCTTTTAGACCAGATTAATCTATCCTAATTAATAATCTTTTTGGTTTATTTAGGGTTATAAACGGAATAAGCACTTTATATCCTAACTATTTCATTCCGCACCTAAAAAACCATACCCCTTCCCGTTCATAAAACTTAACCTTAAAACCATACTTTTCCAGGATCTCTTTCCATTCCTTCCCGGAAAAAGAATTAAGCTCTTTTTGTTTCTGCCAGGAATTGATCTCCAATCCCGATAAAACCGCCACAAATATTCCCTTTCCTTTCAGCACCCGCTTGATCTCGTTTAATAACAATTCATAATTCTTGACATAATTTAATACAAATACTGCCGTTACCGAATCAAACCGTTTATCTTCTATCGGTAATCTCCCCTCTAGGTTCCCTTTCACTTTCTCAACGCAATTCTGATTGAACTGTAACATCTTCTCTGAAAAATCTAACCCTACCGAAAGGATATAAGAATAAGCTCCGCAGCCTAAATCTAAGTTCTTTCCGCCAGAATATTCTCTTCGAGATAGTTTTCCTCCAGATAAAAATCTTAACTCTTTTCCGATCAATTCCCTTTTTTCTTTGCTGATTTTATGTTGCCACATGAACGCTTCCCCATTCCAAAATGATTCATCTTTCTTCGGCCAGCCTTTCGCCCAGGAAACGTTACCAGAAATCTTCTCTAATTTTTTCTCTACTTTTTTGCCGTACTGCAATTCAATCAATCCCCTAAAAAATTCCGTTTCAGGATCTAAACCCATTTTAATCCTCTTAAAATAATAAAGCCAATAAGCTCGCCAATCCGGTCAAGATCAATCCCCCAGATAAACTGTTCATCATCAACACAAATACTAATAATAAAATCCTGCCTAAACATAAAAATATCTCTCTGTTCACAAAATAACTAGCCACCTTTCCTTTAGCTTTATCATATTCTATCGCTCCGATGGGAGATTCCATAAATCCTCCTGTAAAAGCGCTAAAGATAGTAATTCCAAAGACCTGGCTAATCGTTCCAACAAAAGCTTTCAATATCCAAGCTAGAGATTCAAAACCAACCACCCAACGGATTATTCTTCTTTTTCCAGTATGGTCGCTTAATCTACCTATCACCAAAATAAGTACTGCACTTATTCCCGATAAAATAAATCCAGTTAATCCTAAACTAAAATAATCGTTCAGGATCATAAAAATAAACAGTGGCCAGATTACTCCTGCAGCAATGATCTGCATCCCCCTAGCAGTATAGAACAAATCATCCCGCCATTGCCTTTTGTCCATCAGGGAGCGGAAAGTAAAATGGTATTGATATTTATCTTCTTTGCTCAGAAAAAGGAAGAGAGCAGAGCCAAAGAGGATCAGGGCAGTTAAACTAAAAACTAAACTAAAACCAGTATATTTTATCAGCAATCCGCCGATTACTGGGCCTAACATGGTTGCTAAGACCGAGATACTATCTCTCTTGCCCAACTCCTCTCCGCGATGGTCATGATCACTAGCTCTAGAGAAGATCAAATGTAAGCCCATCCAATAAAAACTTTGGGAGAGGCCAAAAAGAGCACTAATTAAAGCCAGAGGAACTCTCACTTGGGGGAGAAGATACAAACCCAGAATAAATAATAAATAAAAAGGTACACTCCATAAAATAGCATGTTTCGCTCCGAATCTCGCTCCGAACTTAGCTGCAAGAGGCGAACTTACCGCAAAGATTACCGCATAGAAGATGAAAAAGTAAATTGTCTGTTCTAAACTAAACCCTCTTTCCACATAAAGATATAATGGAATAAACAGACTTATTAAAGAAATAGCAAAAGAGCGTAAAGCTGCCGAGGTATAAATCTGAGTAAGTTTCTTTTTAGGGAAGAATCTCCACCAATGATGGTTATGATACATCTTATATTTTACCTCTTTTAAATCAACTAAATCTACTTAAACCTGATTCTTAGATTTCTACAAACAAAAATTTATAAATGGATATAAGCTTTTCCTTTTTGTATGGGCCTGTGGTCTAGTGGCTACGGGGAGCGGCCCTTTGAATTCAAAGTGCAGCTCTATCGCCACAAAGGACATCTCGTTGACGTCGAGAGGATCTCCGGTTCGAATTGCAAGCAACCTAATTAAATTGCTTGAAAGAAAGTCCGGACAGGCCCATTCATTTTTCTTAACTTCAGGATTAAATTAAATCCAATCCACACCCAAAAAAAGAACAAAAATATAAACCCCCTAGATTTACTTTCTAATAATGGAAGCTAATCAAGTAATATCCCCCTCTTTACCAAAAATACCCCCAGTAGAACCGCCAGTCTACATCCTCCCTCAAAACAAGCTTCGGGCTCTCGCTCCTAAATTCATTACCTTCTTGGTCTTAGGAGTAATCTTTTATTTAGGAGTATGGCTAAACCTCTCTTTAATGGAACTAACCAGCTCCACAGAAAATCTGATCCAAACCATTTCTTTAATTTTATTGCTTTTCATCATCATCTTAGGGATTTATCTGGCTATCCATCGAGCTAACCAACCCTATAAGTTCTATCGCAATCGGCTCTGGATTCATAAAAAAGAATTATATTATATCAATATCATAATCATCGTAACTAAACGAGATCTCTGGGATAAGCTCTTCAAGACTTATTCGATAGCTCTAGGAAACCAATTCTATCTGCGCCATATCTCTAATAATATCCAGATCAGCGATTATCTGCAGCAGTTAGTGGATTATGCTAAAAGAGAACAAAGTAACTCCAGATTCTAACTTTGTTTCTACCTTTTTCAGTTACGCTTTCTCTTTCAGATAAATCTCTGCAATCTCCGCAGTAAAAGAAAGCAGCAATGGACCAATTATAATCCCGATCGCTCCAAAGAATAATATTCCTCCAAAAATACCCAGCATAACCATCACCGGATGAATTCTGGCCTTCTCACCGATAATTTTAGGGCGGATAATATTATCTAAAGTGCTCACTAACAGCAGGCAATAAACGAAGAATACTCCTGCTTTAATCATTAACCAGCTAGAATTTTGGAATAATCCATCTAAAAACAAGATTAAAGCTGCTGGCACCCAAACTAATCCCGTTCCCAAAAAAGGAACCAAAGCTAATAATCCCATCACCAATCCCCAGAAAAAAGGAGAAGATAATCCAAAGATCCAAAATCCTAATCCCCCCAAAATCCCCTGGATTAAAGCTACAATTCCATAGCCATAAATAATTCCATAAGTGGTATCTTTTAAGCGTTGCACTACCCGATTATACTCTTTTTTCTGAGCATTAAAAAATTTATTCAACTTTGCTAACCATAATGGTCCCTCTAATATCAAATAGAATAATGTAAAGAACATCACCACCAAGTTTAGAATTATTCTGGGAATGCTTACTAATAAAGCTGAACCTTTATCCACAATACTGGTAGTAATGGTTTTAACTATATTTTGAATCTGATAACTTATCTCCGGCAACTGACCAAACTCTTTGATCATCCCGCAAAGCTGATGCTGACATTGGGTAAACAATCCTACTGCCAATTTCTGTTTGACCAAGACAAACAAGGCATAAGATTCAAAGATTAAAGTTTTCAGGAAAAACACTGCTGGAATGACTAAAATCAGCAGGACTAAAAGACAGATTAATGTTGCTGAAGCAGTTCCCCCTACTTTGGCTTTCAGCCGAATATGCAGAGGATAAAAAATATAAGCTAATAAAGCCCCGAGAAACAATGCTTTAAGAAATGGTTCTAAAATTAGAAAAGATAAAACTAACAAAAGAACTAACAAAGCCAAAGGGATATAATTCTTATAATTAATCATTAAAATCTATCACCTAACCAAGAGTATTAATCTTTAATTATATAAAACTTACTTTAAATCTTAAAACATTCGGACGAGTCAATAAAAAGATGGTTAAGAAAGAGAAAGAAAAAAAAAGAAAAAAAAGCTTTTTAGGCTTATTCTGGAGCAACTACTTCTTCTGTAGCCACAACTTCAGTAGTTTCGACTGCAGCAGGAGCTCCTACAACTGCATCTGCAGTAGTGGTTCCTTCAATCTCAACTTCTGTTCCGCCAGCAGCAGCAACTTTGTTGGTGTTAGCTAACACTTTACCAGCTAATCTGGTATCTGCGCCAGAGTAACCTGCAACTAACATTGCCACATTGCCGTTAGCCTGCTCGAACAACTTGACTCTTGCTTTTCCTGGAGTGAATCCTTCAGTACAAGAAGCTGGGTTTCCTAATAACTCAGCAGATACTGTGTTCACACAAGGTCCGCCTACAACAATCAAATTCTGAGCTTTAGCATCAGCAATTTCGCTGTCTAACTTGGTAGCATCCACGATTTCTACTTTAGTCAAGGTTCCGCCTGCGGTGGTGCTACTGGAAGTAACTCCGCTGGTGAAATACACTTGCGCCAAAGCTTGGGTCTTCGGATAAGTCAAGGTTAACTCTTGCGGATCACTGGAAGGTGCAGCAAACTTGATATGGGTACCCATAGAGGTATAACCATAGCTAACTTCTGTTTCTCCGTCTGGTGTAGTTAAAGTCACATCAAACAGCGAAGCTCTTAATTCTGGCCCAGTCGTAGCTGTCAAGTTTAATCTTAGTTGCGAAGGCAAGATATTGTCATAATCATCTGCATTTGGAGTAGTAACCGTAACCCCTACGTAAGGCACTGGAGAAGTTACTGTACCGGTTCCATTGCAATCCAACCAACTACAACCCATACCTGCTACTACGGGTGCAATCGCCCATTGAGTACCATAATAATCAACAAAGCTAATGTTACCTGATGCAGCTATTGCTCCCCCTCCATTAAGGTCCACTACAATTCCAATATCATCTACATTACTGGACTGTCCGTTGACAATGAAAGAATACCCTCCTAACTTGATGGTTGCAGATGCGTTACTAGTAGACACTGCATACTCTAAACTTTCTCCGCTGCCCACATTCTTAAACTTAATCTTTGGGCTGGTTTTGGTAGTCTTGTCTTGTCCTTTATACTGTAAAAGGTAAGATTTAGCTGAACCATCACTTGCTGTCCCACCAGTTACGACAAAGTAGTCATCTTTCTCGATTGTACCTGCAGCACCACTAAGGGCAACAGCATTTTCTGATAATACCAATCGTTTATAATTAGCTCTGGTAGTTCCAACCTGAGTATCTTCACCTGAAGAAAGGTTAGTTGCAGATTCAGCATAAGCGATAGGAACATCTACTGCCTTCCCATCACCATCAAACAAGTTTAGCTTATACCTTTTAGCTGAAGATGTTTTCAATCCAATCTCATTAGCTTCTTCGGTTTCTATTCCTTTAAACTCAACGTCAAACCCGCCGTTCATGAGTACTTCTTCTTCTTCATTTCCAGCTGCGATCACTGCACTTAGTTTCTGGTCTTTTCCTACAAAGAAGTCGTCTTCTGCAGTCATGTTCACATCAATAGTACTTATTCTGAAAGTAACGTTATTATCTGAACCGCCGATAACTACTTTCGTACCATCAATATCTTCAGAGCCAACTTTAACGTTATAAGCACCAGTAGCGTCGCTGACATCATCATCCCTTAATTCCATCTTGGATGCGCCGATGAAGAAAGTAGTAGAGTGTACCCCACCAGCATAATCTTGGTACAAGATTTCACTTACCCCAACTTCGCTTTTATCAGCTAGAACTGAAGTTTCACCAACTTTCAGTTTATTGGTAGCTTCACCATTCACGGTAAATTTAGCTTCGTCACTATCTACGAAAGATAGAGTGACATCATACTCTTTATCTCCAACTTTATAGGATTTGGATTCTCCTTCCAATAAAGTGTCTCGGGTAGAGCCAGACATTAAGGTCAACTTAACACTGCCACCACCGCCTTGTGGGCCAGAAGCTGGTCTTCTTGCTAAGACTACACTATAATCTTTACCTAACATAGACAAATCTGTATTTTCAAAGTCATCTAGATAGGTACCGGTAGTATCTGCACTGCCTGCGCTATCAGTAACGTCTGATTCTGCAGTAGAGGTAAACTCTAATTTATATCTAGCAATTTGCCGACCGTTTTTAATAAAGAGATTAACATCGGTTTTATCGCTATCATCTTCCACATATTTTACGATTCTGTTATCATCTTGCCCATCACGTCCTTCTGAGTCGAAGTACATGAATTGCTGGAAGCCATAATCAGCTTCACTGGTGGACCAGGTTCCATCTTTTAAAGCATCTAACTCATCATCAGAAATAAAAGTGATGATATCTCTAAAAGTTTCTCCTACTAATCCGGAAGCAGTCCCGTTGTTGTTAACCATTTCTAAGTATTTTACAGCAGTTCCAACTTCCCAGTTGTCTCCTTCTACGGAAACAGTAGTACTATCATCTGCTTTCAGATATTTCATGCTTGCAGCAATATCTGTCATTGCTAAATTGTCTACAGAAGCAGCATTTTCACCAACTACGAAATACCCATCAAATACGCCGTCTTTAACGAACATATTAGGGTAGTCCTTTAGGTCTACAGCTGCCATAGCGCCCATCGCTGTTGCTCCCAGCATTGCTACACCGGTACCAACCGCAAATAAACGCTTCACCATTCTTTTTATTTTCATTTTCTCAAAACACACCTCCTGTGTTAAAAATCAATTCACTCTCTTTTCCCGCTCCTGATGGAACAGGTAAAAACTCTCGCCTCTTGGTCCAGTTCTATAAAAATTCCGAAAGAAGCACCCAGGTTTGATACCTCTTTTCGATTTTATAGACAGACTTCTGATTAGATTACAACTTAAGACCCCACCGCCGTTTATAAGCCTTTCGCAAGGCTTTCCCCCCCCAAACCGTTTTTTGGGAGGTTATGGCTCCATCCCATTAAATTTCTAGCTTTTAACAGTTCACTTCTAGCAAATAACAAAACTCTAAAGATAGAACAAAGTTCCAGAAATGGGCTAAATCTCTCTTTTAGAGAATTATCGAGGGAAAATAGGGTCTTTTGGAGCATTTCCTGCCTCTAAAATCTGAATTTTTCACTAATTTGATAGATTATCTGCCTGGAAAATTCAGGGTCTGAGGAAACTGCCCCACGAGCAGTTTCCGATTGACACAGGTTAATTTTGAATAAAAATCCTCTTTGAACTCCATTATGAATCATTTTACAGTGTCCCGTTACCAGAAATACAATCCAAAAAGCTTGTTCTTAAGTTCAGCGATCTTCACCCGCTCTTGTTTAGTCGTATCCCTATCTCGGATAGTAACCGCTTTATCCTCTAATGAATCAAAGTCTATAGTAATACAATACTTTACCCCCATCTCATCTGCTCGGGCATACCTTCTGCCTACTGAAGCAGTTTCATCATAAAAGCAGGAATAGCCATCTTTGATCACAGCATAAACTTCTCTAGCTAAACCTACAATTTCTTCTTTATTCTTAACCAAAGGATATACTGCGCAGAAGAAGGAGGTTAGTTTAGTAGGTAGTTTTAAGACCACATTCCCCCGCTCTTTATCTTCATTATAAGCGAGATCCAATAAAGCATAAACGTGCCGATCTACTCCAAAGGATAATTCCAGTACATGAGGAATAAACTTCTGCTGAGTTTCTTCATCTAAAACTTCCATACTTTGATTAGAAACTTTCTGATGGCCTACTAAATCATGGTCTGTACGATAATGTAATCCCCCCATTTCCGTAAAGCCATGCTCGCTTAGCTCAATCTCCAGATCGAAATGATATTTATTATAGAACGCTTTTTCCTGATCGTTTAGTTGGAATAGTCTAAACTTTTCCTTAGGAACTTTTAATTTTTCCAGATAAAACTGCTGGATTTTAGCCAGATGATAAACATAAAATTTAGGTAAGCCTTTCTTTACCAACTGTTCGGAAGTCCTTTCCACCACTTTACCCGCTTCTTTATTCGCTTTCCGATCTTCTTCCAGGAAAGTTCTTAAAGGATAATTCTTAACTGATTCAAAATCAGCATGCTCTTTAAGAGTATTAGGATTAAAGAAAATCTGCAGTTCAGCTTGGGTAAACTCCCGTTGTCTTAAAGTCAGATTTCTAGGAGAAATCTCGTTGCGGTAAGCCCTGCCAATTAAAGCTAAACCTAAAGGCAGCTTTTTCCTAAGTAATTCATACTGCAGTTTAAAATTGACGTAAGGTGACTGGGCAGTTTCCGGCCGGAGATAAGCTTGATTGCTAGTATTAGCCCCCATCTGTAGAGGAAACATTAAGTTTTGTACTGAAACTTTATCCAGTTCATGCTTACATTGCGGACATCTAATTTTATTTTTCTGGATTAGTTCATTCAACTCTTCCGCAGAGAAACCTTCTACTCTTCTGGTAGTTATTTTCTCAATCAGATGATCTGCCCGCTCAACATATTCGCATTTTTTGCATTTGACTAATGGATCAACAAAGTTTTCTAGATGGCCGGAAGCTCGAAAAACCTTTTCTGGCATGATTACTGAAGTTTCAATCTCAAAGAAATTATCATTCAACCCTAAAAAATAAGTTCTCCATAAATTCTCAAAATTCTTCTTAAGTTTAGTTCCCAGATGGCCATAATCATATAATCCCGCCACTCCCCCATAAATCTCAGAAGAAGGATAGATAAAACCTTTCTTTTTGAAGAAGGTAGCCAGATCTTTAGGATTACCCTCAATTTTAGGTCCTACTTCTTTTGATTTATCCATTATTTATCTAGATTTAATTACAGATTTATTAAAGTTTTCTTTCCAGACCCCCCAATAAACTTTTTCTCCGCTGTAACATCCCCGCTATTTCCGCACCTTTGGCCCTAACCATTTCTTCCTCAGTTAGGTCTTCCAGCTCATGGGGGAAGACCAGCCAACAATCTCTATCTTTGGAATGCAGGTAAAAGTCTGGTTTAAGTTCAGTCTTATTCTTTTCCGGTTTCCAGTAAACGGTAGCTATACGATAATTTTCCGGAAAATTACGGCGCATTTTCTTTTTTAGCCCCTCCACTACTGCCTCAATGGTTTTTCCCGTATCAAAAACATCATCCACCAGCAACAAATTATCCCCCGCGCTAAGGGAATTAACTAAATAGCTTAACCCGAAAACTCGAACCGTGGACTCTTCAGTCATCCCCGTGTAAGCTTTAGTTCGCACTGCAATATGATCATTTTTCACCCCGCAACATTGCAGATATTCCTGTACTGCTACCCCTACCGGAGTACCTCCCCGCCATAAAGCCACCAGATAATTCGGGTGAAAGTCAGAATTCAAAATTTTATCTGCTAAGCGATAAGAATCATCTAGTAAAGACTGAGCATCAATAAATTCTTTAGTCATTTCCTCAGCGCAGAAAAAAGAGTTTATAATCATTTATGGTTTCTGGAACATAAATATCCCCTAAAAAGAGATTTATTTTTCATTTCTTCTTCAGCCACTCTACCTCTTCCTCACCTAAACCCAATTCTTTGATCAAATCCGATCTTAAGTGAAGATTTCCTTTCAAGAAAATAGTCTGGAAATAAGCCATCTGTTCCAAAGCAACTTTAGTAGAGGTATGGGTAGCTAAGGCTAATTTTTCAGCAATTTCTTTTCTCTTACCCCATTTCATCTTCGCCTGCCAGATTCTTAAGATGCGCATGGTTGGTCGGTAAGGCACAAAATTAGGATTCTTTTCTTCTTTGGCTGAAGATATGCCTGCAGTAAGCAGACTATTAATATATACTAAGAAACGCCAATGCTGCTGGCGATTGATCCTGCCTTTGAACACGTCTGCCCTAGCTAGATGCTCATAAGCCCTGGCTAAAGAATTCGGACCAAGATATTCTTTAGGCAGATTTTCGTCCATCCATAAGAAAACCTCATTCAGGTCTACATCTACATCTTCCAGAGCAGGAAGAGCATTTTCAACTGCAGAAGATTTAAAGATTATTCTTAACGCTTCTAGGATAGTTTGGGTTCTTTTCCGATCAGATAAAGCTGTTAAATCTGTAAATCTAAAACTTTTATCTAAAGAGCAAGCTTGTAGATCAATTAAAGCTCCCCTTAAATCCCCATCAACTTGCCTGGCTAAAGAATTTAAGGCTTTCTCCTCAAAATTAATTTCTTCTTTTTCGCAGATTTCCTGTAAGGCTTTAGCGATGGTAGGATATAATAATTTCTGGAATTCAATTTTCTGGCAGACTTTCATTAATGGTTTAAATTTCTGGTCGAAAGGATCATTAGCGGTAAGAATTACTGGAAAAGAAGATTTTCCAATTGCTTCGATCAAAGCCGGCAGGCATCCCCGATCTTTCACTCCCGAAATATTATCAATTTCATCAATTAAAACAATTTTCGGCCGGAAGAATAAAGATTGCTGGCCCAAGGCTGAACTTAAAAAAGATTTGATATTTTCCTGGTTTCGCATATCTGAAGAATTAATCTCTAAGATTTCGTAATTTAATTCCTGGGCAAGGGCATAGACCGAAGAAGTCTTCCCACAGCCAACTGGACCATAAAGCAAAGCAGCTTTGTGGGTCATATTCTTATAATTAGTGATATAATCTTTCAGTTCCGCTAAAGCTTTCGGCTGTCCTTTAATCTGGCTGGTATTTTGGGGTGCATATTTTTGGGTAAAAAGGGACATGAGTATTTCAGAGTAGGCTAAGTTTTAAAGGTTTGCGGTGGTGGGGAAGGGGAGATTACTTTTCGCGGGGGATTTAATGATAACCGCCATCATGAGTGAAGATTATATTTTCCCGGCGCAGAAGATGATATTTGAGTGAACATTTATATCTCCCGGAAGATTTGATAATGTTACTATGAATAAACTCTTAAAACCAATAATTATTATTTTGATAGTCACCGCTATATTTTTTGCTATTCAAGCTTTTACTAGCAGTTTAGATAAAGATTATTTCCAAAACCACCAGGAAGAACTTACTACCAACGAAACCATAATCATGTCGGATGGAGAAGTCACCAATTTTTATTATGCAGACACGCCTTACACAAAACTAGCGGGAATATCTTTATTGCTGTATCTGATAATTCCTGTACTGATTGTAGCCATACTCAGTAGAAAACGTACTCTTCGTGAAGCAGGAATATTAGGATTGTCTTTTATTATCATCACCCTCTTGCTGCAAGCCAAAAACATCTACGCAGCGGGAAGTATAGAGAAAGCTCTGTTATATGTATGGTTAATTGTTGGTTATGGTGCGATTGCGATGGGAATAGCATTGATAACAAATAAACTTAGTAATTACAAACGCCAAAAAAATAAAAGCTAATTGCTTCAAATCTGCCCTTCATGCGTTCTGGTTTCATTATTCTTTACAATATGTTCTAACACGGAGAACTCTTCTACTTTTAAATTTTTGAACATATCTGAGCAATATCTCATTAACTTGTGCAAAATCCAGTTAAACTCCTCCCTTTGGTCAATTTTTTCCACCAGCTCTTTGTTGCTTTTCTTGTAGGCATTAGCCAGCCGCCCTAATCCTCTGGCTACAAAAGGAAAGTAATTCCTTATTTCAGGATAAGTACCACAGATTCCACTAATGAAATGATCATAACCATCATCATAAATTGGTTCTTTTAAATATTTTAAAGCATCATCAACAGACTTAAATTTAGGATGAGCCACTTCATCCGCTTTCCAGCCAAACATGGAAGCTAATCCCAGATTGTAAACCTGCAAGTCTCCCACAGCATCAACCATTTTTTCATGAGAACCAGCTTTACTCTTTCTCAAGCAAATATAACCATCATTCAACTCTCCGAATTCTTCTGTCATCAATATCAACTCTTTACCTACATCTGTAACGTTAAAGCCACGGCGTACTTTATTGTCGTAGATGCGCTGTTGGAGAGAGGAATAAGTCATAATTAATTTTTAGAATATTAAATGTATATATTAATTTCTATAGTACAACCCACAGATGTTACCTCTCCACTCCCACAATCTATTTAAACATCTTCTACACTTAAATATCGCTCCATGAAACCTATCCACCTCGGACTAACCTTCAACGACGTCCTTCTCGTGCCTAAAAGAACCCCTTTAAACAGCAGAAGTGAAGCTGATACTAAAACCAGATTCACTCGCAACATCCATCTGAACATTCCTTTAGTCAGCGCTAATATGGCTACCGTAACTGAACACAAGATGGCCATCGCTCTTGCCAGAGAAGGCGGCTTGGGAGTAATACATCAATTTGATACCATTGAACAACAAGTGGAAGAGATAAATAAAGTTAAGAAAAGCACCAGTTATATCATTGAAAACCCTTTATCCATTTCTCATGAAGTAACCATCAGAGAAGCAGCGGAATTAATGGAAAAAGAAAGTGTTACCAGCTTACTGGTTAAAGAGGGAGAAGAATTAGTAGGAATATTTACTAGAAGGGATTATCTGTTTGAAGAAGATGTTAATCGTAAAATCAAAGAAGTAATGACTCCTAAAGAAAAATTAGTGGTGGGAGAATATGGTATTAGCTTGGAAGCAGCTAAAGAACTTCTCCATAAGTATCGCATTGAAAAGCTTCCTCTTTTAGAAAATGGAAAAGTAAGAGGACTAATGACCACTCAAGACATCAAGAAACTGGAATATTGGCCTAAAGCTACCCGGGATTCTAAAGGCCGATTGATGGTAGGAGCAGCGGTAGGAGTAAAAGATGCTTTAGAGCGAGCCAAAGCTGTAATTAATGCTGGTGCAGATGTATTAGTGTTAGATATCGCTCATGCTCATTCTGACTTAGCGATTCAAAGAGTCCGGGAATTAAAAGCTGCTTTCCCCAATGTAGAGATTATGGCCGGCAATATTGCTACCGCTGATGCGGCTCGGGATTTGATTCAAGCCGGCGCAGATGGACTGAAAGTTGGCATCGGCCCTTCTCCGGTATGCACCACTAGAATTATCGCCGGAAGCGGAGTTCCGCAGATAACGGCAATATTAGATGTAGTAGAAGTAGCCAAAAGATTTGATATTCCGGTCTGCGCTGACGGAGGGATGAAAACCCCCGGAGATGTAGCTAAAGCTATCGGTGCAGGTGCCAGCAGTATCTTTTCTGGATTTTTGTTTGCCGGAACGGATGAAGCTCCCGGAATGATAATTATGAAAGATGGCAAGCGCTATAAGAAATATATGGGCAGCGCTTCTTACGATTCTGGACATGAGCGCAAAGAATTGCAGGAAGGAAAGAAAGTACGGGAAAGATTGGATATTTTTGTAGAGGGAGTCTCTATTCTCATGGATTACAAAGGGGTGGTAGAAGATGTTATCCACAGCATCATTAAAGGCGTGCAGAGTGCCATGAGTTATTCTGGTGCTAGGAATATTATGGAGATGCATCAGAACACTGAATTGATACAGCTCACCTCAGCCGGCTGGGAAGAGAGCAAGGCGCAGGGGATGAAACTGAACGAGTGACAGTCAAAATGGATGGTTCTTCACTTCTTAGTGATAAATAAAGAAAGATTTATAAATTACCTGCTTCTGAGAGTGGTTATGGCCCAAGAGATCCACGTAATCGTACATCCAGGTGTAGTCCTATCTTCTATAGATAGATCTCCCAAAGCCAGAGCAGTTTGGGAAAACATCCAAAGAATTATCAACTGCGGAGAATACTTTAAAGTTTACGGAGACCCGAATCAGCTCCCTGCTGATCTGCCCGCCCCCTATCCTGAATTAACCGTATTGGTTTCTGGGGGTATGGCCTCAAACTGTGTAGAAAAACAAGTTTTTGCTTTAGGAGAAGCAGGCTACAGAGCTAGGACCAATTATCCCGCTTGTTATGATTATAATTTTGATTCTCACTCGTACTAATAAAAATCTCAGACCAACAATTCCTAACCCTAAAAAAATTTCTCCATCATCTTTTTAAATAACCTCTCACTCCTCTTTGAGTAATGGAACTTCCTAAGAATTACGATCCTAAAGAAGCCGAACCGCGATGGCAGAAGTATTGGGAAAAAGAAAAACTCTTTGAATTTCATCCTCACCCTAAAAAAGAAACTTATAGCATAGATACTCCTCCACCCACGGTCTCAGGGAAAATGCATCTTGGCCATGCTTTCAGCTATTCTCAGCAGGACATGGTCGCCCGCTTCCAAAGGATGCGAGGAAAAAACGTTTTCTTTCCCTTCGGCACAGACGATAATGGCCTGCCCACAGAGAAACTGATTGAGAAAAGCCGCAACCTTCTTTCCAAGAACATGGACCGAAAAGATTTCATCAAGATCTGTGAAGAAGTGATCAAAGAAGAGAAACCGAAATTTATCCAGAGCTGGAAAGATATCGGCATGTCTGCAGATTTTCAGCATTCGTATTCTACCATCAACCAGCACTGCCAGATTACTTCCCAAGCTTCTTTTATAGAATTATACCAGCAGGGAAGAATTTATCAGCAGGAATCTCCAGGAACTTTCTGCGTCTCCTGCCAGACCGCCATCGCCCAGGCTGAGTTTAAATCCATAGACCTAAAATCTTCTTTTAATGATATAATCTTTAAGTGCGGAGGAAAAGATTTAATCATTTCTACTACCCGCCCGGAACTGATCCCTGCCTGCGTAGCTTTATTTCATCATCCTCAAGATTCGCGTTATGCAAAACTAAAAAGCAAATTCGCCCAGGTTCCGCTATATAACTATGAAGTTCCCATCCTTGCTGACGAATCCGTAGACCAAGAGAAAGGTTCAGGATTGATGATGGTCTGTACTTTCGGAGATAAAGAAGACGCAGATAAATGGTTCCGTTACAATCTGCCTTTGCGCGTGGTTTTGGAAAAGAACGGAAGATTAAACGAGTTAGCTGGAGATTTAAAAGGATTAAAGATTCTGGAAGCAAGAAAAAAAATCTTAGAGCAATTGAAAGATAAAAATCTTCTTCTCCGCCAGCAGGAGATCACCCATGCCGTAAACGTGCACGAACGTTGCAAGACAGAGATTGAATTCTTAAAAACTAAACAATGGTACATTAAAGTTTTAGATCGGAAAGAAGAGTTGTTAGAAGCAGCTAAAGAAATTATTTGGTATCCAGAGCACATGAAAGTGCGTTACGATCATTGGGTCCAGAACTTGAATTGGGACTGGTGCATCTCCCGACAAAGGCATTTTGGTATTCCTATTCCGATCTGGACTTGTAAAACCTGCCAACAAATTATCCTTCCGGAACTAAAAGATCTGCCGGTAGATCCGCAGCTGCACTCGCCGAAAAAAGCTTGCTCCTGCGGTTCTAAAGAATTTATCGGAGAAATGGATGTATTAGACACTTGGGCTACTTCTTCCCTCACTCCAGATATCGCCGGCAACTGGAAAGATCAGGGAGAATACGATTACAAATATGCAGACCAGCCTTTCTCTTTAAGGCCGCAGGCGCATGACATCATCCGCACCTGGCTGTTTTATACTTTAGTCAAAAGCTGGTATCACCATCGTCGGATTCCCTGGAAGTCCGTCATGATTTCCGGCCATGCCCTAGATACACAAGGAAGAAAAATGTCTAAATCTTTAGGAAATATTATTGAACCTCAATTGATGATCCAGAAATATTCTGCAGACGCTTTACGTTTCTGGGCTGCTGGATCTAAGCTTGGAGAAGATCTTCCCTTCATGGAAAAAGACCTTTTAACCGGCCAGAAATGTATTAACAAACTCTGGAACGCCTCTAAGTTTAATCTTCTGCACCTAGATGATTACAATCCTTATGAAAAAATAAAGAATATAGAAGTATTCGATCGCTGGCTCCTAAGCAAATTACAGAAATTGATTAAAGGAAGTACAGATAGTTTTGAGAGTTATGAATATTCCCGAACCAAGTCAGAAGTAGAACAATTCTTCTGGCATACTTTCTGCGACCAATATCTAGAAATAGTTAAAGACAGATTATATAATCCTGCCCAAAGAGGAGCAGAGGCTAGAAAAAGCGCCCAGCAGGGGCTTTATTGGGGATTGCTTAATATCTTAAAATTGATTGCCCCTATCATGCCCCATATTAGTGAAGAAATTTATCAGCTTTATTTCGCCCAAAAAGAGGAAGAGAAAAGTATCCATACTTCTTCTTGGCCGGAATTCAGGAAAGAGTTAATTGATGAGGAAGCTGAACTGACCGGAGATTTAGGGATAGATATTATTGATCTGGTCAGAAAATTTAAATCCGAGCAGAAAATGTCTTTGAAGGACGAGATTCGGGAATTAATTTTAGTTAGTACTGAAGACCATTTCCAAGAATCAATTTGTAATATCCTTGGAGATCTAAAAGCAGTGTTGAGGGTTAAAGAGATTAATTTCCAAGGCAAGACTACTTTAGAGACTGAAAGATTTAAAGTTAAAGTGGGGATTGTGAAATAAATTATTCTTTTTCCGTTCAAAAAACCGAAACCTTTTTAATAAGAACTGATATAATGAAGTTAAAAGAGCGTGAGAAATTACGTTCTCTGACGTAAACAATTAAAATTAAAACATCGAGGTGGTAAAAAATGGAAGCTTATTGCGTGAAGTGTAAAGCGAAAAGAATGATGGCTGACGGTAAAGAAGTGGGCATGAAAGGTAAAGGCGGAGTGCAGAGGAAAGCAATGAAAGGCAAATGCCCCAAATGCGGCACAACCATGTTCAGGATTCTTGGCGCTGCTAAAAAATAAGTAATTTTTCTTGTTTTATTTTTCTTTTAGTTTTTCCAAAATAATTTTTATTTAGCTTAAATTCAATTTATTTACAGATATCTTTTTAAAGTACCCCTGATTAGGAGTATCTATGATAAATTCTATCCAATGTCTTTCTGTACGCGCAAAAGCAATAGATGGAGAAGTTATGCCTGAATCTCCTCTACGTTTTAATCCTAAAGACGGTACTCTAAATGGCAGACCTTACCTAAGGAATGGAGTATTATATTCTAATCCAGAAGATTTAGCGTATGGGATGGGTAAATTAACAACTTGTGATGCCTGCTTTTACAGAAACCAAGATGCTCCGCACTGCGGGGATACAGCTGACGGGCATGTTCACAAATACTTCGGTATATCTGCAGAAGAGCCTATTCCCCAAAAAGTTCCTTTTGAAGATGGCGGGATTGTAAGAATTATAGAAACAGGTAATTTCTGTCCCCAATGGCTGCCTGAAGATGCGGAATAATTAATACTAATTATTGGTGGATTTAACTTATTCAAAAATCAGACGTTACTAACCACATACCCTTCTTTCGTATCCCCGATCATATAACCTAACTTCTGAATTCTTTCTCTCAATTCATCTGCTTTCTTCCAATCTTTATTCTTCCGGGCAAGTTCACGTTCTTCGACTAATTTAGAGACCTCCGCAGGGATAACCATTTTTTCTTCTTTAAAATTCTCCAAACCCAGCCCTAATACTTTATCAAACTTTATCAATAATTGATACTTTTCAAAAGCACTTAATTTCTCTGTATGAAGCATCTCTAAAGTTGTAGCCAAAGCTTGGGGCAGATTTAAATCCTCATTAATTTGAGCAGTAAATTGTTTAACTAATTTGTTTTGCAAGGTTTTATTCTCTTTCTTCTCCCCAACCGCTTTTCTTAATTCCACTGCTTTCTCAGTTAATCTACGATAAGCAATCTTCGCTCCTTCTAGAGCTTCGAAACTAAACATTAATGGTTTGCGATAATGTGTTCCCAAGCAAAAATATCGGTAAGCTAAAGTTGGATAGTTTTTCTCTTCTAGTAAAGATAAAGTCAAGAAATTTTCCCCAGACTTGGCCATCTTCTCTCCGCCAGAAATAATTAAAAACTCTCCATGCATCCAATATTTCACCCAGGGCTTCTTTCCTATAGCCACCTCTGACTGGGCAATTTCGTTGGTATGATGCACTGAAATATGATCTATCCCTCCGCAATGCAGATCGAATTGTTCTCCTAAATATTTCATGCTCATCGCTGAACATTCAAGATGCCAACCCGGATAGCCTAGACCCCAAGGAGAATTCCATTTCATCTCCTGCTCAGAAAATTTTGATTTAGTAAACCATAAGACAAAATCGTGCGGATTTTTCTTAAACTGATCTTTCTCCACTCTAGCTTTCTGTTCCGCCTCCAAATCCAGCTGGGCTAATTTCCCATAATCTTCCAGTTTAGAAGTGTCGAAATAAACATTTCCACCAGCAGCATAAGTAAAACCTTTCTTCTCCAGCTTTTTGATTAACTCAATCTGCTCTTTAATGTGAGCAGTAGCTTTACACCAGATAGTCGGAGAAAGAATATTCAACTTTTCCAGATCTGATTGAAAAGCTTTAATATAAAAATCTGCGATTTCCCAGACAGTTTTCTTTTCCCTTTTCGCTCCTTTAAGCATCTTATCTTCTCCTGCATCTGCATCAGAAGTTAGATGACCTACATCCGTAATATTCATCACTTGTTTAACCTTAAATTTATTAAAGATTAAGGTTCTTTTCAGAAGGTCTTCAAAGATATAAGTACGTAAATTACCAATATGGGCATAATTATAAACCGTAGGCCCGCAGGTATACATCCCTACCTCTTTCTTATTCAGCGGAACAAACTTTTCTTTTTTACGGGTTAAGGTATTATATAATTGCAGGGCCATTTTTGAATCCTATCCCAACTTAACCACTTCCGCTCTATTTAAACTTTCCTTCACCAACCCCTCTAGATCTAGCTTTTCCAATTCCAGTTTAATCATCTCCAGATCCGCTTTGGTTTCCGGATGTTTCGGCCCCAGCAAACAGCAGATTTCCGGCCCTTTGGAAGTTTCGTAAGTGCCGATCTTTTTCGCTAACTTAATTATCTCCTGCTTATCATAAGCCAATACCGGACGAAATATCTCCAATTTAATGTTTTTAGTAATCACCATCAGATTGCTTAAGGTTTGGCTGGAAACCTGAGCTAAATTCTCCCCAGTAATCAAATACCTGGCCTTTTCTTTTTCCGCGATTAATTCCGCTGTCTTCATCATTAGAATCTTTTGTAAGATGAAATAATTTTTATGTTCGCATTTTATTGTAAGCTCTTTGAGCACTTCCGCAAAAGGAATAAGATATAATTTATTCAAACTAAGAATCTTGCAGAGTTTTTTTACTTTAACTAACTCTTCTTCGCCAGTAAGAGGAACTTGATGGAAATGCACTGCAATAATCTCTAAACGATTTTGCATCAGATTGATCGCTACTGGAGAATCTATTCCTCCTGACAGCAAAGCTATTCCTCTTTCCATTTATTGGATGAATTAGAAATGGTTTAATAATCTTTTCTTTGTTTAAATTGCTACTTTAAAGAAGTTAATTGGACAAAGTTTATAAATGTAGAACATTTAAAATGAATATGAATCCTCAAATTGATTTTAATCATCCCGCTATTCTGCGAGGGAATTTAGAGCAACTTATACCTCAATTGGGTTTAAAAGATTTATCTCGGAAGATTCCTATTGGTAGATCCGGAGGAATTGGATTTATTTTGTTCGAAGATAAGTTTAATGTTTCCACTTTGGAGAACACTTTTGACTACATTAACACTCTCAGAACATTTTATGACGCTGTTGATGTTTATTTAGATATTGCAAAAGAACATGCCACCAAATTTGGATTTAGATTACTAGCCTCAAATAGATCAGGCGCATTTGAAGAAATAACCCCTTATTCTGAGATATTCCCCAAGCTGTACCATTCTCGTTCTATATATGGACTTGTAATCGGAGATCAAAACATAGAATCCCTGGAGAAATTAGTCAGATTTTTAGAGATGGTTAAGGAAAGAAGTCCCATTTTGGACCAGCAATATGAAGTGGTTAGAACAGTCGGAAAATCTTATTTACAAAAATAATTTTTTTGTTGAATCTCTTCTTGAGGAACCTAATCTCAGAAACCTTTATATCCCCCTACCGCTCAGGATTAAAAAAGAATGGTATATAAAATTGTATTACTAAGTCTCATTAGCTTATTGCTCATTCCATTTATTTCCGCAGAAGAAAATCTCTACCAATACGATTCGTTAAGAATAGGGTTAAACGTAGATGGCGGATTCGCCCTAATCTCTACTGGCCCCTCCGCAACCGTAAAAGAAGTCAGCGCAGAATTATTATTATATCCTCAAGAAGATTACCGCCAAAAATTGTTAAAGTTCGGCACTGGAGGAACAGTTAAAGATCATGTTGTCTTTTTCTCTTGGACCAATCCCATCTTAGAGAAAAAGAATTTTGGTTATACCTCTTTGATTGAGACTAATTCCCAACGCACTGAAGTCAAAACTAAAGTTCTTTTCCCCTTGAAGGGGATCGATCAATACCAAAAATATATTCTGCCTACTGAAACGATTGATTCTGATGACCCAACCATTATTGCCCAAGCTACAGAATTAGCTGAAGGAGAAGACGATGCCTTCAAAGTAGCTTTCAAGCTGGCCAGCTGGGTAGAAGAAAATGTTAAATATGATTTAAACACTTTAACTGCCAGCGCTTCCCAAAAAGCCAGTTGGGTTTTGGAGAATAAAGAAGGGGTTTGTGATGAGATGACCTCTTTATTTGTAGCCATGGCCCGAGCCGTAGGAATTCCCGCCAGATTCGTTTCTGGAATATCGTATACTACTTCAGAACTATTTGCAGATAATTGGCAGCCTCATGGCTGGGCCGAAGTTTACTTCCCAGAAATAGGCTGGGTCAGTTTTGATATTGCTTTCGGAGAATATGGTTATATCGATCCTACCCATATTAAATTACGAGACGGTTTTGATCCCAGCGAACCGGCCACTAAATACGAATGGCTGGCAAATAATGTAGAATTAAAATTTAGCGACCTAGACTTTAATCTTAAGCTTAACCGTAAAGGCTCAATCTTAGCGGAAGAAATCAGTTTAGCCCAAGAGGTTCTAGCTAAAGAATTAGATTTCGGCAGCTATAATCTAATTAAAGTTCTTTTAAAGAACGAAGCTGATTATTATGCTGCTACCACTTTACAGCTGGCTATTCCCGAAGAGATTAAAATCGAAGGGAGAAACAAAAGAACCATCCTACTCGGTCCAAAACAAGTTAAAGAAACCTTCTGGATGATTAAAATCCCTGAAAATCTTAACTCAGATTCTTGGTACCAATTTCCAACTTTAGTCTACTCTGAAAAGAACACTACTGTAACTGACTCTTTTATTGCTCAGAGTGGAAAGAGCTTTTATTCTCAAGAAGATATCCAGAAATTAACTGTAACTAATGAAGAAAAAAGTTATTCAGTCAAAGTTTCATTTACCTGCAATTACGCGAAAGAGATTAAGCTTAGTCAACAATCAAAGATAGAATGCAGTTTAAAGAATCTGGGTAATACTAATCTCGATCAGGTTAATTTTTGTCTCGGCGATATCTGTGAAAAAGTTGATCTGCCCATCAACCAGAAGAAAAGTACTGAAATTACCGTAAAAGCAGAAAAGACTGGATGGAATAAAGTTTTAGTTACTGCGGACAGTCCAGAAATAGAAAAGAAATCCTCTTTGGAATTTTTAGTCTATGATGATCCTAAATTAGAAGTAAAAACTGTATTTCCCAAGACCATCCAGCTTGACCAGACTTTCCCAGTAAAATTAAGTCTGGATAAGAAATCTTATACTGCTCCGGAAGAGGTTATCGTTACCGTGGAAGGGATGGACATGGAAAATAAGATAGAACTTAACGAATTAACTGAATTGGAAGAAGTAACCTTACTTATTGATCAAGGAAGAGTAGCTAAAAAGAATGAGTTTAAGATTACTGCTTTATGGAAAGATAAGAACGGCAATCTCTATTCTTCTAAAGAAGAGGTTATGGTTCCTGGAGAAGCTTTCGGGTTCGCAGGTAAGATAGAATTATGGTTTAACAGTTTTGTAGGGTTGTTTTATTAAAAATTCTTTAAAGATCTCTGAAGAGAAGCTAGTCCCAACCCCCTAATTTCCTCAAAAACCTTTAAAAATACAGTCTATATTATATAAGATTATGACTGATATAACTGATCTTCCTACAAGTCCTGCTAAAGAAGAATCTGATAAGAAAATTGTCTATTCCGAGACTTTTGAGCCTTTAGATTTAGAATCTGAGAATAAAGTTCTCCAAGATGAATTAAACCAGCTCGAAGAGGAAAATAGGACCGCTTATTTAGGCTTAAAACAAGCCCAAGATGAAGCCGCTCTATTAAAAGATATGTTCGCTAAGGCCAGTGGTGAGCTGGAAAGCCTCAAAAAACCTTCTTTATTGGTTGGAGAGGTAGGCACTATTTTTCCTAAGAATAAAGCCATCGTAAAATTGCCTAACGGCAACAAGTTTTACAGCCATGTTTCCGTAGAGATTAAAGGTTTAAAACCAGGGGATACGGTTTTAGTAGACCAAAAATCCCTTAATGTAGTAGAAAAAATTGAAGTTTGCGATGAATTAGATGTTGAAAAATTTGTCATTGTAGACAAACCTAAAGAAAGCTGGAAAGAGATCGGAGGATTAGAGAAAGAAATTAGGGAAGTAAAAGAAGTAATTGAATTGCCTTTAAAGAAACCAGAACTGTTCAAGAAAATTGGGATTAAGCCTCCTAAAGGGGTATTATTATATGGACCGCCAGGAACTGGTAAAACTCTATTGGCCAAAGCCGTAGCTAACAGTACCCAAGCTACTTTCATTGAAGTGGTCGGCTCAGAATTGGTCCAAAAATTTATCGGCGAGGGCGCAAAATTGGTTAAAGAGATGTTTAACCTGGCTAAAGCTAAAGCTCCTTCCATAGTATTCATTGATGAGATTGATGCCATTGCCTCAGTCAGGATGGAAAACGGAACCTCTGGAGAGAGAGAAGTTAATCGTACTTTCATGCAATTATTAGCTGAACTTGACGGCTTTAATAATCTGGATAATGTCAAGATCATCGGAGCTACTAATCGCATTGATATTCTTGATCAGGCCATTATCCGTCCGGGAAGATTAGACCGTCTCATCGAGGTAGGTTTGCCGGATGAGAAGGGCAGAATGGAAATCCTTAAGGTTCATAGTAAAGAAATGAATCTCCAGAAAGTCAAGCTGAAAGAATTATCTGAAACTATGACTGACTTTTCTGGTGCAGAGATTCGGGCTGCCTGTACTGAAGCTGGTTATTTCGCCATCAGAGAAAATCGCGATCATGTCACCCAGGAAGATTTCTTAGCTGCAATAGAAAAAGTTAGAATAGAAGAGGAAGAAGATCTGCAGAAAGGGTTTTATGGTTAAACCGTAATAGTTTCTCCTATGACTAAAATTTTACAATTCAGATTTTGTTTTTCAAACTCTCTTTTTACTTCTTCTAAATCCACCGGATATTTAGGATTATCATAATGATATGGAATAACCGTCTTTGCCCCGGTTTCTTTTGCAAATAAAGCTGCTTCAAATACACCCATCACTAAACCATGATTACATACGGGTAAAAAGATCAGATCAACACTAAACCCATTTTCAAAACAGAGCGTATCTCCGGTAAGATAAACTTTTTTCTTTCCATCCGCAAGAATGAAACCCATATTCTCTTTGATTTCATTTCCCCCTTTCAGAAGAGGCAAATAGCCATGAACTGCTTTTACTGCATCTATCTTTATTCCCCCAAAAGTTAAACTTTCTCCAGATTTGATGGTTTTTACAGCAAGTTCAGGATAAGTTTCTGCAACTTCTTTGCTTGTATAAATTAAAGTAGTTTTATTCTTTAAGATTTCTTTTATCGCCTCAACATGGCAATGATCTTTATGTTTATGAGTGATTAAGATTAGATCAATCTTGGCCCATTCTCGATTCAGCCAGGAAGAATCATATTGGAGGTAACCCGGATCTACAAGGATCCTCTTTCCCGTGGTTTCAATCAAAATACAAGATTGAGGAAATTTAGTTAATTTCATTTTTACTTTTATGGGCGCTCAGCAGTTACTTCCGTAAGGTATTAGGAACCTATGGTGTTCACCTAATCATCGCGCTTTCCACTCAGTGATATTAAGCATAATTATTTTCCCAGCTTATAAAACTTACCTGAAAGATCTGCATTCAAAACCATCAGAAAGTTTATAAATAATCTTTATTTTTTAGCCCAAGTAAGAACATCTAGAGTACCATAAGAGTATTCTTGTTTGGAGGGTGAAAATGGAAGGAACAGTAAAGTTTTTTAACCGGAAGAAAGGGTTTGGTTTTATCAATGGTGAAGACAGCAAAGATTATTTTGTCCACTTTACCGGATTAGCACAAGGCACCTTTTTACGTGATAATGATAAGGTCTCTTTTGAACCAGTAGAAGGGGATAAAGGCTTGAAAGCAGAAAAAGTAACCTTGCTTCAGAAAGCTTCTGAGATGGGCGGAGCCAGCGAAGCACCCCGAGGAAAAAAACCATCTAAGCACCAAGAAGATGATGAGCAGGAAGCTGAAGAATAAAAAGTTCTGATTTTCTTATTTTTTCTATCTTTCTTCAATCTTTTTTTAGAATTAAACTTAAACTATCCTCAGATCAAAACAAACCCTGAAAATCGAGGGAGCAAACTGCCCGCATTTGACTACTTTTAAGAACTGCACCATTTTTTCCCCCGCTTGAATAATCTTTCTAATCTTAACTTTCTCGGCTTTAATCTCCTCTTCGCTTAAAAAAGCATACAGGTGAACTGTTCCCTTTTTCTGGATCTTAGTCAGAGCTAAAGGTAAGTATTCCTCTCCAGTTTTCGGCAGGGGCATCACTATACGATCGAACTTTAAATCCATCTTAGGCATGACCTTACCTACATCCCCTAAATAAAGATTAATCTTCCCGTCGAGATTATTTAAAGCTACATTTTCAACTGCATATTGATGCGCGAAGGGATTAATCTCAATGCCATAAACCATTTTCGCAGGTGAATTCTTAGCTATAACTAAAGGATAAGGCCCAGCCCCGGAAAACATTACCAAGACCACTTCTCCTTTTTTCACCTGTTCTGCAACCCTTAACCGCTCATGGCCAGACCTAGCCGAAAAATAAGTTTTCTCTAAATCTAATTTTAATTTGATCCCGCTTTCCTGATGGATAGTCTCTTTGCTTTTCTTTCCCGTCAGGATTTTGACCTTGCGCAGGCGGAATTCTCCGCTATGCATCTCTTCTTTTCTTACTACTGTCTCGATATATTTATTCGCTTTCAGGTAAGCTTCAGCGATAACCCGCTCTTTCTTTTGTAAGTCCAAGGGTATTTCTAAGATCATGATCTTACCCACTATCTCTTGTGATCTCGGTAAAGATCCAAATTCTGAAGCAGTTAATTTTCCCTGCAATAATTCTTCTACTCCTAACTGTTTTTCTTTTGCTGGAAAAGAAAATTTAGTATTTATTATCTCAGCTCCAGCCATCCTCATTTTCTTCAGGATGGGAAAATAAATAAAACCAAATTCTTTCACCGGAAGATAATCAGGACTAATCAATTTCCTCTTAGCTAAGAATTCTTTTAAAGTTTGGGCTTTCTTTAATTCTGTTTTTGCTGCCAGCATGAATTAAAATAAAAGAATAAAAGTTTATAAAAGTATCTTCATTTCTCTGATTAAATAATTAAATATGAGGTGAATTAAAAATGTTGAAAAATTGGAAATCGATTTTAAGCTACGGAACTTTGCTCTGGATATTAATCTTCATGGAAGTGTCTATCATTATGTTTATTCCAGGATTGTCTGTACTAACCCAAAATATTTTTCATCTAGTCATCCTGCCTTTATTAGCTCTATTCTGCTTTGTCAAATACTTTAAGAGCACCACCGCTTCAGCTAAAACTGGTTTCCTAGCTGGAATTTATTTCTTGATCATCGGTACGGTTCTGGATTTGATCATCACCATCCCTTTATTTGTAAAAGATTACGCTTTATTTTATTCCAGCTGGTGGCTCTGGGCAGGCTATTTGGAAGTAATGATTATCGGAACTTTAGCCGGTAATTTAAAAAGTAAGCCAAAAATGAAGAATCCGGGAAAAGCATCCCTAAAGTCAACCAAAGGGAAGAAATAAACTGTCATAAAGGACCTAAATAAAGCTTCCCAGGCCTTTCTGGCCTAATTCTTTTTTTATCTCTTTTAATTTTTCAATCTTGCCCCGAACTCTTTCCTCAGAAAAGTTATGCTCTTCAACCAAAAGATGAAGCAGTTTGATCTCATCAATCGCTTTCCATTCTAACTTATAATCATCAGTAATCTTAATCTTTTTGATGGTATCAAATATTTCTTCCCAGCCTAAATCCGGATAATGCTTATTCCATTCCGCTTTCTCAAAAATAGCTTTGAAATCACTAGTCTCTTTTACCATCTTCAAAGCCGTTTTCGGCCCGATGCCTTTAATTCCGCCCGGATCATAATCCGTACCCATTAAGATTGCCAGAACGATCAGCTGGTCTAGATTGATCCCTAAATTAATCAGCACTTCTCTTAATTCAATCATCTCCGGATTGACTTTTTCATAGCCTAACTTGCCTGCTTTTTTTCTTCTACCTTCGATAGATAAATTTCTGATTAAACGAGGAGAATTAAAGATTAAATTATCATAATCTTGAGAGACGGAAGCATAAGCATCCCCTTTTCTGGCCAGATAAGCTGCCTGTGCTTCACCTTCCGAGGGTGCCTGAACTATAGGCAGGCCCAGAGCACGAATAACTTCTTTAGCTTCTTCTAACATCTCTTTGCTAAGAACTGCAGTTCGAGAAGAAAATTTTTTCATTGCTTCCAGGTCACCTAACTTTTCCGCTTCTTTTAATTTCAGGGCTGCCTCTCTCTTAACTTCGCTTCTTTTTTCCCAGGTTTTCAGTTTGATTTCCGGAGCTTTGCCATCAAAGACAAAAACTAATTTCAAGCCCTCTTCCATCAAAGAAGTAGTTCTGCTGAACAACCCAATCAGATGAGAAGTAATTCTGCCTTTGGAATCAGTTAAGGGAGAGCCATCCGCACTTCTGATCGTAGTTAAGAATTGGTATAATAAGTTCATCGAATCTATTGCCAGAACTTTTCCTTTCAGCTCTTTAATGCTGATTTCTTTCTTAACCACTAAGTCTTTGAATTGCAAGCCCATGGAGAAGAAGATTTCTTTCCGCACTTAAAAAAGTTTAGGTTAATTTAGGATCATTTCCGTCAGATAACCTTTCTTCTCTTCTTCACTCAATCCCCAAGAGGCACGGATAGAATTAGCAGTTACTTTTTTAACAAAACCATCTCCGTAAAGCTTACCTAAAAAATATAAGCTATCCACTAAATCCCCATTTTTCCACATCGCTGGGTCATCGGGATTTACTGTTATCATTAACCCTGCATCTACCAACTCATCCAAATGCAGTTCTTCTAAATTCTGGATAAAGAATTGATAATTAGAGAGAGGATTAGACTCCAAGCGCACTCCTCGCTGGATCATCATTTCGATTAAATCTTTATCTTGGTAATATCTCTGGTACAAATGGCGGGAATGACTGATTCCGTCTGCCCGCAGCTCTGTAAGCGCGACATAAGTATTTCTAAGATTTTCTTCTTCCGCACCCATCTCTCCTGCATGTACTGTTCTTTTAAGGGGAGAATCAAAAGTCAATTGAAAAGCGGGAAGATGTTTCTCGGGAGGATTTCCCGGCTCGTAGCAGGCTAGATCTATTCCCACCACCCCTCTTTCCGCAAATTGTAAAGCTGCCCTCACTACTGCTTCCCCGATTTCCGGAGCTTCATCTCGGGCAATACAAATAATCAGTTTTGTTTTAACCCCGGTCTGTTCTTCACCTTCCCTAAAACCATCTAAAGAATAGCCGATTACCTGATCTAAACTTAATCCTTTTTTAAGATGGTATTGAGGAGCAAAACGTACTTCTGCGTAAGGAGAATTCTGGGTTTTAAGATAGCGGCAAAGAGCTTTGGCCATCTCCTCTAAATCTTCTTTAGTCTGCATGAATGAGATTGGTATCCCAAAAACATCTCCCATCTTATAAAAGGTTAGTAATCCATACTGGAATTCGCGCAATTTTTCCGGAGTACTGATCAATCTCTGGGTAAAAGAATCATATCGGATTCTCTCACCATTGATATCATTATCTGGAAGAAAGATCATCTTTCCTCTTCTTTCCGTAAAAGAAAATAAACTCCCTACTGGAACCGAACCATCCCAATGCATGTGCAAAGGAAAAGTCTTCCTAGCTTTAAGCTCTTCAAAGTACTCTAAATCATCAATAACCAAATCTTGTTTTTGGGGCATTTTCAAAAGAGTGAGATTTAAAAAATATTTATTCCACTTTCTTTACGATGGCATTCTCAAAAGCTCCTGTTTCCAACATCTCCTGAGCCTTCTTAGTTAGTTCTGTAGTATACAAAAACAATAAAGGCAATTTCTTGATCTGCGCTTCCATATAGGCCGCAGATAAATCTTTTTCATCGCATTTGCTTTTCGCTTTAGCCTTTCCGAAATAAGTGATATAACCTACTGAAGAAGGCACTTTCAATAAGAAATTCAATTCTGAATTTTTTCTGATAACTTCCTCAGAATTGATTAATACTCTTAACTCTTCAAAATATTTGCGCAGTTGAGGAGTAAATTCATCCGCAATCTCTCTTCTTTTGCGTTTTACTTTTTCAGCAGGTAATTCTTCCATCAAAGTCTGCTGCTGTTCTATTTTATTCTCTTTAGTTAGTTCTATTCTTTTTTCCACAAAGATCTCCGGTTTTAACTCTAATTTAATTTCCGGAAGAGGGGTTGGTTCTGTTGTTTTTATCAAAACAATTTCTGGCTCGGTAGTTGGTTTAAGTGCAGTTTCCGGAACCATCTCAACCCCTTGATTACCTGCCAGAATCTCCGCAATAACTTGATTCACTTCTTCAGCCTTGGAAAGATGCCATTTCCAGAACAGTTCTGACTTATCTTCCACTTTCACGTTTAGAGGAACCGCAAAATCTTTCAGGTTGCGCAAGCCAACTTTTTCCAGCAGCTCCAGATCCGCTTCCCGAAGAACTTTCTTTTCTTTCAGTTTCTCTAGAGTAGTCAAGTCTTTGGGATTAAGATTCCCAGAAGCGAAATTGTACAATTGCTCTTCCTGTCCGGGAAGATAATATAATGGCGAACCGCCTATCTTCAGTGAGGATAATTTAACTTTCTTCTGGGCAGCTAGGTCCGATAACATTGCTGAAGCTAGCAGTACATCTGTTTTGATATTCTTAGCCACTTTTGCCGGCAGGGTCGGGCCTATAAACTTCAGAAATTGGACAATCTTATCTAAATCCTGCATACTACTACAGCTAGCTAATTTCTTTTAAATAGTTTTCTAGCTTGGAGAGTAGATAATTAAAAACTGTCTACGATTCTGTCCCATTTAAACTTTAAATCCTTCTCTAGATAGTTCCTCTCGTAACTTTGTTAAATGACCTGAAAATAGATAGAAATATTTTAAAACTTTTCTTTTGACAGATTCATCTTTAAATAAATGTGCTTCATCATTGATAGGAATAATGACATCCGTAACTCCTTTCAATACTGCAAAAATTTGATTAATTTCACCTTCTGAAGGATGAACTCTTAAAGGACTAGTATGACGCACATATCCTTGTATACTTTTCACGCGAGAATTTAGATGCTTAATCCATTCTCTAAATTCTTTAGTAGTAGGATTATAAGCCCGATTTCCACTTGCTATTAAAAAATCGTTATACCTCACTTCAAGAAACATTAAATCTTGGGCACAACTTCCCCCATATTTTGCTTTTTCATCGTTTATCCTCATTTTGTAACACTTCCTAATTAAACTATGCTAAGTTAACCAACTTTAAATGGAATAAAGATTTTGTGAATTGTGAATACAAATAATCGTTTATTTATATAACTTACGGCCTCATCCACTTAATTTCGTAGTAGGTCACATCTCCTTCCTCATCCACTACTCCAATAAGTAATCTTTTCTTGGTCGAATGGGCTACCCTATTCTTGGCAGAAAATTCATGCCAAGTAAAGACGCTCGCTTCATGTACCGGAAAGACAATCCAACGGGCATGATCTTCACCGGGTTTGACTCCTCGATCATAAACTCGGAAATCTGCCCCGAATTTCAAAGCAGTTTTAATAATATACCCGCGATTCCGAATATCTTTAAAGACACAGTATCTGATCCAGAAATTAGGCTCGATCTTTCTTGCTTTTTTGATGTAAGTCTCAATACTAACTTCTTTACCGTTCTCACTATGCAGGTCCAATCTGCCTTTCTCAACCAGGTAAAGTCCTTCTAATAAGGATAATTCTACCTTCCCGCTTTCTGCTAAAGTTCCAAACCGCGATTGATTATATAGCTCTCTGGCTTCATCGCTGATTTCAGTGATAACTCTCTCTCCCACTAAAATACTCTTGATTTTAGTCTTTTTAGAAGCAGCTTTATTCTCCTCTGAAGGAGTTTCAGCTAATTTTATCTCTTCTACTGCTGCTTCTTCAGATTCTAAAGGCTCTTCCAGTTTCTTTTTAGTTGTTTTGGCCATAAATTAAGCTTTATTTGTTCCGTTTTTAAACATTTTGGGTTTTTTTGGCATTTTGATTGCTCTCCTAATCAACCCAGAACAATAAAGTTTAAATATACCACTCTTTCTTTTTCAGAATTAGGAGGTGGAACTTATGAGAAAAGAGATATTAATGGTTTTAGCATTAGCCATTTTGAGCTTATTGGTGATTGGTTGTAGTAAAGAGAGTACCCAACCTACCGGCGGAGTGGTAGTGGATACAATTTCTGAAGATGCAACCTCAGAAACCGTAACTCAACCAGAAACAGTAGTAGTAACCGAGCCAGAATATACTAGCTCAAATATTGTAGAGACTTTGCCAACAGCAGCAGGCGTCAAAGAATTTGCCATCACTGCTAAGAGCTGGGAATTCCTTCCGAGCGAAATCCAAGTAAATAAGGGAGATAAAGTAAAGTTCACTATAACTAGTGAAGATATTGCCCATGGATTTGCTATTGCGGAATTTGGAATTAAAGAGAAAATAGAAGGCGGAGAAACTAAGACCATTGAATTTGTCGCAGATAAGAAAGGCACTTTCATTTATTATTGTTCAGTCCCTTGCGGAGCTGGCCATATTAAGATGAAAGGTAAATTTGTAGTTGAATAGATTTTTATTTTTTATTCTTTTTTTTCTTTTAGTCAAAATGCTCGCATAATGGGAGCTGAGCATTTTGACTTAGGAGTGCACCACCGGTCAAAGACCGGTGGAAACGACTTTATTTTACCACTTGATTTTATTTTCTTCTACTTCCTCCCAGCCAAATACCTTGCCGTCTTGAGCAAAGCAGTACAGGCCATTCCAGCGGAAATCACATATTGGTATTCATGTACAGAACTGCAATCCCCGGCAGCAAATATTCCCTGAACAGAAGTAAAAGTCTGGCAATCCGCAATAATATGCCCATGTTCATCTAATTTTATTAGCTCTTTAACAAAATCGGAATTAGCTACTCTGCCGATCTCTACAAAGATTCCCTGGACTTTCAGCTCTTTCAGTTTGTTTCTCTTATCTCCTTTCTGTTCATATCTCAATCTTTCCACAAATTTATTCCCCAGAATTTCTGTAGTATTAGCATTATAGATTATCTTCAATTTGGGATTATTTTTAGCTCTTTCCTGAAGATATTCATGAGCTTTCAGCTTATCTTCTAAAACCAGCAAATAGATTTTCTTAGCTATTTTCCCTAAAAAATCCACTGCTTCCAGGGCAGAATCCCCGCCCCCGATTACCGCTACTTCTTTTCCTTTGAAAAGCGGCCCATCGCAGATAGCACAGTAAGTCACTCCCCGGCCGCGGAACTTTTCTTCACCCAAAACATTCAATCTTTTGGGATGAGAACCCGTACAAAGAATTACCGTTTGGGTAAGATAATCTTTTTTAGTGGTCTGCAATAAAAAATTCTTTCCTTTTCTAACTATTTTTTCTACTCTAATACCCTCTTGAACTTTTACTTCATTAAATTTTAATTGTCTTTCCATAATATTAGAAAAACCGGCTCCCGTAGTCTGAACAATTCCTGGGTAGTTAAGCACCTCTCCTGATTCCAGGAACTGCCCTCCAAAATCTTCTGTGACCAAGAGGTAATCCATCCTCTTTCTGGAAGCATAGATCGCTGCGGTACAGCCGGCAATGCCTCCGCCGACAATGATAGTTTCGTAGAGATGTTTTTTTATTTTTTTCATGGTTGGTAATTTTAGGATAAGTTATTAATTATATTATCTATTCATACTGTTCTTCATTTTAATAACAAATTTATTTCCCTAACAATACTTCTCGCAGATAATCCATACTTTCCCCATAATTCTTTAGGCTTTCCGGATTCGCCGAATTTATCCGGCATTCCAATAATTTTTACTTTGGCTGGATATTTCCCGGTCAATAATTCTGCAATCGCACTTCCTAATCCTCCATGAACCTGATGGTCTTGAATCACTAATACTTTACCGGTTTTCTTAACTGAAGCTAAAATAGTTTTCTCGTCCAACGGCTTAATCATGGGACAATTAATTATCTCCGGCTTGAAATTGAACAGGGCTTTCGCTTTCAGCACTTCAGTAAGAACCGGTCCGCTGCCGATAATGGTGAGCTTTTCTCCTTTCTGTAATAATTGGGCTTTGCCAATTTCAAATGGCTCTTGAGCTGAAGTAAGTGTATTGAACTTGCCGCGATGAAATCTCAAATAAACCGGACCGATATGTTTCGCTGCTGCTTTCGTTGCTTGTATCGCTTGATTGTAATCTACCGGTTCAATGATAACCATTCCGGGAATTGCTCTCAACGCCGCCACATCTTCCATCGCCTGATGAGTAGCACCATCTTCTCCGGTAGCTAAGCCGCAATGGGTAGCTACTAATTTGACATTGGCTTGGTTGTAGCAAACTGAAATTCTTATTTGATCCAAGCAGCGCATGGGCAGAAATACTCCAAACGAAGACGCAAACGGAATAAATCCTTCTAGAGCTAATCCTGCCGCCATAGCAATCATGTTTTGTTCGGCTACACCGGATTGAAAGAATCGTTGCGGATACTTCTCAGCGAAGTGATGGGCGCAGGTGCTTTCGACTAGATCGGCAGACAAAGCGACTACTTTAGGATTCTCTTTACCTAATTCTAATAGTGCCTGTCCGTAACCCTCGCGGGTGGATTTTGTTTCTGGTGTTGGTGGCATTTTAGTAAAATAAAGTAGAGTACATCTGGTATTTAATCTTTTGTCTTTCAAATAGTTGTTTAAACTCTTCGGTGTGAATCAATGGTACAGCAATGGCTCCGCTTCCCAAGTGCTTACAGTTATGAGATACAAGTAATCCTGTTTGTCCTCTTCTTCCTTTCATAATATATTGAAAAGTAGTCTTCTTTGAATTGCTTAACCCTGCTAAAGAATAGATAAAAACAGTCCTTGGCTCGAACCCAAACTGAACTGACAGGAAACTTTTCTTTAATAAAGAATATCCCTCTGCTAAGATTCCGGCCCTAGCCATAAAAGTTTGGTCGATTAATTCAGAAAGGCTTACGCACTTAACATCAATTTCATACAAGAGTAATGGCTTTATCTGTGCTTTTAATACCTGAGCGAGCTCCAACTTTTCTCCTACTGAAACCTCTTTTCCGCAAATAATTGCTATGTCAACATCTCGAATCTTAGTTTTCCCTCTAACTGTAGAGCCATAAATAACAATATCAAAAATAAACTTATATTTTAATGCAAATTTCTTAGCGGTTGAGCTTAATTTGGGTAAATTCAACAATTTTTTTAAAGTCATTCTTCAGTACCTCAGCATATTCTTGGTTAAACTTGAGCTTGTAACTATGTTGGTAAAGAGGAAAGTCTTTGTCTACTAGAGCATACAACTGGGGATATTTCTCTTCCAGAATCCTGAACCGATGAGTGTGGTTACTAGGAATAATTCTTTCTTTCTTGAAAATGAATAAATCAACTATCACCGCAATCGCTTTGAAATACAAAGTTACAGCAGTATTATACGCTGTATCCCGCTCTGCTTCTTCAGCTTTAGTGGTAAACTCTTTAATATTGTCCAGCAGTATTTTCTCGTTAGTCTCGTTCATGGTTATGTGATATAATTGTTAAGCTATATTTAAGCTTTTTGGTTGTGTTAGATAACCAAATGGTATGCTTGTTCGTAACCCTCGCGGGTGGAGCTTGGTTCTGGTTTAATGCTTGTTGGTTTAATCATTTTACCTCCCAATGCCCTCCTTTGTCGGGGCCGATTCTGTGAATAATTCTTTCAGATTTAAGTTTTTCAATGTCCCTTTTGACGGTCTTTTCATTTACTTTCAAAATTAAAGCAAGTTCAGGGATAGTTATTTTGGAGTTATTTTTAATTTCTTTCACAATAAGACCCTTCCTGTCTTCAGGGACATTTTCAGGGACATTTTCTCCGCCCCCAAAACTTTTCTTCTCTACTTTCTTCTCTAAATAGAAAGTTATCTTATAATAATCAAAGTCGCCTTCAACTACCGGCTTCTTGGCATAATATGACTTCCATCCGGAGGTGTTGCTAAAAGCACTTACTGTTTCCCAAACATTCTTCGGAATTTCCGCTCTTGCTTCTTTTACTTCAAAGTCTTGCCATTCAATGTCCTGTAATTTGTGGATAAGCTCTTGTTTGTTCATGTTTCTTAGTTTATTTTTCTTTTAATAGATTTAATTAGTTCTTTTAAATCTCTTCCGATTTCTTCTGTTGCAGCTGCAAAAGTTATTTTGTCATCAATTTCCCCATACTTGTGGGCAATGACATTACGCATCCCTTTAGCACGTTTAAGTTCATCAGAGAGATCAGAACTAATTATTTTAGTGCGGGAAAGGATTTGAAATATCTCTTTTTCCTCTTCTGGAGATTCCAGGTCAAGATGTTTAATCGCCAAAAAAGCCAAGTCTTCGGCAGCTTCTACTAACCTTTCTAAGTAACGTTCGCATGCCGCTTTAGCTTTAAAGTCTTCTTGGTATTCCTCCAAGCTATCTGGCACTATTTCCTCTAGCTGCATTAAATATTTTTCAATTTCTTTAATCTTATCTTTAATGCGTTCGTTCATAAACCACTTTCCCTTTTTCATCTATTTCTTTTTTAACCTTTGCTGGTAATTGATTATAAACCTGCACATCAAATTTCTCGTTTAATTGGCCCAGCACTTCCCTCCGGAAAAGAGTAGCCTCTCCCTCGGCCAGGAGAGTAAATTCTACCGCTAAGTCGATATCAGAAAGAAGCGTGGGCTTGTTTTCTGCCACAGAACCAAAGAGAATAATTTTCTTTATTCGAGGGAAAAATTTGGTTTCCAGAATGGCCTCTTTTGCTGTCTCAACCAATCTTTTAATCTCTGCCCCTTTTTTCAGTTCAAATTCTTTTATGGAGGGAATCAACAAGGCAATAGCTTCAAATTTTTTACGGATGTCTCGGGAAAGCCGGGTTTTTTCTGAGCCTTTTAAAAGCACTCCCAAAAGCTGTTTTCTAATTATCACTAGCTCTCGCTTGCCAAAGAGCGTTCTTATTTCCGGCTGGGCTAGTGTTTTTAATAAAGTCATAGTTTATATCATTATTGTGTTAATTGTTATCATAATGGCGATATATTTATAAAGTTTGCCTTGGAGAGTTGAGCTATTGAGTTTGGGAGGTTTGGTTATGGTTTAGTGGTTCTTTTGTGGGTTGATTTTGAGTTAATCTTTAATCGTTTTTAACTAAAACCCCACATTTTTTGCAAGGCTCTATTAGAGTAGAATCTTTAGTTAAACCATACTTACTTGAGACCCAAGCAGGAGATGGAGCATTAATAACCTCTCCGATGACATCAGTCAAGTAATATTGCTCAATACCTCGACTTTTCTGGTAAGACTTCTGCATGAATTTTACAAAATTAGGATAACCCTGCTCTTTTACAAAATCGGTCCAAAAACAGTATCCGGTAGCATAATAATGTAAGCTAGTGGAGCTACCTACATCTCCGGGATTTGTAGATAAATTAACATAAGCATTAATCGTTCCCACACTATCATACACATCTTTCCACCCATTATCTAAACAAGCATATTTCTTTTCAAATCCATTCTGAAATGCAACAAAATCCGCAAGACCTTCGTTTAACCCATAATTATTACCCAACATCTCTTTTGTTAAAGTGTGAGTTAACTCATGACCTAAAGCCATATAATTAGGACAGTTCTTGCTATTTTTTTCAGTATTTAAGAAGTCTAAGATCTTTACTTCATCATTTAAGTTAGCTTCTGAACGTTGGGTGTAGACATATTCATCTGCCCCAGTTAATGGACCTGAACTTCCTAATAATACTTTTATTCCTACTCTTGGTTTTTGCGGATTGTACTTTAGAAAATCAATGTCATTATTATAACACTGTTCTAAAAGAGCTACAGAAAAATTAGCTAAAACACTGTAATTTTTGGGATAAATGGAAGAGAATATTCCTTTCTCAGATTTTGTTTCATCAGTATTTGCATCAAAAACGCACCTCCAATTACATGCAATTGAGTTTCCGGCATAGAAGTAGTTCCCTTCTTCATAACAATAATCATAAAAAACCGTACAATTTGGATGATAAGTTAATATATTCTCAACAGGATTTAAAGAATCGCTTAAGGACTCAAGAGGAATCCCGAAAAGATCTTTAATCTCATTCTTGTAAATAAAATTCTCATCCGTAGGAAAATGATAAAAGTTTCCATTAGCTTCCTTTTTGAAGACTTCAAAATATATTCTTTGTTCATCTACGTTAAATTCAACAAATTTAATTAAGAAATCGTTTTTTCCAAAACCATCACCAATGTTAATGTTATAATTTCCTGGTTTAAAATAATTATTCCCGTATTTTTCAGGGTACAATTTAGTAGGTTCATTTAAATTCAGTTTTAATAGTGGTGGTGCCAAAGAAAGTGCGTAGTTTGTTAAACGTCCATTTTCATCAAACAAGTTTTGATTTATCTTGGGAATACATTTTCCCCCTTCACACCCATACTCCCCCAATTCTTTACAACTCTTCTGCGCCCACTGTGCTTTATTGTTCACACACTTACCCTCAAACAGGTAATTCTTCCCGTTAATCTCCAAACAATAATCTTCTTTTCCCTGCGGATAAAGGTTAGAGGTTACATTTCCAGCAGTAAAATAATCTATTCCATCAGAATCCTGGCAATAATCCTGCTTCGGAGAATAACTAAGAGCTTGGGCATGGCAATCTTTGGAGCAGGTACGATAAGAAGCATAATTCTTGCTTTTCTGAGCCTCATTCAACAGCACACCACAGCTTTTCTCTTTGTAACACCCCCAATATACCTGTTTTTGCTCCGAAGTTAAGTCAGAGTAGGCTTTCCCAGCGATGCCTTCTGCCGGATATTTGGAATTATACTGCTGAATTAAGAATAAGCCAAATGCTACCACCACTATCAAAGCTAATAATAGACCAAAGGTTTTGAGTAATCTTTTTTTATTTACGTGTTTGACCGTTTTCCTAATACTCTTAGTTGCTTTTTTCCGTTTCATTTTAATTTACTTAGCCGTTCCTTCTCTTTCTCCAATTCTTCCAGCGCTTTCTTTGCTTCTTCAGAATTTAGTGTCTTGCCATGCCAATGATAGCTGTTTTCCATAAAAGAAACTCCTTTTCCGGGAATAGTTTTTGCAATAATACACACCGGTTTATTCTTCACCTTCTCAGCTTGCTTGAATATACTCAATAACTGCTTGAAATTATGCCCATCAATCTCAAATACTTTCCATCCAAACGCTTCATACTTTGCTTTTAATGGCTCAAGAGGCCATACCTCATGAGTAAATCCAGATATCTGAATGTTATTTCTATCGATTATATTTATTAAATTATCTAATTTATATTTACTAGCTCCCATTATCGCTTCCCATGTACTTCCTTCATCATGTTCGCCGTCGGAAGTCACACAAAATATTTTATGTGTTTGCTTTTTCAACTTTCCAGCCAGAGCCATTCCTACTGCTACTCCCAATCCCTGACCGAGAGAAGCAGTAGATAATTCTAATCCAAGCAAATCTAATCGGCTCGGATGCCCCTGTAATTTAGAACCGAGTTTTCTTAACGTAGCTAATTCGCTTATGGGAAAATAACCCGCTTCTGCCATCGTTGCATACCTTACCGGACAGACATGACCATTAGAAAGTATCAGCCTATCTCTTCCCTCCCAGTTTGGTTTTTTAGGATTATGCTTAAGAAGATTAAAATACAATACTGTAAAAATATCCGTTAATCCCAACGATCCTCCCGGATGGCCTGAACCTGCTTCAACAAGCATTTTAATAATATCCTGACGGATAGAATTAGCTTTCAATTGCAGTTCTTTCAGGGAAATTATTTTTTTCATCTCTCAACTCTGATCACTTTTAAATTTAAGATTAAAGTAGTTATATTTAAGATTACATAGATATAATTATACCACCAATCAAGATTAGATAAACCGCGATATATCCCAACCATAATCCAAACCCCGGTCATAAGGATCAGAATAAAGTCCAAAAGAGCAACTGCTCTGACGGTTGTATTTACCAATTTTAACTTGCTCCTAAATAATTTCTAATATTCTCAAAGCCATCAAAACAATTGCAACAACACCAATAATACTTAAAATAATTGCCAGCCAAAAGATCCAATCTTCTTTTCTTCCACCTTTTTTAACTCCCATTATCTTAAACCTCTTTCTTTATTAAATACTATTTTAAAGAAGAATTCTTTTTTTATTAATAAAGCTTGCGGAGAGAATTAATTCTCAGGAGATAAGGCCTGGGCTAGGGTGAAAAAACCGCTGAAAAGCTCATTCCTCCAGAAGGTTTATAAAATCACCATCCCATTCCAAATCTGAGGTGACTTTTTTATGCAAGAAAAACAGGATTATTCACCCTTAATCTTAAGGGTAATATTAGGTTTAATGTTTGTAGTTGCGGGAGCAAATAAACTATTAAATCCGCAGGGAATTATCGGCATGCTTTCTGGTGCAGGATTTTTCTTGCCTGCCTTTTGGGGCTGGCTGGTAATCCTAAGTGAAGTACTTTTCGGATTGACTGTATTAGTTGGATGGAAGCTCAGATATACGATCTGGCCTTTAGCCATCATTATGGCTGTAGCTATAATCATGGTTTCGGTGCCAAATATAGTTAAGAATCCTTCCGGCTTCTTTTTCCATCTCTTAGCCATCGGAGCTTTGGTCAGCTTATTCTTGACCGGGGCTGGAGCTTGGAGCTTAGGCAAAGAATAAGAGGTTGTTTATTTTTCTTTTCTTTCTCCCACCTTTGAGATTAAGTCTATGAAAAAATTAATCATTATTGGGGGAGGTTTTTCTGGAGCGTACCTCGCTAAAGAACTACAAGATAAATTTGACCTAACCTTAATTGATTCTAAAGAATATTTTGAATTCACTCCCTCTGTTTTAAAAGCATTAATCAGGCCAAAATTAATTCCAAAGATACAAGTCCAACATCAAAATTATTTGAAGAAGGCAAGATTAATCTTCGAGCCAGTCCAGAAAATCACTTCCGAAAATGTTCACACTAAAGAACACACTTTCCCTTTCGATTATTTAGTTATTTCTTCAGGTTCAAGTTACCATCCTCCTATTAAAAGCAAAGAAGTGATCCTCATCAATCGAGATCAGACTCTTCAAGAATACTCTACCCAACTACATTCTGCAAAACAAATACTCATCATAGGAGGTGGGTTAGTCGGGATAGAATTGGCTGCAGAAATAGCCACCAATTTTCAAGATAAATATGTTGTCCTCTGCCATTCCCAATCTTGTTTGCTGGAAAGATGTCTTCCTAAAATTCAAGGTTATGTTCTATCTTTTTTGAGAAAGAATAGCGTTAAAGTTATTTTAAATGAGAAAGTGATTAAAAAAGAAAAGAATGTTTTCTTAACCAACCAGAATAGAGAAATTCCTGCAGATTTAGTCTTTTGGTGTATTGGTATAAGCCCAAACTCCGAGTTTTTAAGTAATTTCAATCTTGACCAGAAAAAGTTTCTAAAAGTAAACACATTTCTTCAGGTTAATCCTCATCCAAATATTTTTGCTGCTGGGGATATAACTGCTATTCCAGAAGAGAAAACCGCCCAGAACGCTGAAGAACAAGCCAAGATTGTAATGAAAAATATTCTTAATCTAGAACAGAATAAACCTTTGATTAAATACCGCTCTTCTTCCAGAATGATGCTGATTAGTTTAGGAAAGTTTAATGGAATTTTAACCTATAAACATTTTTCTCTTACCGGAATAATCCCCGCAACATTGAAAAGATTAGTGCAATTGGAGACCATTCAAAGATACAAATAGGAAAGAGGGTCTTAGCATCAGAACACTAATTATTTACCTAAAGATTTCAGCAATAATCCCAATCTGTTCTTAGGCTTTTCCGCTTTGGTAGTATAACTTCCGGAAACAAAATAATCTGCTCCTGCCTTCTTCGCTAACTTAATCGTTTTCGGATTCATTCCCCCATCTACAATTACTTTCAGATGAGGATTTATTTTTTTAATTTCTTTAATTTTCTTCAAAGAATCAGGAATAAACTTTCCCCCATAAAAACCGGGATGAACGGTTAGAACAAGAATAAGATCAATTTCTTTTAGGAAAAGCTTGATTTCGGTTAATTTAGTTTCCGGCTTGACCGCAAAAGCTACTTTTTTATGTCTTGATCTACATCCAAAGATATATCCAGAGATATTCCTCATCTCTTCGATTTGGGGAATAAACTGTTCTATCTCTTTATATTTTTCTAACCTTTTGATCCAAACCAAAGGCTCTTTAACCATCAAATGCATTTGATACTTAAAATGGGAATTAAGCTTAAACTTAAAATTCAGAGAATGATTCGGAGCAAAACTTGTCTCCACCAGATCCAAATGTAATTCTTTAACTATCCCTTTCAAATTTCCTAGCTCTTGATCTAACTCTTTCTGATTCTTAGCCATGATCGATGGAAAAATTATCTGTCTACTCATTTTTACCGCCTAATGCTTCAAACTCTCTAATCTTTTGATCTTATTCAATCTGCGTAGGTGTCTCTTTTCGCCAGAAAAAGCAGTTTTCAAAAAGACCATAATTATTTTCTTAGCTTTTTCTAGAGGAATACCTGGAATTGGTTTAAGCATTCCTCCCCCAGCTAAACAAAGGATATTCGCATCATTATCCGCCCGGGATAATTTTGTCTGTAAAATATCTTGAGGATTAACCGCTCTTACCCCTCTAATCTTATTAGCAGCAATACAAATCCCCTCTGCTGAACCGCAAAGAAGTATTCCCTTAATTTTATCTTTAACTACTCGCTGACCTACTTTTTCTGCAAAATCAGGATAATCATCATTTTTATCGTAGATTAAATTACCTAAATCTTCAAAAGGGATATTTTTTACTTTCAACCAACTCTTAATCTTTTCTTTTAGCTTAAATCCGGCATGGTCTGCTCCCAGATAAATTTTTTTAGTCATTTTAACACCTCAAACTTTTCCTGCACTTCCAAACTGTTTAATTCTCTGCTCCACTACTTTCCGGATTAAATCTCTGGCCTCTCCCAGGATATGGCGAGGATCAAAATCTTGAGGATTTTCTTTAATTGCTTTCCGAACCCCCGCATCGAAAGCTATTCTTAAATCAGTATCAGTATTGATTTTACATATACCATTTTTTACTGCCCGTTTAATTTCAGAATCTGGAACTCCCTTCACTCCCTCTAACTTGGCGCCGTACTTTTCCGCCATTTTAACCATCGCTGAAGGGACTCCGGACGCCCCATGCAATACCAAAGGTATTTTGACTTTATCTTTAATCATTTTGAGTGTATCTATCTTTAACTTAGCTGAACCTTTAAACTTATACGCTCCATGAGAAGTACCAATAGCTACTGCCAGAAAATCACAGCCGGTTCTTTCTACAAACTCTTTAGCTTTATTTGGATCAGTATAAACAATACCTCGTGAATGTACTAAATCTTCTTTTCCCCCAATTGTACCTAATTCTGCTTCTACGGAAACCTTTCTACAATGCGCCAGCTGAACCACTTGTTTGGTCAATCTAACATTTTCTTCAAAGGGCAGATGCGAACCATCAAACATTACTGAAGAATAGCCTAAATCGATTGCCCGCTTAATAATTTTCAAGTTTTTCCCATGATCCAGATGCAAAGCTATGGGCACTCGGCTCAGCTCCGAGGCAGTAAAAACCAGACAGAATAAAAAATTCATTCCTGCATATTCTATTGCACCTTCAGAGGTAGCTAAGATTACTGGGGATCTAAGATTTTCTGCGGCTTGAACAATTCCCTGGACCATCTCTAAATTATTAATATTGAAATGGCCCACTGCATAACCTCCTCTTCTCGCTTTTTCCAGGATAGTTTTTGTATTTGCCAGCATTTTTTAAATTTTAGTTGGCTTCATCAGCCAATATTTAGATTTTTAACCCTTAATTTGTTTTAATGACTTTAATCTTATATTTCTTAATCTGAGCTAAGGCTTCTTTCTCAGTTAATAAATGATTCTTAGTGCCAAGACCTTGGATTACTGCAGCCGCATTAACTAATCCCATTCGAAGCGCATCTTCAAATGAATATTCTTTGATCATACCTGCTAATAATCCGGAGGTAAAAGCATCCCCTGCACCCGCAGTATGCACAATCTTAACTCTCGGAGGAAAAACTGAATAGAACTGACTTTGATCAAGGGCATAAATCTTCTTTTCAGCATTGGTGATTACTACGGTTTGAGGCCCGCAATTGCTTAGATTTCTAAGCAATTCTTTTGGATTAATAGATTTAGTATTAAGTAAGGCCTGAGCTTCCTCTAAGTTTAAAACTAAGAGCGTACTTACCTCTAATATCAATTTCAAACCCTTCTTTCCCTTTTGAGCCAGATATAGAGAAGGATTAAACAAAATATTAATCTTCCTCTTTTGGGCATAGGCTGCGATCTCTTTAGCAGTCTGAAATGATTTCCCCAATAGGCTTGCTAAATAAATCCATTTTACTCGTAAGAATAGCTTAGAAAAATCTTCCCAGCCTAAATCTTCGGATGCACCTTTATGTACTAAGATAATCCGGTCTTTCTCCGCAAGAGAATGGAGAATTACCGCTTGATCAGTCTGTTTATGACTATGATGTCGGCATAGATTCTTTATCCGGTACTCTTTCAATTCTTTCAGAATGAATTCTGCGGCATGATCCGCTCCCAGCTTGGTTAATACTTTAACCTTTAGGCCCAGTTTAGATAAAGCTGCAGCAGAGTTAGTCGCTCCTCCTCCCGAATGGGTTTCTAAAGACTTAACCAATACTTTATCTCCTAGTTTAATCTTACTTAAAGGTTGCTCAATAGTTAAGAATTGATCTAGAGTAGCTGAGCCCACACATAAAATAAAGTCGTTTCCACCAGTCGTTGCTGTTAAGCAATTCCTGAAAAACGAAGTTCCAACTTGATCTGACTGGTGGTGCACTCCTAAGTCAAAATGCTTAGCTCTTCTGTTGCGAGTCATGCAGTCGCGAGCATTTTGGCCATCATCTTTCTGAAACATACGATTACCTCTTTTAAGCAGATAGAAAAGAAAGAGTGTTTTTTAATCTTTCTGAAAGATTAGGTAGAATATATTTATTCCAGAACAACACTCTTTTTATACTCAATTCTATTCTTAATTAAAATGAGCTTATTACAGCAAAGATTAACCGAACTGGAAACTTTAGAACGAAAGGCCCGTGAAATTCAAGAGCAAATGGGTTCTGCCATGGGGGATATTTTAGGTGCAATTCGGGCTGGAGAATCCAGCGGAGATAAGGTTAAAGACTTTTTAAGAGTGATTGGCGACTGGAGCTTCCAATATGAAAAAACTGTCTCTGATTTGGATGCAAGAATGCAGGGACAGTCTGGACAGCCAGTCCTTGCCTTAGAAATTAATCATGAGCCATATTCAGAAGATGAACACGATCTAGGATCTCGCCATCGCACCCGTCTTGCTTTTTACTTTGGCATAATTGATGGCAAATTAAGTTTCGATCTTGGAGAAAAAGTATATGTTATTGAAGGGGGAAAAGTTCGTGAACCACGTTTTATTATTCCAGCTATGCAGCATCTCCAATGTAAAACAACCATACCTGATTTCAGCGAAGGAGATCCAAACGCCGAGTTTTATCCCTATTCAGAATTAAAATGGGAACTTATGGATGGACCGTTATGCTTAGATACTAAAAGAATACTGCCTAAAGATCAAATTATCGGATTATTTACCTCTTCAGATACTTTACCTACTCAGATTTATATCGGCAAAGAAGTAGAAGATTACTTTACAGCAGACCTGAATCCTCAGACAAGACAAGCTTTACTTTATTCTTATAGCAATGGAGCAAAAAAGCTGGGCTTAAATCTTTCCTCAATTTTACAACCAGAAGTAGAAAGAATGATTATTGCCGAAAAAGGAAAGATTACTCAACAAGTGGTTGAAGTATATACTAAAGAATTAATTGGAGGTCGCCTTTCCGATTTTAATGATGTATTTAAACGTGCTTTAAAATTAGGGATGGACCAAGAACCAAAAATAGTAGGGCTAGGCCGAGGAGCTACTTTAAATCTTCCCACCTACATCTCAGAATATTGTTCTAGACATGGAATAAAGCTTGCTGAAGAAAAATAAAATATTTCTTAAGCACCTGCATTTCTTTCTAAAAAATTCTTCAAAAAGAAAACATTTAAATATAATTTAGTATTACTATCATTATATTTGGGGTGATTGATTAAAAATCGTAATTTTAAGTGAGTTGGAAGCGGAAGATGAGCCTTCCCTTCAGAGTGATTTTGATGAACCAGAACCGCAGGCCGGCGGATTGGAATTATATCTTCGTTCTCAGACGGATGATTCTGCCCATGGCTCTTTAGATACTTTTTCCGAGGAAGAAGAACGTTATTTCCATCTTTATCAAGCAGAAAAGATAGAAAGCCTCTTTCAATCTATTGAAGCTTACCAGACTTCTACTTACGAAGAAACGCAGGAGACTGATCCAGTCTATACCGGATTGGAAGTTTCCACATCTAATGGCAATAGCACTCAGGAAGATTATTCCAAATGCTGGACGATCTTCCAGACTGACCGCACTCCCGGCATGGATTATGAGGTATTCTATATGGTTACAGAAGACGATGATGATTGTCATAAGATTACTAAACTGTTCTGGAGATTATACGATCAGAGTGCCCGAACCCAAGAAGCACAGAGATATGGCCATTCAAGCTTGATCTAAAGAAAACCTTCCTAAACTTATTCTTGAATTGCTTTAAGAATTCTCTTTCCGAACTCTTCTGCTGCCGCTGGCCCATTAGCAGTAATTAATTTTTCATCAATAGTAACTGCTTCATTGGTAAAAATGGCCCCCTTCTTTTCCAGAATTTTACCCTGCTGTCCATCCTCATTCCAGACCGTAGCTTTTTTCCCTTTCAGCACTCCTGCATAAGCCAGAATGGTAGGTGCGATGCAGATTGCCGCCAAAATCTTGTTTTGGTCAACTGCTTCCTGCGCAATATGCTGTGCTTCCTCATCCTGCTGATACCTTACCGCTCCTGGCCCGCCAATAAAAACTATGGCTTGGTAATCTTTAACTTTAACTTCAGCTAGAGATAAAGCTGCTTTGGTCAGAGAACCAGATCTTCCCTTGCAGATTCCTGCTTTTTTAGAAGCGGTGATTACCTCAATTCCTGCTTTCTCTAAAATTTCTTTAGGAGCACCATATTCGTGATCTTGATAACCATCTTGGGCGATGATAAATAGTGCTTTGACCATTATAACGGTTAAAATATTTACTGATTTTTAATTGTTTCTTATTTGGTAAAGTTAGACCTATTATAATCTATCCTCAATCATCTCTTTACTAACCTAACTAATAGAGTAAAATAATCTATTTAAACCTAGAATTAGGTTAGATCTCAAGTTAAGATAAGGAGGTAAAAAATGGGTTTTGTTCTGGAATTAGTAGACATTTTAAAGAAGTTTAAGTGCGCTAAAGTAGTCTATGAATACCAACAAGGCTTATACTTAGTCGCTGGAAAAGCCAGAAAATTAGCCGTAAGGCATACCCCTGAAGAGATAGCTGAGTTTTCTCGTTTAGAACAGAAATTGGTTGAAGATAGCGGCGGGCCATCTGCTTTCCTCTTCTCCAGACCTGAAATTCCAGAGGACTATCATTATAGTTGGATTAACGGTCTACCCATACATAATGGAAGATCAGAACGAAGCAGAATTCTACGCCATGGTATTTACTCACTACTGCCTGGACTATGTGAAATAATTACTATCCCTGCCAAAATGAAACCATTAGATTTAGGTTCCATTACCGTACTTAGCGCTGATGATCCCCCTGTCCCTTTAAGTATTAGTTGTAATTTACGTTATCGAGTAATTGATGGATATAAAGCTTATGTGGAAGTAGACGATTATGAAGATTCTTTAAAGATTGAAACCCTTTCTCAACTCTCTGACTCCTGTTATGGAAGAAAATATAATGAATGGAACAAAATAGAAACTCGTAAAGAAGTTCAGGAGGATGTAGTCACTAATCTAAGAGAATTAGTTACAGACCAATGGGGCCTGGAAATATTTGAGGTTACCATCACTGATGTTGCTCCAACTACTACCAATCGTTTAGTTTATACTGGCCAGCCTATTCCTGTAACCTTAACTAACGAGAATACTTCAGAAACAGAGGATTAAAGTGTCTTTTCTTCTTCTTCATTATTTCCATAACTTTAACCCTACTTAAACCTATCACAAGCTATTTATATTAAAAGAGTATTATCTTTAGATCATGAACCGTATCCAAGCTCTCTTGGCCTTATTGTTTCTATTAATCGTAATACCCTCAGCTTTGAGCACTCCGCCGTCGCTCCCACCAGACACTACCCTTGAATGCAACATAGTAAAATCATTAGTGCCTACTGAATGGAAAAAAGGTTACGGAAATGCTAATCATGATTGGTGGTATTATGAAGATAAGATTAAATTAAGGTCTAATATTCCTTTCCCCACCTTTGAAACCCTAGATGCTCTCTGCACCGAAGATTTAACCATAATCAAAGAATGGCTAATTGGAACCACTTCTAGCAATAAGGTCTTGATACAGCAAATTAATTCTACTTCTATCCCCGAGTTAGAAGCAATAAAAATAATGCAGTCAAGAGGTTGGATAATAGAAGAGAAAAACGGTTGGATTAAGATTGAAAAAGAAGTTCCCTCCATGAACACAGACGTACTCCTTCCTTCCATCTTTCAAATAATCTTACTCCTAATTCTAGCTCTCTTAATCATTATATTGATAATCCTATTACTCATCTTTTTAATAAAGAAGTTAAAAAGTAAATTAACTCAAAAAAGAATACGCTCCAAACTCAAATAATTTTCTTGTTAAAAAAGCAGGACAAACAATTAATAAACTTCAACTGGATTTGAAGTTATCGTTATTTATTTATATAAGATAGAATAAGAGGTGATAAACATGAAGAAAATAATAATTTTATTGGCAATTTTAGTTGTAAGTCTGTTAGTAATGGGAGGATGTACTCCAGATGAAGATGAAAGTCCACCACAACCAACCATACCCACCACAGAAATAAATGGAAACTCAGATAGTTTAGAAGAGAACAACTTACAGCCACCTGCCTTACCGGAGGAATAAAAAATGAAAAGATTAACCGCTTTAATAATTAGTATAGTATTATGTGCTTCTTTTGTATTAGCTGGATTTACTACCGTACAATTTTTAGGTGCCTCGGGAGATTATCAAGTAACTTACCAAGCAAGCCTGAGACAGGGTTGGAATCTTTTACCTGCGGAGTTTGGCGGTGATTGGTCATTTGCTATAGATACTACCTCTGAGACTGAATTCTTACAGAAAATAAAAGCGTATTATGTTTACCTACCTTTGCAGAACAAATACGTTGATGGTTTAGGAAAGTCTGGAGAAGGGTTCAGTAATCAAGATTATAATCTAGTGCAATTAAATAAAGAATATTTACAATCGTCTGCAGCCTGGTATTATATTACCGACCCCAGCAATCTTATCTTAAGTTATATTGTAGAAGATGGTGCAGGAATGCCTAAACTAGATCGAGGTTGGAACTTATTGAGCGTTGGCCCGGCCTTATCTGTATTGAATAATGCAGTAAAAATCAGCAATAAATTTCCTGTAGGTAACTGTGAAGTCCAAAAAGCATATTTCTGGGATAGTTATGAACAAGTCTGGGAAAGTATCGGAGAAGCAGATAGTTTGCATGATTCCATTGATAAATTTGTAGGTGAAGATGCTATTGGAGTCGGAATCGCCATTAAAGTTAAAGAATCCTGCCAGCTAGGAACTGCCTTCGGAACCATCTCTTCACCTCCAGCTCTACCTAGCTAATCTTTTTTTTAATTAAATTAATTAAACTAACCACACCTAACCCAAAACATGACCAAAAAAAGCAATTTCCTGCTGGTAGACCTCAACGAGCCTCAAACTAAAAAGCTAGCTGAAACCATCACCAGCGAAACCAGCCGAAAAGTCTTAAATTATCTGACTGAAAAGGACGAAACTGAAGCCAATCTGGCTAAAGAATTAAATCTGCCCATTTCTACTGTCCATTATCATCTTCAGAAATTACTGGAGGCTGGATTAGTAATCGTAGAAGAATTCCATTACAGCCAAAAGGGCAGGGAGATCAACCATTATCGTTTGGCTAATAAGTATATTATCATCGCCCCCACTAAAATATCAGGATTGAAAGAAAAATTAAGAGGAATCCTGCCCATTGCTCTGATTGCCTTAGGGATCAGCGCTCTCTTAAAGATTTTCACCAGCACTTCTCAGAAAATGTTTGCTGCCAGTGCAGGGATTACTGAAAAACAAATGCTTACAGTTCCGGTAAAAGAAGCTGTGTCAGATCTTGCTTATGCCCTTCCCTCAAAACCAGCTCCAACTCCAGACATCGCTTTCTGGTTCTTTCTGGGATGCTTGGTAACTTTAGGGATTTACGTGCTGGTGGTTTTAGTAAAAGAATTATTAGAAAGAAGAAAAAATAAATAATTAAAATATAAATTAAAGAAACTTACTTCCTCCTCTTCACCAATCTGATTCCTAGCCAGATCAATCCTCCCGCTACTGCGTAAGGCAAGATCAAGAAGATTAACTGCAATAAGCTGTTAAAGCTGTCTACTAAATTCTGAACCAGCTCTGAAAATCCAACTAAAGCCACATTTACATATTTAGACTGCTCTTCGTTTAAAGTAAGATAAATCGTAGAATAATCCACTTTATTCTCAATATTCTTTAAAGCATTTTCAAGATAAGAGATAGTTTTTTCTAAACTGTAAATTCTATCAATAATCTCCATTTTTTCTGTAACGCTAGTTGCTTCTTTCAGCATCAATTGATATTGGACTAATTTCTTAGATTCAGCTTCCAGTTCTGCTTTCAAGTTTAGAGCTTGTGCGGTAATATCTTCCGTATTTTCAGAAAATGATTGCACTTCACCCAACTCTTTTAATTGTGATACTAACAAAGAATATTTTTGTGTTTCAACTTTGATCTGGTAGGTTCCATAATAATAAGCTTTCTTATCTTGACCATACTTGTTTACGTTCTCGTTTAATAAGTAAGCCCCATTAGCTTTAATCACCGCTTTAAGCTGCTCTTCTGCAGCAGAGAATTCTCCCCGTTCAATCTCGCTGGAAAGCCAGGATGATTTGGTTAATTTTCTTTCGCTTACTCCTGGGGCAAAACCGCTTTCATCCAAAACCATTCCAGAAGAGACGGACTTGCTGGCAAACACCGCCGATTCTGCCATCCCTCCATAATATCCACCCGTACTTCCGGTTAGGTTTGGCACTATGGATACTGCAAAAACTAAGATTAATAATACTGCTGCGATCAGCCAATTCTCTTTTAGTTTATTCCATTGTTCTTTTAAAGTCATTTTTGATTACCTCGCTATTTTTATGACCAGATTAATTCGATTTATGAATCTTTGTAGTCATTTTTGAAATAATTTGGCAAAGATTCATATTAGAAATGTGTAAATCAATCACACTAATTAACGCATTTCTTTATAATCTCCAGAATTACCTAAATCAAAGAACTATATAAGCTTTAATATAGGTTCAAATGGAGTTGAAGTCATCACCAGATTTAAATAAAAGAACTATTTTTATCTAAATATGAACAAAATATTAATTGGAATATTGATTTCTGTAGCAGTCTTAATCCTAGCTTTAGGTGCTCTGGTAATTTATGAAGCAAGTTCTGTTACCATAAAGAAACCCGCCGTATATCTTTATCCCCTAGAAGATTCGGTAATAAAAGTTCAGCTAGAAATAAACGGAAAATTAATCCAAGATATCCCTGAATACAACCTAGGCTGGAATGTCTTTGTAACTAAAGAAGGAATCATTGAAAATAAATATGATTACCTATTTTATGAAGCCAAATTAAAGAAAATAGAATTACCCGATCAAGGTTGGATCATAAAATATGAAGATTTAGATTCTTGGTTTGAGCTTAATCTAATCAAATTAGGATTAAACCAAAAAGAAAAAAATCAATTTAAAGAATATTGGTTAAAAGAACTGCCAGAGTCAAATTATTATGAAATTAAATTATTGCAAGAATCTTTCTTAAAAGAGAACATGAACCTGATCATCTTTCCCCAACCAGATACTTTAATCAGATTAAACTTTTACTTCAAACCGATTAAAGAAAAGATAGATATTTTAGAACCAGTAATTACAACTCCAGAAAGAACTGGTTTTACTGTAGTAGAATGGGGTGGAATGATAGATAATTAACCCTTAATTTAATTCTACCCACCATTGAAAACAAAGTTTACGGTCTAACCCTTTCCGGATCTCTGGGCAATAATACTGCCTCTCGGACATTATCTAAATTCAATAATTTCTGGGTGATCCGATCCAAACCAAACCCAACTCCGCCATGGGCAGGGATGCCGTAACAGAAAATTTCCGCATACTCTTTCATTGAATCTAAATCTAATCCTTTCTCTTTGGCTTGTTTTTTAAGTATCTCAGATCGATGTTCACGCTGAGCACCAGTACAAATCTCTACTCCCTGAAAAATTAAGTCAAAAGATTTAGTCAGTTTGGGGTTATCTGATAGATGCATATGATAGAAAGGACGTACTTCTACCGGAAATTCAGTTAAGAAAACAAATTCTGAACCATACTTTTCTTTAACAATTTCTCCTAAAAGTTTTTCTCCTTCCGCATCTAAATCTTCATTGGGTTTATACTTCTTACCTTTTTTAGCTAAAAGTACTTTAGCTTCTTCCATGGAAATTCTCGGAATTTTTTTAGGTATTTGATGTTCTACACCTAATAATTTAAGTTCAGTCCCTGCCTCTTTAGGTAATTCAACCAGTAAATCTGCAAACATTTTCTCCACGAAATCCATAATCTCGGTATAATCTTTGATAAAACCGAATTCCAGGTCCACCCCAGTGAATTCAGTTAAATGGCGCATAGTATGAGATTTCTCTGCCCGGAAGATCGGACCAATCTCATAAACCCGTTCGAATCCGCCGGCCATAAACATTTGTTTATACACTTGCGGAGATTGAGCTAAATACACCGGTTTGCCAAAATAATCCACCTCAAACAATTCTGCCCCCGATTCCACCCCAATGGTAGTCATTTTCGAAGTAGTAATATTAGTAAAGCCTTGCTCATCTAAGAAATTGGTTAATAGTTTTACAATCTTGCTTCGAACTTTAAATATCGCCTGAACTTTCAGGTTTCTCGTATCTAAAAAGCGATGATCCAGCCTTTTATCCAGAGCAGTTAGACCTTTCTCGGTATTATCTATGGGCAAGGGCACTTCCGATTTGGAGATTAACTTTATCTTTTTGATTAAAACTTCAATACCCCAACGGGATTCTTTATTCTTTTTGACTGTACCCTCAATCTCAACCACAGATTCTCTGGTTAGATCATTTATAGCTAAAAATGATTCTTCTTCAGTATCACCTTTGAAAGCCAGGGTCTGCATATCTCCGCTTCTGTCCCGCAGAATAACAAATTTAATCTTGCTCAGATTCCTTAATTCTTGGATCCAGCCTTGAATTAAGACTGGTTTATCGATATTTTCAATTAGATCTTTAATCAGAGTTCTGTTCATGGTTTAAAGCAGAAATTGAGCCTAGTTTTTATTGTTTTTGGTTGTTTAGAGAATAAATCCGTAAAGATTAAAAAGTATTAATCCTGAGAATCTAAGCGAACTAGCCAATGGAACCAAATCATTTACAAGATAATGAACATAGAATTAGATCCATCGCTCGTTTATATTACGGATTATATGTTTACGGAAAGCAGAATACAGATGTAGACCTTTCAGATTTAGAACAAGCGGGAAGAATCGCGGTATTTGATATTTCCCAAAAAAGGGCGGAAATGCTCGACCATGCGGGTTACGTCAGTGCCGCCATAAAATATGCCTGTCTTAACGAAATCAGAAAAATGCGGCATAAAGTTAGACAAGTCTATCTCGCTCACCAGCACGATGAAATGGTTCCGATTGTAGATCTCCTTCCCACAAAAGAGAGAGGGGAAACTGCTCCTGAACACTTAGAGCAGATGGATGATTTATTATACCAAATCAAGCATGAATTCTCTCCCAGAGAGGCCGATACTCTAGATTCTTTGGTTCAGGGATGCAGGGATATTTACGGCTTGGACTTATCTGCACCGCCTTCAACGGAAACCAAAGACCGGGTGAAAATAGTTACTGCCCTGGATTTAGATGACGAAGAGATGATCATTTATGCTCAAGTATTGACGGGAGCAAGATCAAAATTTCCTGATGGGTACTGCCAACCCCAAAGCGGAGGTCCAGAAAGAGGAAAGAAATATTTTGATGCGTTGCTTAAAGCATTAAATATGAGCATTAGAGAGTTTGCTCAATCACCGAATCAAGAGGACTTATTAAGATTATATCGCTTACAAAGTTTTGTAGACAAAAGTTACCAGCATAGAATATCAAAACTAATCTTAGACGGAGATTCAGACCTTAATCTTGAGGATATCAAAAATCGGGGAAAGAAGTGGGATCTAGCCTCTACAGAACAATTATCTGCAATAGTTCAAAGACTAAAAAGCAGATTGGGAAAGACCCCCGAAGAAATAAACTCGTCAGATTTTATTCAAAACAATCTTGATGGGATGATTCAACAAGTATTTCGGGGAAGTATCCGATTGGCAGTAGAATTCACCTTTCCCGGTACACACCACAAATACCGCTATAGGGCAAAAGAACTTCGTGAGAAATATACCCCCTAGATCATTCCATCTAGCTATTCTGCTTCCAGAAACTTCTTTATCACTACTATTTTTGTAATAATATATTCTCACTCTTTTCTCTAAAAACCTTTATAAATAAACTAAAGAATTTTCTTAAAATGTTCTACAAAGTCAAAGTCAAGGACCATATCCGCGTCCCCCCCAAGGCCTTCGCCAGTGATCCCGAAGCGGCCGTCATCAAATACATCAAGGAGGAATACAGCGGCCATGTCTCTAAGGATTTCGGTTTTGTCATCAATGTATTAAGTGTGGAAAACATCAAAGAAGGAGTGATTATTCCTGGAGACGGAGCAGCTTATTATGAATCATTTTTTGAACTTTTGACTTTTAAGCCGGAATTGAATGAAGTTTTGACTGGAAAAATTAGAGATATCACTGATTTTGGCGCCTTTATGCACATCGGCCCGGTCGAAGGAATGATTCACGTTTCTCAGAGCATGGACGATTTTGTTTCTTTTTCCAAAGACAAAGTTTTGCAGGGCCGCAAAAACGGCCGAACCCTGAAGATTGGCGATCAATGCAAAGCAAGGATTATCGCGGTCAGTTTCAAAGATTTAAGCAATCCCAAGATTGGCCTGACTATGCGCCAGGAAGGATTAGGCAAGCTTGAATGGCTGGAAAAGAAAACCGAAGCTCCGGCTGAAGCAGAAAAACCTGCTAAAAAGAAAGAGAAGGAGAAATAAATGGCTAAACGAAAAGCTTGTCGCAATTGCAAGAGAATTACTGAAGATGAAACTTGTCCTGTCTGCAAAGAAAACCAATTTGCCAGCGCCTGGCAGGGAAGAATTTTTGTCTCTGATGAAAAAAAATCATTGATTGCTGAAAAAGTAAAACTTACTGCCCCTGGCGAATATGCTATCAAGTTAAAATAAAATGGAACTTAACATTGCCCACAAAAAAGAAAATCCTTTGCTTAACCGCACAGAGATTACTGCCGAAGTGGTCTACGATGCCGTCACTCCCAATTACAACGAATTAACTGACTCTTTGGCGTCTAAACTAAACAAGCCTAAAGAATTAATTGTCATTAAAAAAGTTAAAACATTTTTTGGCGAAAAAAACGCCGATGTTTCAGCATACCTGTATTATGATGCTGAATCCTTGGCCAAAATCGAGCCTAAAAAGAAAGAAAAGAAGGAGAAAAAATAAGAATGGCCAAAGACGAAAAGAAACCGGCTCCTAAAGCTGCGGATAAAGGCAAGAAAAAGAAATCCGCCAAAGGCCGCTGGCAGTTCTATGGAGTTTCCGGAGATAAACTAGAAAGAAAAAACAAGTACTGCCCTAAGTGCGGCCCTGCTTCCTTTCTGGCCAGCCACGAGAATCGATTGACCTGCGGCCGATGCAAGTATACCGAGTTCAAAAAGAAATAGATTAGTAAAAAGATTAATTCTCAAGTATTTAACTTTCTAATTTTCTCTCAATTCTTCCGCTGCCATATTCACTGCCTCTTTGCGGTCTTTCAAGCAGTATGCAAAGATGTTCGCTCCGGGATTGCGGCAGAGATGCCTAATAATCTCTTCGTATGATCCTGCATTAATCTCAAATAAAGATTTTCGCAGATAACTTTGCTGTTCCGCCCAATAATTTCCTGTACCTAACTTTTGTTTTCTTTCCCCAGCTCGGGTTTTTACTTTTTCCAATTCATCTCGGGTAAAATACTGGCTAAAAGTCCGCAAGAAAGCATTATCCACACCATTTTGAGAATATCCTTGCTGCCCTTTGTACGCGGACCACGCTCCAATGAAGTGAGCCGCCTTCTGCTCCAAAGATAAACCACAATTATCTTTCAACCGGCAGAACATATCAAAACTTTCCCTGCTAAGCGGATTGATAAACGGATCAACAATTGTTCCTTCAGGTACATCTTGCAGCCGTTCTTCTATATCTCTTCCTCCGAAACGCAGGCCTTCAACTAAAGCAAGATGATAATCTCCGTTTTCTAAACCGCCCATTGCTTCTACAATAGCATTACGTAAGAAAAAAGTGTTATACTCTTCTGTAGTCCAAAGGCTTACATTCAGGCCTCCACGCAATTGATAACGATACTTTTCCAAAGCCGTTCCCCGATAAACTGCCTTAGCTACAGCTGCAACCATTCCCTGCCGGCCGGCCACTTCATTTATAAATTTTATGTCGGTCACTACTCTCAAATTAAGTTCAAATAGAGAATACAACATATAATTTGTTTTATCGCAATCCTTTTTAATCAATCACTCACTCTTTGATTTGATGGAAAATCTCCGCATCGGCATTGTCGGCAATATTGGAGTAGGAAAATCTACGTTAGTGGAAGCGGCCAGCACTCCTCCCTTGAACCAGATTCTTCTCTCCCTTCTTCCCGAAGAGAATCATCACAAGATTCACGCTTTTCCTGAAGAATTCAATCCTGAAGTTTTGGCCGAATTCTACAAAGATCCGGTTAAACATGCATTTATGGCCCAGTTGGAATTTCTCAACGGCCGCCTGCGCAGGGAAGAAAAAATAGATAATTGCTCCGGCATTATCTTAGAAGATCGCACTTTAGCTGAAGATTATCACATCTTCGGCCAAGCCCAGAAGATTCTCGGCCACATGACCACCCCCCAGTTTCTCGCTTATCATGGAACTTATAAGCTTATGACTGCAAAAGTAAAAGAACCGGATTTAGTAATTTATCTTCGAGCCAATGTATCTACCTTATTGCAGCGTATTGCCCAGAGAGGAAGAGACAGCGAGAAAAGTATTCCTTCAGAATATTTGCAAACTCTTAACGGCCTTTACGAAGAATTTGTTTTTACCCATCTCCGCTGTCCTGCCTTGGTTATCGATGCTAATGAAGACAGCCCGTTAGATGAATATCTGGAAAAGACCATCTCTAAAGTTGGAGAAAAAATCCGCTCTTTAGATTTGCGGGTCACTACTCCCGGCTTAAGCGAGTGGGTAAGATTATCAGAGACTAAAGCCGCTCTCAAGGCCATCGAAGCAGAGAAACGGCTGGAAGATTATCTTCATCAGAATCAAAAGTTGATTGCCATCGCCGGCAATGTAGGTTTGGGCAAATCAACTCTTGCCGGCATTATGCAGCGCAGCCTGCGCATGAGTGCCCTCTATGAAAATCCTGAAGAGAATCCTTTATTGGAACTATTTCTTGGAAACAAGACTAAGTATTGCTATGACTTACAGAAACATTTTTTAAAGATGCGGGCCGAGCAGCAGAAAACCGGAAAAGACAGCGGCCGCAGCCATGTCCTTGACCGCTCTCTGCCAGAAGACCTTTTAATTTTCTGCCGCCAATTCCTTTTAGACGGCCATCTGACCAAGGATCAATATGACTTGTTAAATATCGAATTCCGCCGGGCGAACATGGAACTTCCGCAGGCAGATCTTATTGTCATGCTTAACGGCACTCCTGAATTAGCTTGGCAGCGCATCCAGCAGAGAGGCCGGGAGATGGAAATCCAAGGCGGCTGGAAGAAAAGTGAGATTGAACAGCTCGGCCATCTCTACCGCACCTATGCTCGGGATGTTCGAGACTTTGGATTTCATCACGGCCCAGTCTTAGAAATCAACGTCAACAAATTAGACTTAACTAACCGCATCCATGGCGGCTATATATTCGAGCAGATTTATCAAGCGCTGCGGTAATACTTTTTAATTATGCGATACATTTATTTACTTTCTTTTATTTCTTTATTTTATGAAAGCTAAAAAGGAGCAGGTGCTTTTGCTGAAGAAAGGAGGATTTGAGGAAATGGCCGTCAAATCTCCTCATGAAGAACTGCGGCTGAGCAAAGGCAGAATCATGGTCACTCTTTACAAAACTGGCACCCTATTAATTCAAGGAAACGACAAAGAAATCCACCAAGTCAATACCCTGCTAGAAAAAACAAATATTCTTCCCAAAGAAGTCTCTGGTCTCACCGTCGGCTCAGATGAATCTCTCAAGGGAGATACTTTTGGAGGGATTGTAGTAGCCGTAGTAAAAGCAGATGACAAAATCCGTCTTAAGCTGGCTCAAGCAGGAATAAAAGACAGCAAGCAAGTGCCAGATTACAAAATTCCTGAAATGGCAAAGAAAATCAGGGAAATCGCAGAATACGAAATCATCTCTCTCTTTCCCAAAGATTATAATTTAGATATTACAAAATATACCGGAGTCACTTTTCTCCTCAACAAACTGCATCATCAAGCATATCAATGCTTAATCAAACATCATCCAGAAAAGGCCTCAATCAAACACATTGTGGACAAGTATCCCGGCTGCACTGTCGGGCATATTATTGAAACTAAAGCCGATGAAAATCATATCGAAGTGGCCGCTGCTTCTATCCTGGCCAGAGAAGAAGCATTAAAACAGTTGATTACTCTCAGCAAAGCGGCCGGATTTAAACTGCCCAAAGGCAGTACTCATGTGGCGGAGGCATTAAAAAAACTAAAAGAGAAAAAGGCCGACTTAAGCTTTTTTGCTAAAGTTGATTTTAAGAATGTTTTGCCGTTTCGTTAAGTATCTATAAAAAATCAAACCACCACTAACCTCTTCTCTCCCCTAATAGTAATGTAATGTTTCAATCTCTGCTTCAATTCTTTATCGACCGTTACAATTAAATCTCCTGATTTAGACCTCTGTACTAAAATATCATCTGTTGCTCCCTTGCCAGTTTTTATCAGTTCTATTTTTTTCTCCGCGATTTTTTTCTCCGCAATCTGCAGTGCCAGCCTTCCTGCCAGTTTATCCTTGCCGGAACTTTCTTTGTCTAAAAATATTTTCTGCAATTCTTCCAAATTTTTGTCTAGCACTGCCAAGGTATAAGAAAAATCGCAGGTTTTTTCTAATTCTGAAAAGATATCTACTCTTAATTGACCTACGGCCATCAGAATATTTGTATCCAAAATCACTCGTACCATCTTCTAAGAAAAATAAAATCAGTTTATATGCTTTATCATATTTTTTCGCATTCTCAGTTTGCAAACCAAAGGTTTAAATATAAGTTTAGTTTCTCTCGAGATTAAAATCAGTATAAAAAAGAGGTCTCAGATTGACGTTTTGGGGCATCTTCCATAAAATTCAATTAATTAAAAATAGAGGTGCGAAAATGAGAGGCAAACTGGCTATCTTATCGATATTATCTGTAATGGTATTGTTTTTGTTAGCAGTTAACGTTTCAGCAGCCATGTTTACGGCTACTGTTGACCCCATCAGCCCAGTGATCAAGCCCGGAGAAAAAGCCACTTTCAAGGTAACTATCCTAAATTCCGGCAGTTCCGACCTCACTTTAGATATTTTTTCCCCCCAAAGTGGCTTTGGCTGGAATGTTGATACCTTTCCTTTAGAAGACCGCCGAGTTGTTGTCAAATCAGGAGCTACTAAGAACGTAGAAGTTTACGCTCAACCGTTAAAGGATACTGGCTCAGGCATCTATAAGATTACTTTAAAGATTCAATCCGTAGAAACTAAAGAAACTTGGGAAGATACCCTTAAGGTTTTTGTCGCCACTAAAGAAGATCAGACTTACCTGCCTTCTCTTAAAGTAGATTTAGACCTCAATGACAAGCTTAATCCCCAAGAAACTCAATCCGTAAAAGTTTTAGTAGAAAACGAAAACGCCCTTAATTTCAAGAATTTATTATTGAAAGTCAACAGCGATATGCCAGAATTTGCGGTCCAACAAACGTTTGACTTGAAACCTTTAGCTAAAAAATTTATTGAGTTCACGATTAAGCCTAATCCGTATCAACAGCCAAAGGAATATTTCCTTTTCTTTGTTTTCGAAAGAAACGGAGAAACCGTCAAAGTGATTGAAAAGAAGGTCACCATTATTACCATGACCCCTGAATTCAGCCAAGAGGTTTCTGAAAAAACTAAATTCCTTAAGACCGAACGAACGGTCCTTGTTAAGAACGGCGGCAATGTCAAGAATACTCAGCAGATAAAGGTTGAAGCTCCGTTAGTAAAAAGTATCTTCACCACCACTAATGCTCAGATTACTAAATCAGAAGGTAAACGATATTATACTTGGGAACTAAGTTTAGGTCCAGGAGAAGAAGTCTCTTTAAAACAGGTGGAAAACTTGCGCATTCCGTTTTATCTTCTGTTCCTTATCTGTGTAGTTGTGTTATTATACTTCACGTTGCGCAGTCCCTTGGTGATTACTAAGTCTGCTATCAGCGGAGAGAAGAGCGGAGGAGTGATTACTTCTCTTAAAGTTACTCTAGCTGTTAAGAACGTAGGCAGCAGACCTATCAAGAATATTGAAGTCTTTGATATTGTTCCTGGCATCGGTCATGTTGAAAAAGAATTAGAATCCGGCACAGTCAAACCAGCTGATATTAAACCTGGTCCTAAAGGAACGGTAGTCAAATGGAAGATTGGCGAATTGGATGCTAAAGAAGAAAGATTGATCCATTACCGCATCCGAGCAAAACTAAATATCCTCGGTACAATGCAGCTGCCTAAAGCTAAAGGTAAGTTTGAAACCCGACCGGGAAAATTCCGTTCGTCATATTCAAATATATACAGTATCGGCCCTTAAAACATATAATAGAAACAAGAAAGGTTTATATAGGAGCACTTTACTGAAAAATAAAACAAAAAAGACATGTTCAAGCATGAGGTGGGGGAAAAATGAAAAATTTTCTTGCAGGATTGAAGGATAAATTTGGTAAGAGTACCGACTATGACGGTTCAGGAGAGGATTACCTTCCTTTAGAAGAAGCTAGAGAAGAGAAAGGAAAAGTTATGGTCCAACCATTTGTCATGGAAGACTTTGATGATGTAAAAGTTGTTCTTGACTCTTTAAGAGAAGGTCGCACCATCGCCTTGATTAATATCCGACCGTTGAAAGAGAAGGATATGGTCGAATTGAAGCGGGCCATCAACAAGCTGCGCAAGACCTGTGATGCTATTGAAGGAGACATTGCTGGCTTTGGCGAGGATTATATTGTGGCTGTGCCTTATTTTGCGGAGATTAGCCGAGGAAAAAGCGAGACGCAGACTTCCGAAGTGGCTGCTGAAGGCGAAGAAGAATAAATTTTATTTTTTCTTAGTATTTTTTTAATTCTTATCTATCGCCTAACCAATACAAATTATTAAAAACAAGTACTCTTTTTAAGATTAAATGAACAAAACAGCCAGATTTAATCGGTCAGAAGCAGAGATTGACATTATCGTTCAGCTTGCGAAGAAGAAGGGAGAAATCATTGATTCTATAGATAAATTGGTTTGTCAGCATCACTCCAAAACTACGTTTTCAGCAAATCAAATCCCCGGTTCTTGGTCTGCCTTATTTAAATATAACTGTTTACACGGAAAAGAGATACCAGATAACTCGCATTTGAATCAATATTCTTGTGATTCCTGCCGAGAAGAAAATTTACCTGGGGATCAAAGAACTGTAGCTTATGATTGCCCCCGTTGTGAAATTGTTTTAGGGCACTATTCTTCTAGAGGGTATTCTTATGGAAACAATGCACCGTTATCTTCTGGTAGCGGAATTAATTGTCTATGCCGCATCTGCGAAACTAAAATCGGGGAATTGGTATTTATACGCCGTTGACTAAATCTACTTAAACGCAATAATCTGATAGCCGTACTTTTCTATCTCTTCCTTTGTCCAAAAAGTCAGATTTTTTGTTTTGCCGACGTAAGTGACGGCCTTTTCCAGCACTCGGCCGGTGAACTGCTTATCTACCGAATTCCACTCCCTTAAAACAAGAACATCTCCTTCCTGACATTCAAAATCCGCCAAGCGTAATTCATATGTCTTCTTACCATCCAAAATCTTCTGAAAGTACTCCGGCCAGACTTTCTTTTCTATTCGTGTCATGTTTTTTTCTTAAAACGGTTTTAAATAAAAACCTTTATATAACATCTGCCGTTTTTGATGTTCGGTTATGCAAAGAGTATACAGAATATAAAGTCACGCCGGGGTCGCATAACCTGGTAGTGCGTTAGATTTTTTGGGGGTTCCTAAGACTATCCCAAATAAGGCGAACCTGCTAAGCTAATGCCCGCAAGGGCTTGAGGGTTCAAATCCCTCCTCCGGCGTTCTTTATTTGTGGGTTTCCGAACGAAGTGAGGAAATCCCACTTACTTTTTACTCAACGTTTTGCGAAGGCAAAAAGTTGGTGGGAATCCCTCCTCCGGCGTTTTCTTCTTTTTTCGTAGAAACTCTTTTATAAAACAGCTGCTTTTAGTTCTTTAATATGGGGGGTGGAAACATGCAGGCCTTTGTGTTAGTTTCTTTGAATGAATGCAAAGAAGGAAAGTGCATCGAAGAATTCAAGAGTTTAAAAGAAGTAAAGAACGCCTATGTCTTATTCGGAGAATGGGATATGCTGCTGGAGATAAAATCCGACAGCGCGGAAGATTTAGGCACCTTTGTGATGGAAAAGATCCGCTCCAAGCCCGAAGTGAAGCTTACCAGCAGTTTAATTGTCGCTGGCAAGTAAAGCAATAGAAAACAATAAAAAGACTGGCTAGTTTCCAGAATAGTAATCCTTAAAAAGGCAGATAAAAAGAGGTGTATCATGGGAAAAAAGGGTAGGCCGTTGGCCAGCCAAATCCGTCAGAATGTTTTAGAGATTCTTGCTCAGGTCAATTCCGGCTACGGCTATCAGATTTGCAAGATTTACAACGAAGTGTTCCCCAAAGTCACCCAAAGAAGCGTCTATTATCATCTTAAAAAAGGAGTGCAGATAGGAGAGATTAAAGTCCAGCAGATCAAGCTGGAGCAAGGAAACTACTCCTGGGGCGATAAGGCTGAGAAAATCTATTATTCTCTCGGCGAAAAGGCCGCTCCCAAAGGCCACGAAGGTTTGAAGAGTTTCTTAGAGAAAAACAAGCCGGAAAACAACCAAAGTTAAATGTCACTTCAAAGTGGCGAAAGATTTATAAAGAACAATTATTCTATAGACTAAAATGAAACTTATTCGAAAAGGTTTAGTTGGATTGGCTGCATTGCTAACATTAAACAGCACTCCGACCGAAGGCAAAGAATTACCTTCCAAGATTCTTAGATGTGACGTCAGTTCTGTCTATCAAGACATGCTAGAAAGCAGCTATGCCAAAACTGCCCCAAAAATGAAGACTACTGAAGCAAAAGCAAATCTTCGCCAGGGATACTGCGCGTTTGGCTCAGAAAGATACCCTACCAGGCAAGACGCTCTTGATGTAGCCTTAGATCACTTACAAAAAGCAGAAGCGGACGGAGTAGATCCGTTTATCGGTGTAATTTACTCTTCATTGGGTAGGGAAACTGAGATATCCGCAAAGAATTTGGAGACTATGCTTTCTCCTTCCGATTCATCTTTATCTCTTCAACAGCAGAAAGGATTTATTAAGCAATACAAAGAACATGCTAAAAACCTTTACGCCGTTGCCATGGTAGTTTTAAAGAGATTAGATTCTCAAAAAATGTTTACAGCTTACTTTAACCAGGCTAAAAGCGGCTGGGAACGACTTAGGTGAATAAAAAATGAAACTTAACCGATGGGCCGCTCTTGCGTGCTATATGGGATTAGCTGGATGTTCCCCCATTGAGAAAATTCCTGAGACTAAGATTGTCTATCAAAAAACAGTTGAAAACAAAGACCCTTGTGGTCGGGGAAGCAGACTTTTAGTTTCAGGTTTAGAATACACCATTGTAGATAATCCAAGAGCTATAGATTATTTTGCAAAACCCCTTGGATTAGTTCCTTCTAAAGAATTATCTAAGCCTGTCTTCGGTCCAGAAGATTATACCAAACTAAAGATTATTGCTCCTAAAATAGATTTTTTTTCTGATCAATATCTTTCGCCGGAGGAGATTACTGACCAAAAAATGATTAACATTGCAGGAAACGCATGGGAAATGTATCGTCGACAAGAGATAGTAGAACGTATTAAGGCAGAACGCCGAAGTAAACCCACTATTCAACAACCCAATCTGGGAGAATGAATATGGAAAAGTGCAGCCGCCGTCAATTCTTAGGAATTTTAGGTGCAAGTTTGCTTGCCTCTTCCTGTCGATCCTTAACTGAAGGCGATTCATCGTTTGTTTGGAGTCCAGATTACTCTTTTACTTGGGCTAAAAGATTTCCGTATTCCCTGATTACTGAGAACCATGTATTTCCTGTAGATAAATACGATCGGCTACAAGAAGAAGTAGTTTCAAACTTGGTTCAAGAGAAAAACTTAGTCAATCCTTCATCTTTAACAGAAGAAGATTTTCGGTTAGTTCATACAAAAAAATACCTTTCTCGGTTGGAAGATTTAGCTCATTCTGTCGGAGGTTTATTCAATGGAGAAAATCCTCTCAACCAAAAGATTCTGGATTTTGCTAAGGCTTCTTGCGCAGGTACATACCAAGCAGCAGAAATTGCTTTGCAAAAAGGCAGAGGAATGAATCTTAGCGGCGGCTTTCATCATGCCTTTCCTCATCAAGAAGAAGGATTTTGCTATTTGAATGATGTTGCTGTAGCTATTAGAAAACTGCAGAAAGAGAAGAAAATAAAAAAAGCAATGATTGTTGATTGTGATGTTCATCACGGCAATGGCAATGCCTTTATCTTTGGTGGCGAACCTTCGGTTTTTATTTTTGATATCTACCAATCAGATAATTACCCTGAAAGAAAATTTGATGTTGGCATGGCTATTGCCTTGGATTCTCAAGAGTTTATTGATGATACTAGATATTTAAAAGAATTGACTGCTGCATTAAAACCGACAGTAGAATCTTTTAAACCAGATATTCTCTTTTATTTAGACGGTGCAGATCCATATAAAAATGATCTTTTAGGGGGGTTTAAGATGACTCATGCGGGATTAAAAGAAAGAGATGCACATGTCATTAAGGTTGCTGAGGATTTAGGAATTCCTTTAGCTGTTGTTCTCGCCGGAGGCTACTCTCCAAATTTAGAGGATGTAGTTAAAGTACATTATAACTGTGCGAAGATACTTCAGAGAAGTTAAATTTAAGGATTGATTGACTGGCATAAACTTGCTACTGCTGCATCTTTAAGTTCTGCTGAAATTTGGCAATACTCCTTTAATGATATTTGGGGAGCGACATAAACCGGTTTCAGTTCTTCGCTGCTTAAAACCCAGCGGGGAGTCTTAGCAGAAGGGCCTGCGGCCATACCCTTAAATACTGCGGAAGGGGGAAGATTCGGAATATCCTTAAAATTAACTTGCCCCCCCACTTTTTTTCCGGTTCCTGCTTCTATTCCTTTGCAAAGAACTTCAGAACAATGAATCGCTCCGGTAGTTAAGGGATTATAATCATAAGGAGCTGCTGCCATCTTTTCAGCCATGGCCGCCACCTCCATAGAATCCGCATGTTCAATTTCCCAGATTCCCTGTAATTTACCGTCTGGATTGAATAGGCTTTCTTCAAACGGAACAATATGTTCTCTCAGACCAGTAGCTTCAGCCACCCACCACGTTCCGCCTTTATAAAAAAGAATACCTGCATGCCCCCATTCTTGGTGAGCGAATTCCTTACCAACAAGCTCTACTGCTGCGGATCCACCTCTGTAACCTAACGCATAGACTTTATCTTGTTCTAAATCGATAGTTTTTTGTTCGTCTGCAGCTGCACCGTAATAGCCAAAGCTTATCTCCTTTGTATCTATGCCATACTCTGTCGAAACAGTGTTTATCTCATCCACCACGTCAACTACTCCCCCATCAATCATCTGATAATCTACTTCTCCGCAGGATTTTTCCGGAATATCCATATTGGCTCCTCCGCATCCAATATAGATGTAATCATATTTTTGTGTACCGCTTTCCATAAAATAATCTAATAAATTAACACCATTGATCACTACTGCTTCTCCCGAAGTAGTAATCGTCTTCTTTTCCGGGTCGACTACCACTTTTCCCCCATTAACTTCAACTATCAACCGTTCATTAGAAAATTCTCCTTCTGATTTTTCTACCGGAAGATATTTACTCGCTATAGGAAAAGTGTGCATAAAGTCTCCTTTCTGACTAAGCTCTCCATCTCCTGCTTGACTTAAAGCGACTCTAAAATCTGTTCCTTTTACCTCCAACTTTTCTCCCAGAGTGATACTACTTCCGCTATATTTCAAATCTTTTTTTCCAAAAAATACTGCTATTTGCTTATCCGACCTAACATACACCCCGTCGATCATGTGGGGATTTCCGGGAAGGATAGCTCCGAAAGTAGGATCCGGCGGAAGATATAACTGTCCTTGATTATTAAAAGAGAGATCTCCCCAAAAAACATGCTCTTCCCCATTGATTACCAGTGCGCTAGGTTTTTCCCATCGATTTATGACATACATAGAAGAGGGTTTGCCGACGACCGTGTATTCTGGCGGAGGAGATTCAGTTATATCTCCATCATCAATCTCCCCCACTCTGACTTGAAGTATACCTCCCGAACTTTTAGAAAGATATACCTCTCGAGATGATTCGGTTTCCAAATAGCCGGCAGTACTGCCAACGGAAAATCCCTCTTGAGCCAATAATTTTAATTCTGAATTTAATTCTACTCCTTCCCACTGAGCATTCGTTAGAAAAGTCTTTATTCCCCCATAGCTAAGATCTCCAGATTCCAATATGAGTTTTCCTTCTCTGATCTTTCCTGCACCAGAAAACTCTCCGCCATCAAGAGTACGAACTACACTCTCTTCAAAATCTAAATCTGCCGGAGAAGACGAATCTAATTTTAATTCCCCCCCCGACAAAGAAGAAACTATTCCATCTTTTCCTGCTTTAAATGTTCCAAAGCCAGAAACTGTGCCGCCCGGAAGTTTTATTTTTCCTCCAAGAAGGTTTATAGTCATGCCGGGTGGAACTTTATCCAAATAAGCATTACTAGTTAAAAGTAAAGTATTTGTATCTGCATCATAAGAGCAGGAAACATCGCAGCCTACCAAAGTTCCTTGTTCAAGCCCTATCTCTTTTTCAAATTGTTCATCAGTATATGGTTCTTTGGCAGAAATCAATCCCGTTACTATCAAAACTAGGATTGCTGCTCCAAATATGAGTTGGTATGATTTCATTATTCAGTCCAGTTATATTTCATCGCAAAAGTAAAGGTATAAGTCTCTTGGTTAAACATAGAATCAGAATATTTCAAATTATAAAAAACCGTATTATTAAAATGAGTCAAGTCTATTAATACTTTTTTTTCTTCTCCTATCGCCACTAATTCACTTAATCGAACTCTGTTAGGATACTCTTTTTGGGCAGCGATAATCAGGGGGATAACCTCGGTCGCCAGTCCAATCTCTCCTGGAATTTTTACTTGAAAATCTTTTATTTCAACTAGCTTATTCTCTGATTCAATTGTGACGGGCATTTCTAAAGAGACTAACACAGTTTGTGGAGCAATCATCACCTTAACTTTTTTCTCTTCAGTGTAAGAAATATCTTTATTGTTCTTCAGGCAATTATTAAGAAACTTTTGTATATACAAACTTGATTCTTCTTCTATTTTTTGTTTAGTGGGCACATTCATCGCTTTTTTATCAAAGAAGTAAGGAATCTTCAGTCCGGCGTACTCAAAGTAAGGCTCTGAGGGATTATAATATCCCCCTTGAATCGAAACAAAAGAGATGGCTTCTTTTCCAATTTTTTTTAAACAGCTCTCCACAAACACCTTCACTGCCGCAGCTTCTCCACTGACTGAATCTACCTGCTCTTTCGATACGTCTAGTTTACTTTTAGAAGAATACTGCAGAAAGAAGACTGCTCCCCCGAGAATAAGAAGTATCACTACTCCCAGAATGATGAATATCGTAATCTGCCCTCTTTTAATCATAGACAGAAGAATGGACGGTATTTTATTAAAGTATCTTAAAACAAAGCTCCCAGCCATTTCTTCAGCAAAGGAAACAACAGACTGAAAATAAGCACTGCCAAAAAGAACAATGCAATCTTCTTAAATCGTCTCTCGCCTTTTTCTTTACCAGAGACCTTATGCATAGTCAACTGCAGCATCTTTCCGCCGTCCACAATAGGCAGAGGCAGTAGATTAAACAGGCCGATGCCCATGCTCAACAAGAACAGCCATTTAAACAGTCCCATAAACCAAGACAAAGTATCATAAAGAATTTTACCTGCTAAGGTATTGAACTGCTCTTTCAGTTCCCTCTCATTTTTGATTTCAGTGATTCCTAAGAAAGAGGAAGAGGCATCATCGGGATTAGCTGCCAGAACCAGTAGATATTCTTTTTCAGTTGTTTTCAAAGAAATTGTCTCTCCTGGCTTGCTGTTGCGCATAGCCTTCTCGAAATCAGCATATTCTTTCAGTGTCTGACCATTGACTCCAGTCATCACTGTTCCTTCTGGAATCCCGGCTTTAGCTGCAGGAAACTCTGGACCGAAATATTTGGCAAACGAGACTCCTGCTGGTTCAGTCATATAATTATACGCTGGCACTAAAGTTAGGGATAATAATAACCCTGCTAACAAGGCAAGAATAATATTGGAAAAGGAACCGGCTGCCAGCACAGAATATTGGGCCACATCCGAAGATTTCTCCATCTTTTTCTCATCCGGCTCGACAAAAGCTCCGATAATCGGCCCCAGGAAAACAAAACCAGTGGATTTCAAAGGAAGATTATGCGCCCGGGCGACAATACCGTGAGAAAATTCGTGGACTATCGCAATGATAAAGATAGCAATCAGCCAATACCAAAAAGGCAGTACTCCCATCCCCGGAACGTTTACTCCCGGCAGGACCAAAGACATACCAGAAACTGCTTGGGGCTTCACCAATAGATCAATCAGATTTTTTATAAGAATATAAGAGATGCCTATTAAACCAACATAACCTGCTCCAATGCCAATATAGCCCAGCAGTTTAACCCATTCTCGATATCTTTGAGCAATCTTCTCTATCAGCTTCAATCCCCATTTAGTACGGTAAAGAATCAGTATCTTGGATTCTAAATCCCAATGCTTTCTTCTCCATATCAGGATAAGTATCAGAATGACATAAAATGTGATAATCGGCCAGTAGTTTACCAAAAATGTTAGCATCTATCCCTCGTATAAACTATTTTACTTCTTTCTCTTCGGCCGCAAAACACTTCTTCGACACTTACGGCAGCGAGCCTCTCCTTGGCTCACTTTAAAACTGGAAACTTTGATTTTAGACTTACATTTACGACAGACAAAAATATCTTTATGTTTTCTTACTCTTGCTTCTTCGAATTTAACCATTTTATTGCTGTGCTCTCACTTGCCGCATAATTCTTTTTCCCAGCAGTTCCCAATAAAGGATTTGAATTCCTTCTACTACCTGTCCTTGAAGCTCTTCTGGAATCTCTAATTCAAAGTTTTCATAGGTTTCCGCGTCCATCACATTAGCATGATTGCCTGTCACTGCCAGCACTTGGGCATTCTTTTTTTCTACAAGGGGCACTTCCAGTTTATCGTGGCTGGAAGCAATGAAAATTCTCTTTTTATCATCCAACACCCCCACTGCTTCTATTCTTGCTTTGGCATGCCCATGCTTGCCAGTCTTGGAAATATCAATATTGGTGATTTTGCAAGGCGCTCCATCAACCAAGATAGTGTCTCCTTTCCTTGCCTCTCCTGCTCCAATCTGTTTGACTTCGTAATCCAATTATCTCACCGTATTTTCTTTATTTTTTCCTTTGAAATGCGATTATTTATAAGCGTTATTGTTGCGGTTCAATTCTTTATTGTTTAACTACTACTGTTTAACTGCTAATTTGATATCATCTGCTGTAACTGTTCTTCTTCCCGCATGTTCTGCATATTTCTTTGCTTCCAATGAGATTTCTTTGGCTTTTTCTTCCAGCACTTCTGCTAGAGCTTCTTTAGCGCTTTCTGCCACCCTCGGAGCTCCTGCCTGCTTCATAATCTTCTCCATCGCATTTAAAGAAAGAAATTTCTCTTGGGCCATAGAAGAGGAAGAAACGACCAGTGTTTAAAAGGTTTTTGGCAAAGGAACCTTGAAAATGCAGAAGAAAGAACGTTTTAACGTTCCTCCAATATACAATCTGTTGAAAAGAAATCCTTTTAAATGAAGTATGTTCCTAAAATAATATGTTCATTGAAAGCAAATCAATTTTAGAGGTACCCAGTAATACTGGCCCCCTAAGTAAAGGACCTAATCTAGAAGAAATGATTAAGAAACAGTTCGGAGATGTGGGGTTAACCAAATTTAAAGAACATCAGGTTCAAGTGGACGTGCCCAGTCCTCAGTACGAAGGTTTTTCATTAAAAATTGAAGATGAGGGGGAATTATTCGGTGTTGATAGTGGATTTTCACATATTGGAAAAGTATACTCTATCTACCCTGAAGGGATAAACATGCATATAGAACGAGTTTTTGCAAAGGGTGTTGATGTACAACTATTTCGAGAAAGCCGAGCCGATGATCCGAGACAAAAATCCGTTCAATTCTTCCTTACTTTAGACTTAAACCCATCCGATAAGAAATGTCAATATTTAAGATTATTATTCCAGTATTGATTATTTTCCGCAACTCTTAAATACATTTAGTTTAACCTTCTCTTATGCAAATCGCTATTAACTTTGATTTACAGATTATCCTGTTAATCTTCCAGATCATCAGTTTGGTGGTCTTGGGAGTTTTCTTGTTAAACTCTATCAGTAACTTATGGGCTCTCGAACGTTTGGGCACTTTTCCTAAACCAAAGAGATATCCTAAAATCTCTATTCTTGTCCCTGCTAGAAACGAAGAAAACAACATTGAAGGATGTGTCCGCTCTCTTCTCCAGCAGGATTACCCTGATTTTGAAGTGCTTGTTCTAAATGATCATTCTACTGACCGCACAGGAGAGATTCTTAAGCAAATCAAAGACAGACGTTTAAAAATTTTTTCCGGCCGTCCCCTGCCCGAAGATTGGCTGGGCAAGCATTGGGCTTGCCACCAATTGGCTGAAAAGGCAAAAGGAGAATTAATCTTATTCACTGATGCGGATACGGTTCATCAGCCCACCACCTTATCTTCTGCTGTTTCTGCCATGCTTCATGACCAAGCGGATTTTGCCACTGCTCTTCCTAAAGAAAAAACCGCTTCTTGGTCAGAATATCTTTCCATTCCCATCATCCCTTGGAGCCTTCTCACCTTCATGCCTTTGGCCATTGCTAAAAGAACTAAACGGCCGTCTCTTTCTGCCACCATCGGCCAGTTCATGCTCTTTAAACGAACTGCTTACAATAAAATCGGCGGCTATTCTTCTATTCGATATAATGTATTGGATGATGTTACCTTCGGCAGAAAAATCCGCTCCTTCGGTCTGAAATGGCGGATGTATGACGGCAGTAAACTAATTACCTGTCGAATGTATACCAGCTTTAAACAAGTCTTAGAGGGGTTTGTTAAATTCTCGTTTCCCATCTTTAAGAATAACCTGATTTACTTTTTCTTTGTCTGGCTTTTCATGGCCGCAGTCTTTTCTTTTCCCTGGATGATTTTACTGTTTTGGAGCGTAGGAATCAAATTTGGTTATCTATGGTTGGCTGTAGCGTCTATCCTTTCGGTTCTTATCACCTGGATCATCGCTGCTTTCCGTTTCCGCTATCCCTGGTGGATTCCATTGATTTATCCCGTTATTTTGGCCATGGTCTGTTATATTGTCTTCATGTCCATGATTTATACCTACCTAGGAAAGGTCCGCTGGAAGGGAAGGAAAATAAAGACGTTTTAAGGTATTTATCATTCCTCGGAGAAATCTTTTTAAATAAACTGCCTAATTTTGTGAGATATGGCTGAAGAAAGCAAAAAACCAGTAGAAGCGGCAGAACCGCAGGAAAAGGCTAGGCCTGTTGCTGCGCTTAAAGTAAAAAAGAAAAAGAACTGGTATCCCATCATTTCTCCTAAATCTATGGGTCAGAAAGAATTGGGCGAGATGCCGTTGTTTGAAGCTGCCGGCGGTCTTAACCGTAAGGTGGAAATTAATCTTAAAGAAGTTACCGGCAATATGTCTGACCAGAATTATTATCTCTCGTTAAAAATTGTTTCCACTGCGGACAATCATCTGCATACAGAAATCTTGGGCTATTATCTCACCTCTGCTTATTTCAAGCATGTCGGACGCAGAAAGTCCGGTCGCATCATTCTTTCCTTCTTAGGCGTTTCTGCAGATAAGAAACTAGTGCGTATCAAACCGTTTTTATCTACCGTGTTCCCTGTCAATCGAACAGTGAGCGCAGCTTTGCGCAAGAAAGTAGAAAATATTCTTAAAACCGAATTAGCTAAAGTGCCTTTTGAAAACTTTGTCCTTAGTTTAATGAGCAGCAAGATTCAAAGCGAAACAAGGAAAATCTTGAGCAAGGTTTTCCCCCTTAGAGAACTGCAGATTAAAAGCATCCTCCTTCTCGGTGATGCCGATGAAAAGAAAATGAAAAAAGTTTCTGCTGTGGAGGAAGAAGTAAAAGACGAAGAGACTAAAACAGTGGAAGACGAAGAAGCAAAAGAAACTGTCGAAGAAGAGAGTGGAGCAGAAAAGGAAGAAGACGCTGAAGAAGAGCAATGAAAATTCTCGCCTTTGCTGATTTGCATGGGGATCCTGATTTATTGAAAAAAATTATTCTGCGAGGCAGTCAGTCGGATATCGATTTATTGATTTCTGCCGGAGATCTTGCTCATTTTCGGGATAATCTAAATCGCACATTTATTCAGCTAAACGAATTGAAAAAACCAGTTTTGCTCATTCCTGGCAATCACGAAGACGAAGGGGAGATGAGCAAAGTGATTGGAAATTATTCTCATTGTATCAATCTTCACGGTCAGCATTTCTCTTTTGCCGATTATATCTTTCTTGGCTACGGCTCCGGAGGATTCGCCAGAGAAGATGCCAACTTTCGCAAAACTGCTAGGGAATGGTTGCGGCAGCATACCGGCCGCAAGATGGTTCTGGTCACTCATGCTCCTCCGTTCGGCACTCCTTTAGACGAGATGAATGCGAATTACTTTGTAGGGAATTTAGATATCCGCAAGTTCATCGAACGGGCCCAGCCGAAACTGGCCTTATGCGGCCACATCCACGAAAATGCCGGAAAGGCCGGCAGGATTGGGGGGACGGCCGTCATCAACCCAGGATGGACTGGGGCGGTGATTGAACTGAAGTAAATAATCATACCGATTATTTCTTAATCCTTGCACATTTTGGACACCAATGTCCAGCTTTGATATGCCTTGGTGCAGCATCCCATATATGTCCCCAACTACATTGAAATTTCAAATGTGTTTTTCCAGCAGGATAGTCCGGAGATAAGCATTTACCACATCGCAATTCAGCTATTTTTTGAAAAACTGAAATATTCTGTCTTAATGAATTTCCTCGTCGATTGTCATAACACTCTGGGCACCAATTACCTGCTTGCAGAGTAGATGGTACAGCCATCCAAGTATGACCCCGTTCACATTTAATTTTCAGTTTGATTCTAGTACTCAGGTAAGTTTCAGACAAGAGTACCCCCCGTCTTTTTGCAACTATGTCCCTAAAGTATTCAATGGATAATCTTTTAGATTCTCCTAGTTTCTCATGCGCACATTTAAAACACCATTGTCCTCGTTTTATTGTCTCTGGTCGTGATTCAAATGAATGTCCTTTTGCACATTCAAAACTTAGTTTAGTATTTTTATTTATATAAACTTCCGATAGACATTTCCCCCCTTTTTCTTCAGCGATTTTTTTAATTTCTTCGAGATTCTTTGGCGAAAATGCATTTAACAAGTGATAGTCTAGCTTAGATTTATTTTGTGTATCAATCTTTTTTATTTCGCATTGAGCTAGAATAAAGTTAAATAATTCTTCATAGTTCACAGTATATGGAATCTCGATTAAAACGATATTATGTTTCTTGCATAATCGTTTTTTAAGTGAATCGTCTTCCATTCTTTTTTTAAGACTAGTATCTTGATGAAATCTTGCATTAAATCTATAATGTTGAATACCTTGATATTCAAAAGCTATTTTTAAACCATCATTATAACCATCTAACTCCATCTTATTCCCCGCATCATTAATCAGCCAAGTTGGTTTTATTTTATCGAATTTACAACCAAATAAATGTTCAAACATAGCGTTTGTTATTCTTTCGCTAACATTAGACGAACAGATTGGACACCATCGTCCCATCTTAATACTAGACGGAATAGCAAACCATGTGTGTCCTAACTCGCATTGCCAGTTTAACTTAATCTCATTGCGAGTATATTCTACAGATAAACACTTTCCGCCTTTTTTTGATGCAAGTTTTTGCATATCTTCAATTGTCTGCCCCTTACCAACACATCTTGGACACCATTCACCACATTTAATATGATCCGGAGTTGCATCCCATAGATGATTATATGCACACTTCCAAGATAATTTAGTTCTGTTATTAATATATTCTTTAGATAAACATTCTCCTCCGTTTTTATGTGCAATAATCTGCATTTCAGTTATAATCAATTTACGCATTAAGAGAAATAGTTTCTTTTTATTGATAAATTTATTGGTGAAAGTTAAATTCAATAAAAGTTAATTCTTTATAAAATACAAGAGAGAGTTATACCAATCTCTCCGCCCACCTGCAAAACCCGCATCCTTCCCCGGCTTTTGGCATTTCTCCTTCAAGAACTTCCACCGCATCCTTTAAAATCTTCTCCGCGTTCTTGATGTTGACTTTAATCTTTATCAAATCTTTATGGAAATCCACATCGCCGTTCTCGTGGACTTTATTTGGATGATAAAACAACAGATAGGTATAATCCTCAGTTTCATAGCCATTCTTTCTCAGAAGAAAGTTGTAAATGTCCATCTGGTCTTGATAATGTTCATGCGTATCTTCTTTTAATGGAAAGCCTCTGGTTTTATAATCCAAAACAATTAATTTCTTTCCTTTTCGGAGGAGATTATCGATAGCACCATGAATCAGATTCCCTTTCTTGTCTATCCATTGGATGCCTTTGAAATTACTTCTCCAGACTTTGAGCAATTCTTCATCATCAAAGAGCTTCACTTGACCACCCAATTCTTCTTGCAGTTCTGGGGGAAGTTCTTCTTTCTTCATGAATCTGTCAAAATGCTCTTTGAGAACTTTATCCATCCCGCTAGGTAAAGAAGGGAATATTGAATCTGGCCGTTTAATATCCTTATTAAAGGCCAGCCAGAAACATCTAGGGCAGTCTTTCAGTAAGCTTAACGATGATGGGCTGAATTTGTATGGCATTTTTGCGTCAACTCTTGCGCCAACCTGTTTTGAGGTTTAGTATAACTTCTTTTGCATCTTTTTCTTCGAAACATCGGCAATATTCTCGTCTTCAGATTGTACTCTTCGTTGCAATATTTTAATATCTTCTTCTGGAGGAAGAGTTTCTGGAATGATTTTATTTTTAGCTAAAACTCTTCTCATTTCCGCGTTATTTTTAATGTGTTCTCCCGTTATTTTCACTTCACCGTCTAAATTATTTTGTTTGACATTAAAATTGGTTATTTCTGTAGCAAAATTCTTGGCCGCGATGGTCACGGTTGGCAAAAAGTCAGCTAACGGTCGTTTTGAAGGGAGGTTTAGCTTATTTTTTATTTGAGAAGTGTTCAAACCGCCAAACAAAGCTTCATCTCCTTTGCTTCTTATCCGTGCAAAACCGGCATCATCAACCCCCCGTTCATAAATCAGCTTAGAAAGTTCTGTTTCTGAAGCGATTAACTTATTGCGGGCTTCAAACCTTTCCTGCAAAGCTATTCTTTGCTCAATTAACTCCTGCCTTCTTGTTTGGACTGCAAAATAGCTTTGTGCAAAGGCAATCTGTTCTTTTCTGGGATCGCCATTTTGGGCTATAAGATAACATGCATATCGAGTTAGCTTAAAATCGTCGATTTCTCGTTCTGCACTCGAACCAAGTTGTACCATTTTCCTGACCTCGGGAAAATGGTCTAAGATGTTTTGTCCAGAATTCTTACAGGAAACTTTAGCTTTTTCAATAGTATTAAAAAAGTTTTCCCATTTATCATATCCAAGAAGCTTCTGTAAATCTCTTGCAAACCAGAATTCAACTTTCCCTTCGTGATTAGTGCAGTCTTCAAATGATTTCTGTAAAAAGGCGATAGTTTCTTTTTTCATTTTTAGCTGGATTGATATGGCATTTTAAGACAGTTCTTCCCAGATATAAAAGTGTTTTGTCTTTATCCTGAACAAATAACATGAGATAAAAATTAACATTTAAAACTTAAACTTTGGCATCTTAAATTCCGGCATTTTTATTTTTAACGAGTTTGAAGACTTTTGTTTAGTGTATTTCTTTTTAGTTGTTTTCTTTGTTCTTTTGCCATATGTTCCGGCTAATTTTTTCTTTAATGTCTCCAAACTACCAGTTCCTTGTAATTTATTACACCTATAACATAAACAAGCTGAATTAGCCAGAGTTGTTGCTCCATTCTTAGAATATGCAATTTTATGGCCTACTTGCATTTCTGATTGGTCGATTTTTTTTTCACAACCCTCACATCTTTTAGCTCGCATATACACAATATCTTTATCATTTTTTCCAAGACTTCTTTTTTTGTTTTTTGTGTGTGAACCTAAAACTCCTAAATTCATAGGTCTCATTTCAAAACCAAAATCATCTTTTGTCATAATAAGTTACCTCAAAATGAATCAAACCTTCACTTCCACCACTTGCGCCTCTTCGGCCGTCTCCTTCCACTCAAACCGTTCTTTGGCCAATTCCAGAATCCGTCCTAAGAACGCTTCATAGTCCATTCCCTTTGACAAAGCCGCCTTAGCCAAGTCACTCTCCTGCGCGATATAAGCATTAGGATTAACTTCCAGTATAAACGGTTCTCCCCAAGAGTTCATTCGAATGTCGGCCGTAGCGTAACCTTGGCAGCCCATGGCCTTATATGCAGATAGCGCTAAATCAATCACTTTCTTTCTTTCATTATCATTCAACCCTTCTGCCAGCATAGAATATGTATGCTTGAAAGCATTGCTATTACGGCTCCATTTGGCTTTATAAGAAAGCACTTTCGGCTTGTCTAAGAAATATTCATCAGCATAATTAATTTCTAAGATATTAAGCACTTCTGGATTCTCATTGCCCATCATAGGCACGCAGAACTCTCTGCCGTCAATATACTCTTCGGCCATTACTTCCTTAAACTCTTCCATCACCGCTACTAATTTCGTTCGCAGTTCTTTCTCATTGAAAACTACCGAATCATCGTCAATCCCGATGCTGGCATTAGACTGGGTCGGTTTAATAATTACTGGAAACTGCATGGTAAACTCCTGCTCCGGAGAAGTAAACAGCTGATAATGGGGATAAGCTACACCAGTATCCTCAAAAATTGCTTTCTGACGAAACTTGCTCTGGCAAAGATAAAGTGTTTCTGCCGGACAGCCGGTAAAGGAAAATCCTTTCTGCTCCAGCAGCCCTACATAAACATATTCTTCCCTTCCATCAGGAAAACTATCGCAAAGATTAAAGATAAAATTTTTTCCTAAGATATCCAACACCTTTCGATCATAAAAATAGTGGTGCACTTCGTGTCCTGCATTCTTCAGCGTTTGGATAATCACTCTATCTTGGGAATAAAGGCGCTGTTCTTCGCCATGTGTATCGGGATTGGTTAATGCTATTAGTTTCATATTTTTCTTATCTATTCTCTTTTTTTTATTTTCTAGAAAGAAGAAATGTTTTTTTATTTAAAAAGATTTCTTTTTTTATAATTTTTATTTTTCCGACGGAGAAATTAAATTTTAAAAAATTATCAAATCTTTATTCCGGACTCTTCGACGAGAAAACTTTTTTCATTTTATCTCTTCCAAAAAAACTTTTTCGGTCTCTACCACCATTCCTTTTTCTGCAGAAATCAACTCAGAAGAATCTATTTTTGCTTTTCCTACTGCCACCAGCTCTTCTTTCAGAGTAAAGACTCCCACTGTCTCTCCGACGGTAAAATCCTCAAACGCAGCCACTCCCGGCAGAGCCAGATCTCTTCCGTGAGTCAAACTTTTTAATGCTGTATCAAAAACTAAAATCTTAGGTAGATGTTCTAACGCTTTTTCCAAAGGAAAAATAATTTTTCGCAGCAATTCTTCATTCCCTTCTTCTTTAAACAAGACCATCGCATCTTTCAAATCTGTCAAGGAAGCGATATTCTCCTCGTTAAAACTACCTACCGCAATCCGCCTCAATTCAGCCATATGGGCCGCCACTCCTAATTCCTTGCCCACATCATGAATTAATTTACGGATATACGTTCCTGATTGACAGCGTACTCGAAAAAGAAAATCCTGATGCTCAATATCCAAAATTTCAAAAGAGTAGATACTTCTTTTCCGTTCTTGACGTTTCACTGCAGATTTTCTCGGCGGTAACTGGGTAATTTCTCCTATAAACTTTTCTAAAACTTTCTTGATCTTCGCTTCTTCCACCGGCTTATGCAGATGACCTATTCCTATATATTCCTTAGAAGCCAACAGAAGATACTGCAGCACTTTCACTGCTTTATTTGTCGCTGTAGGCAATACGCCAGTTACTCCAGGATCCAAAGTGCCGGAGTGTCCTGTTTTCTCTGCTCCCAGAATCTCCCTTGCCCAAGCAGTCACTTGGTGACTGCTCGGTCCAGCCGGCTTATCGATATTGACGATGCCGCAGGCGAGCAACTCTTCCACGGATCTTTTCTCGGGATCGATGCCAAAACTGCTGGAAGCTTCTCTTCGCAGAGTCATCTTCTTTTCCATGTTCTTTTGCATAGGTATAAACTTCTATTTTTGTTTTAATCAATTTCTTTTCAACTTTGTCTAAAAATTTCAGATAATCCTTTCGCAGATATTGTTTTACTTCAGTAAACATCCGGATATATCTCTGTTTAGGAGTCAGTATATTAAGAACATAAAAATAGGAAAATCGAAGATAAAGCCGCAGCTTGTTCCAGAGACTGTCTGTAGGCAGGCCTTTTAACTTTCGCCAGCTAATCAGATTCAGCCAAAGAGCAGCCGCTGTGGGAGTATTCTTAAAGCTCTTGAACCAGCCTTGAAGATGCTCATTATCTAAAGCATAGCACAGATTAGGATTCACTTTAGAAAATTTAGAAAAGCTCTGCACTGGCCGGCGGACATAACGACTGCGGAAAGCGTTATTCACTTTTCTGATCAGCCATTTATTCTTCTCTCCGATCAGGCTTTCCACAGAAAACTCAATGATTTTATGCACTGCCGCATCTTCGTTCAGACCTGCCCAGCATTCAGGATACCGGCGAATAATCTCTAAAACTTTTTTCTTCTTCCGAGCTAAATACCCCGTAACCGAACGATGGGTATAATAATCCAATCCTTGTGGACTTTCTCCATGAGTAATCATTCCTAAAGAGAAATCCGGATAGTTCGGATGGGCTTTCAAAAAATCCCATCCTGAACGATGGGTATGTTTCTCTTTTCCCCAGCCCAGTTCAGAGATATCTGGAATGATACTTCCCAAGATTAAATCATTCTCTTGTTTACGGTTCAGGCCGTCTCCGCGGACAAGGTTCAAGACCATGTAGGCATGAGTAAGACTTTGCATATATAATACTAAAAGTTAGTAATTTAAAAAGGTAACCTTTATAAAATCAATCGATTTGCTGCTCTCGATACAAAGAGGTCAGGATGGAATTAATAAAAGTTCAGAATCTCAGCAAAGAATTGAATGGTCAGCTTATTTTAGATAATATTTCTTTTGATGTCGAGCAGGGAGATGTTTTCGGCATTGTCGGCCAAAGCGGCTCTGGCAAAACTACTTTACTAAATACTCTCATCGGCTTCCTTGAGCCGGACGGAGGAAAAGTGATGTTTTCTTTAGACGGCAGCAAATATAAGCCGCTTCACAATCATCTATCTGAAGTCAAAAAGAATTTCGGTTTCACTACTCAGCTTTATTCATTCTACCCTAGATTAACCGCTTCAGAAAATTTTGCTTATTTCAGCCGCTTGCATAATGTTCCGACAAAAGTGATGAGATCTAATATGGATAATCTTTTCAATTTTGTTAATCTCAGCGAATATAAACACCGCCGGGCCGAGCATCTTTCTGTCGGAATGCAAAGACGATTAGACATTGCCTGCGGTCTGGTCAACAAGCCCAAAGTCCTTATTTTAGACGAACCGACTGCAGATTTAGATATGATTATGAAAGATGAGATTATGAATCTGATCAGAACTGCCAATCAGCAGGGCATCACAGTTATCCTTTCGTCTCATTTCTTAGAGGGGATAGAAAAAATATGCAACAAGATCGCTATCTTAAAAAAAGGAAAAATGGTTCAATGCGGCTCTATGGAAGAGATTAAAAACTCCCTGGGCCAGAGCGATGCTATCCATATAGAATCAAGCGACAATTCAACATTATTAAGAGAAGCTTCTAGTTTAAACGTCGAGGAAGCCATAGATAAGGGGAAAGAAGTCGTCTTTTTTACCAAGGGAACCGAAGAAGCTATAGCTCGATTGGTCCTTCTCAGCCGCCGCAAAGGCATCACTATCAATAAGTTCAATATCCGCAAGCCTAGCTTACGGGAAGTATTCGAAGCAGCAGTAAGATAGAATCAGCTTATACAGAAAAAAGACAGGTGATAGACAATGAAGAATCTACTTAGAACCATCAACAAGAATATCCGCCTTATCCTTCGCTCTAAAGCTTCGGCTCTGATTATCATCATCGCCCCTATCCTTCTTTTTTTATTGGTCGGTTCAGCTTATAATCATGCCAAAACATACAGTTTGACTTTGGGGGTTTTCTCATCCAATCTAGACGCAGCCCAACCAGTAATTGATGTTCTTTCAGAACAGGAATTTAAAGTAGTAAAATACAACTCGTCAGATTCCTGCCTTGCGGATCTGAAGTTAGGTTATCTCAACACCTGCCTTTCTCTTCCTGCAGATTTGACTATCACTGATAATACTCAAAAAGAAGTGATTTTCTATGCTGATCAAAGTGATGTCAATCTCGTCTGGATGGTCTCAGACACCATTAAAACAAAATTAAACCTTAAATCTAAAGAGATTAGCACTTCCCTTACTGAAGAGCTGCTCAACAAAATTAACACTGCCAAAACAAAGTTAAGCGATAAAACTGCTTTAGCAGAAGAAATAAAAAGTCGGGAAACTGCGGCAGCTGCTGCCATCGACTCTGCCAACCAGAGATTAGGCGGGATGGATGTAACCCTAATCGGAGGTGCATATAACGAATCTTCTCTTACTAATCTAAAATCTTTAATTACTGGAGAATCCAGCAAGATGAGTGCTTCTTTGGCTTCGGCTAAGAGCCAGATAACCAACTTAAATCTTAGCAGCTCTGATCAGACCAGTATCCTCGCTTATTTAGACAGTTCTATCATCAATCTGGCGAACATCGACAAAGAATTTTCTGGCAATGGCAGTTATACCACATTTAATTCATTATTTACCGTTGTAAAGAACGATTTGATTGCCGCTAACAATAAATTACAAGCCGCTGCCACTCTTAAAGAAGGCATTACTAAAGAAGTTTCCACTATTAAAAGCTCTTTAGATGTCAATTCTGCAGCCCTCAGTGTTCTCCATCAAACAATGGGAGAAATCGTTTCTTCTCTTTCTGATGTCAAAGTAAGCAGTGCTGCTACGATTGTTAATCCGCTGGTCACTAAGATAGAATATACTACTGCTAAAAAAACGTATTTCAATTACATATTCCCCTCATTATTGATCATCGTCATGATGTTTGTGGGCCTTTTGTTAGGAACTACGTTAGTGATGATGGAAAAACATAGTCCTGCCCATTTCCGCAACTTTATTTCCCCGGTCAGCAAAACTACTTTTATCCTCGCTAATTATATCACTACTTTACTAGTGATTGTTATTCAAACGGCCATCATCTTTACCATTTCCTGGTATTTCTTTTCTTGGCAGGGGGCAGAAAATATTCCGGCTATGCTTTTAGTCTTGTTTTTAGCTGCTTCAGTCTTTACTTTCTTAGGTATGCTGATGGGATACATCTTTTCTACAGAAGACACTGCTATTTTAACTGCAGCCTCCCTGGGCAGCTTATTCTTATTCTTTTCTGGAATTATCCTTCCCTTAGAAAGTGTTCCTTCTTTAATCAAACAGGTGACAATTTACAGCCCGTTTGTTATCAGTGAATCCTTACTGAAAGAGATTCTTCTTTACAGCAGCACCTTAGATCTCTTTATAGAAGAACTGCTGCTTCTCTTTGGTTATGCCTTAGTACTTTGCCTGCTTATCTTGATTATTGAAGAGTTCGCCAGTCGGCATTTTGTTCATAAGTTCTTGTACCGGCACCATCACAAGCAGAAGCCGGAAGAAAAGAAGTAGACCTGAATATAAAAAAGTGAGCTATAAAGTTAAAGGAAGCTAATATCTGTTTCTAATTTTTATAAAAGAACCGTAACCTACAGGTACATAACTCGTGGGGGTGTCATTTACTCATCGGCGATAAGATTTATAAATTAATACTGCCCTCATCCTGATATGAAAAGGATATATAACTTTATTTTGATGTTAATAAAAGAGTTTTTTTTTATAATCTTAGGTATACTTATTGCAGGTTTTGGTCTTAAAAGTTTTCTAATTCCAAATGGTTTTATTGATGGGGGGATAACTGGTATTTCATTGCTTATCTCTTTTTTAACTCCCATTTCTGTTTCAATACTGATTTTTATCTTAAATATTCCGTTTATGTTTTTAGCAAATAAGCACATAGGAAAAACTTTTGCAATAAAAACGTTTTTAGCCATTTCAGGACTTTCATTAAGCTTAATATTCATTCAATATCCAGTTATCACCTCAGATAAGCTTCTTGTCGCAGTTTTCGGAGGATTCTTACTTGGTGCGGGTGTTGGTTTAGCCGTTAGGGGGGGAAGTGTTTTAGATGGGACAGAAGTTCTTTCTATCTACTTAAATAAAAAAACAGGATGGAGTATTGGTGAAATTATTTTTATAATAAACGTGATAATATTTTCTTTTGCGGCATCTCTCCTAGGAATTGAAGCGGCACTTTATTCTATATTAACTTATTTGGCCGCATCAAAAACGATTGATTTTTTTGTTCAAGGGATTGAGGAGTATATCGGGATAACTGTGATATCCAAAAAAAGTGATGAGCTCAAGAAAAAGTTGATAAACGATTTTGGAAAAGGAGTTACAATATACAATGGAAGGGGAGGATATTCCGAGGATTCTAAAACAGATATAGACATATTGTTTACTTTTGTGACAAGACTGGAAGCCAACAAGATAAAACAGGAACTAATTTTAATAGATCCTGAAGCAGTGATTATAGAACAGGGCATAAAAGACGTTAGGGGAGGAATCATAAAAAAGAGACCCCTGTATTAAAGACAAAAATGAAGCTTCTCATCATCACCGGCACTCCCGGCACAGGCAAGACCACTTTGGCCGAACAGCTGTCTAAAAAATACGGCTATCAGCGATTAGACTTCAACCGCTTCATCAAAGAAAACCGCTTAAGAGAAAAATATGAAAAGAAACGAAGGACCTGGCTGGTGAATATGATCAAGTTAAAAACGATATTGTTAAAGAAGATAGATGATATCAAGACGAAAAATAAAGCGCCAAAAGTCTTAGTTATTGATTCCCATCTTGCTCATCATCTTCCCAAAAAGTCAGTTAATCTATGCATTGTCACTACTGCTGACTTGAAAACCATTCAAAATCGGCTGGAGAAACGCGGCTACAGCCGAGTTAAGATACGAGAGAATTTAGATGCAGAAATATTCCAAGTCTGCTTGAATGAAGCAAAGGAGATGGGCCATCGACCAATAATCTTAGACAGTACCAACGGATTCAAGAAACTAGACCTGCTTCGAATCAAGAAAGCTCTCGCTTAGCACAGTATGTGCATAGCGCGAGTATCGCCAGCGAGTGAGCAAAATTCATCGTTAGACAGCACACGATGCTTCATTAAGATGCGCTTCGATTGAAGCACACGAGCGAGCTATGCACCTAATTAGCACACCTAATTTTATAAATAATCTTCTTTTTAAGTTTGATATGGCCATGAATGCTCAACAACGGGTTAAAGTACGCAAGCTAGTGCAAGAGCTGAAGCAGCATAGAGCGAACCACACCGAATTTGTCTCAGTTTATGTTCCTGCTGGTTATGATATGAATAAGATTACTACTCATCTTTACCAAGAGATGGGCACGGCGGAAAACATCAAAAGCACCAGCACTCGTAAGAACGTCAAGATGGCATTGGAAAAGATGATTCAGCATTTAAAAACGTACTATCCAAAAACTCCGTCTCATGGTGTAGCTGTTTTCTCCGGCAATGTCGCTTCTCGTGATGGAAAAGAAGATATGAAAGTCTGGTCTTTAGAACCGCCAACAGAACTAGGCATTCGCATGTACCGCTGCGAGAAAGAATTTGTTGTTGACGTATTGGAAGGCATGCTTCAAGAGACTAATGTTTTTGCTTTAGTGGTGATAGACCGTAGAGAAGCCACCATCGGTTTGCTAAGAGGAAAAACCATTGTTCCCTTAGTGGACGCTCATTCTATGGTCCCAGGAAAATTTAAAGCCGGAGGTCAAAGCGCTCAACGTTTCCATCGTGTCATCGAAGGGATGGCCAAAGATTTTTACAAGAAAGTTGGAGATATGATGAAAGACCAGCTTTTGGAGATGAAAGAACTGAAGGGCATCATCATCGGCGGTCCTGGTCCTACTAAAGAAGATTTTATTAATGGAGATTTTATCACCAACGAGCTGAAGAAAAGAATTATCGGTGTAAAAGATCTTAGCTACACTGGAGAGTATGGTTTACAAGAGCTGTTAGACAAATCCCAGGATATTCTCGCTCTAGAAGAAGTTGCTGAAGAAAAAAAATACATGGAGCAGTTTTTTACTCTTTTAGCCAAGCAACCAGGAAAAGTTGCTTACGGAGAAAAAGAAGTTGAAGAGGCTATCCAATTAGGCATGGTTGATACCTTGCTTGTTTCAGAGAGTTTAGGCGATGACCGGATAGATAAATACGGTGAAGAAGCGGATAAAGAAGGCACAAAATTAGTAGTTATTTCTGTAGAAACTAGAGAAGGCGTACAATTAAAAGAATTGGGTGGTATTGCTGCTCTCTTAAGATATGAGAAGCAATACTAAGAAGGCTTCCTAATAATGGAAAACAATCTGCTCAAGGAGGCTTATACTCGCCTCTATCCGGAAAAAGAGATTCCTTTTCTTTGCGGAGCACGTTATTCCAACCGTTTGAATGATTATAACTCCCGCATTTCTCTAAAAAACAATTTTTTAGAAGTACATATGAGTAAAAAATGGCAGGCCGTCGATGAAGAAATCAAGCTCGGCTTGGTTCAGTCTCTGATGCTAAGATTATTAAAAGAAAAAAATATCAAAACCACCCAGAACATTGAACTTTATCACAATTTTATCAAGAAGTTGGATTTAGCTATCACCAAGACCGAGAGCGAACCTGTTTTGGATGCTTCCTTTCACCGAGTCAATGAAAAATATTTCAACGGCTTTCTGGAAAAGCCAAATCTCTCCTGGGGCAATGAAACAAGAGTTAAGTTAGCTTCTTACAATCTTCATACCGACACCATAGCTGTTTCCTCCCTCTTTCAGGAAGCCGAGCAGGAAGTGCTGGATTTCCTCATGTATCATGAGCTTCTGCATAAGAAGCTCAAATTTGAAGCCCATGGCTTAAGAAGCTCATTTCATTCTCCTGAATTCAGAAACCTTGAACATTCATTTGAGGATTATACTCAGATTGAAAGGAAGATTAGGGGAGTATTAAGGAAACGACCGCAGAAAGGCCGTGGACTGCTGAATTTCTTCAAGGAATTTATTTAAAGTGATTATTAAAACGAAGCATATTTAAATAATGCTTCACCATAGCAAGAATATTCATTAAACTATCAAAAAAATATCTGAGGTGGAAACATGACCAAAGTGATTTATCCT